>Ga0307512_10005889_pt1 | contig 12604 bp, 9 predicted proteins | sample 14_EM_MG_FD_200267 | JGI IMG/M metagenome (GOLD analysis project Ga0307512, IMG submission 200267) | Populus trichocarpa ectomycorrhiza microbial communities from riparian zone in the Pacific Northwest, United States - 14_EM | ecosystem: Host-associated > Plants > Roots > Unclassified | place... | reverse complement strand
GCCTACGGCACCGGGGTCCGTCTCGGACGGCGCACCACCAAGGGGGTGAGCGGCTACGACCTCGTCGGCCTGTTCGTCGGCTCCGAGGGAACGCTCGGCGTGATCACCGAGGTGACGCTGCGCCTGCGGCCCGCCAGGCGGGAAGCCCCGCGCACGGTGGTAGGCGCCTTCGACAGCGTGGTCGCGGCCGGCAACGCGGTCGCCGAGAGCACCCGCCGTGGCCTGCTGCCCGCCGCATTGGAGTTGCTGGATCGCACCTGCCTGCAGGCGGTCGAGGACTGGAAACATCTCGGCCTGTCGGCAACTGCCGAGGCCCTGCTGCTGGCACAGATCGACACCCCGGGCGCGGCCGGTGAGCAGGAAGCGACCGCGATGGCGCAAGCCTTCGAGGACGCGGGAGCCATGTGGGCGGAGCAGTCGACGGACGAACTCGAGGCCGAGCAGTTGTTCTCGGCCCGCAGGCTCGCCTACCCCGCACTCGAACGGCTCGGCCCGGTGCTGACCGAGGACGTTTGCGTGCCACGCTCGAAGGTCCCCGCGATGCTCACCGCGATCACCGAAATCGCCCGGGCGCACGCCGCGACCATCGCCACGATCGCTCATGCGGGCGACGGCAACCTCCATCCGATGATCCTGTGCCCGCCGGACGACGACGCCGCCAGGAAGGCCGCGCAGGCCGCTTTCGAGGAGATTTTGACGGCCGCGATCGCCCTCGACGGCACGGTCACCGGCGAGCACGGCGTGGGCCTGCTGAAGCGGGGCGGCATGCGACAGGAGATGAGCCCCGAGGCGCTCGCCATGCATCAGGCCGTCAAGCGCACATTCGACCCGCTCGACCTCTTCAACCCCGGCAAGGTCACCGGCGACCCATCCTGACACCACGACCGCCGATCGGCGCCGGGCCGACGCTCTCGCGTCCGGGTGCAACGGGCGGTGATCGGGCATCGAGTCCTCCTTCGTTCGCGCCCTAGACTGCCACATGATTGGATCCATTTTCTAGCTCGAAACGTACTTCCGTGGGCGATTCCCTAGGCGCTAGGCTTGATTGGATCCAAAGATCGGCTTTGGACCTCCGCCGGAGGTGCTGGATGGGACTGCCCGGGCTGCAGCGGCTCGACCACGTGGGCTTCACGGTGCCCGACCTCGACGAGGCGCAGCGATTCCTCGTCGAGGTCCTCGGCTGCGAATACCTGTATTCGCTGGGCCCGTTCGCCGACGAGGGCTCCTGGATGGCCGAGCACCTCAACGTGCATCCCCGCGCGACCGTGGTGCAGAACAGGTTCTTCCGCTGCGGCGGCCAGGCAATCTTCGAAGTCTTCTCGTACACGTCGCCCACCCAGCGCACCGAGCCACCGCGCAACAGCGACATCGGCGGCCATCACCTCGCTCTCTACGTCGACGACCTCGACGCCGCGGTGGACCACTTGAGGGCGCACGGCGTGACCGTGCTCGGCGAACCGACGGCGAGTCGCGGACCGCACGAGGGTCAGCGCTGGGTCTACTTCCTGGCACCATGGGGCATGCAATTCGAGCTGGTCTCCTACCCGCACGGCCGGGCCTTCTTCCGAAACGGTCAACCGTGACCGCCTGCACCGAGCAGCACACGCCAGCGCCGAACAACGACACCGCACGCGAGGGCCAGAAGGGCACGGCAAAGGTGGCTCAGCCATGACCGTCGCCACTCAGCGGATCGCCGCCCACCTGCGCAGCGCCATCCTCCGGGGCACCATCGGCCCCGGCGAGCGGGTCCGGCAGGAAGACATCGCGCAGCAACTTGGTGCGAGCCGGCTGCCGGTCCGCGAGGCGCTACAGATGCTCGCCGCCGAAGGACTGGTCGAGCACGAGCCGAACAAGGGCGCCCGCGTCCCCTGGCTGTCCATGCATGAGGTCGAGGTCATGTACCGGATGCGGGAGCAACTCGAGCCGCTCGCCCTGGCCGAGAGTCTGCCGTCCTTGACGCCGGGTGATTTCCTGCGGCTCGACGAGATTCAGGACGAGATCGAGACCGGCGTCGACGTCGACCGATTTCTGGAGCTGGACCGCGAGTTTCACCTGCGGACCTACAGCGCCTGCGGCATCGAGCAGCTCACCACGACGGTCACCCGGCTGTGGAATTCGACGCAGTACTACCGGAGGGCGTTCATGCAGCTCACCGGATCGGACCGCCGTTGGGTGGTGAACGCGGAGCATCGCCTGCTAATGGACGCGATCGAGCGCCGCGACGAGACAGACTCGGGCCGGTTCCTGGCGGGCCACATCCGGCGGACGCGCATCGAGCTTCGCCGCCATCCCGGGCTCTTCGAGGAGTAGCCATGGTCACCATCGTGGTGAACGGCGCGCCGCGCGCGGTCAACGCCGATCCCGAGACCCCGCTGCTGTACGTGCTGCGCAACGATCTCGGCCTGATGGGTGCCCGGTTCGGCTGCGGGCTCGGCCTGTGCGGCGCGTGCTTCGTCCAGGTCGACGGCGTCCCCGTGCCGTCTTGCGACACCCCCGTGTGGTCGCTCGTGGGCAAGTCGGTCGTCACGATTGAGGGTCTCACCCCGCATCCCGTTCAACAGGCCTTCCTCGACGAGCAGGCGGCACAGTGTGGGTACTGCGTGCCCGGCATCATCATGAGCGCGGCCGCATTACTCGACCGCGATCCCCACCCGAGCGCACCGGCGGTCGCCCAAGCATTAGATAAGCACCTGTGCCGGTGCGGCGCCCAGCAACGCATGATCAGAGCGGTGGTGCAGGCCGGCCTGCGCACGCCGCCGGCCCCGGAGACGAAGACCCGCCAGGAAGCCAAAACCGGGCAAGGCCCGAAACCGGGACAGGATCCGAAAACAGGGCGAGAGCCGGCAACCGGCCACCAGCCCACGACCAAACAAGGCCCCACGACGCGGCAAGAGCCTGCTGACCTGCCAAGGAATCTCGCGGCCAACCCGATATTGTCGCGCTGGATTCGGGTGCGGGCCGACGGCGCGATCGACGTCCAGGTGGGCAAAGTCGAGCTCGGCCAAGGCGTGGTGACCGCGCTCGCGCAGATTGCCGCCGACGAGCTCGGCGTCGATCTTGCAGCGATCCGCATGGTGCCCGCCAGCACCGACGGGCCCGACGAGGGTGTCACCGCCGGCAGCCTAACCATCATGGACTCGGGCTCCGCGCTGCGCCTGGCCGCCGCGAACGTTCGGGCCCGCTTCACCGCAGCCGCGGGCTCCCCCACCTTTTCGTACAAGGACCTGGCCGGCTCGGTTGACCTGGACGTGCCCGCCGACCCGGACGCGCCGCTGCGGGAACGGGCCACCGCGGTGGGACAGGATGTGCCGCGGCTGGACCTGCCCGACAAGATCTTCGGCCGCCCTCGATACATCCACGACATGCGATTGCCCGGGCAACTCTTCGGCCGGGTGATCCGCCCACCGTCCCGCGGTGCCCGGCTCGTCGCCGTCGAGCGATTCCCTTTGCCCGACGGCGTCACTCTCGTCCGGGACGGATCATTCCTCGGCGTCGTCGGGCCCGACGAGGCGACCACCGTCCGCGCCGCGGACAACGTGCGCAAGGCCGCGCACTGGGCTGAGCAAGACTCACTGCCTGACGAAACGGATCTCGACAAGTTCCTTCGGGCCGGGCCGCACGAAACGATCGAGGTGGCCGACGACGGCGGGCGAGTGCCGGATGACCGTCCCGTGCGCGCCACGTACAGCCGGCCGTTCATCGCGCACGCCTCGATGGCACCGAGCTGCGGTATTGCTGCCTGGACCGGGCCTGACCGGGTCGACGTCTGGTCGCACAGCCAGGGGGTATTTCCACTCTGCCGGGCCATCGCCGCAGCCCTGGGCCTCGATCCGATCGGCGTGCGCATTCAGCACGTCGAGGGCGCCGGCTGTTACGGCCACAACGCCGCCGACGATGCCGCCTTTGACGCAGTCCTCCTCGCCCGAGCCGTGCCCGGCAGGCCGGTGCAGGTGCTGTGGAGCCGGCAGGACGAGCTGTCCTGGGGCCCCTTCGGGTCGGCGATGACCGCCGATGTGGCAGCGACCGTCACGTCCAAGGGCAAGCTGTCCTCCTGGCAATACGATGTCTACAGCCAGGGCCACCTGGCCCGCCCGGGCTACGCGGGGGTGCCGGGCCTGCTCGCCGCCACATTCCTGGAAAATCCGGCGGCGTATCCGTCGGCGGTCGACCCGTCGGCAGCCTCCGGTTACGGCAGCACCCGCAACGCGCTGCCCGGCTACGATCTCCCCCACCGTCGAGTCACCGGCCATCGGTTGCTGGCATCTCCGATCCGCAGCTCGGCCATGCGGGCACTGGGCGCCTATCTGAATGTCTTCGCGATCGAGTCCTTCATGGATGAGGCGGCACTGGTCGCGGCGATCGACCCGCTCGACTTCCGGCTTGCGCACCTCAGTGACCCGCGCGGGCGCCGGGTCCTCACCACGGCAGCGCAGGCCGCAGGCTGGGGGAAGTCCTGTCCCGACGGTGTCGGGCTCGGCCTCGGGTATGCCCGCTACAAAGGCCGTGGTGCCTACTGCGCGGTGGTGGCCGAGGTTGAGGTGGAGACCGACATCCGGGTTCGGGCGCTGACGATCGCCGTCGACGTCGGGCAGGTCGTCAACCCCGACGGCGTCCGCAACCAGATCGAGGGTGGCGCGGTGCAGTCGACCAGCTGGACGCTGATCGAGCGGGTGCGCTTCGATCGGCGGCAGATCACAAGCGACACCTGGGAGACGTACCCGATCCTGACCTTCTCGCAGGTGCCCGCAGTCGCGGTGACGATCGTCGACGGCGGGGCGGAGAAATCCGTCGGCGCCGGCGAGGCGGCCCAGGGCCCGACGGCTGCAGCAATCGGAAACGCGGTCGCCTCGGCCGCCGGCGTTCGGGTACGCGATCTTCCCCTCACCAGGGAGGCGGTCATCGCAGCCATCGAACGCGGCGGCTGAGCGCCTCGACACCCGACAGCCGCCGCAACCACCCGGGCTCCTGGCAGGGCCACCCCTAGTGCCGGCGGACGTCGAAGCGTGCCCGCCGGGCGGACTCCGGCGTGGCCCGTTTGTCCCGCCGTGCCGCCGTGCCGCCGTGCCGCCGTGCCGCCCTGCCGCCCTGCCGCCCTGCCGCCCTGCCGCCCTGCCGCCCTGCCGCCCTGCCGCCCTGCCGCCCTGCCGCCCTGCCGCCCTGCCGCCCTGCCGCCCTGCCGCCGATGATCGTGCCGGTGGCGCGGTTAACCCCACCAGAATGTTGTGGCGATGATTGCGTACAGCGCGATTAGGGTGGCTCCTTCCAGCCAGGTCGACTCACCGTCGAAGACGATGAATGCCACTGCGATCACCGTTACCGCGACGGCCACCACCAGCATGGGGGCGAACACCAGGGTCAGTGTGGTGGCGGTTAGGAGGCTCAGCAGCACCAGGGCGGGCGCGAGGACCAACGCGATCTGCAACGGGCTTTGGATGATCACGCTCAGGGCGAAGTCGGCTTTGTTCCGGTATGCGAGCTGGATGCCGACTACGTTCTCGATGGCGTTGCCGGCGATCGCGACGATCACGAGGCCGGCGAATGCCTGTGAAATGCCGAGCGCGTCGATCGCCGGTTCCAGCGCGTGGACGAACCAGTCGGAGACCAAGGCCGCGGCGACGCTGGCCGCGGCCAACAATGTCACTGCCAGCCAGAGCGGCCAGCGCGTGCCGCCGCTCTCTCCCGCCCCGTCTGCGGTGCCCGCGGCCTCGGTCGGCTGGCCGGGGTGCGAACTGCGCTTGAGCGCGGCGGGCAACGACAGGACGAAGACGCCCAGCAGCACGATGGAAACGATCAGCGACAGGGCGCCCTCGTGCGGGGCGGCCGGGGCGTGCACGTACTGCGCCAGGCTGGGCAGTACCAGCGCCGCCGTGGCGAGCACCATGAGAATCATCGAGGTGCGGGCCCGATCGGAGTCGAAACGTTGCACGCCGTTGCGCAGGCCGCCCACAACGAAGGCGAGCCCGAGGACGAGCAGGATGTTCGACAGGATGGAGCCGATGATCGCCGCCTGGACGACGGCGATCAGGCCGGCCTTCAGCGCGAAGAAGCCGATGAACAGCTCGGGCAGATTACCCAGGGCACTCTGCAGGACACCGGTGGCGCCGGGACCGAACCGGTCGCCGAGCTGCTCGACGCTGCGACCGACGACGGAGGCCAGCAGCGCCACGGCGGCTCCGGCCACCACAAAGGCGAGTACCGCTGGTACGTCGGTGTAGCGGCTGACACCAGCGGCGACGATCGCCAGCACGCTGCCGGCGAGCACCAGGACGTCGGATCGGGACAGGACGCGAGAACTCACCCTGGGATGATCGCAGAAACTCAGGATAACGGGGCACCGCGGAGCGTGGTCGACGGGAGCGCTTCGTTCACGCGCCGCAACGTGCAGTCGTGGTTCGCCTCGAAGGGGTGCGCGGTGCGGCCGTCACCGAGACCGACGGCCGGGGCCGTACACCATCGTGGTGTCCAGCCCCGGCCGGCTCAGGCCCACCCTCGGCGGGACTGTTAGTTGACGAAGTCCTGCGTCATCCAGACGAGGCCGTTGGCGTCACGGACCACGGACAGGCCGATGCGCGTGAAGCCCGTGTTGAGCAGGTTTCTGCGGTGGCCGTCGTTCGGGGCCACCTCGGCGAGCATGCTGTCGGTCAGGCCGTTGGCCGCGGCGATGATGTCCGCGTCGGTGCTGCCAGACGAGCTGTAGCCGATGTTCTCGCCGCCCGATGTCCAGGACACGCCCGCGGCCGTGAACCGGTCGCCGAGGCTTGCCTCGCCCGGGCATTGGTGCGAGAGGCCGCACCCGTTGATCATCAGGGTGGTGTGCGCGGCGGATGCCTGGGAAAGAGCCGCGCTGATTGTGTACGGCGCCAGGCCGTTCGCTGTCCGCGCGGCGTTGATGTGCGCGAGCACCTGGTCAATCACGGTGTCGGAAGAGGTCGCTGGGCCGGAAGCGGCAGGCGTCGACGCGGCCACGGTGGTAGGAGCGGCGCTCGTGGGCGCCGGGTCGGGCGGAGTTGCAGACGCCGTCGGTCCGGTGCCAGGCGACGTGCTAGCAGGCGTGGCAGGAGACGTGGCAGGCACCGCGGTCGATGATGTGGCCGGCGCCGCGGTAGCCGATGAGCTGGGCGTTGAGCTCGGCCGGGGACGGCGGTGCCGGGTCGACGCGCCGGTCCTGGTGACGTTGGCCGCGGCGGCGAAGGCAGGTGAGCGCGTCGCGCTTTGCCGGGGCCCGGTCTGGGCCGCGGCGGCGCCGGCGACACCGGCCGCGAGCACCCCCAGCGTGCAGGTCGCGATCAGAATGTAGCGGGTACGCCGACGGTTGGGGTTGGGCACGAGCGTTGGTCACCTCGTCGAATCACGGGCGTGGGGTGCCCGTTCGACCGCGCCGGACACCCGGGCGCGGGCGCCTGGGGTCGGCGCGCGCTCGACTATCCGGTCGCACCAGCCGCATGCAACGACGTCTGTGAATCCCTTATAGATCACCTAAGCGAAACGTAACCCCGCACCGCGAGAACAGGACGAGCCGAGACCTCGGCACCCAGCAGGACGGTCCTGCCGAGTCCCGCCCAAGGAGCCGACCGCTCCGCGGAGCGACTGACCACCACCCGGAGAGGACCAACGCCACGCGGAGCAGGCCGACGCTACGCAGAGGCCGACGTTTCCTGTTCCTTTTCGACCTGCTGGTTCCATTCGCGCTTGCTGGACTGCCAGCCGTCCTCGTTCATGCCGCGACGCCAGTACCCCGAGATCGACAGCTGGCTCATCGGTAGGCCGCGGTCGAGGCGCAGGTGGCCGCGCAGGTCCTTGACGAAGGTCGCCTCGCCGTGCACGAACGCGTGCACCTCGCCGGGCGGGAACTCGAGGCCGCGCACGGCGTCGACCAGGGCCTCCCCGACCGGCCGGCCGCTGCGCCGCAGCCAGGTGATTTCGGCGTCGGCGACCGTCTCCAGCTTCTGTTCCTCGGCGGCGTCGGCGACCTCGATGAAGGCCCGCACGTGGGCACCGACCGGCATCCCGTCCAGGGCCGCCGCGATGGCCGGCAGGGCGCTCTCGTCGCCGGCCAGCAGGTGCCAGTCGGCCTCCGGGTTCGGCGCGTAGCCGCCGCCCGGGCCCATGAACCGGAACGTGTCGCCGGGCTGGGCGTGCGCGGCCCACGGCCCGGCGATGCCGGAGTCGCCGTGCACCACGAAGTCGACCCACATCTCCTGCGTTTCCGGCAGCCACCTGCGGATCGTGTACGTGCGGACCAGCGGCCAGGCCTCGCGCGGCATGGTCTCGCGGATCAGCGCCTGGTCGAAGGGCTCCGGGTAGGTGACGCCGGGCGGCGGGAACAGCACCTTGATGTAGTGGTCGGTGCACGCCCCGACGTTGAGGCCGGCCACGCCCGCGCCGCCGACCACGACTCGCACCATGTTTGGGGTCAGCTGCTCCACTCGCGTGACGACCCCGATGGTCGCCGCCCGAACCGGCCTGTTCGCCATGACGTCACTCCCCTGCTGATCGACATCGAGCCCCAGCCGGTAAGGCTACCCTTAGTCGACCACAACGCGAGTACGAAGCGGCTGTGCATCTGCCAGGGCGGCCCGGAGACGCTGCCCGCAGCGGCCCCGCCAGGCAAAACATTACCGTCGGGGACGGCGCCACGCGCTGACCGGGATCAACTGCCGAGGGGAGTTGGAGAAGCGTCGTCGGCGGCCGGTGGCCAGTGACCGCGGGCCGCGTACACGTCGCGGAGGGTCTCGATCCGGTCCGTCATGATGCCGTCCACCCCGAGGTCCAGCAGTTCGGCCATCTCGGCCGGGTCGTCGATGGTCCAAACGTGCACCTGCAGGCCGAGACGGTGGGCGTGGCGCACAAACCTGCGGTCGACGATCGACAGCCGGCCTTGCCGCACCGGTACCTGCACCGCCACCGCCGAGGCGGGACGCCGCAGCGGCGCACCGACCAGGGAGGCCGCCCGCAGCCGGGCCACCGCCCGCCGGCCCAGGGAGGTGGCGATTCCCGGCCCGGCCAGGGTCCGGATCCGGGCCAGCCGGGTGTCCGAGAATGACGCGAGCAGCACCCGGTCGCCGGCGCCGGCGTGCCGTACCGCCGCGATGGTGGGCGCCGCGGCGCTGTCGGCTTTGACGTCGATGTTGAAGCGCACCCCGGGCCACGCGGCCAGCACGTCCTGTAGGCGGGGCACGGCACCGGCGCCGCCGACTCGGACGGCGGCGAGATCCGTCCAGCGCAGGTCGGCGATGCGCCCGGCCGCGCCGGTCAGGCGGAGCAGGGTGCTGTCGTGGAAGACGACGGGCACGCCGTCCGCCGTGGTGTGCACGTCGGTTTCGAGATACCGGTAGCCCAGCGCGACCGCCCGGCCGAACGCCTCGATGGTGTTCTCGTCGCCGTCGGCGGCGCCACCGCGATGCGCGAACGCCAGCGGCGTGGCCGCGTCGAGGTAGCCGAAGCGATGATCCACGGTCGCAGTATGGATGACCGAAGCGCATCCGGCTCCCTTGGTTGGGGTTCGCGACGATCGATAGGGGTTCGCGACGACGAGATTCTGCGCGGGGAACAGGGTCCGGAGCCCGCGATCTCGGCGCCGTCCGCAGGACCAGGCGCCGGCCGCAGCACAGCGCTGGACGGTGCCCGATCGTGTCCCGCGGTTCAACGCGGTCGGCAGATGTGAGCGACTCGGCACGGCCCGCCAGGCGGTGAGTCCGGTGCGGTGCGCTGTGCCATGATTCTGCGCCTACGGCGGAGAAACCGGTTCTGCCCCGAGACGACGCTGGCGATGACGCAAGAGAAGATCGATCTCGACGGGCGCCCGGTCGGCGCCAAGCCCACCCCAGCCAAACCCGCCTCAGCAGAGCCCGCCCCGGCCACGCCCAACCAAGCCAAACCGGCCCAAGCGGAGCCCACCCCGGCCGAGCCCAACCAAGCCAAACCCGCCCCAGCGAAACCCACCCCGGCGGAGCCCAGCCAAGCCAAACCCGCCCCAGCGAAACCCACCCCGGCCGAGCCCGCGCCCCGCAAGCGCGGCTGGCTAGCCGCCCTGCGGCGCCGCCGTTGGCTGCTGGCGCTGGTCGTGGTGGCCCTGCTGGCCGAGATGGCGGTCGCCATGGTGGTCACGGCGGTGCAGCAGACCCCGACCATCGACGAGCCCGTGTATGTCGGCGCAGCCGCCGCCTACCTGGACCGGCACACCGTCGAGTACAACCCGGAGCATCCGCCGCTGGGCAAGCAGATCATCGAGATCGGGCTGGCGTTCGCACACCCGAAGCTACCCGAGGTGCTGCCCACCAATCAGCTGAACCTCGGTAGGTACCTGCTCTACCGCTGGGGCAACGACCCGTACCAGATCATGTTCGCGGCCCGGCTACCGATGATCGTGTTGACGCTTTTGTTCGGGCTGGTCGTGTTCGCGTTCGCGCGAGACCTGGTCGGGCCCCTCGCGGGGCTGATCGCGCTCGCGCTGTACACCTTCTCCCCCGACTTGATCACGCACGGCTCCCTCGCCTCCTTGGACGTGCCGGCGGCCGGCTTCGTGGTCACCTCGGTTTGGCTGCTCTGGCGCGCCCGGCGCCGGCCGCGGCTCTATCTCCCGCTCGCCGGCCTGGCTCTGGGCGCCGCGCTGGCCACCCGGATGAGCACGCTGCCCGCGATCCCGGCGCTGCTGGCGCTGGCCGTTCTGTCGGTGTGGCAGGCCGACCGGACGTGGCGCCGGTTCGCCGTCGGGGTTGCCGCGGCGGCCGGCGTCTGCGTGATCGCCGTGGCCGTGATCTGGGCCAGCTACCTCGCCGTCGACCCGCACCTGCACTGGGTCGCGCCGGCGAACTTGCCGCACATCGGCGGCAAGAAAGGCTTCCTGCTGCATTTCATGCCGTTTCCGCAGGCCTATCTGGACGGCATGCGGATCCAGTTCCGGTACGAGAACCGCGACTTCGGCAGTTTCCTCTTCGGCCACGCGTATTGGGGCGCCCGCTGGTACTACCTCCCGGCGGCGCTGCTGGTGAAGATGCCGCTCGGGATGCTCGCCCTCTGGGCCGCTGGTGGGCTCACGCTGCTGTTCGCGCACCGGGTGCGCGCCGCGGCCCCGTACGTCCTGGTGCCGGCCGCGGTCTTGTTGGCCACGGCGATGACCGGGTCCCGCGATTACGGCACCCGCTATATCGTGATTCTGCCGATGTTGCTCGCCGTTGCGTCCGCCACTGTGGTCGCCCTCCGCTGGCGTTGGGCGCCGGCCACGGCAGCGGCGCTCGCGCTCTTCGTGGCGGTCAGTTCGGCGCGCGCGTTTCCGTACTATCTGCCCTACTCCAATGAGGCGTTCGGTGGGCCGGCGAAAACCTACCTGAGTCTGCACGACTCGAACGTCGACTGGGGCCAGGACCTGGGCCGGCTCGCCGACCGGCTGCGCGAAAAGTATCCCGGCCAGCGGGTCTGGCTGGTTTACAAGGGCAGCGGCTACCCCACGGCGTACGGGATCAAGTATTCCGATCCGTTGAACGTCGCGCCCGGCGAGGTCTCGGGACTGCTGGTGGTGTCGGACAGCCGGATCGACCGGCCCGGCACCGACCGGCGCGGCAAGGCACTCACGGCGCTGCTGGCCGACAGCGAGCCGATCGACACCGTCGGCCACTCGATCACGATCTTCCGCCGCTGAAGCCAGCGACCGACAAACCAACGAGCGAGAAGCCAGCGACCGACAAACCAGCAAGCGGAAAACCGGCAAGCGGGAAGCCGGCGACCGACAAACCAGCGAGCGGAAAGCCGGCGACCGACAAACCAGCAAGCGGGAAGCCGCTCGGCGGGGCCTTGCGTCGGGCGGGGATCCGGTAGACAGGTGACATGACGAGCACCCTGCCGGTCACCTTCGATGACGTCCGCTCCGCGGCCGACCAGATCAAAGGCGTAGCGCACCGTACGCCCGTAGTCAGCTCCCGCACCCTCGACGCGCTCGTGGGCGCCACAGTCCTGCTGAAATGCGAGAACCTGCAACGGATCGGCGCGTTCAAGTTCCGCGGGGCCTACAACGCCCTCTCGCGTTTGTCCCCCGCGCAACTGGCCAACGGCGTAGCGGCGTACTCGTCGGGCAATCACGCGCAGGCCGTCGCCCTGTCCGCGCGCGAGTTGGGCAGCAGCGCGGTCATCGTGATGCCCGAGGACACCCCGAAATCCAAGATGGCCGCGGTCGCGGGCTACGGCGCCGAGATCATCACCTACGACCGGTACACCGGCGACCGGGAAGCCATCGGCGCGGCGCTGGCGGCGGAGCGGGGGCTGGCGCTGATCCCGCCGTACGAGCACCCGCATGTGATGGCCGGGCAGGGCACTGCCGCGCTCGAGTTGCTGGAGGAGGCCGGCCCGTTGGACGCGATGCTGGTGCCGATTGGCGGCGGCGGGCTGATGGCGGGCTGCGCGACGGCGGCCAAGGGGCTGCAGAGCGACATCCGGATGATCGGGGTGGAGCCGGCCGCCGGCGACGACACGAAGCGGTCGCTGGCCGCGGGCGAGCGGGTGTCGATCCCGGTGCCCCGCACGATCGCGGACGGCCAGGCGGCGGCCGTCCCCGGCGAGCTGACCTTCTCGGTCAACAAGCGCCTGGTGGACGAGATCGTGCTGGTCACCG
>Ga0307512_10005888_pt1 | contig 12605 bp, 6 predicted proteins | sample 14_EM_MG_FD_200267 | JGI IMG/M metagenome (GOLD analysis project Ga0307512, IMG submission 200267) | Populus trichocarpa ectomycorrhiza microbial communities from riparian zone in the Pacific Northwest, United States - 14_EM | ecosystem: Host-associated > Plants > Roots > Unclassified | place... | reverse complement strand
GCGAGGGACCAGCGGCTCCCGGAGATAGTCGTCGCTGTCAGGGCAACCGCCCGACGACATCTCTGACGAAGGGTCAGACCATGAAGAGATTTTCCGCCGTACGCGTCGGCCGCACCGGGAAGATCGGGCTCGCGCTCGGCGCCGCCACGATCGCCGGCCTGACCATCCTCGGCGGCGCGGCCACCGCGAACGCCGCCTCGACGACCCCGCCCAGCTCGGACAGCCAGGAGGCGGTCCTCGAGACGGGGCCCGGCCCGGACATGACCGGGGTGCCGATCTGCGACGTGGAGTACCTCAGCGGTGGCACCCTGCAGATGCCCGACGGCGACACGGCCGACGTCCCGAGCGGGCCTAGCGAGGACGCGGTCCTCGAGACGGGGCCCGGCCCGGACATGACCGGCGTGCCGATCTGCGATGTCACGCTGGACAGCGACAGCTCAACGCCCGCCCACAACTGATCCTCGGGTGTTCACCGGCCCGGGGCTGGCGCCGGCCGCGGGCCGGCTCCCGGCGGTGACCTGCCGGAATCCTGAAGCTCGCGTTCAGGGTTCCGGCGGTCACACCGGGCATGCTGGACGTCGTGCGAATCCTCACGATCAAGCGTGGCGCGACGGCGGGGCGGCGGGTGCGGTTGACGCCGCGCACCGTCCGTGGCCGGGCGACCGCCGTGGTCACCCTGATGACGGCCCTGGCCCTGGCCGTCAGCGGCGGCATCCTGCTGTACGCGGTCCGCCATGAACTCATCGGAACCGCACAAATCGACGCGGCCGACCTGGCGATCGCCGATCCCCCGTTCACGACCACGCCGACGACCACGCCGAGCCTCACCGCGCTGCCACAGCCGAGCGCTTCCGCAGGGCGAAGCGCTTCCGCAGGGCCGAGCACCTCCCCAGGGCCGAGCGCTTCCACGGGCGATGATCAGCCCATGGCGGCGCAGGAGGTCGATTTCATCCTGATCGACACGGCTCAGGACACCATGGTCCGGCTGATGCTCATCGGCATCCCCATGCTGCTCCTGCTCATAGCGGCCCTCACCTGGCTGGCCATGGGCCGAGCTCTGCGACCGGTCGAAGCCATCCGCGCCGAATTCGCCGAGATCACCGCCCACGACCTGCACCGACGCGTACCCGACCAGCACACCGGCGACGAAATCTCCCGGCTGGCCGCCACCATGAACGCAACCCTCGACCAGCTCCAACGCGCGGTCGAACGCCTGCGAACCTTCACCTCCGACGCTTCACACGAGCTACGCGGCCCGCTAACCACCCTGTTCACCCGGCTCGAACTCGCCGCCGCGCGCCCCGGCACCGCCGATTGGCCGCCCATCGCCGCGGAAAGCATCCACGACGTCGAGCAACTGCGCCAAATAGTCGACGACCTGCTCCTGCTCGCCCGCCTCGACGCCGGACACGTCCTGCACCAGGACACCTTCACCCTGAGCGACGTCGTCCGCCAGGCCACCCGAAACCACCACGTACAGCTACAGGACAGCTCGGCCGGGCAACCGCTGCGGGGCAGCCGCACCGCAATGCTTCGCCTTGTCACCAACCTGATCGACAACGCCACCCGGTACGCCCGCTCGACGGTGGCCGTCCAACTGCACTGCGCTGCCGGGCACCTGATCCTCGAGGTCCTCGACGACGGCCCCGGCATAGACGCCGCGGACCGAGCCCGAGTCTTCGACCGATTCTTCCGCCTCGACGAGGCACGCACCCGCACCGACGGCGGCGGAACCGGACTCGGCCTGGCGATCGCCCGCGAGATCGCGACCGCACACGACGGAACCCTGACAGCCGAGGAACCCGAACCAGGCCACCACGGAGCCCGCCTGGTGCTCACCGTGCCGATCGGCGCGTAGCCGCCGACTCGCCGGGACTGGGTCGGGATCACCCCTGCGGCGCCCACGGCGGCCGGAAACTGATCCACCGCGGGCCCGCGCAAGAGGTCAGGCAAGGCAGATCTGGCCGGGCCCGACCCCGGAGATGGTCTGGGCGACGAATTGGCATGGGTTTCCGCCGGACCGCGCGGCACTCCGCGCCGCCATGCCACGTCGTCGATACCTGTATCGTCTCGCTGCCCGGCTGATGATCGTGTTTCCGCTCGGGACTGACTCTGCACTGTGTACCGGGGGAGAAACTGTGCACGACGACGATGACGTGGCCGCCGCAGCGGTTTCGGCGCCACTGGAGGACCCACCGGCGGTGGCCGGTGGACCGCGCCGCCGCCCGCGACGGCTGCTCACCTCCCTGGCCGCCACCGCAGCAGTGGCGCTGCTGGCCTTGGCGGTCGGGATCGCCGTCGCCCGGCCCGCACCGGAGGGCGCGCTTCGCGAGCGTGTCGTGCCGCTCCCGTCCCCTTCGGCCAGTCCCTACAACCAGGCGGTCGACGCGCTGCGGGTGCATGGGAACGCCCTGGTGGATGGCGACGAGCAGGGCTGGCTGGCCGCCGTCGACTCCGCACAGGCGGAGCTGCTGACGCGTTATCGCGGCATGTTCGGCTCGCTGCGCGAGCTCGGGGTGACCAAGTTCCGATACGACGCGGGCATCGCCAAGCCGGACAAGAAGGACCCGTCAATCCTGACCTTCCCGGTGCAAATCTTTTACTGCTACGGGCTGGACACCTGCCGCGGCGAGATCGACATTCCGGAGGTCAGGCAGACGCTGACCATGCGGCCGATCGACGGGCACTACGTGATCAGCCGTTCCGTCATCGCTTCCGACCCGCATCTGCTCGGGCCGGCACCCTGGCAGGACGGCCGGCTGGTGTTCGCCGACGGGCAGCGCGTCGTGCTCGCTGCGGACCCGGCCGAGGCGAAGTACCTGCCCACCGTGCTGCCCCTGGCGGAGAAGGCGGCGGTGGTCGACGACAAATTCGCCACGATGCTCAAGGCGACGCAGACGAAGTACCGCATCTTCCTGGCGGGCGAGAAGCAGTGGCACACGTGGTACGGGGGCGAGGACGACGACTGGGTGATCGGCTTGGCGGTGCCGATCGGCGCGTACGGCCTCGACGTCGTCCTGCGCATCGACGCCATCCACGACACCCGCGAGTTGCAGGTGACGTTGCAACACGAGCTCGGTCACGTGGTGACGCTCACCGGCTCCGCGTGGGCCGGGACCGCCAGCCAGCAATGGCTGACCGAGGGCATCGCCGAATACATTGGCTGGTCGCCGCTGCCGGCCACCTCGAGCTTCCGCCGGCCCAGCGTGCGCTGGGCGTTGCGCGGCGGCCAGGGACGCACCTCCATGATCCCGCAGGTGCCCGGCCGGGCGGCCAGCAATCGGGCGGGAGATGCCTTCTACGGCCTGAGCCACTTCGCGGTGGACTGCATGGCTCACAAGTACGGCCAGCAGGACCTCTTCACGTTCGTGCGGCACGTGCTGAGCTACGGCGAGACCTACGACGAGGCGGCCCGGGCCGCGTACGGCGCTCCCTTCGCCAAGGTGGACCGTGCCTGCGTCACCTGGATCCGGCAGCAGGCGTGACCGGGCGTTCCGGATCGACGGCGCGGGCCGGGTTGGGCCACGGCGGCGGCGAACCGTTCGCGGGCCGGGCGTCACGAGTGCTCCCGCAGCCCGAGGCGATTGTGCACCGCGCGCAGCGGCCGGGGCGCCCACCAGTTCCAGCGTCCGACCAGCCGGATGAAGGCCGGCACCAGCACCGGACGGATCAGCAGCGCGTCCAGGATGATCGCGAGGCTGGCGCACAGGCCGAAGAACTGGATGAACGACACCCCGGACGACAGCATGGCCAGGAACGACACCGACAGGATCGCCGCGGCGGCGCTGATCACCCGGCCGCTGCGGGACAGGCCGTCGATCACCGAGGTACGCAGGTCGGCGCCCTGCTGATGGCGTTCGATGATCCGGGATAACACGAAGACCTCGTAGTCCATCGACAGTCCAAAGGCGACACAGAACAACAACACCGGAATGGCCACCGCCAGCGGTGTCGCCGTGTTGCCCAGCAGACCGGCGAGATGACCGTCCTGGAAGATCCAGACGGCGACGCCGAAGACCGCGCTCATCGTCAGCAGGTTGAACAGCAACGCCTTAATGGGCAGGAGCACGCTCCCGGTCAGCAGGAACAGCAGGGCGAAGGTGGTGCTGGCGATCAGGATCAGCGCGAGCGGTAGCCGGCCGCCGATCGAGCTGGTGATGTCGACCAGTTGCGCGGCCGGCCCGGTGACCAGCACGGTGTGTCCCGCGGGTACCGGAACGGAGCGCACGGCGCGGGCCAAGTCGGCTCCCCGGCTGGAGTACGGCTCGATTTCGCTGAGCACCGAGAACCAGGTCGCTTCGCCGGCGGTGAAGCCGCTGCGGGCCGCCGGCGGGCTGGGCACCGCGACCCCGCCGGCGAACGAGCCGGCCATGCTGTCGACCCGGGTGATCCCCGGGAGTTGGGAGACCCGGGTGGCATACTCCGCGGCCCGGGCCACGCCGTCCGGCCCGTCGCCCCAGTGCTGCGCGACGATGACGGTGGCGCCGCTGCCGGTGTCGGTGAACTCGCCGCGAATAGCCTCGGCGACGATCCGGCTCTCCGCGTGGGCGGGCAGCACCCGGTCGTCGGGGATGCCGAACCGTACGTGGGTGAACGGCAGCCCGAGCACGAGCAACACGAGCACCACCGGCGCCGCCGTGAGCACCGGCCGCCGCATCACGTACGCCGCGATCCGGCCCCAGAAGGCGGTGTAGCCCGCGTCGACCGGGCGCCGGCGCCGCAGCGACCATTTGTCGATCCGGTCGCCGAGCAGGACGAGCAGGGCCGGCAGCACCAGCAGGGCGGCGCCGACGGTGGCCGCGACGACGGCGATACCGGCGTAGGCGAATGAGCGCAGGAAGTACTGCGGGAACACCAGCAGGCTGCACAGCGCCACGGCCACGGTGGCCGCGCTGAACAGGATCGTCCGCCCGGCGGTACGCATGGTCACGCCGAGCGCGGCGACGATGTCGCTGTCGCGGCCGCGCTGCTCGCGGTAGCGCGAAACGAACAGCAGGCTGTAGTCGACGGCCAGGCCCAGGCCGAGCGCGGTGACCATGTTCATCGAGAAGACGGACACGTCGGTGAAGACGGCCAGCAGCCGCAGCGCGCCCAGGGTCAGCACGATCGAGAAAATGCCGATCAGCAGCGGCGCCCCGGCCGCCCAGACGGTGCCGAAGACCAGCAGCAGCAACACCAGTGTGATCGGGATCGCGATCGACTCGGCCGTGGCGAGGTCGGCGGTCACCTGGTCGTTGATGTCGTTGTTGACCTGGGTCAAGCCGCCGAAGGACACCCGGACCGCCCCGGTGCCGCCGGCTATCTCGTCGTGCAGGCTGGTGACCCGCTGCGCACTCTGGTCCTCGTCGCCGTCGACGTGGACCAACAGGATGGCCTTGTCGTGGTCGCGGCTGACCAGCTGCGGCGAGCCGGTTTTCCAGTAGGAGGCCGCGAGGGTGACCCCGGTCGTCGCGGCCAGGCGGTCGGTGACGTCGCGCGCCGTGCCGCGGGTGTCGGCGTCGTCCACGCTGCCGCCCGGCTTCGCTATGAGGATGACCAGATTCGGGTCGGCGGCGTGGAAGTGCTGGGCGAGTACGGCCCGCCCGCGCACCGAGTCCGAGCGCGCGTCGTCGAAGCCGCCGGTCTTCAGCGCACCGACCACGTCGCCGCTGAAGGCGATCGCGAGCCCGGCCAGCAGCAGCGCGGTGAGCAGGACGAGTTTCGGGCGGCGGGCGACGAGGCGCACGATGGCCCCGGCGCCCGGGCCGGAGGTCACCGGGAGGCGCGCGGTGCGCCGCCCGGGCCGGGTGGGTGGACGTTTCACAACGGTCATGTCAGGCGCAATCTGCGAAGAGGGCGGGAGTCAGGCCGGCTGCGGCACGGCGGCCGGGCGGGCCGGTTCGAGCGCATGGGCCAGCAGCTCGACGGTGTTTTCGATGTCCTGGTCGCTGTGTTCGGCCGTGACGAAGAACCGCAGGCGGGCCAGTTCTTCCTTCACCGCCGGGTACAGGATCGGGTTGACGCTGACGCCGTTCTTCAGCAGCGTGTCGGCCAGCCGCAACGCCTTGACGGAGTCGCCGGTGATGCAGGGGATCACCGGCGTACCCGCGCTGGTTCCGACGTTGATGCCGGCGTGGCGGGCGAGCCGCAGGAAGGTGGCGGCGCGGTCGTGCAGGGCCGCCAGCCGCTGCGGTTCCTCCCGCATGACGTGCAGCGCGGCCAGGGCCGCGGCGGCGTTCGGCGGGCTCATCCCGGCGCTGAAGATGAAACCGCCCAGGGTGTACCGGAAGTATTCGATCAGCTCGTGCCGCCCGGCGAGGTAGCCGCCGCAGCTGGCCAGCGACTTCGACAGCGTGCCCATCCACACGTCGACGTCGCCGCGGTCGACCCCGAAGTGTTCGCCGACGCCGCCGCCGCGGGCGCCGAGCACCCCGATGCTGTGCGCCTCGTCCACCATCAGCAGGGCACCGTGCCGCTTCTTGAGCGCGATGAGGCCCGGCAGGTCGCAGATGTCGCCGTCCATGCTGTAAACCCCTTCCACCACGATCAGCACGCGGCGGTAGCGGTCGCGGGTCTGCTGCAGCAGCGCGTCCAGGGCGTTGAGATCCTGGTGCGGGTACGGCTGGCGGCTCGCGCCGGAGAGCCGGCAGCCTTGCAGGATGCTGTCGTGGGCGAGGGCGTCGTGCACGATGAGGTCGTCCGGGCCGACCAGGTGACCGATCGCGCTGACGTTGGTGGAGTGCCCACCGATCAGGGTGATGGCGTCCTCGGCGCCGACCAGGCCGGCCAGCGCGCGGTCGAGCTCGTCGTGCAGGGCGCGGTTGCCGGAGAGGATCCGCGCGGCCGACACCGACGAGCCGTAGCGGTCCACCGCTTCCTTGACCGCGAAGCCGACCGTCGGGTGTCCGGAGAGTCCCAGGTAGTTGTAGCTGGAGAAGGAGACCAACTCGCGGCCGCCGACCCGGGTCCGGCTGCCGATCACGCTGTCGTGGACGAGGAAGTAGGGGTTGTTCACCCGCACCCGTTCGAGGATCGCGCCGCGCTGCTGGAATTCGACGACCTCGGGCAGCAACGTCACGTCGGCGACCTCGCAGCTTCGCGGTGCGGGCCGCGCCGGGCCGGGCCGGGGCGCCGCGACGACCGCGGGCGCGGCGGCCAGGGCCCGGTCGGCGCTTGCGGGCGCGGTTGTCGCGGAGCCGCCCGGCAGGGCCTGGGCCAGCGCCTGGGCGAGTTCGCCGACCGTGCTGATGCCGAACACGTCGGCGGCGGTCAACGGCAGCTGCGGCCACCGGCGTTTGACGGCCGAGGCGAGCTCGGCCGTCATGATCGAGTCGAAGCCCAGGTCGGCGCCGAACGAGTGCGCCGCGTGGACCAGGTCGGCGGGGTAGGCGCTGATCCGGCCCACCATGGCGGCCAACTCGGCGAGGATCTCGTCGGTGTCGGCCGGCGACACCTTCTGCGTCGGGATCGGCGCGCGCGACGCGGGCGCGGGCGGTTGTGCGGCCGCGGCCGGCGGGCGGTGGGCGGTGGCGGCCAGCTGCGGGGCGACCCGGGCGGGCGGCGGCGCGACGGGTGGCGGTGCGACGGCCGGCGCGCCGATGCCGGGCAGCTGGTCCACCGGCTCGGCGCTGAGGCTCCGCAGGGCGGCGAGCTGCTCGCGCAGCAGAAGGATGACGTCGTTCACGGGCGTCTGCGCTCCATTTCTGGTGGTGGCCGGCGGCGCGGTGCGCGCCGGTGGGCGGGACTCAACCGCGGCCGCCGGGGCCGGTGCGGCCGCGGCGGGCGATCGGCCGGCGCGGGCGGTGCGCCGGATCGAGTAGTGCTGGGTGGCCAAGGGCGACGGCGGCAAGGTCAGCAGGGGCACCCGGAGCCCGGCGAACAACGGCGTCAAATCCACCGGTACGCCCGCGACGGCCAGCCGGCCCAGGCCCTCGAGCAACGCGTATCCGTTGTCGGGCTCGGCGGGCATCAGGGCGATCGACTCGAGCGCCGTCGCCGACGGGGTCAGGGCGGCCATGCCGAGCAGGGCCTCCCCCGCGCAGACCTGCACCAGGATGCGGGCACCGGCGTCGACGGCCGCGTCGACCGCGTCGCGGAACAGCACGGGCGAGGATCCCTGCCGGCTCCACAGCCCGCGCAGCGTCTCCGGGTCACTTGCCGCGCCGGGGTCCACACTGGACACGAGTTTTCGGTTGGGCGTACGCACCGGCAGGCGGGCCGCGTGGACGGCGACCCGGGCGTCGACCTCGGCGATCAACGGCGAGTGGAAAGCGTGCGACACCCGCAGCGGCACCGTCGGAACGCCACGGTCCCGGCATCGTTCCAGCAAGCGCGCGACGGCGTCGCTGTGTCCACTAGCGACTGTCTGCGATGGATGGTTGTGGCAGGCAGCCCAGACCCCGGTGATGCCGGAGCGCAGTTCCTCGAAGCCGGCCGGCCCGATCCGTACGGCGGCCATGGCCCCCGGCGGCGGCTCACCCCCGTCGGTCACCGCGGCGCCCCGGGCGACCAGGAATTCGATGCCGTCGCTGGCTTTCAGCGCGCCGGCGGCGACGGCCGCGACCAATTCGCCCACGCTGTGCCCGAGCGCCACGTGCGGGGTCACCCCGCAGTCGGCGAGCAACTGCGTCATCCCGATCCCGGCCACGCCGAGCGCCGGCTGGCAGATCCGGGTCGCGCTCACGTCCGATTCGGCGCCCGGCCCGGGCGCCTCGCACAGCAGATCGGAGACCGCCGTACCGGTGCGCCGGTCGACCACGTCGGCAAGCGGCCGCACGTGCCGGGCGAGCACCGGGAACCGGGCGACCAGATCGCGCAACACGCCGGCCTGCAGCGACCCTTGGCCGGGATAGAGGAAGGCGAGCTGGCGTAGCTCGGGCGACAGCGGGGCCGCGCCCGCGTACAGGCCCGGCCCGAGCCGGCCCGAAGCGCCGGTGGTCAACGCCCGTGCCGCGGCGGCGAGCCGGTCGGCGAGTTCGCTCCGGGTCCGGCACATCACGGCCAGACGGGCGGGAAGCAGCCGGCGGCTCGCCATCGTGCGGGCCACCGCGCCGGGGACCATCGCCGGGTCGGCGGCGACAATTGCGGACAACCGTTCGGCGTACGCGGCCAGCAGCTCGCTGGTATCCGCGCAGAGCAGCACAAGCCAGGGGCGGTCGTCGTCGCCCGGATCCGCTTCGGCCGCCGCGTGCCGCCCGGGCGCCTCGCTGAGCACCGCGTGCACGTTGGTCCCGCCGAAACCGAACGAGCTGACGCCGGCCCGCCGGCAGTCGTCCGGAACCTCCGGCCAGGCCCGGGCCTCGGTGGTGATTTCCAGTCCCGCCTCGGCCAGCGGCAGATCGGGGTGTGCGGCGAGCGCCGGCTGCGGCGGCACGGTGCCGTGGTGCAGGGCGAGCGCCGCCCGCAGTACGCCCGCCGCGCCGGCCGCGGGCAGGGTGTGTCCGATGATCGCCTTGCCCGACGACAGGTAGCAGGGTCGCCGGCCGCCGCCCGCTCGGCGCAGCCGCCGGATCGCCTCGATCTCGACCCGATCGCCGACCGCGGTGCCGGTGCCGTGCGCCTCGAGGAAGTCGATGGCGCCGGGCGCGACCCCCGCGTCGGCGTAGGCGGCTCGCATCGCCGCCTCCTGGCCCTCGGCGCCCGGGGTCATCGGCCCGGCGCCCTTGCCGTCGTTGCCCGTGCCGATGCCGTTGAGCACCGCGTAAATCCGGTCGCCGGCCGCGACCGCGTCGCTGAGCGGACGCAGCACGGCGAGCGCTCCGCCTTCGCCGAGCACGAATCCGTCGGCCCGCGCGTCGAAAGGCCGGCAGACGCCCGCGGCGGACAGCGCTCCCACCCGGGAGAAGCCGATCAGCGCGTTGGGGGTCATGTTCAGGTAAACCCCGCCCACCAGGGCCGCGCTGCACGACCCGGTGCGCAGGTGGTTGACGGCCTCGTGCAGCGCGACCAGCGCCGAGGAACACGCCGCGTCGACGGCGAACGAGGGGCCGCCCAGGTCAAGCAGCTCGCTGACCGTGCACGGCGCCATGTTGAGCAGCGAACCGGCCACCGAGAAGGACTGCAGGGGGTCGATGGCCAGCGTCGCCGCGTCACTCAGCGCGCCGAGCAGCGCGGGGTTGTCGGTGTGCGGCGACAGCGACCCGTCCGCCAGCATCATCGCGGTGGCCCGCGCGCCGACCAGGTCCTGGTAGTCGGCCGAGCTCAGGCCGACGAAGACTCCGGTGCGGGCCCGGTCAAACTCGGTTCGCTCCCAGCCGGCGTCCTGCACGGCCTCGCGGGCCAGGTCGACGAGCAGGCGATGCTGCGGATCCATCGCTTTGGCGCGCCGCGGCGGAATGCGATGGTGCAGGGCGGCGAAATCCTCGACATGGTCGAGAAAGGCCACCCGATCGGTGTACGTGGAATGCGCATCGCGACGGTCGTCCGAGAAAAATGTCTCGTGCTTCCATCGGGCGGACGGAACGGCCCTGAATTGATGGGCCGCGGTCAGCGAGTTCGCCCAGAACTCGATGACGTCGCGAGCACCTGGAAAACGGCAGGAAAGACCGACAATCGCGATATCCAATGATGTCCCCAAGTTTGCGTGCGTCGACGGGCCAACCAAAAGCCGCCAGGAAAGCGCAGAACGCGCCGATGGACGGTCGGCGGAAATGCGCTTCGAGGAAGGCTACGGCAGCTTGCGGCCCAATGTAGACGACACGACGGAGACCGAGCGATCTTGCTGCGGTGATCACCCGGAGGAGTTTCCCGCGGCCTGCGATAATCGCCCATTCCATCAATCAATAGGCCCGTACAAAATCAAATGTCTGCCTTTATCTATGGCCGCCGCGCATATCGCGCGCGCCCCGGCGTCGGGCGCGCGGGCGCGGCGGGCGCTGAGCGCGCCGGGCGGCCGGCCACACCGGCGCGGCCGACGCGGGCGAAGTCACGTTTACCCCACCGTTCGGTGACACCGCGTCATCCCTTGGTGTGTCGCTTTAGGGATAAACGGGCAGATCTCCTATCTTTGTGTACATGAAGCACACGACTATGCGGTGGCTCGCCACCGCCGCGGCGCTGACGAGTGTCGTCGCCGCCGCCAGCCCCGCCCAGGCGGCAATGGCCCCAAGACCCGCACGGCTCAACGCAGTCGCGTACTACGGCACCCTGGATGTGATCGCCCGCGAGACACTCGGCCTGAAGGCCAGGTTCTTCACCTATGCGGGCCGCCCCGTGTCGGGGCTGACGATCGCCTTCGTCACCACCGGCGAGCGCAGCTTCCTCTGCGAGGCGACCACCGACCTCGCCGGCTACGCCGAGTGCCGCAACGGACCGGTGCCGCCGCCGGTCTCGCTGGCTAACTTGCTGGTCAACGGGTACGACGCCACCTTCGAGGGCAACCGCCGGTACGCACCGGTAAGCGCACACAACAACATCGGCATCGGCTGATCGCAGCGGCCGGTGATCGGCACGGCACCAGCCGCCGATCACCGGCCGCCTAGCTTGGCACGGGGTCCCGCCCCGGCCCGGGGTCGCAGCAACGATAAGGGTTCGTGATCACTTCGATCGCGGATAGCCGTTGGACAACCCTCCCAATGACCTACTAGTTTGGTAGGGGTTATAGGGATTGGATGGCCGCACGACGTGGTGCCGCCTTCCAGCCGGCCCGCCTCGGGCCATGTCCGCCACGGCGCCCGGGAGGACCCCGCAGTGACAACCACGCCCGCCGTGACCAGCGCCGACACCGCCCCGTACACCTTCGCGGCCCCCGCGATGTCGCCGCGCGCGCTGGCGGAGGTGACCGCGGAGATCGCCGCGACCGCGGCGCAGTACGACCGCACCGGCGACCTGCCCTGGGCCGGCCTCGAGGCCGCCCACCGCGCCGGCCTGCTCACCGCCACGGTCGGAGCACGCTACGGCGGACCGGGGCTCGGGCCACGCCAGAGCGCCCGGATCCTCACCGCCATCGGCGAGGGCGACGCCTCCGTCGGCCTGCTGGCCGCCAACCTGCTGAACGCCCACAGCTCCCAGGATGCCCGCCCGCATTGGCCGGCGCCGTACTACGACGACCTGCTCCGCCGCTCGCAGGCCGGCCCCACGCTGGTCAACGCGGTACGAGCCGAGCCCGAGTTGGGCGCCCCCGCGCGCGGCGGGCTGCCGAAGACCACCGCCACCCGCACGGCCGACGGCTGGCTGCTCAACGGCCACAAGGCGTACGCCACCGGCGGCGCCGGGCTCGCGTACCACATCGTCTGGGCCGTCGCCGACGAGCCGGACGGCGACCCGGAGCGCCCCCGCGTCGGCCACATCATCGTGCCGGGCGACCTGCCCGGCATCACCTGGGTCGACACGTGGGATCACCTCGGCCTGCGCGCGTCGAACACCCATGACGTGAACTACCACGACGTCCGGCTTCCCTCGGACGCGTTCGTGGAGATCCCCCGCGGGCCCGACGGCCGCTACCGGGACCCGGCCGCGACGACCGGCCCGGCCAGCTTCGGCCACCCCGCCCTGTACGTGGGGGTGGCGCGCGCGGCCCGCGCGGCGTTCGCGGCGTACGCCCGGAACCGGGTGCCCTCGGCGTTGGGCAAGCCGATCGCGCAGACCGAGCGCATCCAGGCGGTCGCCGGGGAGATCGATCTGCAGAT
>Ga0307512_10005887_pt1 | contig 12606 bp, 10 predicted proteins | sample 14_EM_MG_FD_200267 | JGI IMG/M metagenome (GOLD analysis project Ga0307512, IMG submission 200267) | Populus trichocarpa ectomycorrhiza microbial communities from riparian zone in the Pacific Northwest, United States - 14_EM | ecosystem: Host-associated > Plants > Roots > Unclassified | place... | reverse complement strand
CGGCCGCCAGACCACCGCGCAGGGTGCGGACGGCAACTCGGTCAAGGTCGAGTACGACGCCGACGGCAGCCCGGTCAAGCGCACCTCGGCGACCGGGGGCGTCACCACCTACGCGTACGACGACGACGAGCGGCTGACCTCCCGGGTCGACCCGCGCGGTAACGCCGGCGGGGCCGACCCAGCCGCGTACACGACGACGTATGTCCACGACGCGGCCGGCAACCTGATCGCCGCGACCGACCCGGCCGGCGGCACGGTGAACGTCCGCTACGACGCTCGCAACCAGGTCACCTCGGTGACCGACCCGACCGGCGGCACCACGCGGTACCGCCACGACGACGCCGGTCAGTTGCTCTCGACCACGCCGGCCACGATCGACCGGAACGACTCGGCGGCGACGGAGTTCGGCTACGACGCCCTGGGCCGGCTCACCTCCCAGACGGACCCGAACGGGCACACCACCAGCTACGACTACGACCGGGCCGGGCGGCAGACCTCGCTCACCGATCCGCTGCACCGCACCACGCAGTACCGCTACGACGCCAATGGCAACCTGACCCAGACCGTCATGCCGGGCAGCGGTGACCCGGCCCGGCGAACCATCACCAACACCTACGATCTGCTCGACCGCCAGGTCAGCCACCAGTTGGGCACCGGCGGTCCCGTCTACACGTTCGGCTACGACGCCCACAACCGGGTGACCAGCCTCGGCGACCCGGACGGCACGCAGAGCCAGGCGTACGACGATGCCGACGAGCTGACCCAGGTGACCCGGGGTGCGCAGACGTTCAAGTACGCGTACGACAAGTCCGGGAACCTGATCTCGACCAGCCGGCCCGACGGCTCGACGATCACCTCCGGCTACGACGCGTCGCAGCGGATGACCTCGCTGACCGTGCAGGGTGGACCGGCCGGTAACGCCACCACCGCGTACTCCTTCGGATACGACCCGGCCGGACGGCTGCTCACCACGAGCGGTCCGGCCGGCACCGGGCTGGTGACCACCCGCGGGTACGACGCGGCCGGCCGGCTGTCCTCGGTGCAGACCACCACCGGGGCGACGATCGCGGACAAGTTCACCGTCCAGCGCAACGCGGCCGGCGACCCGACCGTGATCACCACCGCCCGGGGCGACGCCACCCAGGACGTCGCGTACGCCTACGACGCCCGGCACCGGCTCACCTCGGCCTGCTACCAGGCGACGACGTGCACCGACAAGACGTCGGCGGCGGGCCGGATCGACTACAAATACGACGACGTCGGCAACCGGCTCTCGCAGACCCTCAGCGGGTCGCTCGGCAAGGTCCGCACCAGCTACGACTACGACTCGGCTGACCAACTCCTGGCCGCGAGCAACGGCAAGGACACCATCCGGTACGGCTACGACGCGATGGGCAACCAGAGCTTGGCCGGCCCGGACAAGTTCTCCTACCAACTCGACCACAGCATGTCGTCGGCGACCGTCGGCGGCTCCACGACCGACTTCGTCAACGACGCCCACGGCCTGCAGTTGACCGCCACGACCGGGTCGTCCACCCGCCGGTGGGACTGGGACGTCAACAACTCGGTGCCCCAGGTGGCGGGCGAGACCCGTACCGGCGGTTCGTCCGACAGCTCGCTCGGGTTCGTCGACGGGCCGGGCGGCCGGCTGGCGGTGCTCGACGCGGGACAGCAGGCGGGCGCGCACACCGTCGGACCGGACTGGCTGGGCGGGACCGCCTCGCTGTTCTCTCCCGGCGGCGCCACCGAGGCCGGTTACGACTACGACCCGTACGGTCGGGCGCGCACCGACGGCACCGCCGGTTCGGCGACGCCGACGGTCACCAGCCCGATCCAGTTCGACGGCGGGTACGCCGACGATCTGCTCGGCGACCGGTACAGCTTCCCGGCTCGGACCTACGACCCGTCCACCGGCCGCTTCTCCGGGACCGACCCGGTGGCGGCGGCGCCCGGCTCGGCCGCGGGCAGCGCGTACGCCTTCGTCGGTGACCGGCCCACCCAGCTGGTGGACCCGTCCGGGGCGGCACCCTACGACCCCGCCGACCAGGCGACCCACGACGACGCGCTGCGCCTGGCGCTGTGGCAGCTCGACGCCCGCTACGGCCCGCAGAACGTGTACGGCGACGTCCCGGAACGCCGGATGCTGAACAACGTCGTCGGCCGGATTCGGGTCGACACGGTCGATCGGCAGCCGGGTGAGCGGGAGTACGGCTTCCCGGACATCGTCGCCGAGGCGGGCAGCTCGACCTTCGTCTGGGAGGTCAAGCATTTCCGCGACCAGCTCAGCCCGGGCAAGGGCACCAACGGGCTGAACGTCGGCGACGTCACCGACCTGCAGATCGAACGGTACATATTGGCGCTGGCGAGCCAGGGCTATCCGAACGTCGAGCGGGGCCCGGACATCGTCCCGTCCTCGCAGACCGAGGCGAACGGCGACATTCTGCGCATCTTCTCGGCCTCGGACTGGTGGATCGGCCAGCCGGCCGGGCGGCGTCAGGCGATCAACGCCAGCGGCATCATCTACTACCAGAAGAGCCGGCCGCCGAGGCAGAAGCAGCCGGCCAAGAAGAAGAACAATCAGGCGCAGGGCTCGCAGAGCGCCCAGCAGGCGGCGCCGGCGACGCCGCCGGTGACCACGCCGGGCACCGGCGCACCGACGGCACCCGCACCGGCCCTCGACCCGGGCGCGGTCGAATCCGATCCGATCGGCGACCTCGTGATCGCCGGCGGAGTGGTGGTGACGGTGGTCGTCGTGGGCCTGACGTTGCCCGAGGACGCCGTGGTCGTCGGCGGCGCCGCCCTCGTCGACGAGGTAGCCGGCACCAGCCTCATCGAGGACGGTACGGCGTTGGTGAAGAGCATGTTCGACCTGGCAGCATGAGTTGACCGGAGGCGCCGGGCTGTCCCGGCGCCTCCCTGCCAACCGGGGAGACGCGGTGACTCAACAGCCGACGCTCGGCTTCTACGTCGACAGTGCGCTCGATCAGCCGGGCATGGCCGACGTGCTGCCGCGCGTCGTCGCCGACGTTCAGGGGCTGTTGCGGCGCACCGCCGATCCCGTGCCCGAGCCGCAGTCGGTGGCGTTCGCGGTGTCCCGGGGCCGGTTCGGCGGCGGGGCCTACAAGAAAGGGTTCGGCGACCTGCTCGCCGCCTTGCGGGCGGAGCCGCTGGAGCAGTGGCGGGTCACGTTCGTCGCCGGACGCACCGACTCGGTTGCCGGTCTCGACTGGCACGCGGTGCCCGGCGACCCGGCCGCGGCCATCCAGATGTCGCTGGTCGTCTTCCCGCCGGTCTGGCCTGCGGACCGCGTGGACGCGGTCGCCGAAGACCTGGTCGATCTGGTCACGAGTTGGGCGTCGCCACTCGCTCTGCTCTCCGCAGCCGTGACCTACGACCGTCTGCTTCCGACGCCCGCACCCTACGAGCGCTGGTATGGCCTCAACCATCGGCGCACCGCCCCGCGCAGCCGCGACTATCTGCGCGGCTACTACTGGGCCAACCTGCTCACCGGCGGCCATCTCGCGCGGCTCGGCCCGCTCGAACCGGACGACGACATCAGCGTCGAGGAGCTGCCGTCGCCGAGCGGGCGCAGGGTTCTGGTCCGCTCCGCCCACCCGATCAGTCAGTTCGACGACGAGCGCCTGGCCGCGATGAAGAAGCGCCTCGCCCCGGTCCTGTTCCCCGCCGGCGAACCCACCTATCGAGGCCACCCGCTTCGCATCATCCCTTGACAGCCCAGGCCTCGCCGGCGCGGGGCCGGTTCCGGAAATCCTCAGAGCGGAAACCAGGTGGTCGGATCGGTCGGGTCGGCGAAGGTCATGTTCTTGGCGATGAGGGTCGCCCGCTCCCCGCTGACGTCCGGGTGGGTGTCGACAACCACCACATGGTACGGATGGCGGCCGGCCCTGACCGAGCAGCGGAACGTGGTGGCGACGGGCTGGCATTCCTCGGCCGGGTTCCCGGCCGACTCGGTGATGTCGATCGTGTCGCCGGCGGCGGAGGCGAGCGTGACGGTCACGACGTCGGGTCCGTTGGCCGGTCGTTCGATCGAAACGGCGCGGTATCCGGTCGGCATGGCGAACCGCATGGGTATCCGGGTCGCGGCGCTCGGCGAGGCCGCGACCGCCGGTGTGGCCGGGCGCCCCAGCTGGTGCGGCAGGACGACCGCGCCCGCGCCGGCGACGACCGCGAACGCCGCGGCGGACACCGCGGTGACAACCTTCTGCCGGCGGCGGATGCCATGGGCCTTCGCGGTGATGTCGTCGATGCTGATCGCCCCCGGTGGCAGGTCCGGCCTAGCCGCGGCGAACAACCGATGCAAATCGTCCAATGTTCTCATTCTCCCCCCACGGTGTGTCGCCGAGGACCCGGTGCAACGCGGCCAATCCGCGCGCGGTCTGGCTCTTGATCGTTCCGGTGGTCTTGCCCAGGATCGCGGCGGTGTCCTCGACGCTGAGGTCCTCGTAGAAACGCAGCAGCAGAACCTTGCGCTGCCCGGCCGGGATCTTCAGCAGGGCCTGCTGGATCCGGTCACGCTCGGCCACCTGCGCGGCCGGGTCGGGAACGCTGCGATCGAGGAACTCCGGCTCGGCGGCGTGCTCCCGGCGCCACGGCCGGCGCACCTCGTCGGTGGCCGCGTTGACCACGACGCGGCGGGCGTACCAATGCGGGGTGTTGACCTTGGGCCAGGCCAGGTAAAGCTTGGCCAGTCCGGTGGACACCGCGTCGTCGGCCGCCTGCCAGTTGCCACACGTCAGGTAGGCCAGCCGCCGCAGCCCGTCGATCTGGGCGGCGACGAACTGCCGAAAATCCTCATCTTCGTCCGATTTCACCGATCACCCCGCCTCGTCATGGTGGCAAGACGCCGGCGGTCGGGGCGCGGGTTGCACAGAATCCCAAAAATGATCCGGATCCTGCCGCACCGCCTTTAGCCCCTGCTCACAAGGGTGCAACGGGGCGTCGGCCGTTGATCCGGACAGTCTGACATCGCCGGGCAACACCGCCGTCCGGTGTCGATCCCGGGTCGACCCGTTCGTGTAGCTCAAGAGAGGCCGGCGAAGGACCGGCCGCTACGCGAGGAGAACCACCATGGGCAAGGTCGTCGTGGTTGAGAACATGACACTCGACGGGGTCGTGCAGGCGCCGGGCGGGGCGGACGAGGACACCCGGGCAGGTTTCCCGTACGGCGGGTGGGCGCGCCCGTACACCGACCCGGTCATGGCGGAGGCGCTGGGCAAGGGCATGGGCGCGGACAATGCGCTGCTTTTCGGGCGCCGCACCTACGAGCAGTTCCACGCCGCCTGGTCGACGCAAACCGACGGCAACCCGTACACCGAGGTCCTCAACCGCAAGCACAAGTACGTCGTCTCACGCACACTGGCCGAGCCGCTGCCCTGGGTGAATTCGTCACTGGTGAAGGGCGACGCGGTTGACGCCGTGGCCGCGCTGAAGCGTGACGTCGAGGGCGACCTGGTCGTGCTCGGCAGCGGCGAGTTGGTGCGGTCGCTGGCCGGGGCCGGGCTGGTCGACGTCTACACGCTGTCGATCCACCCGCTCACGCTCGGCGCCGGGACGAGGCTCTTCGCCGAGGGCAGGCAGGGGTACGGCACGCTGGAACTGCTCGAGGCGATACCGACGACGAAGGGCGTGCTCATCGCGACCTACCGCCCCACCGCGCCGTCGCCGTCGCACCGGTAGCCGTCGGCCGGTGATCACTCCACGCAGAATTCGTTGCCCTCCGGGTCGCTCATCACGGTCAGTTCGTCGCTGGGGTGCAGGACGGCGGCGCCGAGCGCCACCAGCCTGTTCACCTCGTCCGTGACCGGGCCGGGTGCGCGCAGGTCGAAGTGCATCCGGTTCTTCGCGGTTTTCGGCTCGGGGACGTGGACGAACCACATGTTGGGGCCGCCCCAGCCGGCCGCCTCGACGTAGGCGCGTTCGGCCGTGGAGTCCTCGTCGACGTTGGAGCCGAGCGCGGCGGCCCAGAACCCGGCCATCACCAGCGCGTCGCCGCAGTCGAAGGTCACCGTCTTGACATAGCTGTACACGCGCCGACGATAGGCCGCCGGCCGTGGGCCGCGCATCGCATTTCGGCGCGGTAGTCCGGCCGAGACGTGGATCCCGACGTTGAGCCGGAATCGCTATGCACTCGCGTAGGGGTCGCGCCCGGGTCCGCGTACGGCAGCGGATGCGGCCTGCGCGATCTCGGTGGCGGTGCCCGCCAGCACGTAGACTCGGGTCGTTGCGTTGCCGCGCGGTGTCAGCAGTCCGGCCCGAGTCAGCGCCTGAATGTCGCGGATTGCCTGGTCGCGGCTGAGGCTCTCGTCCTGCTGATAGGTGGTGCGCCGGACTTCGCCGACTGCGGCCGCATAGAGAGCGGAAACTACACGGTCGGGCAGCCCTTGGTCTCCGGCCAGGCGCGCTAGGTCGTTCCACAGGCGCACGGTCCACTCGTATCGCCGTTTCACCCGCTGCGCCTGACGATGATGCGCGGCGAACACGAACCTCAGCCATGAGTGAGCATCGCGCTCCGGCTGGAAGCTTCCATTCTGCGTGGACCGGAGCGCCTCGTAGTACTGGACTGTGTTGGTGTGCTCGCCCAGCCATTCCTCGATGGAGGAGAATTCGGGAGCCAGTTCCCCGGTGCGGGCCAGTATCAAGGTATGCAATGCACGGGCGGTGCGACCGTTGCCGTCCCGCCAGGGATGGATACCCACGAGGTTGAGATGAGCCATCGCTGCTCGCGCATATGCTGGAGCGTCGACGTCCCCATCGGGTAACCACTCGATCAGTTCGTTCATGAGCCGGGGAACCAACTCGGCCTCGGGCCCGGTGTACGCGGGCTCCAGCGGGTCGGCACTCGTCACGAAGATGCCGCCGGTGCGGTAGCGGCCCGGCCACTTCGCCGGTTGATACTTTGTGATCATGAAGTGCAGGGTGGAGAGCAGGGTCTCCGAGTAGTCGAAGAATTCCATCAGCGGGGTCTGCTGCACGTATGTCATTGCATCCCGGTAGCCGATGACCGCCTGCTGCGTCTCTTCGCTAGCCGCCGCCGACATGGGTGCATGTTCTACTAGCGCCCGAGCGTCCGAACCGTTGATCGTGATGTTCTCGATGGTGTTGGACCCCTGGATCGCCGCGGCGAACAAGCTTCGGCGCAACTGGCCCTCCCAGCGTGGCTTGGATCGCAGCTGGGTGCGCAGCTCGGAACGCATCTCCTCCAGTTCGCCCAAGACCTGGAGATCTGCGGTATTCAGCGCTGGCATCGCATACAACATGCTTCCATGCTACTAGGCAGGTAGCATGGAAGCATGTTCGGCGTGCTAGTCCGCCGGGCCGGCGAGGGGGCGTAGGCCGGAGATGACGAGGTCGAAGAGTCGACCGGTCTTCTCCGGGGTGTTGCTCGCGGCCGTGGAGAGGAAGACCCCGAGCAGCATCGTGGTGACGTCGTCGGCGTCGACGTCGCCGCGCAGCGAACCCGCCCGTGCCCCCTCGGCCAGGATCATGGCGATCGCGGCGGTGAGGCGTTCGCGGGTGGTCGGTGTCGCCATGGTGCCCGAGGCCCAGCCGGCGCGCAGCGTGTCGATCATTCCGCGTTTGGTCGCGACGAACGCCGCGTAGCGGTCCATCCAGGCGCGCAGGGCGGCCTCGGGCGGGAGCTCGGCGAGCAGGGCGGGGGCGCTGGTGGCGACGTCGTCGAGCTCGGCGCCGTAGACGGCCTCGACCAGGGCTTCGCGGGTGGGGAAGTGGCGGTAGAGGGTGCCGATGCCGACGCCGGCCGCGCGGGCGATGGCTTCGAGCGCGACCGTGCCGTCGGCCCTGGCGAAGGCGGCCCGGGCGGCGTCGAGGAGTTTTTCCCGGTTGCGCTGGGCGTCGGCGCGGGCCGCGCGGGCGGTGCCGACGGGCGGCGGCGCCGGTTCGGGCGGAGTCAAAGCGGAGGCACCTCCGTTAGTGCTACAGTCGGCTTAGCGGAGGCTGCTCCGCTTTCGACTATCTTCGCATGAAGACGGGAGTTCCATGCCCCCCACCGGTATTTCGCGCCCCGGCGGACCCGGCGTTCTCGCCGGTCGTACCGTGTCTCGCATCGGCTTCGGGGCGATGCAGCTGGAGTGGTCGCCCGGCGGCCGCGCCGCGGCCGAGGCGATCCTGCGGCAGGTGGTCGAGCTCGGCGTCGACCACATCGACACGGCCGAGTTCTACGGCGACGCCAACGACTTCATCCGTACGGCGATCCGCCCCGAGGACGACGTCCTGATCGTCAGCAAGGTCGGCGCCACCCCGAACCCCGGCGGCCGGACCCGGCTGCGGCTGGCCCAGCGACCCGAGGAACTACGCTCCAGCGTCGAGGACAACCTCACGAGCCTCGGCCTCGACCGGATCCCGGTGGTGAACCTGCGCCGCCCGGACGCCGGTCCCGGCATCCGGGCCGAGGGCGAGCAGGTGGTCGACCTCGACGACCAGCTCGCGGTGCTGCTCGCGCTGCGTGACGAAGGCAAGATCGGCGCGATCGGGCTCAGCGCCGTGACCCTCGACGGCTTGCGCCGGGCGCTGCCGGCGGGCATCGCCTGCGTGCAGAACGCCTACAGCCTCGTGGCCCGCGACGACGAGGACCTGCTCGCCCTCTGCGCCGCCGAGGGCATCGCCTGGGTGCCGTTCTTCCCGCTCGGCGGCGCCCTGCCCGGCCTGCCGAAGGTGACCGACGAGCCGGCCGTCGTGGCCGCGGCGCGGGCGCTGGGCCGCACTCCCGCGCAGATCGGCCTGGCCTGGCTGCTGCACCACGACCCGAACGTGCTGCTCATCGCGGGCACCGCGAACGCCGAACACCTGCGGGAGAACGTGGCCGCGGGCGCGATCGTGCTCGACGACGAGACCCGCGCCGCCCTGGACGCGATCCCGACCAGGGCGGTGGACCTCGCATTCGGTTAAGCCATGAGGGTGTCTGAGGTCGGGTAGGCCGAGCCGACCCGCGGTACATAGGCCTGTGCGCTTACCGGATGGCGGGTGCGGGGGCCGGGCCGACGACCATGGACTGGCTGAGCGGGCGCTCCCCGCCAGTGCCGAAGGGTGACCCCGGGGCCTCCCGCAGCGTGCCGGCGGATCCGATCTCGAACGCGGCCACCTGGCTGGTGTCCCGGATGGCCGCGAAGACGTCCCGGCCGTCCGGGGTGATCGCGACGGCGGCGACCTCGGCCTGCTCGGGAGTGCGGGCCGGGGAGTCGGCGGTCGGCCGCAGCGAACCGTCGGCGAGGATCGTGAAGCCGAGCAGACCACCACCGGGGCCCACGTCGGGGTCGTTGCTGGCCACGTACAGATGCTGCCTGTCGGGTGTGACCTTGAGACCGACCGGGCCGGTCGGCGCGGCGAACGGCGACCCGGGCACCGGGGTCAGCGAGCCGTCCAGGCCGCGCCGGAAACCCCACACGTTCTGCCCGACCAGCGACGTCACGTACACCAGGGCGCCGTCCGAGCTGATCGCGATCCCGAAGTTGCCCTGCCCGACCTTCGCCACGTTCTGCGCAGGCCCGAGCGTGCCGTCCGAGCGTACGGCGTAGCGGGTGACGACCCGCGCCGGGCTGTCGGCGGTCTCGTCCACATCGGCGTACGCCAGGTAGAGGAAACGCCCGTCGGGGGACAGCACCGTCTGCTTGGGATGATCCGAGGTGGTCGGGAAGTCACCGAGCTTGCTGGGCGTCCCGTCCGGGCCGATCCGGTACGCGGTGATCGTCTCGTCCGCGGTGTTGGTCACGTACAAGGTGCGGCCGTCCGGGGAGACGGTCGCCCCCCACGGCTCGTCGCCGGTCGCGAAGACCCGCGGGCCCGGCTGCAGCGCGCCCAGCGCCCCCACCCGGAACACCGACAGCTCGTCGGAGTCGCTGTTGACGACGTACGCGGTGGCCCCGTTCGCCGACAGGGCGATGCCGCGGGGAAACTCACCGCCGGTCGGCACCGGCTTGCCGACCGGCCGCAGGACGGCTCCCGGGCCGATCGCCAGGGACGAGACGTCGGCGGAGGCCGCGTTCGTGACGTAGAGAACGCCGCTGGACTGCGGCACGACCGGGCTCGCAGCGGCCTGCGCCGGAGCCAGAGAGGGTACGGCGAGCAGCGCGGCGGCGAAGACGACACCGCGCGCTTTCCTGGACACGGGCAACACGAGTGACTCCTTCGCCGTCGATGGGCCTACTCCTCACCGGCGTTCCATCGCGTTCCGGCCGGCCCCGAGGCCCGCCGCCGCGACGGATGGCGCAAATTCGGTTGCCCGGCCCCGCCGGCCCGGGCAGGCTGTAGCGGTCCGCAGAGCCGACAGCAGGGAGAAACCGGGACATGCGAGCCGCGTCGAGGTCCACCCAGGGAATGTTCACCTACCCGAAGGACTCGACGCCCCGTGGCTCTGCTCAACCTCGGAATTCTCGCCCACATCGACGCCGGTAAGACCAGCCTGACCGAGCGGCTCCTGCACAACGCGGGGGTCATCGACGAGGTCGGCAGCGTCGACGTCGGCAGCACCCAGACCGACTCGCTCGAGCTGGAGCGCCGGCGCGGCATCACCATCAAATCGGCCGTCGTGTCGTTCCCGATCGGCGACACCACGGTCAACCTGATCGACACGCCCGGCCACCCCGACTTCATCGCCGAGGTGGAGCGGGTGCTCAGCGTGCTCGACGGCGCGGTCCTGGTCGTCTCGGCCGTCGAGGGCATGCAGGCGCAAACCCGGATCCTGATGCGTACGCTGCAGCGCCTGCGCATCCCGACGATCCTGTTCGTCAACAAGATCGACAGGAGGGGCGCCCGCCACGGCAGCCTGCTGAGCGAGATCCGCGACCGGCTCACCCCCGCGATCGTGGCGATGGGGCGCCCGCTGGCCGGCGGCGGCAAACAGGCCCGCTTCGTCCCCGGCGTCACCGGTCTCGACGTGCTGGCCGACCACGACGACGCGCTGCTGGCGGCGATCGTGGACGGCGACGACGTCGAACCGGCCACGGTGGCCAAGGCGCTGGCCGAGCAGTGCGCCCGCGCTGAGATCCACCCCGTCTACTTCGGCTCGGCGATCACCGGCGCCGGGGTGGCCGAGCTCAGCCGCGGCATCGCCGAGTTCCTCCCGGCCGCCGGGCAGGACGCGTGCGGCCCGCTGTCCGGCACGGTGTTCAAGGTGGAACGCGGCCCGGCCGGCGAGAAGGTCGCCTACGCGCGGCTGTTCACGGGCACGCTGGCCACCCGGGCCAGGATCGGCGCCGACAAGGTCACCGCGATCGAGGTCTTCGCCGACGGGGGCCTGCACCGCCAGCCGACGGTCAGCGCGGGCCGGATCGCCAAGATCTGGGGCCTGACCGGGGTCCGGATCGGCGACCCGATCGGCGTGCCGCACCGCAGCGCCGGGGCCCAGTTCGCCCCGCCCAGCCTGGAAACCGTCGTCGAGGCGCACCGGCCAGGCGAACGGGGCGCCCTGCACGCGGCCCTGACCGAGCTGGCCGAACAGGACCCCCTGATCGACCTGCGCCAGGACGACGTACGCCAAGAGGTCTATGTCTCGCTCTATGGCGAAGTGCAGAAACAGGTCATCGAGGCCACACTGGCCAGCGACTACGGCCTGGCGGTGACCTTCCGGGAAACCACGACCGTCTGCATCGAACGCCCGACCGGCAGCGGCCACGCGCAGGAGACGATCGGGGTGGCGCCGAACCCGTTCCTGGCCACGATCGGGCTGCGGGTCGACCCGGCGCCGCTCGGCAGCGGCGTGCGCTTCGGCCTCGGCGTCGAGCTCGGATCCATGCCGCCGGCGTTCTTCACGGCCGTCGAGGAGTCCGTGCGCGAGACCCTGCGGCAGGGCCTGTTCGGCTGGCAGGTCAGCGACCTCACGGTGACCATGACCCGCTCGGGTTACTGGGCGCGGCAAAGCCACGCACACGGCACTTTCGACAAGAGCATGTCGAGTACGGCGGGAGACTTCCGTAACCTCACCCCGCTGGTGCTGATGGACGCCCTGACCCGGGCCGGCACCGCGGTCTACGAGCCGATTCACCGCTTCACCCTGGAACTGCCCGGCGACACCCTCGGCGCCGTGCTGCCGGTGCTGGCCGCGCTGCGGGCGGTGCCACTGGAAACCACCCCGGCCGCGGTGCACGGCGACATCCCCGCCGCCCGGGTGCACGAGCTGCAGCGCGCGCTGCCGGCGCTGACCCGCGGCGAGGGCGTGCTGGACAGCGGCTTCGACCGCTACGAGAAGGTCCGCGGCCCGGCACCCACCCGGGCCCGCACCGACAACAACCCCCTGGACCGCAAGGAGTATCTGCTGCGGGTGGTACGCCGCGCCGGCACCGGCTGACGCCCGCGGAGGTTCAGCGCCGCAGATGCTCCTCGATTCCGGCTGTCATCCGGGTGAACTCGGCGGCCAGGTCCACACCGTAGCGGTCGGCCAGCACCAGCACCGACCACAGACAGTCGGCGAGTTCGTGGCCGAGCCGGTCACGGGCCTGCGGGATCTCCCGGCGGCCGTCGACCGCCAGCACGAGCTTGGCCAGGTCGCCGACGTCTCCGACAAAGCCCAGGGCCAGATCGCCGGTACCCCAGGGCTGACGGCCGGCCTCGGCGTGATGCCGGTCGTACAGCTCG
>Ga0307512_10005883_pt1 | contig 12609 bp, 16 predicted proteins | sample 14_EM_MG_FD_200267 | JGI IMG/M metagenome (GOLD analysis project Ga0307512, IMG submission 200267) | Populus trichocarpa ectomycorrhiza microbial communities from riparian zone in the Pacific Northwest, United States - 14_EM | ecosystem: Host-associated > Plants > Roots > Unclassified | place... | reverse complement strand
TCAACGAATTTTCATTTAAAAATATCATAAATACCTCCTCAAATCATTGAATAACCCCAAAATCAACCAAAAAATAAAAATTAACCAAATAAAAATTCTCTAAACCAAACCCGATCTTTTTTTTTGTAGAAATGTTTTAAAAAAACAACCACCACTATCAAACTTTTCTCGTCAAATAAAATCCGTTGACATCAAGAACGATGAATTTTTTCATGGAAAAGTGGCTCAGCCGATGATTTTCTCTCTTTTCTTTCAAAGTTATGGATCCAAAAATAAACTTTTAAACGAAAATAAAAATTATCATGAATTTAGTGTGTGACATGTAATTTCTTTGTATTTTACATTCAAGACCTCTTTCTTTTGATGTTGTTTTGTTAATTAATTAATTACTTAATACATTTAATCCTTGTGTGGATAAAATTAAGCCCTTATATTTTCATATTTGTTTGTATCTAGTCCTATTGGATTTTCATTACAATTTTATTGTTTTTTTCTTAATCCATCTCTAATCAATGTTCTCCAGCTCACCTACAGCAGATAAAATTAAAAACGCATTGCAAAGTTATTTTTTTGTAATTTCAAGATAACTAACGGTTGTCAACCTGGATGAAGGGAATGAAAGTAGAAGGACTAACTTACAAAATAGTTTGAAATACAGTGACTAAATTATAATTAAATATTTAATTTAAGTATGCATTATACACACTTCAGAAGATTTCATGGCCCAAGCAAGCACGCAGTGAGCCCGGCTCCTATGTTTCAAAATTCAAAAAATGGAAAGGAGCAACGGTCACCTTTCTTCATAACTCTCTCTGAGCCAAGGCAAATCATCCATCAAACAATGAATCCTATGTTTTCTTACCTTTGAAGTGCCAAATCAACGTTAATATTTACAACCCAAACAACTCTCCCTTTCCCTTTTCTCCTCTCTCTCTCTCTCTCTATCTCCCTAGAACAAAAGGATTGTAAAGCACTTACCTTTTTTTCCCTGTCATTCTAATTCAAAGCACATCAATTGATTGCACATTCAAAACTGTGCCTTTTTCTTTTGAACCCTTTTAAAGAATTCAATTCAGTTTCCATGGAAGATAGTAATAGTACTAATGAGCAACCTCCTCATTGGCATGACCCCCTTCTCCTGACTGATGTACACCACCAACAACAACATAATACCAGCCCACTCTCTTGCTCTTCAAGTAAGATCACTTCACCTTCTCTAGTACCCAATTTTTCTTTCTTGGTTTTGTAGATATTTTTTGGGTTTTTAAACTTTTGTTTCTCTCTTTTGTCTTGTTTAGAGACTGGACTCATTTCTTCGAAGTCTCAAACTTTGGCCATGGTAGATTCAGATTCAAATGAAGGTAATGCGTGGTCTTTTTTCCCTAATTTAAAGCAAACCCATTAATTTTGTTGATTTAAATTTTGTTGGGAACACTCTGTTATCTCTTAAAGGTATGATTAACTCTCTTTTTTTTACTTTCTTGTTGTAGATATGTGTTGGCAAGAAAGCCAAAGCGTAGAATCAGTTACTATGAAAAAACTGATAGACCGAGTTGAGAATGATGCGATTGATGGTAAAAAAATCTCTTCTTTTGACAATTTTGATCAAGAATTGGATGTCAAGATCGAACTTTTTATTGGGGTTATCAAGATTTAAGAATTTGATTGAATTTTGTGTTATTTTTTCAGGTAGGTCCATGTTAGGGTTTTCATTAACATCTCCTGATCTGGTCATTTGTGCTGGTTCACCTGATATATCCAGAACTGGATATGGAGATTCTCCTGAATTATTGGATGGCAACAAGTGTTCAATTGAGCTTTCTTTGGAGAATGGTATTGATGGGTCTGATATGAAAGACTCTATTAAGACTCCATGTGTAAAGTTTTCTTCTGTGTTTCAAACATTCAACAAAGAGTTGTCTCCTGAATCTTCGTTTGAGCTCCTTCCACAGCAAGAAAAAGAAGAGAAATTGGTGAAAGATTTTGTTCCTGGTGTGTGCATTAATGCAGGATGCACTGATAGGGCTGTGGTTTTTGGGGGTGTTGAGTTTTTAGGGGATGATTGTTTTCTGGGTGGTGATACTGTAAGGACTGATGCTACAATTGGGGATGGACAGGATGGGGGTCTTTCTCTTTACCAAACGGCACGGTATGGTAACTTCTCATATTGTTTTCGGGCGCTGGAGCCTGGGAATTATGATGTGAGTCTGCACCTTGCAGAAATTGTATTCACTGATGGCCCTCCTGGACTAAGAGTATTTGATGTTTTTGTACAAGAGAAGAAGGTGAGAATTTATGAAACCAAAACAAATAGGAGTTTCAATGGAGGTTGCTAATGCCATCATCTTATTGTGTATGATTGATTGTTTTTGTAGGTTATGTCATGCCTCGACATATATGCACAAGTAGGCGCAAATAAACCTCTGGTTGTATCTGGCCTTAAAGCTTTCGTAGAGGGTGATGAGGGCTTATTGATTAGATTTGAAGGAGTGATGGGAAAACCGATTGTATGTGGCATTTCTGTTACAAAAGATTTTTCTGCTAGTAAGTTCAGTTTTCAATCTTCTTTTGGTTTCTGAACTTTCGTTTTTGGTTCATGTTTCAAGATAGAAATTTAGTTAAGCTTTCTAAAACTTCTTATTTCAGATATTGCAGAAGCTAGATTACTAAAACCTATAGGAATGTCTCAAGTAGCGGAGTGCGATTCGCCCAAAGTAATACCTCTTAATCCTTTTAGATTCTAATTTAGTTTGTGAGAAACATCAGATTATTGCCTCTAAAATGATGGTTAAACTGCAGGATAATGGTCACCTTGAGGTGGAAGGGGATTATCAGAAGCTACTGAGAGATCACGAGTTTCAGAGAAGGGAATTAACAGAGATGAGGAGGGCAATGGATGAACTTAAGAGGGAAAACCGACTTAAGAGCAGGGAATGCCAAGATGCTCTGAAGTCATTACAGGAGCTCCAAAATGAGCTCATGCGCAAGTCGATGCATGTTGGGTCCTTGGGTATGGAAATCTAATGTTGTCTGTAGTAATCACATTGACTGTCCATAAATGTTGATTGTGCTGATGGTTGGTTGTATGCAGCCTTTGCCATTGAGGGACAAGTGAAAGAGAAGGGTAGGTGGTTCACATCATTGAGAGACTTGACAAGAAAACTGAAGGTACTTTATGAGTTTTTGACATCTGTCTCATGGAATATCTGGTAATATGTTGCTTTATTTTAAAAAGGTTTCATTTAACAGATTATGAAAATGGAGCACATCAAGCTATCAGAGGAGGCACTGGCATACAAGAATTGCGTTGTAGATATGGACGAGATAAGGTCTACTATTCTGTCCAAAAGTAGGTCAATGTACTGTTTATATGACCAACTCAGCTATCTTTCTTCTGCACTTTTTATTCACTTATTTTGTTCTGACAGTGAAGCAGCAAGTAGATTTGCATGAGGATCTAAAGATTAAATTTGTTGAAGGAGCAAAGGAGAGAAAGGAACTGTACAATAAGGTTCTAGAGTTGAAAGGTAAATTTATTTTTGCTTAGATAACTGGAGTTCTATATGTTAGGAATTTAAAGATGGTATACTGAATTCTGAATCTTTCTTGCAGGAAACATTAGGGTGTTTTGCCGGTGTCGGCCTCTAAAATCCGAAGAAGTGGCAGCCGGAGCTTTAATGACTATTGATTTTGAATCTGCTAAAGATGGTGAGCTAACTGTTATGTCAAATGGACTTCCAAAAAAGACCTTCAAGTTTGATGCTGTTTTTGGCCCCCAAGCAAACCAAGGTAATCACCTCGTGTGTGAAGTGCATTTTGGATCTTGGAGTTATCCACTCTGTTCCTTTCAATAATAAACCATTGCTTTTGCTTGTTTTCTCAGCTGATGTTTTTGAAGACACTGCTCCATTTGCAAGCTCGGTCTTGGATGGGTACAACGTCTGTATTTTTGCTTATGGACAGACGGGGACTGGAAAAACTTTTACAATGGAGGGTACAGAAGAAGATCGTGGAGTAAATTTTAGGACTCTTGAGCAAGTTTTTCATATGATTAAGGAGAGAGAGAAGCTATTTCGATATGATGTATCTGTAAGCGTTCTTGAAGTTTATAACGAGCAAATAAAAGATTTGCTGGTGTCAGACTCTCAGCCAGGAGTGGCTGCGAAGAGGTAGTATGAATTCCTTGTATTTTCTCTCCATTTTCATCTTATGTTTTCTACGATCTTTATACTTAGTGAATGGTTCTTTTCACGATCACCATTATATTCTGATAATGAATCTTACACAGTTAAGAACATCAAAATTGTATAAAGGGTAAAATCCACGAGTAATCATTTCAATTTCCTTGTTGCTGTTTACTTGCAAAACCTGTTGTGGACTTGATTGGCAGTGTCTATTCAGCATGACTTAAACACACTCAATCCTTTTCAATGTTGAAATCTCGAATGATATTCCATCTTAACTTCTATATGCTTCCAAAACATGAATCCATGGAATACAAAATATGAAATGTTCACAATCAGTTCTTTGTTTTGTATGATAAACTTCTATACACTTTTTTTTTTTCATTATTAGCCTGAGATTTCCTTTCACTCGTTTAAGATCCCAATATGAGATTATTTGTGATATATCTCATCAGCAGTAAGAAATAGAGCTGTATTCTAGTTTTTAACCAATCTACTATATGTCCTCTATCCTCACTTTTATGATCTTTGAGTCAGTTTAACCGAAGCATTGGAGTCTTGGCTTCTTCAACTTATTACTATATATGTTCATTATTATATGAAATGCAGGCTAGAAATAAGACAAGCTGGTGATGGGCTACATCATGTCCCTGGGCTGGTTGAGGCAAAGGTACACAACATGAGTGAGGTTTGGCAAGTACTAAGAACTGGTAGTAATGCAAGGGCAGTTGGCTCTACCAATGCTAATGAGCACAGCAGCCGATCTCACTGGTCCGTTTCTCTATGCTCCATTTGAGTTTTTATCTATATTCAATAATTGCATAATGTGTTTGAAACGGGAGTAAAGGCTAACGAATGGCTTGTTCTTGATCCAGCATACACTGTGTTATGGTGAAGGGAGAGAATTTATTGAACGGGGAATGCACAAAGAGCAAGTTATGGTTGGTTGACCTAGCAGGAAGTGAGAGGATAGCGAAGACAGAAGTGCAAGGAGAGCGGTTGAAGGAAACTCAAAATATTAATAAATCCTTATCTGCACTCGGTGATGTCATATCTGCTCTCGCTACTAAAAGCCCTCACATCCCATTCAGGTTATAAAAAAATTTAACCAGTCTTTGATTTGTTATTTTTCTACGTGCAAACTAACAACCCAATATGCATACCTTCAGTGTAAATGTTAATAACATGTTTGCTTGCTGTCCAGAAATTCAAAGCTCACGCACCTTCTTCAAGACTCCCTAGGTATTTTCTACCTGAACTATGCAGTAAATATAAATTTGGGTTGATTTACATGAGTATGCAGGTATAAAATGAGTAAAACTAATATCTGGATCCATATTTTTTAGGAGGAGATTCAAAGACACTCATGTTTCTACAGATCAGCCCTAATGAGAATGACCTAGGTGAGACTCTATGCTCGCTCAATTTTGCAAGCAGAGTTAGAGGGATAGAGTTGGGGCCTGCAAAGAGACAGATGGACAATGCTGAACTTCTGAGATACAAGCAGATGGTATAGTGATAACTTATACTTTAAATGCCCTGTTCTTTATTTAGCCTTAATCTATGGTTATCACCTTTCTATTAAGTCTGTCTGACTGTTCCTATATGTCCATGGAAATGGGCTCTCCTGTCTGTTAAGGCTGAGAAATCAAAGCAAGATTTGAAAAGCAAAGATGTGCAAATAAAGAAGTTGGAGGATACAATCAATGGACTGGACTTGAAGACAAAAGAAAAGGACTTTAAATATAAGATCTTGCAAGATAAGGTAGTATATAAGTTGTCAGAAACCATTGCAACTTCACTTATAAATCAGCTCACCAATTTTTTCATTTTTCATTATGCTGGAAGATGGATCTTTAGTTTCCCTTTTCTTTCGTTGATTTTGCAGGTAAAGGAGCTTGAGGCACAGCTCCTAGTTGAAAGGAAGCTGGCACGCCAGCATGTGGACACAAAGATTGCCGAGCAACAGCAGCAACAGCAAACGAAACAGCAGCAAGATGAGCAAATTATTGCACCGCCTAGGCCGCCGCTTGCAAATCGAATATTAGGGAGTAACAAGAATTTTGATGAACCTGTGAATGGTGCGTTGAACAAAGAACAGATAAATCTGACTCTGCCACCAATGGGGAACACCAGCTACAAATCCACAATCCCCCTTCCCTCCACAGAGGGGGTTGTCAAGTTGACTGACTCTACTGAAAAAGAAAACAACCCTGCCATGGCTGATCAACCACGATTGCTGAAGAGGACTGGCAGAGCCTCAATTTGTACAACAGCAAGACACGTCCTAGCAGCCCCAGCTCCAAGGCGGAACTCAATGATTCCACTCCCAAGTGTACCGAGTATACCAAGTTCATTTCCATTATGTCAAGTGGATATGAAAGAAGATTCGGAAGGGTCTGAAACAAACTGTTTGCCTGAGCAGACACAATGCGACAGCCCTAAAGAAATCAGATATGGCTCCAAGCGGATAAGCACCATGTTGAAACGAAGCCTTCAAAAGAAAGTTAACATGAAGTCCCCACTGCAGCAACATATGAGAAGAGGTGGTATAAATGTCGGGATGGAGAAGGTTAGAGTCTCTATTGGAAGTCGAGGCAGGACCGCACATCGGGTATTGCTAGGAAATGGTAGAAGAACAGGAATGAGGGAAACTCAGCAGAAGCAGATGCTAGGAGAAAAGGAAAGGAGGTGGAATAGTGGAACAGTGGCAAGAACTCCAGTCTAATTGATACATTTCTCACTGATATCTGACATTCCATCTGCTTCCTTCCTTCTTGTATAATAGAAGGGTGAGAAAGGACTATGGTGTGTATTTTTTTATTATGCTAATCATCTGTTTGAATCTTGTAATTGTATAATCGTCACATTTGCGAAGCCTTGGCAGATGCGTTCACATCTGTATCAGAGCCTCGTGGAAACATGAAATGGCGTTTTCTTGTGGAAGAATCACCGATGCAAGGGGAATACTTGCAATCTCTTCATGCCAAACAGAAATTAGAGGAGCACACTGTAGCATGTTTATGAACCAGTAGAATTGGTAATAATCCACTCACTCTATCAAAACAACTTGAACTAGGGATATGATGCTCTACACCACCATGAGATTATCCGTTGAATGGTTCGTGCAGTCATCTCAACGAAATCGTGTCTTAAGATGCCTCTTTTAGTTAAACAGCAACAAGTAATTGTTACACTAACAATTATTGTGAGGTACAGATAAATAGAAGAGGGAACTAATTGCAGAGACGATTATACCACGATTTTTTTTTTCTTAGGGGGTGGATTTTTTTAACCAGACAGTAATTGGTATAGGATACAAGAAAACTCAACGATGACGAAAAACATGAATCACATGAAGTGAGAAACAAAAATTGCATCAATACGTGTCGTATACTTGTTTTCTTTGTTTAAAAAGGGGAGCATGAATATAACCAGCAACAACAGGCCCAATCAGGCAAATGTTGAGTACCACATTTAAGTGTTCAAAACTATGCCTACTCCAGACTATTTTATACCAACATTTGCGTGGGACTTGTGTTCTCGGGAAGACTGTGTTTCTGCAAAACCCCTGACCTATTGCTCTTAAGCGATACTGGTATGTATGACTGTAAAGCAGCCTTCAAACTTTTTACAGCAGTGTCTAACAATGACTTGCTATGCTGATGATTTCCCTAACCTGCAAACATCGTTTCGGCGTATGTTTTACCAGCTTCACTCATTGGTACCATGAATCTTAAACAATTTAGTAGGATAAACAATTAATTACCAAAGCCGAAACAGAGACTCCCCTGCTCTCTGTCATGTACTAGCATACTTGGTTTCAGAAGGATCTGATATCTGTCTCTCCATGGTCTTCTCAATTGAAGGTCCCTGTTCACAAACGTATTTTATAGATTCTGAGAGTCGATTGAGCAAATTTACCAGAGCAATCACTTCATTTCGTTGTAGTTGGAGCTGCAATGACAGCAGTTCAAGCATATATTAGACAGAGCTAACATTTGGATTTACCAATTCCATTCAGTGACCAGTCCTTTTGGAGAATTTAATGATATGCAAAACATATGAAATCCAGAACATTCAAAAACTCACAGATTCGCTTGGCTGATTTTGACCATCAACAGAAAAGAGGATCTTCAATGCAGTACCAAGGCCAAGAACCTGAAGTTTCCCCCAGAGTCTACACTTCTCACAGCCAACACAGTCCATCAATGCACTGCAATATGTTTATATGATAATAAGGCATACAAAATAATAATAAAAAAAAAGTGGTATGATCAATTAGCTAGTTAAGAAAATTCAAAAAATTTATGAGAAAAAATCATCTTTCAGAATCACATTTTACTGTCCTTTAAAATTGCTAGAATTGAATATCAGGACCTAAAGAAATCGCATGAAGAAAATCAATTTCTCTTTATAAGAGGAGCCTTCCATTCAAGACAAAACATTAGTTGAGTCTTAAAAAGAGGACCTAATATTTCTGAATTGCTTTTGAATTTGCTGCTTCAGTTCAGGTCCACTTTGACCTTGCCATAACTTAGCTTCATCAAATGGAAGAGGACAAGCAGCTTGGAGTTTGGGGTTGTGAAGTAACTGCCTCACTAAAGACTGTGTCTCTAGGTCCTCTGTATGGTTACCAGTGTCATACTCAGCCTGCTCCAGGTAATCTGCTGCCTATAACAAATTTTGAATAAAATAGCACCAACAAACTCCAATATCAATGTCTGAAATTATCTACCATACACGTATTACAGTACTCACTTTAGCCACGGCACGCAAAACAAAGAGGAATGTGAAGTACAAGTTTCTGACACGATCAGGATATCTGAGAACACGATCATACATCAATTCCGGGTTCTGACCCCACTGAAAATGTACATAAACAACATCAGTGTCCAATAAAATTAATATAGTTGGGTTTGTCTTCATTGAGTTCATTTCATTTTTGTTAAAAATTTCCCTGCATTACTTATCTAGTTATTCTAAATTACATAGACAGAATAAAACTTCAGGAAATGATGCAATTTAGGTAACTCTAGATGACTGTATAATGTACAAGGTTCTATCAGAAAGGACCTTCAAGAACAAAAAAGACATATAGTATAAAAGAGAGATGCAGTGTGGCCAATGCCTAAAATTTCGTAAGTTATTATGTTGAGAACATTCAAAACAGGAATTACGGCGGTGTTGATAGGACAAGGCAGAAAGAAAACCTTATTGGTGCTCTCATCAAGAAGATAGTCAACAGCTATATGGATTGAAATGGAAGAGTGGAGGCCAGATATTAATTTGTATAATACTTTTTTCTCCTGGCACATCTCTCCCGATGGATCTGCAGGAAGTTAAATGGATTGTAGCAATGAAAAGAAATCAAAATTAAGAATTAGAAGCTTTGAAGAAACATGGACATTCATAGAGATTCACCACACACCACAGGAAATACATGGTGACTTTCAAATTCGAGAGAAACAGCAGAAAATAAAATATCTAAGAAAAAGTGATGAATATAATCCTGTTTTTTTTCCTTTCACCTCAAGCAAGAGTTTCATGAAAGACAAGTCTGAGTTCTACATGATTGACTAGTTCAATAAAATATCTTCAACCAATATTTTGAACTCAAAAGGGAACAGAATTCAATTTCAACTATGCAAGTAAATGCAACAGATTAACCAATTATCTCAGTCAGCAAAATTCAATTGCCTGCTCTGCTAATTTCAAAGACATTTTATTATATTGATCATCTTGCACCCCATGGCAATTCCAGCAGTCAATGCATCCGCAGAGAAATTAAAAAATCAGCTTACATTTTGGGCAATTCTCTGAGTAAACAGCATCCCATATTCTTCTAGCTGATGGACCAACATAACCAGTGTAGCGTTCCGGATTCAATAAGAGATTCACATATGTCATCTCATCTACAAAGATACTTCAATAGTAAGTCTATGCAATGTTCTTTTAAGAAATAACCCCCTCACTAAAGGGAAGATAATACTTGTAACAGCAATTTGAGGTGATACTAAAATTCAGGGTTCTATAATTTCTATTGGAAACATGATAGTTCAATAATCAGTTGCAGTCTCACCAAGTTATGACTAAATGGAAGCTAACTGTATTCATGGTCTTATTAATCAAAAGTGATGCCTAAGTTATCATGTACTTTCCAATTTGTAAATACTATATCTCCTTCCATACAGTAGAAAGCTGGATACTACATGATCTTCAAGATTCAAAACCAAGAAAATTATGCAGTCTGCATTCACCAAAAAGTCAGCAGTTACCATTATCAGTCTCGTCATCATTTGTCCATGGATTATCTGTCTCTATCCATCCTTTAAAAGCTCTACTGTCTAATGTGCGATCAACAGCAGCCTGTGGATTTCCCTCTAGGCACGCCACATCATCTGCTGGAAGACCATAGAGGAATGGCTTCTTAAGAGGTTCTGGGAACTCGTTTTCTGGGCATTCACAAACACTGCAATCACGCAAGCGGCACATACCATCATCGGGCCAGAAAGGGCAGTCACACCACAATTTAACCTCCCATAAGGAAAATGCATCTCATGTCAAAAAGGAAAATAAAAGAATCACAGTAGTCAACTATTACAGGTGCTCAGATTTACAGCACAATGGGAAATTGAACAAAATGATGTTTATGTTTTGTTGAATATTTATTCTGGACACAAATACGATAATCACTCTTAACCCATGTCTTCCCCGATATTGAAATGGTTCCCAAGATGTCACATTGAAACAAAAAAATTTAGAAACAGCCACTTCAGCACATAAAAGGAGCCAATTCAATGAACAAGTGCCACATGAAGTCCATTTTGTAAGCCTTTACATGAACCTATTGTTTCCACTACAGCAAAATTTAGAGCAAAAAAGGTTCTCCCAAAACGAATGTGAGGCTAACACCAGCATCCAAACAGACTAATTTTCCTATTGCATTGATACTTGACCACCACAACTAAGAATTATTTGCTCAGGTCTGGTTAAAATTGCAGCAAAAGCCATAATCTTCATCATTTCTGTACCATGTGCAAAAATATTTCACCAAGAAACACTCACTATCACAATAAAACTAAAAGTACATGACCCCAAAATAACACAAAAACAGAAAATCCTTACCTTAAAATACCGAAAAAACGGTGTTGTAACAAGCTCTTGAAGCAAAGGATGCAACACCTCTCCATTTACACTATCTACACTCTCATAATCACAACAACAATCCTCAATCACTCCCTTATATTTCCCTGAATCCTGCGCACAAAACCAAAAACAAATAACCAAATGATTGCCAAATCACAAACAATTAACATCCAAAACTAGAAAGAATGAATTGTACCTGAGAAGAAGGGCATTGACATGACTTGTTATTGCTGTTAATCAAAGAACCAATCTTTGAAGCGGTCATTGGAGAAACAGTAACAGCTACAGCAACTGCCAGAGCAACTGCCACTAATGCCCCGATCAACCCCCATGAACTCCATCTCTTTCTCTCCTTCTTGCTTTCTTGTTTGGGCTTAAAGCTCTCGTTTTTCTTCACCATTTAAAAATCTAAGACAGACCCAGGTCCTGTTTCGGTTAAACCCTACAAACCCAGATTTTTGTTTTTCAGTATTTAAAATAAAAGGCGTTACTACCGACGAGAATCAAATTTGACGGCACACGAAACGTTTGCGCAAAGGTAGGGAGTGTGATACACGCCCCAATTGACTAAGCGTAAGGGACACGTGGTGAGATCAAAACGCAGAGTGGGTGCAAGGGAGAGTGAAGATAGATTTTAAATTAGATATGGAAAGTTCATTGAGAAGCCTGTTTTCTAAACCACTTTAAAAGTTTTTTTTATGTTTATTTATTATGAAAACAATTAATCCATAAAAGATATTTTCTGGTTAAGAAAAAATTGACTTAGTATTTTTTTAAAAAATATATTTTATTTTATACAAAAAATATTTTCTATAAGTTATAAAAAAAAATTAGAAATATATTTTTATTTATTGATTATATAAAATTTAATTATTAATTTTTTTATTTTTTTAATTTAATTTTTTAGAATTTAACTTAATTTAATTTTTATATCAATTTTAATTTTAATTTTTTTAATTATTATTTATTTTTATCTTATTTTTTTAATTGAAATTTTTTATCGATTAAATTTGATCTTATTCTTTTGATTACTATTTATTTTATTTAAAATTATTTATAAAATTATATATTTTTTAATTTTATCATCTTTCAACTTTTTTATCTATTAGATTTGATATTTATTATTTTTATTGATATTTATTTTATTTGAAATAATTTATGAAATTATTATTCAATTTCATCATCCTTCAATATTTTTTATCTGTAAAATTCAGTCATCGTTCTTTTAATAAACTTAAAAAAAAACATTAATAAGTTATTTTTCAGCTCATTTTCC
>Ga0307512_10005882_pt1 | contig 12609 bp, 13 predicted proteins | sample 14_EM_MG_FD_200267 | JGI IMG/M metagenome (GOLD analysis project Ga0307512, IMG submission 200267) | Populus trichocarpa ectomycorrhiza microbial communities from riparian zone in the Pacific Northwest, United States - 14_EM | ecosystem: Host-associated > Plants > Roots > Unclassified | place... | reverse complement strand
TCATTAGTGAGTCCGCAGAGCACCTGTGAGTATGTGGGGTAGGGGAAGGGAAAACGGGAAGGGGAGAAAGCGGTCAGCACGCCCTCTTCCCACCCATCTGGATCAGAGCCGTGGGCCGATGGGATATAGAGGCGAACTCAGGCTGGAAGCTGGCTGGAGGATGAGGACGATGGTGCATGGTTATCTTCATTACTGTCACCCGTCCTACTTTGCCACTTTTGTTTTGTTTTGCTTCGCTCTTCTACTCGTTTTCTCTCGTCCGCCGGACTCGAAGTTCGACAGCAAAGCGACCCTTAGCTCATGGACGAGGATACCAGAGTGCTTTCCACAAGCGGCAACTTGTTCGAACGCATCTTCAAAAGCCCATGCGAGGACCCCGAACTCAAACTCTATCACGAGGTGACGTTTGATCGGGTCAAGGCCTACAATCTCACTCTCGCAGTGCATCCTGCGGTCGAGGAGGCACGCGCGTGATGCTCGTCCTGCTCACTTATGCGTGCGACAAGCTCGTGTTTGGAAAGAACCATTCGACTTTCTACTTGGGCACAGCACAACCGCGGAGCGCTGTGTCATCTCCCAGCATCGAGGTCGTCATTCCGTAGTTGTTCTCTCCTTCAAACGACATTGTGCTGTATGGCGGAGGGCGACATGGCGCGTCGCACCATGGGGGTTAAATCCCGTCGAGAACGATATCTCAGGTCCATTCACACCCCCTTCCTCCAAGTGTGCCTTATCCGTCGGGGTCTTGTTGCCGGCAGAACGACTTGGCGTTTCTCTCCTTTCGTTGCCCCTCCTCTCTGCACATACTGACTGCCTTAGCGTACTTGTACATAGTCTCTCTCCACATATATAAATCCCCCGCCTGGGTTTCTCTTTTTCGCCGTCGCTTTCATTCTCGTCAACCGTTCTATAACTTGTAACTGCCCCAAGTCTGATCGCTAATCCTCTTGAGCTTCTCGCCTCAACCCTCTCTTTTCATTCAAGACTCATCGTGCGTTCTCAATCTTTCAGGATTACGACCGTACCATACCGTTTTTGGCCATATTGACACCTGTACCGTACCGTCAACTGACTTGGTTTTTGGTGTTTACAGTGTGAAAAAATGGCCGTGACCCATACTGTATTACAGTGTCAAATATACGGCCGTATGCCGGATACGGTATGGTGCGCAGCCCTAATATCCCCTGTGTGGATTTTACAATTGATTCCGTTTCAGTTTCTGACAACTGGCCAATCAGATTTCAAGATTTAGCATGAATCATATGATATATACTATGAAATCCACACAGTGATATAATCTGGCTAACTAAAGTTGCGCGGGACGACTGTACGGAAGCTTTTCCGAGTCTAGCCTAACTTTGTATACCCGAAATCTTACTGGCCCATCTTTCTTTGACATTGGCTCTCTATCACGGACAGCCTCTGCACGGAGGTATTCCCTCATCAATGCCCTCACAGTATGTCACCTGTCTCACCTCTTCATCGTTCGGATGGTAGTCCTTCATCCTCTTGGCCTCGAATGGGATATCGTCCGAGAGCGTCGCCCCTTACCATTGGTCAATATGGGTCTGTAACCGCGGCCGCTTTCGTGGGCTTTCTGCATTCCCTGAGTCTCGCACTGATTGGCTTGGGTGGATTTATTACATTGCCCGTCTCGCCACACTCGCATCCGTGATCATGGACTTGATCACGAGCAACGTCAGCCTAGCAGACTGTCAGGTGTGTCCCGTGTCCATCTCCCTACATTCACATTCTCACCGCCAACGTTAAGGTCATGGCTTCGTTGTGTTGGGTGGGCATACACCTTGGTGCCTTCCGCCCCAATGAAAGAACGCTTGCTTCTCACCTGCTCTACATTCCTGTAGGTGTTTTTCGACGTTTCTCTCGCCTTCTCTTCGCTAGTGATTTTACTCCAAGTGTAAGTTTTTACACCTTGGCTATCTTCCAAGTGCGCTCGTGGATTTACTGCCATGTGACTTCACATAATCAGATCAGATCATACTCCTGACATTTCGCACTTTGGCCGAAGTCCGAGTTGCTCGCTCAACTTAATCAACTGCTCTCCAACCGTCCTCAGGTCCTGGCTTCAAATGGTCAATTCCTCAATCTCTTTCCTTACAACCATGGATTACTTGTTAGGGCCCTGGGGCTGACCCTAAGATACCTCTGAATCGTGCACCCAGTCAAACAACTTAGGAGTGTTGAAGACTTGGAGATACAGCCGGTCAGCCGCATGTTCCAACAGTGTAACACACTAAGAAGGCCAAGCAGGTCTCGCTCGTGCGAACCCATGGGTATTTTGGGCGCTGTCAATGGAATTAATGTTTTGTGTTCTTGCGTACATTTTAGTTATGATCTCTCTTTTCAAGCCCTCTTATTGGTACACAAGTCATCTCGTGTCTGTCTATGTGAGGGATACCGTGTCGTTTTACTGTCTCCTAATAGCAATCGTGACGGTGAGCGGCTCGTTGGCGATGGTTCGCAATTTATAATTCCGATGAGGACCCAAGTCGTGTTGGCCGCCCCGCCCCTCTTGATCAGTCGGACTGATCAGGGCCGCGCGTGAACTTTCAACATTGTGTTCTTGTGAATGTCCTCTCTTTCCATGGCCAATTGTTAGCGCACGACTTTATGATGTATATTACATTATAATTCTGTAAAAATTGTACAAAGTAACGGCGTTCCATCCAATCGGAAGCCCTGTTTCGAAAAGGGTCCGATTTGCTTTGAGTCTTGTGATCCGATTGGATCAGGCATTGAACTCAGCTTCAGAGGGGCTCGATCATAGACGATCGGCGGCGGACCATGCTGTCGTGCTAATACTATTGCAGTTAAGTTCTCCCCCCTCCAAGATTTACAATCTGCTACTGCTAGGAACGAATGAGACGGATGCAGCCTTCATCCCTTGGGTGTTCACATGTACCTGTAGAAAGCTTAAGTAGCCGGTTGGGTTGTGTTCGAGGTCACGCGTGAGGCCTTAGGATGCGTGCGGGGTGAACACCGGAACTGGTGAGACCGTACGGCGGGCGGTACCAATATACTACCTTTGGTCTTTAATCGGTACCAACAAGGTCAAGTGAACGTCAAAAAATTATGTTCAAGTCAACATTGGCTAGCGTCGTACATTGTATTGTAACGTCGTGATACCGTATCCAGAAGTCTCAGTATCCAATCACAGATTCTCCGCCTCCGCTCTCTCAGACGCGTCGCGTCGCCCACATTCCACATTCAACACTGGCCACTCGATGAGTTAAAAACCCCCCTATCCCGGTACCAGATCCGCTGTTAATCTCTCATCTCTCGGTGTCTCACCTGTTGCAACTGCCAGCGATGGTCGACTTCCATGACCCAGAAGAACTTGCGCGAGACTACTGTGCATAAGCTTTTCTCGCCTGGCTCTGTAACCCTGGAATCTCACTGGACCCATCTTGTTTTTGAACAGTGGCTGTCGTCAAAATCGCAGCCATCACGGATGGCCTCTACATGTGGGTGTGCACTCATCAATGCTCTGACAGTGTGTCACCTGTCCCGCACTTTCGTCACCCAGATGGGAGTACTTCATCACTCTTGGCTACGAGTGGGATGTCATCCGGGGGCGTCGTCCCTACCGGCGGACAATATGGGTTCGTAACCCCAGGCACTTCCGTGGGGCTCCCTGCTTTCCATGAGCTTCGTACTGATTTTCTTGAGTAGATTTATTCCATTGCCCGCATTGCCACCCTCGTATCCGTAATCATGGACTTGATTATGAACAACGCCCTGTTAACCGACTGTCAGGTATGTCCCTTGTCTACACCCCTACATTCACCCCCTCACCCACTACAACCTAAGGTCTTGTTTACGGTAGCTTGGGTGCGCATACGCTTTGAGACCCTTCGGGAAAGGACGCTTGGCACTCACACGCCCTATATTTACCTAGATCTTTTCAGACCTTGCTCTCGCCTTCGCTTCGCTATTAATTTTCCTCCGCGTGTATGCTTTTACACCCCAGCTATCTTCCAGATGCGCTCATTTGCCATGCCCAGCCCCCCCATTTGGAGCAAGAACAAGATAGTTGTATCATTCGCGGCTTTCGTTTGGGTTTCCGGCGCTGCACTTCTCATACTAGGTACGTCGCTCCTCACCCCTCCTACCGATTAACTGAAACCCTGACAACATGCGCTTTGGTACAAGATTCCGCGCGGGTGAAGAACCTATCTCGAATGGCTTGGATGTTCTGGGCTGATCCATCCCTAGGTCCGCTCTACGTGGGACCCCGAAGAACAATCTTGCAGCAAGCCCCCAGCAGCAGCCGCTAAACCGACCGTCATATCTATATTTGCCACCGACTTCATCCTGCTTCTCATCACGCTGGTTGGCTTGTTTCGCTTGCGCCGTGAGGGTGGAGGTTGGCTTGGTTTGGGATCGCTGCTTTGGAAACAGGTGAGGGGCAGCACCTTTTGCAGATCGTGGTGCCTCGTTCCGCTAATGTGATTTTCGTCTAACAGGGTGTCATTTGGATCTTAGTTGCAACCATCGCTGATATCTTTCCCGTGGTATGTCCAGCAGGTCTTCTTTCACGCCTCTGCTCACCACCCCTTAATGTGCTAGGTGTTTCTTTATCTGAGTCTGAACGGTATTTGATTCCTCTCACCGGAAATTCAACAATGAATAACGTTGATTTTACTTCCAATAACAGATGCGTTCGAAGTGGTAAGTCTTTCTTTGCTGGGAGTGGTAGAGGACTCCTCGTTCCCTATGAGTCCTTAACCTTGAAGTTGTAGATGTTCATGCTACCTGCGCTTGTTACGATGTCCATCGCTGCGACAAGGATGTATCGCGCTCTCACAATCTATGGCGCCCAAACCCAGATGTGTGTCATTCTTCCCATCCATGAACCCTGTGCTCACTGGTCGGTGACATAACAGCATGAGCTCCGACAACACTGCCAGTGGTCCCCACCTACCACTTTCCACCTTGGCGTTCGATACTACGCACAATCGGATGGGGGTGGCCGCACACACGACCTGCGATCAGTACACGACATTATCGAGGGACAAGAATATCTCCTTTGTCAGCACGGAAGGACGGTCACAGGACAAGTCGCACGAATTGGACCTTCATGAAGATGCGGAGGGTATCGTGTAGAAATGTGCATAAACTTCACTGTATAAACGGTTCATTGGTGATGTAAATTATGATGGATATGAGAGTAATATGGGTTCCCATGTCTTTTCTTATGCAGCTCCGTAGAGGGCACGGAGGACGTCACGTGGTACAGCGCGTGGTGATTTGCCGCTTTTCTAATGCCCGACGGTGCGAGACTTCACGCAAGCTTCACGACTCTTCGTCCACGTTCTCTGCCTCTGCTCATTCAAGTTCCTCCCGACTTCCTCATTCTCCATTCGCGAGGGTCGTGTCTACATGTATGGATTATGTCGTCGACCTGAAAGCTCAACAACGGGTCCCATCGCAGGTTTTCGGTCCGTCCAGCGTTCTTGCATAACTTGAATCCTGTCCCTTAGTTCAACTCAGCTGAACCAGTGTCGATTGACCAACAAGTTGCGGTCGAGGCAAATGCCGGACATCTAGCAAGATACAGGTGTGGCCTTTATTCTGCTCGTCTTCGTATAATCGCTAACCCTTTGAGAAGCAGAAGGCGGGGAAAGCCAAATTCATGAGATAAACGTCCATCAATATGAGCGCAACGATGACGACGACTCATCAGACACCACAAATGCGTCGATGGAAGTAGTAGTGCCAGTAGGAATTGTTCGGTCCAAACAAACTCATGTGAAAAGCCATGAAGTACGGTCTACTCCCGGTGTGTACGCCCTACGTCCAACAGTGGGTTCGGGATAACATGCACGTCTTCCAACGGTACAGTGATCCCCTGAAGTGCGCTCATCTTCGACAGTACTTGCATGATGGCTGTGAAAAATGGTACATGCCCGTCGTAGCGGAAGCCGTGCCTGGTCTTCTGCACGTCTCCCTGTTCCTATTCTTCGTGGGGCTCGGGGACTTCAACATGGCAGTTGGTGTCAGTACCACCGTTCCGATCGGAATAAGTGGCCTACTGTACATCTTCTCCACGTTTGCATCGGTCATATATCCACAGTCACCATACCAGAACTCGGGACTTATCTGGTACTTGATGCAGAGGACGCACGGACGAACATACAAGGACCGGGGTTCAAATGATGGATCGAAGTCAGTCAGCGCAAACATGTCGAAAGGACAGGAGCAGCTTGCGATGGAAGGGACAGGAGAGCGGATGCCACGAGACCAGGAAAATGGGACTTCATGGCGGCCGGGATCTGCTCTAGACTGAAAGACGTCTGGTGGCTGTGACGGATTCAAGATCGCTCTTCGGTGATGGGTGGCCCGAACTGGACCAGGCGGAGAAAAGGTGTGCTCCTATACTGATTCCGCGTTTTACTAAGAAATGGGGTCGATCGATGGCTGATCGAGAACTTAACTGAAATGGAACTATTCGTGATGGAGATCCCCGGCTCTTTCAACTCGAAGTAGTCTCCACGGGCAGCAAACAAGATCACAACCAGGGACCAACTGTGGTACCACTTGCCGAATCATCCCTATGGCTCTTTCAGTCCGACCCTCATTAAGCACCCCAACTGGCCAAAATACTCTGATGATACTTCCATACAGCCATCCCCCCACCACAGTACTTCCTCGAAAAAGGCGATGCCAATCATGAGCTCTGCAAGCGAGTGGCTCACTTGTCGGAGACATGCAGAAATCGTGGTCTGTTGGTCCACAGTTCCTCCTTTTACCTTAGCCTTTCGCCATCATATGCTGCCACACTTTCCTCCCTATGCGACCGCTGTTGCGCACCTCGATACCATTCAGTAAATTTTCACTTTCATCTTTTCTCTCTCCCCGCTTCTCGCCTTACTTTAGAATACCTGTCACGGGCTCGGGTATTTTAGACCCTCTCGCCTGGCCTCGCCAAAGGCAGGGAATCGATGCCCATCTTTCCCTCCACTTTCCGTTTTTGCGCGCCTTCTTCCTTACCTGGCCGCACGCTGATAAGCTGAGCCGCCGTGCTGTTGCTCGTCCTGCTAGTCTCGCACTTCTCTCTCTATCGTTTCGCGACTCTCATCTCTTCACTCTTATCGCAGCCCCCAAAACTACAATGACCTAGCGGTACTTCATACAGACATATTTTCATGACTATACAGTGCAATCCAATATTTTTCCCTGTCACTTTTCTGCACTTGTCAGCTCTTTATGACCTCAAGACATGTTAAGAGCCAAGGTGTTGAATAGCTAGCTGCGCGTGATACTCAGAACACTTGCCCCATACCCCTATAAGATCTGTAGCCCCGCTGACATTTTCTTCTTGCCAAGCTGCCCAAGTAGCACACCTGAAGACAAACCCGTTCCAGTGGACTCGGCAGTGACTGACAAGAAACCCTCGACTAGTAGCGGTGGCATGTAGATACCAGGTCAAAACTTGAATATCTCCTAAAACATGGCCATGACAGGATGGACCACTGGCATATAGCCGAGAATTTAGTTCTACGCAACCCTGTAACAGCTTGGTTCCCACTAAAAAGAGGACCAACAAGATACCTTACTACCCCAAGCATCCGAGATACATGATTTGCGTTCCCTCGACACATTCATCTACCGCCCTCTGTATAACTCGGCGGTGCATCGAATCTCTCTGCACGGAGTCGTTGTACCTGGCGCTGCAGAGATTCCACTGCGAAGCGTAGTTCTCGAGTTTCGGACGATGGTATCGCTGTATCCTGCTCCGACTCGGAATCCGTAGTAACAACCGGTACTGTAACGGGCTCAAACTGAGGTTCAATTGATTCATTGTGGACCGGAATCTGTTGAGAGCGCAAAGTCTCCGCGCGCAACCGCGCGAGCTCCTTGGCGGATAAACCAATCGGGACGGACGAAATTGACGGCGAGGGTGGTCGCCTTTGTGGCGATAGGGGTGCAAGGGGTGGTTCGTGGACGTCGGCGACAACAGACACTCCTCCGGGTTGGCCGGCTTGTGGATCTTGTAACACCTCCCGAGAGGCAGCGGGCAAAGTCTCCGCACGCAACCGCGCCAGCTCCTTTGCTGATAAGCCAATTGGGATGGACGAAAGTGACGGCGAGGATAGACGTTGAGATGGGGATGCAGGGTGAGACTCATGAACGTTGGCGGCGCCTGCCACTTGCACGGCATCCGGAGTCCTGGATTGCGAATCTCGGAACACCACGCGACGAACAGGTTCCCACCGGGTTGTCCTTAGGGGTGTTGAATCGGAAGGTGTGACCCTCATCTGTGAATTTGTTTCCATCCTAGCACCTGCGAATGAAGGCCCGACGGATTTACGCGTTTTGCGTCGGTGTCGACGCCGCATGAATCCAACAACACCAATCGTAGTAAACAAGAGCGCAAGCCCTCCTACGACGGCGCCGGCAATCGCGCCGACGTGCGACGTTTTCGATGACTCTAATGTATCCGTCGTCGTTGTATTACCCTTTATAGGAAGGATCGGAGCGCTGGACAAGGAGATGGGTCAGTCGTGAGGAAAAGGGGGCAGTTTTGCACGGACTTTCGAGCCAATGGCGCAAACATCGCACCTTGCGCAGGGCTATCGAGCACAGTGATCACTTCAGACACTAGTACACTAGATGGGAATTAGGAAATGACTTCACCTGGACACTCCCAGGACTGCTGAGCCTCGAGAGCCCTGGATGTCCGAACCATTTGCACTGTTATAGACCAGAGGGAACGCTCCCGCGGTTGAGAAGAGATGGGACCGATTGTAGATTCTCCCAATAAGATTTGAGCGCAGATCGTTATCTGATGTCATAGCAGCGACGAACAGATTCCAGCCTGTAAAGATGGTCAGCTGGGAAGATACAGAAATAGATATACCAACTAGACACTGTAATTGGTGTACTCGAACTGAGGTTATCGACGGGCAAACCAAAATGGCTGATGTCTGTATCCAGTAAGAGGTTGTTGACGAAGCTACTTTGGTTGTCGTATATCTGGAGATTGATAAGAGACTGGGACGGAAAAAAATATGTGCATACCGACCGAAGATTCTATCAATTTGGTACCTAGCCATTTGTCGGCGAATAAATTGTAACCTAACGTCCACGAGGCGGGTTGTTCATACACCGCAAGTAAGTGCTGGTCGTTGCCTAATGCAATGCTCTTCCATTGGCCATAAAGTTGTGCAGCTGTAGTCTACAGGCGCGTCCATCTCACAGTATAATAGCCAAAAAGAAATCTACGAACGGAGTAATTTTTAGCCCCAATTACCTGGTCTAGGATTGAGCACATGTCTGACATGGCTTGGATGCCGATTATGCCCTTGATAGCTAGGTTGGTTTGATTACTGACTGACAAGCCATCTGCAGATGACCTATGCCATTAAACACTGTCAGCGTTGGAGAGTACATTAACGAAGACAACATACTGATCATGAATGAACAATGGTGTATTTACCAGATAATCGGCCCACGAAGTCAGCACTCGATACTGTCCAAGTCGGTTAGCCTTATATGGACTTCACCCAGGGCGCCGACTAACATATCTACTGATGAGGCTTCCATCTCCGCTTGCACGAGCATGGGCATAGGTCATGATCAGCATATTCCCGGACTCTGTGCACCAGATATGGTTAAGAGATGCGCAAGGTAAGTGAGAAATCGTAAACAAACGTTCGACCCCTTGGTCGTGGACCGACTCGATGCCGGTGGCATTGGGGTAGTTCGATCCTACGGGGCCCTCAATACATTACGCTTGGTGTTAGCGGTGACGCACACGCACCTAAGTCATCAGCAGCATATGGGGTAGTATAGTTAGGATGTGCTTGGAGCCGAAATAGAGGCTCAAGGAGGGGTACGCCGAGGTTCGGGTCGATATACATGAACGCAGGGAAAGCGGCATATAGCGTCTCTACGGGGTTTACCCGGCTCAACGAGGTCAAATTTAGTTGCTCGTATGACAGGAGAACGAACTCGGGTTACTCACTTAGCTACCGCGCCACCGATATTCTTCATGAACATCATCACATCTGACTTATTGAGGTTGCCACTTGTATCAATTCCAACTGTTAGCTGTGTGCTGCCATATACTTGGGCGACTGCAATGGAAACCAAATCTCCAAGTAGCTTGGAGACAGATGCGGCGTCCTGGAGTATCTTGAGGTCGAGCTGATGGGCCCTCGAAGAAGCGTTGCTGAAGTCGTTCAGGAAATCAATGATCTGACTTTGAAACATTAGGTCGAATACGTTTCTAAGAAGTGTAAACAATAACCAAGGACGCATCATCAGAATATTGTAGCTTATAATATAAGCTACGCGTCTCCGGAGGAGAGCCAGATTGGTCTGTATAACTGATTGCTGGATCTGTAGTGTAGCCGATTGCCCAGACTACAGGAGCTGGGGTGGCTTGAATGGTACCTAGGTCGTACGATATGGCAAAGACAGGGTAATCGGAAATGAGACCGAAAGTCGCATTTACTTGGTTGTCCAGTGCTCCATGAGTGTCAAAGAAACGGCGGGCAGTGGTGTCATTAGAAATCTTGTACGAGATACTGTTTCCCTAGACCAAGGACCATGAGTAACGAAAATGAAAGGACCATCGTCACTCACAGTTTTCATGGCATAATACAACGTACCCCATTCCGCCTGCGTGCCAACCTCGCTAAACAAGGTCGGGTCCTGGAGCGTGACTGTGTGGTAGATAACATCGGTATTTGATGTCACATTCCACTGGATATACTGGCTACGATCGCCGGACATCCATTCTGTGGCAATGTAACGCAACGTGACATACGTCAAAGAAAAAACTCGCGCACCTCCGGTGACGTCAGAGTACACTTGCACCTTGTGGGCAGAATTGTCTGTGGATATTGCAGTGAAGGAAAGGTATGAGAACGGCATCGATTGCTTGATCCAATCACCGGGCTTTAAAGGATACACAGATGAACGCTGAAGGGGATTGACGGCTCAAAGACGAACCTCAATGGGATTTAGGAAGGTAAGGTCAACTTGCATGGGCCCGGCCTGTGCACTGATCACGGTTTGGGTAGGCGTGACCACCATATTCGTGACATTCACATTAACGAAAGGTTCTTCAGGTGCTCCGAGAAACCGATAGGTGAGGCTGTCGACATGCACAAGAACGCTCCAACCAAGATCCTGAAAAAGATGGGGATGAGCGCGTTGTCACGGGGTTGAAGAAATGAACACACCTGAGAAAGATCAGATGTTGTTGGTAGGGTTCGGTCCCATGCAGATCCATTCGAAAGGGGGAGCCAACAGCTGAGATATGGAGACCGGACTGCGAGGGGAATCCCTACTGGATAAAAAGCTTGTTGAGCTTGCCCAAGGGGCAAGAAGGGAACAGCAAATAGTAGTAGTAAAGCCACTCCAGTGAGGACACGAGAAGACATGGGACCCTCAGGCTGATGCAGGTATCCGAGTCAACGTTCGAATCAACCCTTGAAAGAAAAAAGAGCTAGGTGGCGTATTCAGTCCCCAGCGGGCTCAAGTTGTACTCCACGCCACAAATCATAGTTTTGGTGTCAAGAATACCCATTCGGTAGAATTCGGATTCGGCGGAGAAAAGGCGACTCGAAGGTTGACTTGACGACAACAGTGGCCAACTTGAACCTAGTACTGCGGATTTGACATGTTACATGCGACCAGAATCAATCAGACTTGCCTAGATACTGCGCCGGTACTGCAGTAATTGTGGACGAAAGTCAGAACAGTAAACGTGTAACTTTGCACCTGAGGTCACGGTGTACTTCCGGGCTTGGCACCCACAAGTTAGGATTGTTACAATAATCTTACGGCAAGTTTTTTTTCGTTCGCAACAGATTACGTCTAAATTCACGGCACAAACGCGGCAATTTCCTTTTCGCTTTTGACTCATGATGAATGCGGGTGAATTGTACAACTATTGTACAGTACAGTAATACTGTAGAAGCCGCGGTATTGCGGCGCCAGTGTAATGTGTCGATGAGTCCCTGTCGCAACTTTGTGACTGCCGCTCGTATCCTAGGCCCTGCCACCAACCATCAAGGTCTACCAGGGTTTACCAACTCTACCGACTCTCAATCCAGATTTTCCGCCACTGCGAATTCACCCCAACTTTCTCATTTACCACCCGTGAAGACCGAACCGCATTCATGGAGCATGCTATCGACCTGGAAGCTCAACAACAGGTCCTACTGGAGGCACCCGGTGCGTCGCGCGCTTTCTCATTACTGCCACTTCGGTGAGAGGTCCTAACTGTTCTGAACGAAGAGATAGGTGTAAGTGTGGTACATGAGAGGAGCATTCCTCCTTCTGAGACGAAGGGCGACGTCACCGGAGTTGAGGGAGTTTGCGCTGACCAACCAATTGCGATCTGGGCACCACCACCCATCTCACAGACTGCAGGTACGGGCTCTATATCCTGTCGCGGAAGTGGCGGCCGGCCAGGACCACCGGATCAAGATCATGCAGCGCGCCCCACAGTGCGCAGTGCACTCTTTTGTTTGGTTAGTTAGGATACAGTACATACCTTAATTAGCATCCGTTCTTTTATTCACTTAAGTACTTTGTATTCGTGTAGCGGCACCCTTAGTGTGTGCTTCC
>Ga0307512_10005881_pt1 | contig 12612 bp, 13 predicted proteins | sample 14_EM_MG_FD_200267 | JGI IMG/M metagenome (GOLD analysis project Ga0307512, IMG submission 200267) | Populus trichocarpa ectomycorrhiza microbial communities from riparian zone in the Pacific Northwest, United States - 14_EM | ecosystem: Host-associated > Plants > Roots > Unclassified | place... | reverse complement strand
GGGGCGCATGGTCGTCAGCGACACCGGCTCCGGTGTCACCGTGATCGACGACGCGTACAACGCGAGTCCCACCTCGGTCCGGGCCGCGTTGCAGACCGCGGGCATGCTGGCGCAGGGTCGGCGGCTGGTCGCGGTGCTCGGCAACATGGGCGAGCTGGGACCCGACTCGGCGGAGTATCACGCCGAGCTGGGGCGTACGGCGACCGCGGCCGGGGTGCGGTATCTGATCGGTGTCGGCAACGCCGACGCCGGCCGGATCGTCTCGGCGGCGGCCACGGGCGGCGTGGAGGCCGAGCATGTGCCGGATGCGGTGGCCGCGCTCAAGCTTGTCCGACAGCGGCGGGCGGCGGGCGATGTCGTACTGGTCAAGGGTTCCAGCCTCCTGCACTTGCGAGCGTTGGCGAAACAGCTGGTGGCGGACGGCAACGGCCAGTCCGACAACAAGGGGGATGGCAAGTGACGAAGGTGCGCGTCGGTGTGCTCTTCGGCGGCCAGAATTCGGAACACGGAGTTTCCTGCGACTCCACCGCGGGTGTCTTGAGCTATCTCGACCGTGAGCGTTTCGAACCGGTTCCGATCCGGATCGCCGAGGACGGAACCTGGCGGGTCGCCCGCACCGGCGACATCCCGCCGGAGTTGGACGCCGCCGGCCTGGTCGCGCTGACGTCGGGTGAAACCGGTACCCGGGCCGAGACGATGGCCTCGGCGATCGCCGCCCTCGGATCCGTCGACGTGGTTTTCCCGGTGTTCCATGGGTCGTTCGGCGAAGACGGCACGGTCGCGGGCCTGCTGGATCTGCTCGGCGTGCCCTATGTCGGCTGTGGTGCCCTGGCCGGTGCGGTCGCGATGGACAAGGAGTTCACCAAGACGGTGCTGCGGGCCGACGGTTTCCCCGTCGCTGACGGGGTGGTATTGCGTAGCGCCGGCGACACGCTCACCGAGGTGGATCGCAAGCAGCTGGGTCTGCCGGTCTTCGTCAAGCCGAACTCCGGCGGATCGAGCATCGGCATCACCCGGGTCGACGACTGGGCGATGCTCGACGCCGCGGTGGCGAGCGCCTTCCGGATGGACACGAAGGTGTTGGTGGAGCCGGCCATCCCGGGCCGGGAGCTCGGCATCCCGGTGCTGGAATTCCCGGACGGCCGGGTCGAGGTGGGGCCACCGGCGGAGACTGTGTGGGAGCCCAGCCGGCACCAGTTCGCCAGCTTTGACGCCAAGTACCGGGATCGCACGACCAGCAAGCGCATTCCGGCCGCTGTCGATCCGGAGGTCGGGACGACTTTGGCCGAGCTGGCGGTCCGGGCGTTCCGGCTGTTGGGGTGCGCCGGCCTGATCCGGGCCGACTTCTTCGTGCACGAGGACGGGATGACGACCTCGATCGTGCTCAACGAGGTGAACACCTTCCCCGGCTTCACCGCAACGTCGTGGTTCCCGGCCAGCTGGGCCAGCGCCGGTCTCTCGTACGCGCAACTGCTCGATGTCCTCGTCGACACCGCGGTCGCCCAGGGCGTCCGGAACCGGACCGCTTTGGCGGCCAGGTGAGACGATCCGCATGAACCACACCGCGTTGGCCTACCCCCGCGGATCGCGGACTATCCCGGAAACCGGACCGAGAGGCGCACCGCTGGTTCAGGCGATCGTCGACCTGGACGCCGTCGCGCACAACACCCGCATCATCCGGGGGATCGCCGGCCGAGCGCAGATCATGGCTGTGGTCAAGGCGAACGGCTACGGCCACGGCGCGGCCGAGGTGGCGCGGACGGTGCTCGACAACGGTGCGTCCTGGCTTGCCACCACGACCACGGCCGATGCTGTCACGCTGCGGGCCGGCGGGGTCAGCGCGCCGATCCTCGCCTGGCTGTACGCGCCGGACGACGGCCTCGCCGACGCCCTGGCCGCGCGGATCGACGTGTCCGCCTCGAGCGTGTCCGCGCTGGAGCGGATCGCGTCGGCGGCTCGGCGAGACGGCCGAGCCGCGCGAGTGCATCTCGAGGCGGACACCGGGATGGCCCGGGGCGGGGCGTCCGCGCACGAATGGCCGGGCCTGATGTCGGCCGCTCGCGGGCTAGAGACCGGCGGCGCGATCCGGGTGGTCGGCTTGTGGTCGCATTTCGCCATGGCGGAGGAGCCGGAGGACGACGGTGTGCGCCAGTTGCGCAGCTTCGCCGACTTCCGGCGCTCTGCCGTCGCCGCCGGTTTGACACCGGCGTTCGTCCATATCGCCAACTCGGCCGGCACTTTGCGATTCCCGCAGAGCCGGTTCAATGTGGTGCGGGTCGGCCGCGTGCTCTACGGTGACGAGCCGATGCCGGACATGGGCCTGGGGCTACGCCCGGCGATGACCGTCACGGCACGGGTGCTGGGCACGAGACGTGTCCCGGCGGGCACCGGCGTCTCGTACGGATGGGACCACGTCACCGACCGCGAGACCTCCTTGGCGCTGATACCGTTCGGATTCGCCGACGGGGTGCCGCGGCAGGCGAACGGGCGGGCGTGCGTGTGGCTGCGTGGTCGGCGGCTGCCGATCGTCGGCCGGATAACCATGGACCAGTCGATGGTGGACGTCGGCGACCTGCCGGTCGAGCCCGGCGAGACCGTGGTGATGTTCGGCCCGGGCAATCAGGGCGAGCCCACCGTCCAGGAATGGGCCACGTGGGCGGATACCAACGTGGCCGACATTCTCACCGGCATCAGCGCCCGGGTGCCTCGTCGATACCTGCCCGTCGGGCCGCTGAGGTAAGCAGCCCGGCGTTATCGTCGCGCGGCGGCCGAGAGGATCTCGGCCACCACACTGTCGGCCGCGTCGGGCCGCCCGTGTTCGGCGGCGGCGGCCGCCAGCGCGGCCCGGCGCGGTTGGTCGGCCAGTAGCTCCCCGATGGTGGTAGCCAGCCGTTGTGGTGTGGCGTCGTCGCCGTCCAGCATGATGGCCGCGCCCTGCTGGGCGAGATGCCGTGCGGTGACCCGCTGCTCGTCGGCGGCGGCGAACGGGTACGGCACCAGGATGCACGCTTTGCCGAGGGCGGTGAGCTCCGCGACGGTGCCCGCGCCGCTGCGGCAGACGACAAGCTGCGCGGCGGCGAGCAGGTCGGGCAGCTCGTCGTGGATGAACTCGACGACGTGGTAACGGCCGGCGAGGGCTGCGGGTAACGCCGCCGCGGCCTGCTTGACCTCGTCGTAGCCCTGGCTGCCGCACTGGTGGACGATCTGGCAGTACTGCAGAAGGTCGGGAAGGGCGCCGGTCAGCATCCGGTTGACCTGCTGCGCGCCGCCCGCCCCGCCGGTGACCAGGACCAGCGGCAGGGCCGGGTCCAACCCGTACGCCGTCCGGCCGCGGGCCGGGTCGCCGGTGAGGATGCCGGCCCGGATCGGGTTGCCGGTCACGACCGCGCGGGTGCGGGCCCGGGCGCTCAGGTACTGCACGGATGGTTCGTGGCTGAGCAGGATCCTGGTCGCGACCCGGGCCAGGATCCGGTTGGCCAGACCCAACGCGAGGGTTTGCTCGTGCAGCAGGTAGGGCACACCGAACAGCCGGGCGGCCAGGCCGATCGGGACCGACACGTAGCCGCCGGTGGACAGCACGACGGTGGGCCGCGTGCGGGCCACCGTGGCGACCGCCTGCAGCACGCCCAGCGGAATGCGGAACGCGTCGGCGACGTTGCGGAGCAGCTCGCGCGGGCTCGGCGAGCGGCGTAACTTGCCGGTGACGATGGCGCGGAAAGCAATCCCGGCCCGCTGCGCGATCTTCGATTCGAGACTATCGCGTACGCCGACCCACAGCACTTCCGCGTGGCTGCCCGTTTCGGCCAGCCGGCTTTGCAGGGCGGTGACGGTGGTCAGAGCCGGATAAGTGTGACCGCCGGTACCGCCACCGGTGACGATCATGCGGAATTCTCGCAAATGCTGAGCGCTGTAGATGGTCACGCCTGTTCCATTAGTCGACGGCAGGAACCCTCAGTATTTCAGCCGCATTCCGCGGCGCGCAGGTCACCTCTTCGGGGGTGTCCCTTCAGGCCAGCTCATTTGCCTACGCGCTGCCGCTCCAGGGGGCGGGCACCAGCGCCCAGATAACTTCGGCGGTGTGGGTCTGGCTGGTGTTGTTCCAGGTGTGTGGCTCGTTTCCCGGAAACGTCAGCGCGTCGCCGGCCTCGAGCCCCTGGCGTCGATCGGTGAAGACGACCTCGATCGAGCCGTCGAGCACGTAGACCACCTCGAGCTGGCAGTTGATCGTGTAGAAGTCGGTGCCGCCGGTGCCGCCCGGTTCCGCGATCGTGTGGATGAGCTGGAGCCTCGACTCTCGCCGGGGCGTCATGAGCCGTTCGCTGACGCCGGTGCCGCCGAGGTTGATCGCGGGCGCCGTGGCCCGGCGCACCAGCGTGGCGTCCGAGACGGTGAAGAGATCGCCGATCTCGAGGCTCATAACCTCACAAATCGCCACTAATGATGCAACACTGGGTGATGTCTCATCCCGCTCCACCCGGCTGAGGAACCCCTTGGTCAGACCGGTGGCCGCAGCGAGCTGGTCGAGGGTGAACCCGTGTGCCCGGCGTGCGGCGCGGAGCTTCGCGCCGAGGTGGACCTGGTTGTTTGTCGGTGAAACCGGCAGCGGACGCATCTATGTATCTCCTTCATTTCTCCCGGTTTACGAGCTGGCGTTTCTCGGCTCGACCCCTTGACACCGCATGATCGAGGCCTCAATGCTCTCTAGCAACATTTGTTGTCTCATATGAAACCTCGACCTGGAGATCATAATGCGGCTTCGTCATCTCGTACTCGCCGGCGCGCTCTCGACCGTGACCGCCGTGTCAGGTTGTGCCGCCCCGGACGCGACCAGCCCCACCTCCGCCTCGACGACCGGCGCTGACGCGTCCTCGGCCGCGGCCGCCCTGGCCAAGGACGACGCGATCGCGGCGATGCTGCCGGAGGAGATCAAGTCAGCCGGTACGGTGCGGGTCGCGTCCGGGGTGAGCTTCCCGCCGATGGAGTTCTTCGACACCGACAACAAGACCGTCATCGGCTTCGACGCCGACCTGGGCGCGGCGCTCGGCCGGGTGCTGGGCGTCAAGTTCGACTTCCAGAACACCAACTTCGACGGCATCATCGGCGGGCTCAACGCCGACCGCTACGACCTCGCCCTCACCAGCATGATCGACAAGAAGGCGCGCCAGGAGACCGTCGACTTTGTCGACTACCTTCAGTCCGGCGTCACCTTCATGGTCGCCAAGGGCAACCCGAAAGGGCTCAAGGACAAGCTCGACCTGTGCGGCAAGACGGCCGCGGTCGAGAAGAGCGCGACCGGCGATCTGTCGGTCGACGACATCACCAAGGAATGCACCGCCGCCGGCAAGCCGGCGGTAACCAAGCAGCCCTTCCCCGACCAGGCCAGCGCCGTGCAGGCACTGCAGTCCGGCCGCGCCGACGCCGTGGTCGCCCTGGATTTGACGCTGGCTTACAACGTCAAGACCTCCCCCGAGACCTTCGAGGTGGACGCGCAGCCCTTCGGCACGCTGCCGGTCGGCATCCCCGTGCCGAAGAACGACCCGAAGCTGCGCGACGCCGTGCAGGCGGCGCTCAAGAAGGTGATCGACTCGGGCACCTACGACGCGCTCCTGGCCAAGTGGAACCTCCAGGGCCAGACCCTCAAGGGCGCGCCCATCAACAGCGGGCAGTGACCAACCATGACCAACCAGAGCATCGCCACGACCGAGGCCGGCCACGCGGACGAGCCCATCGTCCGGCTGCGGCGGCCCGGCCGGTGGGTCGCGGCCGCGGTCCTCGCGGTCCTCGCCGCGATGTGCGTACATTTCGTCGCGACCTCGCCCAAGTTCCGCCTCGACCTGGTGGCCGGCTATCTGTTCGAGCGGTCGATCCTGCGCGGCCTGCTGGCGACCGTTGAGCTGACCGTCGTCGCAATGCTTGTCGGCGTCCTCCTGGGCACGACGCTTGCGATCATGCGCCTGTCGCAGAACCCGTTGGTGCGCGGCGTAAGTGCCGGATACGTCTGGCTGTTTCGCGGTACGCCGATCCTCGTGCAACTGCTCTTCTGGTTCTTCCTCGGGACCGTCCTGCCGCAGATCAGCCTCGGCATTCCGTTCGGACCCTCGTTCGTCAGCGTCCCCACCAACACGTTGATCACGCAGTTCACGGCCGCCGTCCTCGGTCTCGGCCTGAACGAGGCGGCGTACATGGCCGAGATCGTCCGGGCCGGCATCGGTTCCGTGGACCGCGGGCAGACGGAGGCGGCGCACGCCGTGGGCATGAGCCCGTGGGTCACGTACCGTCGCGTCGTGTTGCCGCAGGCCGCGAGGCTGATCGTCCCGCCGACCGCGAACGAGACGATCTCGATGCTCAAGATGACCTCGCTCGTCCTGGTCATCGGGCTGCCCGAGCTGACGACGACCGCACAACTGATCTACGGCCGCAACTTCCAGCAGATCCCGCTGCTCATCGTCGCAAGCATCTGGTACCTCGCGCTCACCACCGTGCTCACCGTCATCCAGACCCGCATCGAGCGGCGAATGAACACCGGGATGCGGGCCGTGTCCGGCAAACGCGGCCGGCAGCCGATCGGAGGCCGCTGATGACCGCCATGGTCGAGGCGCTCAGGGTGCGCAAGTCGTACGGCAGCACCGAGGTGCTCAAGGGAATCGACCTGTCGGTCGCGGCCGGCGAGGTTGTCTCGCTGCTCGGGCCGTCCGGATCGGGCAAGAGCACGTTCCTGCGCTGCATCAATCATCTGGAGCTGATCGACAGCGGCGAGATCAGCGTCAACGGCCACCTGGTCGGCTTCCGGCGGCACAACGGCAAGAAGTACGAGCTGCGCCCGCGCGCGGTGGCGGCGGCCCGGCTGGACGTGGGCATGGTGTTCCAGCGGTTCAACCTCTTCCCCCATCGCACGGCCCTGGAGAACGTGACCGAGGCGCCCCGTTACGTCAAAGGCGAGAGCAAGGAATCCGCCCGGGCGCACGCCCTCGAACTACTCGACCGGGTCGGCCTGGCCGAGCGTGCCGCCGCGTACCCCGGTGAGCTTTCCGGCGGTCAGCAGCAGCGGGTGGCCATCGCCCGCGCCCTGGCGATGAAACCGAGGCTGATGCTTTTCGACGAGCCGACCTCCGCGCTCGATCCCGAGCTCGTCGGGGAAGTGCTCGAGGTGATGCGGAACCTCGCCGCCGACGGGATGACCATGCTGGTCGTCACCCACGAGATCGGGTTCGCCCAGCAGGTGTGCGACCGGGTGGTCTTCATGGACGACGGCGTCATCGTCGAGCAGGGCACCCCCGAGGCGCTCTTCAACAATCCCCAACACCGCCGTACCCAGGCGTTTCTCTCGAAAGTACGGTGAAGTACATGCCCGAGTCTCAGGCCCGCGGACCGGTCGACGCCACCGTCACCCCGCGGTACGGCGGCCCGTCCACGTTCGCCCGGTTGCCCCGGCTGGACGAGGTGGACCGAGCGGATCTCGCGATCGTCGGCGTCCCCTTCGACTCCGGCGTCACCTACCGCCCCGGGGCGCGGTTCGGGCCCGGGCATGTGCGGGCCGCGTCCAAGCTTCTGCGCGACTACAACCCGGTCCAGGACGTCGAACCGTTCGCCGTGCACCAGGTGGCGGACGCTGGCGACATCGCCTGCAACCCCTTCGACATCAACGAGGCGGTACGCCAGATCGACCTGGGCGCGCGGGCGATCGTGGGCACCGGCGCGAGACTGGTAACCATCGGCGGCGACCACACCATCGCCCTGCCGCTGCTGCGGGTCATGCACGAGCAGCACGGGCCGGTGGCGGTCGTGCACTTCGACGCCCATCTGGACACGTGGGACACCTATTTCGGCGCGCCGGTGAACCACGGCACGCCGTTTCGGCGCGCCAGCGAGGAGGGGCTCATCGACCGTACGGGCAGCATGCACGTCGGCATCCGCGGCCCCCTCTACTCGCGCCAGGACCTCACCGACGACGGCGTGCTCGGCTTTCAGGTCATCGGCGCGCACGACATGGACGATCTCGGGTGGCGCGGCGCGGTCGACCGGATCAAGGCCCGGGTGGGAGATCGGCCGGTCTACGTCTCGCTCGACATCGACGTCCTCGACCCCGCCTTCGCCCCCGGCACCGGCACCCCCGAGGCTGGCGGCCTGACCAGCCGGGAACTGCTCAGCATCCTGCGCACCTTCAGCGACCTCAACCTCGTCGGCGCCGATGTCGTCGAGGTGGCACCGGCCTACGACCACGCGGAGATTACCGGCATCGCCGCCGCGCACGCGGTGTACGAGCTGATCAGCGCCATGGCCGCCGGACGGCGGGGCGCCCCCGCGGTCGCCTCGAATACCGAAGGGATCGCCCGATGACCGTACCGACGCACGCCGGCCGCCCGCTCGCCGCGGCCGAGGAACTGCGACTGCGCCGCGAACTGGCCGCGGTCTACCGGCTGGTGGCGCACTTCCGGATGACGGACCTGATCTTCACGCACATCTCGGTTCGCCTGCCCGGCCCGGAGAATCACTTCTTGATCAACCCGTACGGCCTGCTGTTCGAGGAGATCACCGCGTCCCGCCTAGTCAAGATCGACTTGTCCGGCCGGGTCGTGGAGGACACCCCCTACACCGTGAACCCGGCCGGCTTCGTGATCCACAGCGCGATCCACGCCGCCCGCGCGGACGCGCATTGTGTGCTGCACACCCATACCCGGGCCGGGTGCGCGGTGGCCGCGCAGGAGCAGGGGCTGCTGCCGCTCAACCAGATCTCGCTGGAGTTCTACAACCGGGTCGGCTACCACGACTACGAAGGCGTGGCCCTCAACCTGGCCGAGCAGCGGCGCCTGGTCGCGGACCTCGGCGACCACCCGGCGATGATCCTGCGCAACCACGGCCTGCTGACCATCGGCGCCACGCCGGCGAGCGCGTTCCTGCGCATGCATTACCTGGAACGCGCCTGCCAGATCCAGATCTCCGCCCAGTCCGGGGGCGTACCGCTCACGCTGCCCAGCGCTGAGGTCGCCGAGTACACGGCGCGCCAGCTGAACGGCGAGGATACCCAGTCGGACTACCAGGACACTGCCGCCAACGACCTGGCCTGGGCGGCATTGCTGCGCCTGTTGGACCGCGTCGCCCCGGACTACCGGGACTGACCAAGGGGCCGACGGCCCGTATGCGAAGCTTCATGCGCCGACCTAGGGAGTCCGTGGCATGCCCCAACCGGTCATCCAGTTCGTGCACCGGCCCGGGATTCTCGACCTCGGCTGGGGCCATCCCCGCCCCGAGCTGCTACCGGTACGGCAGTGGGCGGAGGCGGCCGGGCAAGCCGCGCGGGCCTTCGGCTGGCAGGCGCTCACCTACGGCAACGCCAGCGGCCCCGGCCCGCTGGTCGATTGGCTGACCGGGCACCTGTGCCGGCTGGAAGACGGCGGCACCACGGCCGAGCAAGTCTTCGTCACCGGGGGAGCCTCGCACGCGCTGTCGCTGATCGCCGCGCTCCTCGCCGAGCCCGGTGACGCCGTATTGGTCGACTCGCCGACCTACCACCTCGCGTTCCGAGTCCTGGCGGACCGCGGCGTCGAACTGGTCCGGGCCCCCGCGGACGATGCCGGCGTCGACCCGGCCGCCCTGGCGGTGACGCTGCGCTCGTTGCGCGCGGCGGGCCGCCGCGTACCCCTGATGTATCTCGTCCCGACCTTCGGCAACCCCACCGGCCGCAGCCTCCCCGATGACCGGCGGGCGGCGATCGTGCAGCTCGCCCAGCGCGAAGGCTTGACGTTGGTGGAGGACGACACCTACCGCGAGCTGGGGTACGAGGACCGGGTCCCGGTGTCGCTGTGGCGGCTGGCGGGCGGGGCGGGCGTCGTCCGGCTCGGCTCGTTCTCCAAGACCGTCGCGCCGGGCGTACGCCTGGGCTGGATCAACGCGGCGCCGGAGGTGGTGCGCCGGCTGGCCGCCGTCGGCTATGTACACAGTGGAGGCGGCGTCAACCACGCGGCCGCCCTCACCATGGCCGCGTTCGCCGCGCGCGGCGGCTACGAGCGCCACGTCGCGGCGGTGCGGCAGAGCTACCGCGACCAGCGCGACGCCTTGGTGCAGGCCCTGCGCGAGCGGCTTCCGGCGTTGCGCACACCGACACCGCGCGGCGGCTGGTTCGTCTGGCTGCCACTGCCGGAAGGGGTACACGCCGCCCGGCTGCTGCCGATTGCCGAGCGACACGGCACGTCTTTCGTCGCGGGCAATCAGTTCTATGTGGACGGTCATGGCGGCACCGGCCACATCCGCCTCAGCTTCTCCCTGCTGCCGGCCGAGGACCTGACCCGCGCCGCGAGCCGGCTGGCGGCCGCGCTCGCGGAGTACGCCGAGGATCGCCCGCCCACCCGCGACTGACGAGCGCGTACCGCGTGTCGGGAACGCTATTAATGGTGTCGTTTCTGCCACTGATGTGATCGTTGATCGGCGCCGTACGGTGAACCGGCGCCAGGGATCGGAACTGGTGGACCTTCACGAGGAGCGACGAATGAAAATCGGTTTGCTGGTGCGTATCGAGGCCAAACCCGAGTACGCCGACCAGATCGAGGCGACCCTGCGCGGCGCCCAGGCGCTGGCCGAGCAGGAACCGGGCACGGAAGCATGGTTCGCGTTCCGGCAGGACGCCACCACGTTCGGCATATTCGACACCTTCAACGACGATCAGGCGCGCCAGACGCACCTGCAGGGGCCGATCGCCGGCGCGCTCGGGGCCATCGCGCAGACCATGCTCAGCGCGCCCCCGGTCATCACCCCGGTGGACCTGCTCGGCGTCAAGGTCCCCTGACGCCTCGGCGGTGGTCCGGCCACCCGCCCGGTCCGCCAGACTCGACGGGCCGGGCTGCGTTACTGGCCGCTGCGGATGAGCGAGGTCACGACCTCGGTCTTGCCGCTGGTGTACGCCTTCCGGTCGGTGGGCTGCTGCCCGGCCAGCTCCAGTTTCACCGCTTCGTAGCGTTCCCGGGCCTCGGGGCTGCGCCGGAGCAGGTCCCGAAAGCGCAGGTAGTTGCGCCACTGGCTGCCGTTGTACTCGACGATGTGCAGGTGGGCGACGCGATGCCACGGCCGGGTCTCCCGGACGAAGACGTGCCCGCCGTCGTTGCCGGCATCGCCCCGGTAGATCCATCCGTCGGCTTGCAGCCTCGCGGTCGCGGGCGAGATCGATTGGTTCGCGTCGAGGCCCACCGCCAAATCGATGATCGGTTTGGCGAGCAGGCCGAGCACGGACGAGGAGCCGATGACCTCGACGCCCGCCGCGACACCGTCGAGGGCCTCCGCCACCCGGTTACGTAGCTCGGCGCCGACGGCCAACCATGCCTCGGTCGTCCTGTCGAGCCGGATAGCGTCGTAGTCCAGCCCGAGTCCCGCTGTGGTCAGCAAGTCCACGCTCGGATCATCCCACAGGAAAGCCGGGACCCGGTTGGTCGGGTGTGCTGGGCCCGACCATACTGGTCCGCCATGGACCTGGACGGGTATCAGCGCGGCGCCCTGCGTACTGCTGCTCCACGTGACAAGCGAAACGAGCTGCTCCACCTGGTGCTCGGGCTGGTCGGCGAGTCGGGTGAGATCGCCGAAAAGTTCAAGAAATGGGTACGCGACCTCGACAGCGACGAGACCCGGATCGACCGGGCCGACATCGCCAAGGAACTCGGCGACGTGCTCTGGTACGTGGCGGTGCTCGCCGACTACCTCGACCTGTCGCTGGACGACATCGCCACGGCCAACCTGGCCAAGCTGGCCAGCCGCCAGGGCCGCGGCGTACTGGGCGGTAGCGGCGACAACCGCTGAGCGTCGGGCGTCCGCGTGCGGTCTACGCGAACGTCGACAGGACGAAGTCTCGCACCGCGGTCGCGAACGTGCCGGGTTCTTCGACGTGGCCGAAGTGCCCGCTGTCGGCCAGCACGACCAGTCGCGACAGCGGGATCAGGCCGTTGAGTTCCTGCGCCCACCGCAAGCTGAAGGGCACGTCGTAGCGGCCGGCCACGACGAGGGTGGGCACGGCGAGCGACGGGAGGGCGTCGCGGTCGTCGATGATCTCGGGTGACTGGCTCTCGTCCATCGGCGAGATGTAGGTGCAGGTTACCGTTGCGCGCAGCTCGCGGAACTCGTCCTCGCGCTGCCAGTAGCGCGCGAAGAAGGCCGGCAGGACGTCGCGCAGCGCCGCGGTGATCTCCTTGTCGTCGGTGGCGGTCACGGCGGCCTGGAAGCCGGCAAGCACGGTGGGAAGCTCCGGCCGACCCGCGTTGCGGTGGGCGAACTCCGCGACCTTGGTGAAGACGTCGGCCACGTACTTCGGGCCGGTAGCCGCGGCGCTCTCGTAGAGGATGAGACCGCTGAGCCGATCGGCGTGGTGCAGCGCGAAATACTGGGACACCAGGGCGCCGTGCGAGTGCCCGAGGAGAAACGCGCGCGGCAGCGACAGCCGATCGAGCAGACCCACCAGGCTCCGCGCGTAACGTTTGCGGGTGTAGCCGTCGGGGTGTGACGCCAGCTGGTCCGAACCACCGGTGCCCAGCGGATCGACGTACACCATTGTCAGGAACTTCTCCACCGCCGGCATCCGCAGCCGCTCCCAGGTCACGCCGGGCCCGCCGGGCACGGCTAGACAGACCGGACCCG
>Ga0307512_10005880_pt1 | contig 12612 bp, 14 predicted proteins | sample 14_EM_MG_FD_200267 | JGI IMG/M metagenome (GOLD analysis project Ga0307512, IMG submission 200267) | Populus trichocarpa ectomycorrhiza microbial communities from riparian zone in the Pacific Northwest, United States - 14_EM | ecosystem: Host-associated > Plants > Roots > Unclassified | place... | reverse complement strand
GACATCATTGGATTTCAAATAATTCAAATAGCTGAGCAGAAAGCTTCTTTTCAGCTGACAATAATTGCTCTGGCCATAGAAATAGTACCAACTTACAGAGACTTGGAGAGATATACTAGTGGGCTTGAGATCTGTACAGTGGGTATACTGTAGAAGTTGGAGTTGAGTGTACACAGGGTGGTGGAAAAATCCATATCTTATCTCCACTGCTTACATTTGCAGGGAAAGCCAGCAGCAGGACGGTGGTGCACAGAATTACAGGGATAACAGAGGTGGACTGGGTGATGGGGAGTGTATATATTTAGGAGACTCTGGGGTAGATAGGTACACCGAGAAAAATGACATTACATGATGCATAACTCATAGAGAAGTGGTTTCTGGGGTCATAATCCATAGCATATTTGACGCATGGCAGTAAGAGCTCCTATGAACCAACACGTTGACTACATTACTATGATATGCATACATTTCGGTGTGCTTAATACAATACATCATGCTGCATTCAACAATACTGCCAAATATACTTTATTGCACACTCCGAAGAAAGCTCTCAAGATGATCTTAAGTACACTACTGAGCACAATCTCAAGTATACTTCCAATCACACTCAATAACACATTCCGAACCTGCTTGACTCTATACTCCCATGTAAGGTATCAACACGCTTCAAAGTACACTTCAAGTACATTCCCCAGTACACCTCCTAGTACATTCTCAAGTACACATCCGAGCATGCTTTCAAAGACACTCCTAATTGCACTCGATGGTACAGTTGCAGCCATATATGCTCTTATGTAGGCTTGCAAGATGTTCTCAATTACACTCCCAAGCATGCTCTCAAGTATGTCCCCAATTGCATTACATGATACACTCCCAGCCTACTTGGCTCTATGCTTCCAAGTTTACTCTCAAGAGGCAAGACACTCCCAATTTCACCTGACTATATGCTCCCATGTATGCTTCTTCGTATTTGATCCAGAGACTTGCAAAGTTTCAGCCACCAGGCACCAGGAGGCACATGGTGGGTAGTGGGTAGGGGGTGGCATATCGTGGCAGAAATCATAATGTTGGTCAATATTAAAGTGTGAACCTTATCTTTGTTGTGCCCACTACAATGAGATTTCCCAATGCCTCATAGTCATGGCATTAGTGTTAGCAATGGGTCCGGGTAACCCGCCAGTGGTCCGGGTTTGGACCAGAACAACGGTTCGGTTCAGTTCCAGAACTGTCCAAAAACCTGATCCGCAGCTTCTTGGCAGTCCAAACCTGGACCCGTACCTGTCAAGCTGCGGGTTTCGCTGGGCTTGGTTTGACCTGTCAGGTCCAATCTCCGGCAATGATTCCACCAGTCCGGACGGACCCGGTCTGGGGTAGGGCTCAGTCCTGTCCGGTCTCACCGGAAGGTTGGACTGGACTGGGCCCCAGACTGGCAGTCTTGGACTGGACGGGCTTGGTCTGGACCGATCCATTTACGCATATAATTTTGTCATTACTTTTTAGCCCAGTACTACCAAAAACATGACTCATCCTCACTGTTTATCACCACTCACCCCCGAATACCCACTCTGATCGAAATTATACCACTTCTGTCTGTATATTTCCCTCCATTGAGATATATTTTCCCCATTGATATACTAATAACCAGGAAAGTATACCCTAACCCTGGACACCGTGAGGGATCAGTCCGGATCAAGCCCAGTCCAGTCTGTCAGCATCTGGGATCGGTCTGATCCCAGTCCAAATTTTTTTTTTGGACTGGACCTGGACTGGACTGGACGGTTCTGGTCTGGACTGATCAATTGCTGGACTGGTGGAATCATTGATCTCCGGTTCTGCGTTTCGGGTTTTTCTATTTATGGTCGCTTTCAGATATCCTACTGTTAATTGCTAAATATTGACTATGGTACTGCATTGTCATTTTCTGATGTATTGACAACCTTTATATAGCAAACATGTAGAGAGACCTACCCCATCCTGAAAATGAGCGTCAATGGAGCGTCAACAATTGATGGTTCTGCATCTTGGGTAATCTAAGTGGCGATTAATCACACGTATCTATAAACAAGTGATTAGCAGCCTTTATGAGCAAATAAGCAAATGATATTCCCGCGATAGCCTCCTGAACAGTTACAATGTATTTCATTTACAAAGGTGCAACGAAGTGTTCACGAGCGTTTTAGACTACAAAAACGGCCAAAACTAAGTATATGGACTTTAAGAGCAATGGCGCACTTCGATAAACCATGATTGAAGGCCCAAGATTATTGACACTCCGTTGACGCACATTTCCATGATGGGGTAGGGAGCGTGTCGCTTTCTTTCTTGCCTATAATGGATGGCAACATTTCAATTATGTGTAATCACTACCAAATCGTGTTTGTATTACCCAACTTACAGGACCAAAAATTGTTGACGCTCTGTTGATGCTCATTTTCAAGATTGGGCACGGAGCATCTCGTTTTCTCTTTTGTGTATAAAGGTTATCAATGCTGTTGTTATGTATAACCCCTGCACAATTACTTCTTAATTACCAGACTAACAAGACCTAAAATCTTTGATGCTCTGTTGACGGTCATTTTCAAGATGGGGCAGGGAGCGTGTTGCTGGTTTTTTTGCCTATAAAGGGTGGCAACACTTCCATGATGTGTATTCCCTGCCAAATCGCGTTTTTATTACCTGACTTACACGACCAAAAATCGTTGACCCTCCGGTGACGCTCATATTCAAGATGGGGCAGGGAGTGTCTTGCTTTCTTTTTTGTGTATAAAGGTTGTCAATGCTGTTGTTATGTATAACCACTACAAAATTACTTCATTATTACCAGACTAACAAGACCTAAAATCGTTGACGCTCTGTTGTCGCTCATTTTCAAGATGGGGCAGGGAGCATGTTGCTTTCTCTTCTGCCTATAAAGGGTGGCAACACTTCCATTATGTGTATTCACTACCAAATGGTGTTTATATTACCCAACTTACAGGACCAAAAATCGTTGAGGCTCCGTTGACGCTCATTTTGCCATGGGTGTAACCGCAATATGGAACCATTCACTTTGGCATACTATATCAATAATGGTCTTGTAGCAGCTGTTCGGTGCTGTTCATTTACTTTCTCCTTTCTAACTACGTTGTTCTTTAATGATGCATATAAACATACCCTTTAAAATATACTTTAAAGCGCCTGCTAATTGTAGATAATGATAATACTCAAAAATCCCGTTCCCTTCAGTCAACTCTCGTCTTCGCTGTCATGTTCACTCAAAAGACTGCTGTCGTCTACAAAACAGCTGTCAGCTGCATTACCACACAGCTGATAGTGTACTAACCTGTGGATGGACCTTCATCAGTCAGCAAATCTGGAATGAAATCTTTATCGGGCATGCGATTCTTGGCATATGGATCAAGATTGAAAAATCGAGCATGGGGAAGCGGAGTATGTATAAACACATATCCGGGTGGCACACCTTCTTTTTCGGAGGGTTGGGTTCTCTCACTGTCATGAGGTGGCGCAGGTGGCGTTCCGGGCCTCGGTGGCGCCAGTCGTGGTGGTCGTGCACCCGTGCCTTTGCTCCTCCGGCGAGTCTGTGGATTCATTGCTTTGCCATTTTGGCAAGGAAGACAGCCATCCATTTGATTGTCCCGAAACATTGCCCAGAGTCTTTCTATTGCTGCCTTCACCTTTTTATGCCCGGGCAACACAACACCCCACTTCTTCTCTTCTCGGATATCCGCGCGAGGGTTTTTGATTAGTTGTTGCGTTTTCTCAATTGCGGCACGCGAAAACCCTTCTTTAGCCATTTTGGCCATACTCAAGGCAGGACGCATGTCGGACTGTTCAAGCTGTACCTGACCTCCTTGTCTTGCCATAGTAGCTGACATGTTGAAAACCTACAAGAAATTAGTTGCTGCTTCTAGAGTGAGATTTGGCTATTACCTCAACCATATATGACTCCGTAGCCTCCTCTAACATCTTTAAAGCCTGTTTCATCCATTCCCGGGGACGTTCATCCCCAAATTTGTCTGCGAAAATCCCAGAACTGACAACATCGCGATGTTCAATTTCGCGGACTGTGTGAACAAATGCCTTGGTTGACCATGGTGGTTTCCTGTCACGGGCAGCGATTAATTGGTCACATAGCTCTCTACGTACCCCGGCTGTGTGTTACACTGTTAGTTGACCATCATTTACATAGATATGGATTGACTCACATCCGATCGCATGCTGCTTCTTATTCTGGCTGCTTCCGATTTTACGTACAATTTTTCAATGCGCGTCCTGGGTCATATTGTCGGTGGCTACAATTGCAGCGTTGCAGTGGACTAACTGGTGTCTGCATTGCTGCTGTGTCGCACTGGGTGGCGCAATGTTTGAAGCGCCTGTCGTTCGGCTCGATTCGGCTTCAATTGCACTGGGTTGAAGTATTTCTGGAGCCATCACTTGCCGGTGTGGAATGGTGAGAATGATGATCACCAAAAGAAATGGGAAGTCGTGAAGATTATATAGTCAGCTACAAGTCACAATGGAACAAGTGACAGCCAACTTGCACCTTTAATTCAAACTGAATCCGGCGGCGTATAGCTGCACCACATATAGCTGCAGGGGATTCCAATGGTTCCACAATTTGCAGTAAGTCGGTCTGATGTGGTTTGTCTGTTTACAGGGATATATTGTGATGAACGACAGCTGATATCTCATTGTTGATAGATATAAAAAGGACATTCTTCGATGGAAAGGACATCTGGTGATGATAGTCTCAAGACATCGCTGGTATCATACATGAATCACATGCTAACCATCAAGTCTCAATGTATGGTTAGCATGACTATTCCCAATGAAGTGACGGTCAAAACACTGATTTTGCTTTGTTCTACTTGATCAAACCTACCAACCTTGACATGAAAGACGCAGCGTGCCTCCATGTGGTTCATATCTTGCAACATCCAACATGTCGCCCAACAACAAGGTCAACACAAGATACAATGGTCAATGCTCCAAAGAAGAACCTGTCGCCACTTCCGGCTGGCAAATACGGCAAATCGACAAAGAAATACACACGACGATGTCATCAAGCAAATACAGGCACGAGTGGGTTGGAGGGAGAAGGGGTCCGAGCGTTGGGAGCAATGTGCAGCTTACGATCCAAAAAGAAGCTTTCAGCGGAGAAACGATGGGAAACGCACTTTTTAAGCAATGAAGACACAGAGAAATCGATTGAGCATTATGTGGATAGAGAGACCGCAGTGGCAAGAAAGCGAGTTCAAGATGCAGAGACAGCAATTATGCAAGCGCAGCGACATATGAGGAATGTTGAAAAGGCATGATTAACAACCACAAAGCCTGCATCATCATTTGAGCAGATGTTGAATGCTATTGGAGACAGTCTGAGCGATCTTGCAAGTTCCGATGATGAGGAGGATGGGGAAGATGAGGATCATGATGAAGAAGATACAGAGCTTGGCAAGCTGAGCGAACATGATGAACCTGGCTGGGTGATGGGCACAGTCTCGAAAACAGTACAGCACCCCATGGAGAGGTTTCGGCAGAAGCAGATGAGGCTTGATGAACTGATGCAACCGGGAAGGGGGGACGCAGCCAACTACTTCCATGAGAGAGATATGAAGTACGGAACAACTGAATTGAAGGTTCCAGCAGTTGTGAAGCCCCAAACAGACAGGACAGCAGCCACACCATCACCAACAACATTACGAGGGCTTACACAGGTTCTTGATATCGTCCCCGGACAATCAGAAATGTGGCAAGTGACGTCCCAACAGGGACGTAGTCAAATCAGGCTGGGTTCAGAGAAACCTCGGGCAGAGAATCAAATAGTATCTCTCATGCCAGACCCGGTGCCCGATTCGTCACAGATAGAGATTGCGATGACAGTTCAACCCATGAGCTTTCACCCCAGCATATAGCATTGCTAGCTAATTACCATATTGAAATGGGATTCGGATGAGCACACGGTGACGGCCCCTGCGCCACCGGAGGAATAGATTGCCCAATAGGTATTTTCGACGTCGTATCTCCGGTAAAAGCAATTTGTACCGACGTTGTTACGTGTCAGCTTTCTCTGGATTTCAGTGACCAAATTGTGAGACAGGATTATTCGTCAGTGTGTGTGCAAGGGTCGTACTGGCCATGCAAATGTTCTAGACTCCATATCAAGTTGATTGACGAACAATGAACTGTATATGGTGTTGCCTGTTACAGTTAAATGATAAAGCAAAACCTAAATGTGAGACGAAATTTACTAACAAGGGTTAAGTCAGTGATGCCGTTCAACTCATGGAAGGAGCGTTCAAAGCACATCCGAAACCTGGATGAATGACAGCTGTCAGTCTGCATTGATCCATGAAGCCCGCTACATAACTCTCTGCTCAGACCTCCTGCACATGGTCGAAAGATCAACAATTGCTTATGGTATGTCATTGAAATCGAGGAGAATCAGCTGGATATGGAATAATGAGGACGTTGGGATATAAATATCTAAAACTAGTGCGTAGATTTTTATGTGGTAAATTGCCGGCAGAAAGCGCTGACATGCGATGGACCTACATCATTCATCATGCAAATGACGTGTATAGTGGTGGCTCAGAAACTGAAATGTCTGGAAGATTTAGGATTCAAATGATAATACATAGAAACGGTATACTGGCTGCCAAAAAAGACTGTATGGATTTTATGTACAATTGTTGAGCACCCAATGAGTGTTAGTATGTCTCTAAGGTGAGCTCAAAGGTGAGCGTCAACGGAGCGTCAACAATTTTTGGCATTGCATCATGGAAAATGCAGATGGTTTTGCTGCAACATTCACTCATAATCGAACTATAGCTCGCCTTTCTTGTCAAAAATGGTTGCGACAACATCGCTACTATGTCCTAACAATGAGGGTCAATGGAGCATCAACGACTTTTGGCCTTGCATTATGGAAAATGCAAGTGCTATGTGGCGAGATTAAGCCATAGTTGAACTATTGGCCGCCTTTCTAGGTGGAAGTGGTTGCGACAACACCGCTACTATGTTCTGAAAATGAGCGTCAACAGAGCGTCAACGACTTCTGGCCTTGCATCGTGGAAAATGCAAGGGTTGTGCGGCGACATTAAGCCATAATTGAACTATCGGCCGCCTTTCTAGGCAAAAATGCGTTTGACGACTTTGTCACTATGCTCTAATAATGAGCGTCAACGGAGCGTCAACGATTTCAGGCCTTGCATCTTGGAATATCAAGGGTTTATGAGACTACTTTAATCCATAATCAAACTATCGGCCGCCTTTCTAGGCAAAAATGCTTATGACAAGATTGTTACCATGTCCCAAAATGAGCTTCAACTGAGCGTCAATGATTGTTGATGTTGCAACTTGGATAATATAACGGCAATGGAACGCAGATAACACACAATGAACCCATCGGCAGCCTTTATTGGAAAAGATGCTAGTGAGGATATCACGTCCGCCTCCTACAATTGAGCGCCCGCAGAGCGTTAACAGTTTTTGTGGAGGTTCACAACGCTATACAGCAATGTACTGCATTGTGCTGTTCCCAAATCGAGTTTTACGCGGTCAGTCTTTGCAATCTAACCTTGTATACAACTTCACCAATATGCATGCAATGTCTTACAGATTTGATTTTTGTACTTGTAGCAGTAGAGTCAATATTTAGGAACCCACAGTCTGCTTTGCTGTATCGTCACTTTCGGCAGTCTTGCGAGTTGAATCGCCCAGCTTTCTAATTCCTACCGCCATGTCGGATTTAAAATCTTTGAACACCTCATTGCTTGAGGTTATGATCTCTTCCAAAAATGAATTTGTCTTTATTCGTGATTTGAGTGACCTTACTTGACAAATCATCTTCGATGCTGGGTGGGCTTCAATGAATGTATACTCGAAGTGGCCTATTGCTTGGAATAATTCTAGCCATGCGCCATCGTGGCGATTCTATTTACACTGCGGAAGTGAAGAGACCGGCAGCCTTGGCATCATATGTATCGTTTGTCATCAAGTTCTTCGCCATCCATCAGAACATGGGAGTAGCTCAATGGGGAAACACTTGCTGTCACGGCGCAGACTGGCATGAGAATATTTAGGAATAACGAAGGGTGATTCCTGATGGTGTCGAAGGAATTGTGTTACGGAAAGGCGGAGATGTTGGAAGACGCGGAGAGAGCGGCGAGAGGGTGGCGGTATAATTTAGTAAGATAAAGAAGTAGTCTGAGGTGTTGCGACGTCGGGCGATGTGGCGTGGTTGTTACGATAAGGAATGATGGAGTGGTGTGTAAGATCACGGGATGAGATTCGGATGGTACATCGGAGCATGGATGATTGTTCGAGGGTGGCAGACGGATTGTATATAAAGAGAGTGTTGTTGGTGTTGGAGGATTTCCTTTTCTTCTCTCTTTACTCGTTCTCTTGTATAGCAAGCAATAGTACGACTTTGGAAAATATTCTGACTCTTGTCCCTCGATACTCATTTCGAGTTCAGTTCCACAACATCCATATCACCTGCGCCCGACCCCGCCCGTTACACTTGCAGGCAAAAGCTCACATCGCAAAGTTAAACGAATTAACAGAGTCAGAGGTTACTGCATTGACTAGTTCGACGGTCGATGAAACCGCTTTGGCCATCCTGAAGAGGCAAGGAAGTCGAGGAATCACAATAGTAAGTTCGCAGAGGAAGATTGGATTTGACATCCAGGTTGATCCATATTGATAGAAATGACAGACAAAACATTCTAAACTGTCAGCTAAGGACTTTGAAACTTCCGAATTTCACCAAGACACATGGAATTGCTACCTCATATTAGGATTTGTTTCGGCTCATATTCCATGGAACGCTAGATCAAATCTAGAGCTATGATGGGCATATAAGGCGTTACGCGATGACCTAGTGCTGCCATCTGCTTCAACTCTCAGCAACATTTGCTAGAGGGAATATGCACTGACTGTGGATGCAATTGAGAATCAATTGCCGTGACGAAATAAAGCCAATTTAGCTTTGGACGGATGGACATCAACAAACAAACTAGCCATAACCTCAGTCATTGCTTACTATATGGATGAAAATTGGGCATTGCGTGAAGTTCAACTGGCTTTTGATGACGTTGATCACCTGTTCTTTTCATGTTTCGAAAGCTACTCAAGGATGATAGGTCATAGGTCAACATACTGGAGCAAGGGAAGCCGTACATTTGAAGGATGTGCTTGATCGTTTTGAGGTTACCGACGGCCGTTTACTTGGAATAACGACTAATAATGCCTCCTCAAATTACTTGATGACACGCGAGCTGCAATCAACACTTGAGGCCTCTGGAATCGAGTGGCCTGCATTGAAGAACCACATACCATGCATGGTGCACGTCATACAGCTGCCTTTAGGTGCATTCATGAGCAGTATCAGTGTCAAAGGCCGCACCAAGTCTTGGGAAGCCCATGAGTGCGATCAGCACTTTGGAGAGAATGAAAGCATAGACATTGGGAAGAGTCAAAGGCTTGGGAAAGGTGGCAACGCTAGAATCAATAAGGTGTCGGCCATGAAACCAGGTTTAGCAAAGATAATTGAGAAAGTATGTATTTCAAGATATTTTGAAAGTGCTGAAACGGACCTCCATATAGCAGAGAATGCTTGCTGTATTGATTACGCTAACACCTGGTTGTCGAAACGAGTTCATTGACTGTCAAAGAGCCAAAGTCCGCATCCCGGTACTTCCCATTATCGATGTGAAGTCAGGTTGGAACTTGACCCTGGAGTTGCTCGAGCAGGCCTTCCGATTACGTGAATTCACATGCGAGTGGCTTGAAAACCCAAAATACCGTGAATACCGGCCACTCTTCACAACACAAGATGAATGGACCATTGTGACGTATGTCATGGAAGTGTTGAGGCCATTCCAATATTGGGCCCTGTGGATGTCGAAGAGGCATACTGTCACAATGCATCATGTTATCACAGTGTACAATGATATGTTCAATCACATGGATGGCATAATGCGAGCTTTGGCTAAGAACAAGACTTAATGGAAGGAAGACTTGTTTTTTGCTGTGAAGTTAGCGCGACAGAAGCTGTCCAAATATTACGCTGCAGCGACTCCATCGACGGGCATGCTTCTCATTTCTCCACATATCCTTGATTCTTTCCGGAAGTTACAATCGTTTAGAAAGTGGGATAAGGGAATGGATATTAATCTGGAGGACGAGATATCCTACACTATTCAATACCAAGAGGCCTTTCTGAGGTACGTGGAGAATGAATACTGTGCCAAACATCGATGTGTGCCAGTCAATAAACACAAAAGCTTACCGAGGAGCAATCCTATCTCCTCCGTAATGGCTTTAGGATCCTGTCAATCGTCCTTTGATTGATATGATTTGTGCGGCAATGTTGAAGAATACTTAATGCCTAACAATGTGGCTGAGATGACACCAGGACAAAGCGATCGTGCAGCACGCTTATTGACTCCCGCCAGGCTCTATTTAAATTCGCCGCCTGAAGCACCAAAGAACTGGGGGCAAAGTAATCCAAATCTCAATGATTACCACTCCGACCCAATGGAGATTAGCAGTACATTTTGGTTACCGGATATAACCGACTGGTGGCGTCAACAAGAGGAAATGCACTCTAAGTACGCCGATCTCTCTAATGTGGCGCATGACATATTCTCTATCATACCACATGGTGTCAGAGTAGAGGCCAGTTTCTCCCTAGGCAAAGATGTCATCGGCTGGAGGCAGTCAAAAACCATAGGCGTGACTCTTCGTGAAAAAGTCATTGTCAGGCAGTTCGCTCGAGCCAATAACAAGATTTTGGCCACCGCTGACCCAGAATTGGATACAATGAACACAGAAAATGACTTGGAAATGAAGAAAGAGGCGGAGGAAAGGAAATCACACAGAATGGCCAAGGTTCACGACTTTGTGGAGATGTGGCAGGGCAGCCAAAACCTATGTGCTACCCAGAAGAAATCTCGGGCTCAAAACAAGCAGATGACCTCCATGGGATACATTTCGGACATGGAAGAGATTGTCAAAGCATCGTGCTCACTCTTTCAACACAATGGCGCAGCTGCATTCAAATTGTCAGAAAGATCTCCATTGGCACCACCTTTGTCTGCAATGGACCTTCCTGGAGGACGAACTCAAATATTGAATGTCCTCCGAATCCGAAGAATCAACCGTCATCCAGTCGAAAGTGATGAGGATAGCGCACCTGAAAGCATATTGGAAAATGATGATTGCCTTAACTGGACTGGGGACATAGATAATCCAAATGACAGCGAAGACGATTGCATGGCGGACGTTGAATCTGATATACAGCAAGATAATAGCATCGAGGATCCCGACTGCCAAGAGCAGCGGGATGTGAGTGCCACCCCAAATGATCCAGGATTGGTTCGGCCTACACAGAAGACAAAGAGACCGGCTGAAAAGGTGGTATTGACGGTCAATGCAATCGAAACAAGGAGGAATAAGGGAGTGAAGAAAAAGTAGGACATAATGTGTCAATGTTTCACCAGCTTCTTTATGGATCTTGACCGAGAGTTTTAGTTAGCGATATATTATGGGCGAATGGTGAGCAGTAGCTTGTCATTATCAGTTGATAAACAGATTCATAGCAGGTGCAATGAAGCTTTTGCCAAGATACATAAATATTAGTCGTGTGAGAGCGAACAGTGCAAGAATATTACTGTGCTCAGCTTTGCCACAAGGCCAAGTCTCAATCTGTCAGAAAGACTACCAATAAGTTCAAATCATATTGAAAACTATTATCGATGGCAGCAGATGTTGAATGGACAATACATTTAAATGAGCGTCAACGGAGAGTCAACGATTTGTGGTTTTGTAAGTACGGTAATTAAACAACAATTCGGTCGCTGTAATGCATACCCGATATATTGGCAGCCTTTATAGGCAAAAGAGACAGCGACATGCTCCCTGCCGCATCCTGAGAATGAGTGTCAAAGGAGTGTCAACAATTTTTAGCTTCGCATGTTGGGTAATTTATGTTCCGATTGGTTGCAGCCATCCATTTGTGAGATATTGGCAGCCTTTACTGGCAAAAACAATGGCCACATGCTCCCTGCCTCATCCTGAAAATGAGCGTCAACGGAGCGTCAACAGTATTAGTTGTTGCATTTTTGGTAATCAAGGCATCGCGCGAATCTTCGCGTTTATAATGGAATTATTGACCACCCTGATAGGCAAAAATACAATATATCAAAGGTAAAACACCAATTCCGAATTAATCAATATTGCAAGCTGCAAAGCGTGCAAAAACATATTATTGGTTGTTGAAAATGCGATTTTGATAAGATACTATTAACAAACTCCAAAAACAAGAGCCTTAGTTGAATCTATAGATGGACCCGCTGACAACCAGCCCAATTCAGACGGGTTGGGAGTGTACCATCGAACCGTACCTGAGTTGATGGTTCGGGATTCGTGACAACCTACACTGCCAATTTGGCAACGTTTTGGTTTGGACCCAGACCCAGACACCGGGAAAAATGACCTTACGCGACGCGTAACTCATAGAGAAGCTGTTTCTGGGACGGTAATCCATAGCATATTTGACGCGTGGCACTATGAGGTCCTATGGACCTGCGCGCTGGCTAGATTACT
>Ga0307512_10005879_pt1 | contig 12614 bp, 16 predicted proteins | sample 14_EM_MG_FD_200267 | JGI IMG/M metagenome (GOLD analysis project Ga0307512, IMG submission 200267) | Populus trichocarpa ectomycorrhiza microbial communities from riparian zone in the Pacific Northwest, United States - 14_EM | ecosystem: Host-associated > Plants > Roots > Unclassified | place... | reverse complement strand
TTACACATACGCGGTGCCAACTTGAAGATTGAGTATGGTTAAGCCGCTGCTATCCTTTTTCTCTTCACTATCGAGTTTTGCAGATGCTGTCTTGCTTGCTTTTGTGCATATATTGCTACAGCAACGGCGTTAGTAGGGAGGATTTATGTTATGTAAGTATATATGCACAGAGTCAAGGGCTAAGCATGGATATTATTTTGTCGAACCGTTTCTCTCCCAGCCCGACTCGTGAAGTCCGGGAGGGCAGACGGAGTGCGCACCGAAAGGGGAGAATGCGGCGACGCCAACGAGCTGGCTGCAATATGTAACACGTATCTGCTGTGCAGCTGCAGAGAAAACAGAATGTCTCATGTCGAGAAAACTACTCTATATACTCGTGCCTCGGAGGTTCTGAGATTCGACATGCATATCTAACTACCATCTATTCGTACTGCTGGACGCGGAAGTTGCCCCCACGAGCTAGGTTAGGTATCTATAGGCAGCAGCGCCGGTCGAACTCTCAATCCATCGCGATGTATGTCAGACGGCTTCGGGAATCGTGTATGCACAGGCAGGCGGTGGGAAATGCCGAGACGAAGTGCATGCCTAGATATGCTCGCCGCCCTTAGAGTGAGAGACATCAGCGGGGTTTGGCTGGTTCGAGACGAGGGCCCAATTGAAAAGCGGCTTTTCGGGTTTTCGGCTTTTTGTCCCGATCAGTATCTACCAAGAGGTATGGAGTGGCAGCGACCCAACCTCCCCATTCGTAAAAAAACAACAAAAAAAAACAACAATATAGCGCGACTATTCTGCATATGCCGCCTAGGGAAGCACATCACTACCCGTCCCTTCCACATGCATATCTGCATATTTCTTTCTGCTGAACAGTCACAGCCATCACCGGTGCAATGACGTTGGCTACCATCTCCGCCCATGTGCGAGGCCGCTACTTTTGTTTTTGTTTATCCACACTCGCATGTAGCCTATGATCTAGACTATGGCGGCGCACTTTTAATCCCGTCCGCTGTCCGCGCGATGGCGGCACGTTGCAAGCTCCCCTTTGCCCTACGCCCAGGCCTGTCCCAAGAAGATATGATACGCACCAAAGAAATCACACCGGAAAAGCGACCGAACAAGGGAAGGCGACAAAAGAAAGAAACAAAAGAAAGCGCGACCGGTCCCCCCCAGTCCTCGTCTGCGGATGCCATGAAGGATGGTGTGTCGGCATGGAGGTCCCGAATCGTGAACCGGTGTTTCTTCAGCACCTTCGCCCACAGCATCTTCTGCTAGCCCTTCCACCCAGGACACACCTTGAAGAGGTGGTCCCTCCTGACATCGGCACCACCAGCGCTGGGCCGTGGGGGCGGTTCTTCGTCCAATGTAGGTACTGCCCGGGTAAACAGTGGCCTGTCTTCCGTTGGTTTGTAGAACCTTGCGGCCAGCCTCTTGGAACTCCCCGCAACCGCGCCGTCGGGCCTCTGGCTCTTCGGCATCTTATATTTCTTCCTGGAGGTCCCGCCTCCAGCCCACTGCCGGCTTCTGCCCATTTCTTCTCCGTGATCTCCCGCTTGAGGTGCGCGAGGGATCTGGGGAGCGGCATCGCGCGTGCCTCCGGTTGGTCCGTGTAACTAAGCCATCCGACCCCGCAGCTCACCCGCCGCGGGTTTGGCTTCGTCAGCCTTCTCGTTCCCTGGGACCCCCTTATGTGCTGGGCGCCACCGGATCTCGATGACGATATCCGGCCGAGCTTTCCGTAGCACTGCGATGTGCTTCCTTGCCTGGAGCGCATACTTTTGGCTGGGGCCAGGCTCCTCCGAGACCATCCGTCTGATGGCGGCTTGGGCGTCCGTGAAGATTGTGACCCTCTCCGGGGTCGTCTGCCTTCGCGAAGCCGATTCCAGTGCCCTTGCGAGGGCGGCGCACTCCACATCGTAGGCCTCCTGCAGCAGCTCCGCGTCGAGGGTCTCCGGCTCCTCTAGCAGAACTTGCTTTCCGTCCTGCCCGTGTATGCCAGGGCATTGACGAGACTCCGGACGATGGCTGTCGGTGCGCTAACTAACTCCCTCGCCTGATCTCTCTGTGGCAGGCTGAGAAGCCGAACCGCCGCTGCCTGTTTTCCACCTGTGCTGTCGCTGCTCTGGGCCCTGACTCCATCGACGGGGCGCCAAGGTTGCTTGTCCGGAAGCTGCCTGTCGTCGCTCGCGCTTCTCGATTGCCAGGAGCTGTAACTCGTTTGCCTGGCCGATGGTGCCCCGGGTATGGCCACCCTTCCACCATAGCTCCGATCCGAACATGGTGACTGACTGAGTACGCGCCGTCGTGACCTTTCTGCAATTGGCCGGCGAGAGCCTCATCTGCCTCGCGAGCCGGCGGAGCCGTGCCATCGCGTTCTTCCTGTTCTTCAGCCGGATGGCGTAATGGTCCCTGAGAGTGAGTTGGGAGTCCAGCCACACCCCGAGCCACAGCGTCCCCTCCTTGTTGAATGGGACAGTGTTGGCGCCAACCTTCGCCGTCGTCGTGGGGGGCGTCTTTCTCCTGCGGAAGATTGCCGCCTCGGCCTTTCCATGGTCGAAGGCCACTCCGTTGCTCGCTGCCCAGTCAATGGACGCCGCTGCCTCGTCGTCCGCCCCGTCTGCCCGCCGCCCGGCGTCGTCCGCAGGGGACAGTCCTCTGGTGCCTGGAATCGCGCTCTCTGCCTCGTCGGGGATTCCTGATATGTATGTGACGAATAGGATCGGTGCCGCTGGTGACCCTGTGGGATGTCAGTATCCACTGGGCCCGCCTCGCCCGTCTTGCCGCCGAGGACGAGTTTCACCTGGCGGTCTGACATGAAGCTGCCGGTCCACCTGATGAGGTTCGGCTCGATTTCGAGTGCCACCATGCGTCTGCCCAGGTGCGACTTACTCACATTGTTGAACGTTGGCTTTGTGCGAGGCCGCTATGTAGACAGCTTGATTTCCCCTTCTCCCGGCATCAGACCCCGATTTCCTTTGTCCAGAAAAGTCTGGAATCACTGGCTGTATCTCTCGTCGGCGAAGCCGTGGCCAGGGCATGTCCCATGCTGCGCTGCCCCGTGTTCCGCCCGGCCCCTCACCACGAGTGGCCGTCACGCTGAAATAGTCTGAATACACGCTGCCGGGTTTCGGCTGCGTTCTCTCACCACAAGCATTGGACTCCATCCTCCCAATGCCTTTTAGCTTCCATCATCCTAGCATTTCCACACACTCGAGATTGGTTGATTGATCCATCAATTTGAGTTCGCATGCAGCCTGTGCTCACTCGAGGCAGCCGCTGCGCACGTTTAAGGTTCTCCTGCCAACTTTGAATGATGCGTCATGCAGCTGATTTGCGAAACCGCTAAATACGGCCATTTTGCCGCGCAATTGAGCGAGCATCTAGACAAATGCAGAGGAGCTGATGAGCTCTCGGACACCGTGAGGATCGGGCATCATGAGGACCGAAGATAATTACCTGCCACTGACCGGTACCGTCTGGCAATGAGGCTTATCACCTGCTCTCCATACCACTGGCCCCGATGATAGGACTGTATAGGACTGCGACAGAAATAATGCGCTTACTGATATCGGGCGATCCGACGTCTTCCTTCCCGCTATGTTGCATATAGCTCGATGCGATAGGTCAAAAGGCGTGGTCTGTTCTTGGTTGATGGAATTGGGGCCACCGTGAGAGTTTCCGGGAGTTTTGCGTCGGTCCCATCACTCGCTATGGGTGCTCAACACTTCCTGGCGGCAGCTATGGAAGAGCCAGCCAAACCATGTGCTGGGCCCTGGCTTAGCCGAGTTTATCGTTGGTATGGTAGGTCGAGCCCGAGCACTTTGAGTGGCGAGCGTTGTACTGGAATTGTATTTCCAGTTTTTTGCGTGAACGCAGTGGAAGGAAGGAACAAGAAATTAGAGCCGCGACGGATACGTGGGTGATTTATCACTATGTAATGCCTTGATCTTACGGTACCGCACGTTGGCAGTTTGTAGTGGTTTTGTGCTAGATAAGCTGGTTGTTATGTGGTCCTAATTGCTGTGTTTGGTTCGTGGAAGGCGCGGGATACCCAGAGTTCGGTGAAATAGTTCATCTTCAGCAGCAGATTTCAATCTATACCCTTCCCTGACAGTGTCCTTCACCGAGCTCGTCAGCGTGTGCTAGCGGCGCACCGAAAAAGCCGCGATCTCGTCGTTGCCGTGTCATTGCCGGGCCCTAAGTTCCGTTGGAATGAGAGCGGCGAGGGGAAATAGTAGACGAAGTGCAGGCCACCGCAAGATAGGCGGCGAGGACGAGGTTGATGGTTGTGTTGTGCTTAGATGAACACCCATTATTCACAACCGTGCAGCCACTGCAGCTTCCCGTAGCCTCCTCCGCCGCCACCTCGAATCAATCTCGTGCCATTTATTCTATCGGAATCACCTGAGCATTGGTATTGTGTCTCGCTAGTGCGCTAGATGACGTATCTAAACCATTCACTCCAGCCTATACGCTCATCAGCCTCGTCTCTCTCCCTCACCCGAGCTACTTCCTTCACGACTTACCTTTCGATCAGATGTACGCCACTCCCAGTGTCCACAGGTCCGGAAATTTCGCCGGGCTGGAGCGAGAACGCCACCTCTTCGAATTCCTTCTGCATTTCACCCCTCCCAAAGAACTTGCTGTTCCGACCGCATTAGCTTCCGCGCACATCTCGCCGTAGCGCCAGGAATGGGGGAGGAGAGACGAACAGATCACCGCCCCTCTTGGCACTGGAGCAATCGCTCTCCGTTTCAGCGAGCCTGGAGAGCGTGGTTTCTCCATTCCTGATCCTTTTCTCAAACCCCCTAATGATCTCGGTGGCTTCCTCGTGTGACCTGGTGATCTCGGGGGACTTCCAGCTGCTCGCGCGACGCGAGTCACGGTGCTTGACGAGCAGGTGGGCGGCACGCACCTTCTGCGTCAGTGAGGCGACATGCTCCGACAGCAGCGCCTTGTCGGTGCCTTCGGGCGGAGACCACTGCGACGTCCGCGTCGGGCCGTGGAAGTAGTACAGCGCGTTCTTGGACTTGCTGTGCTTGACGATCCAGTCGGGCGGGAGGCCGGTCGAGGACATGATGTACTGGTGTTGGTGCGTTCGTGGTTGTTGTGTGCGTGGTGTGTGGGAGCTGGGAGTGTGGCGATGCGGGGTGTTCGTGTCTCTTGATCCGTGATACCACCGCACCCCACAGCCAAGTCGTAGCTACATATGTAGAGTACATGTGGAAAGTATCTCTCCTAGGTGTACTTGGTTACGCTAACTTCACTGCGGCGGCTCTCATGCCACGCGTCGGTGACGTTCACACGCGCCGTTGTCGGGCGGACCTATATTCGGGAGAGCACATGGATATGTGGCTTAGACTCCGAGCCTCTCCGTTAGATACATCAATTTGGAAACAAGAGAGGATGATATCGTCATGGGTTGACGCACTGTCCACAATGTCTTAACTCCGCACCTACTAGTGAGCCCTGAGTGAGTGGTCATATGTACATATGCCTTGTCGTTCTGCCAGAGTTGATCGTATCTTATCAATCGATCTTATCTCTGTGGCACACATATTTACACACCTTACACAGTGTGTAGGAGCGCATCGCGGCACTGTCTCCGTCAGTTGTTTAAAGTGGTGTATGAATGCGATGAGAGAGCGAGAGAGGGTTTCAACCACTCGTGATGGATATCACTGGTATATGTATGACACGCACGCTTATCATATGCAGCCTTCAACATACTGCCAGATAACCGTCTCGTTCTAATTTATACGTCTCACCGTAACTATCGTGGATACCCACTTGCTGTTTGCTGCGTTCCTGACTCCCCAACCGCTAACCGCGCACTACCCATCGCCACTGAGCGCCCACGACCTCCCCCAAGTTCCAACTGCCGCCCTTGTCTACAGGTCAACATTCTTCCTTCCGCCTAGGTGTTCCGGTCCTGAACCCACACCTCCACACCTCCACATCTCCACCCTCTACCTTCTTCTCCTTCTCCCATCAAACCACCTCTTTCGCCGCTTCCGCCGCTCCTTTCGCTTGCATGCTAATCGACACGACTACAACGATCCCAACTTAGCGATAATTCCCAACTCTACTCGAACTTCGTCTGGTCTACTTGCTATACTCTCCCGCACTGCAACGCAACGATCTTTGGGGGTAGATAAGTGCTTTGTTGGTAGAATTCGAGAGTCGAGACGGAGGTGGAGACCGGTGGACCCTGCGTCGCGCAAGAAACCCACGACCAGACGATCCACCTTACATACTCCAATAATTCCCCAGCAACCACGGCTACAACCACGGTCGCACTGCAACTCGCGCCCATCACGATAACGAGACCATGGGCAATGTTAGTGGGAGGCTGGAGGATGGTGCAACAGTGTACCTGAGAGACCAGTGGAGATGTACGAATTTACTCACCACCACTACAAGCGCGAATTGAGGTGTAGTTGGGTGCGGGGCAGGGACGGGGGCGCTGATGTGTGTGAACAGTATCTATCTCGGGTATACAGGTTGTAAATTCTCACAGCAAGATATTGCTACGAATCGCTCCGAACGCTTTTCCATGTTCGAAGTTTCTCGCGAGGAGAGAGCCCGGCGAAGAGGGTTTGATTGAATTTGTGCAGGTAGGTCATTCCGGCGACGGCTGCGGTGGTGCTTCTGCTTTGATTGGGGGAGCGGTGAATCTGACAGTGGCAATCGATGATGTGGAACTAAAGGATCCCGATCCGACTTCTGGACCGATGTTGTTGCTCAAACTGCCACCTGCCGAAGACGAGCTTCACCTGATATTTACATTTACCATTCGCCGCCGCGAAGAGACTGCCGGAACAGCTCTGAACGGCAACGGCAATAGCACCAACACGACCATTAACGGACTTACCTTCATTACCGCCTCCAGCGCTCGCGAGATCGACAACCTCGTCACCCGAGAGTTTCACGCCGACCCGAATCTACACAAGAATCCAAACGTCAACCTCGTCGGTGACTACTCTACCGACGGTTCGAATGCAGTGCAGTTCGACTACAAATGGCGCTGGAGACCTCCACAGGGCCAGGACGGGAATGCCAGTAACTTGGGCTGGAGAAATACCTGCAGTGTACATATACCTGCTCCCAATGCCCTTCTCGCTCTTGCTCTACTTGTTCGGTGTGGGGGAAAGGTTGGGGCTGATCATTTCTGTGTGTTGCGCGCGTACAGTTTGTCGAATACGATCAGCGTGCGCACAAGCTCTCGACGCTGGCGCAATTCTCTTTCTGGGTGCCACGTGAGCAACCTCGGTCCGATAAATTCAGTAGGGTTGAACGGGAAAGCTAACGATAAGAATGGTAGGTTGCGTACGAGCTGTTCCATGCCCTCCATCGCCTGCGATCAACCCTGAGTACTTGCTAAACTCACCACCGAAACTTCGGGTGAGCTCGAGTCGATCAACAGATTTGCGCGGTGGTAATGGTACAGTGATGGACTACACCGATGGCGAGTTGCCATCCCCACTGATTGACAACTTCGACGGGTCGACGCTTGGACCTCCCATCACGAACGTCCCTGCAGTGAAGGTTGACAACTGTCCACGACCTGTGGACAGCTCCGTATCGGACGACGGTCCACTGTTCAGAGCTACAATGAAAAGCTTGGAACAGAAGACCGGGAACCTCCGCACTAAGATGAAGAAGGTTCTCAAGCGAGCTGAGCAGGCACGCCAGGCGCAGGTTGCTAGCAATGAGGCGCTCGCCGCCTTCCAGGAGTCTCTGCGTGAGGTGTCAACTACAGGCAATGCCCCCGGAATCCAGCCCGCGCTCGACCACTACTTCGACCGGACATTCCGAGAGATCTTGGCCTATGAGCGCCAGAACGGGACCAACTTGCAGAAGCTGATCATTGATCCACTTACCAGGCTCTACCAGGTGGATCTGAAGCAGGCGGAGGCGAAGAAGAGGGACTTCGAGGAGGAAAGCCGTGATTACTACAACTATGTTAGCCGCTATCTGGGTATCCGAAACGATCCGAGTAAGGAGAGGAAGAAGGCCGAGAGCGAGTCCAAATATCAGGCCAAACGAAAGAACTTTGAGCTCAAGCGCTTCGACTACTCCACGTTCATGCAGGATCTTCACGGTGGTCGCAAGGAACAGGAGGTTCTAGCGCAACTCACAAAGTTTGCGGATGCTCAGGCCCGCGGATTCCTCGGCACCGCCAAGAAGGTGCAGGATCTCCTGCCGGAGCTAAAGGCATTGGATCACGAGGTGAAGGAAACTGCGAAGGAGTTCCAGATCCAGCGCACCGAGCGGGAAGAACGGCGGCGAGTTCTAGAGAAGAATAATCTGGTTTACGTTGAGCCGGAATCTATCCCCCCGTTCTTACCGCCGACAACACCGAATTCCAACGGTGGACCCTCGAGCAGTGATATCCTGGGTTTTAACACAGGCTTCGAACGCTTGGGTATGGGCACTAGCAGTGTTCGGGCCGTGTCCTCAGGCAGTGAAGGCGGTCCGCAACAGGACAATACCATGATGCCTCCGGCTTCAGCGCCGGCGCCGGCAAAGATAAACTCTGGATCCCTCAAGTACCGTGGCATCGCCATCGGTGAAGGTGGGCTAGCAGTGGATAGGGAGACGGAACGTAGGAAGGAGGGACTTCTCTGGGCCCTCAGCAGGCCCGGAAGTCACGTAGATCCTAAGGGCCTGAACAAGCAGGCGTGGCACAAGTAAGATGGACCGTTGAAGCGAATGGTGGATTCCCAACTGACGTGATTGAAAGGTACTGGGTTGTTCTCGCCGGGGGGCAGCTGTGCGAATACACCAACTGGAAGCAGAAGTTGGGATTACACAACGACCCTATCAACCTCAAGATGGCGTCCGTTCGCGAAGCACGCAATTCGGACCGGCGATTCTGTTTCGAAGTCGTCACGCCACAGTACAAGCGGGTATACCAAGCAACGTCGGAGGAAGACATGAACAACTGGATATCGTCCATCCATAACGCGGTCAAGAGCACGATCGAAAGCGGGGGCTCAATCAAGAACTTTGACGCCTCGCCGATAGAGAATGAGGGTGATGCTGTTCAGTTGAAGAATATCCAGTCCGCCTTGACGGGGAAGAGTCCACACTATCACCACTCCGTCCACGGTAGCAACCCAATCAGTAGCTCGGCCAATGTCAATAACATCTACCGCCGAACCACGGTCGGTGCTCGGCCGCCGACTAATCCGGCGAGGAGGAACAGCAGCAATTTTGGAGAGGACCCGGAGAAGTTACTGCAGTTGGTCCGAGACGCTGATCCGAGCAATAGCAGCTGTGCGGATTGTGGAAGTCAGGTCAAAACCGAGTGGGTTTCCATCAACCTCGGGATCGTGCTCTGCATCGGTGCGACCCTATCCACCCATCTGGCGATTATCGCCTACAAGACACTGACTGGCAGCAGAGTGCAGTGGTCTCCACCGCTCCCTCGGCACACACATCAGTAAAGTCCGCTCACTGACCTTGGATGTTACTTCTTTCACACCCGATCTCGTCGAGCTCCTCTGCCAGATCGGCAACCGTGTCGCCAACAGCGTCTGGGAAGCCAAAGCCGATCCTGCCCTCCGGCCAGGCCCACAGTCCTCCCGCGAATCACGCCTCAAATTCATCTCCGCGAAATACGTTCAACGCGCGTTCGTCGCCCCATTGAGTCCCACGCTGTCAATCACCTACTCACCCGACGAACTTCTCCTTGATACGGTCAAGAAGGGGGACCTTGCCGCGGCTCTGTATGCGCTAGCCCTCCACGGCAGTGCAAACACTGTCGACCCGGCCACTGGCATGCATGTTGTGATCCTCGCCCTCGCGACCCAGACCCCACTTTCTCCTACCCTCCCCTCGACATCTTCTACCGCCTCCTCCGATCCTACGGCGGCCACCACCCCCTTCCCGCTCGCCGAGTTGCTGCTCCAAAATGGTGGAGAACTCCCCTACCCGCTCGCGGCCAGCACGGAACAGAGACTGTCCGATGCGGCGCGATCCTACGTCGCCCACAAGACGGCGAAGCGATGTCACCAGGATGCCGTCCCGCCCGTCCCTCAGGAAAAGCTGGATCGACTTCAGAAACGAGTCAGTTCTGGGCCGAGATTGCACAGAGATCGAGCCGTTGTTGAGCGGTAACGGCATGGCTCCGGGATATTGCAATATGATGGAGTAATGACTAATGGTAATTGAAGGGAACTTGGGTGTTGGTGTTGAGGTGTTGGGTTGAAATACTTGCCTGGCTTGCTTGTATGTTGTGTTGTGTTATGTTGGTGTTGTGTCGGTGTTGATTTGTACGTCTGGAAGAACTGAGGGGAAGTTGGTGCGAAGCGTATTGTCATGGGCTCATGTGATGTGATTTTGGTTTTTTGATCTGGTGATATATCGACTTGGATTTAGCTCAGACATATATAAGAGTAATATTCCGTGAACGGTATTTCGCAGATACATTGTAACTATACCGAACTCCCGTCATCGAAGCAAGTACAAAGTATCTACATATATTCGTACATATGTAAATATACGGCGGCGGGGCCCCTAGGCTTACATACAGCGAGAGGTAATCCATCAAGGCGGCTCCCTGAGGCTGATTGGCTTGGTAGCTGTATAAGCGTCGCGCGCCTGTATGCACCTGGACCGCTTGGTTCGCGGGGAGCCTATGGACCTCAGACGCGCGGCTGTCCCTACGGAGCCCTTCGTTAGCTGGAAGGGAGTCGACGACTTTGCGGCGGTGAGGAAGGCGCAAGGTAACTCCCATTAACTAAGGGCCAGTTCGGTTGCCAGCTGCATTTTCAAACCTTGGGTTTCTGGCGAGTTGAAGGTTACCAAAGCTGCAGGTCGTCTCCCCCCCCCCCCCGCGCGACGACCTGTTTCGGCAACCCAGATATTCAACAGCACACCACACTTCCGTATCATGAAGTTTCGCCAGTTTCCGAGAGACTTTCCGGGGGAAACCCCCGAACTGCTTTTAGCAGTGGCGACGTGGCCCTCCCCGTTTACCCAAAGACTCAGCGGACTATCTACAGACTCGGCTGGCTACATACACAGCGGGCGGCTCCCCCTCATCCACAGGCGTCAGTCGCTCAGCGCCAAAAAATGTTTTCACGTGGCATGCGAAGGACATCAACAGCGCGCCGGCTATTCGTGCTCCAGAAGATGCTCGACAATTTTTTTTTCCAGTCATCCCGATGTGTGGTAGGCGTTTTATCGTGCAGCGTCCTCCGGTATTGGGCGATTAGAGCACCAGCGGCGAGCGGCCTTGCTGGGCTGAGGAACGGTAGTGCATGGGAATTGGACATCGTAGGCGTGGTGGTGGGGTTGACTCGGGGGGCCACGCTGGTATGTACTGGTAGATGAATGTCAGTAGAGTTTATTTGTATCGTAGCTCAGTCGACAATATGCAGTTCCTCAGTTAACTCAGGGTGGTGTGCCGAACGCTCACCCATCGCCTGGAAACCGAGGGTCAAGCTGCATCTAAATTTTGAGTGGTAGATTGAAAATGCAGCTCGCAACCGAACGGGCCCTAAGATCGATACAGTCGTGAAGGGCTGCGGAGTATGTATTCGCCTTGGCGACAATACAGGAACGGCGTGGTCTGAAGCATTGAGAACACGACACCAGACTGTCATTTCTCTTCTTCGCAAGAAGTTTAATTACCCATTCGAGACTCACTGCATTCCAGGCGCAGTATATATTTTGACATATTAACCCGTTCAAAGCCGTATGATCCGACATGACCTTAACCCACACAATTCCATAGCAAAACAAATGTAATATACGAAAATGCACTCGATTACACACAAGGAAAAGAAAGTATGCGAGGTAGACTGAGTTGGGTATTTAATCGCAGAGAAAAAAGGCACCAAAACAGATGGACCCAAAATTCCCTACCGCATGATCTCTTCGTAGATGAGCGCTGCACATCTAGTCAGTATCATTCGAACACGCTGGATAAACGAGGGAGCTTACTCTTGAGCTGCTCCTTGGAGAGGTCGTCCTTCCGCCTGTCAAAGTCGAAGAACTCATCGGGGATCGGGGGCGCAGTAGGCTCATCCTCGGGGTCGTGGTATGGCTCCAAGTACGGGTGCCGCAGCGCTTCCTCAACGTTGATGCGTTTAGCGGGGTTAAACGCGAGCAACTTCTCCAGTAGGTCGAGAGCTTGCGGTGAAGTCTTGGGAAACATAGTGGCGAACGGGATCCGCTTCTTGAATGGGAGCGAACGAATGTACTCTCTAGCACGACGGGACTTGATCCCGTAGTAGTCCTCCATGGTGGGGGTACCAAGAACGTCGAGGATAAGCGTGAGCTGGTGGTGATCTGAAGGAACCCAATGTCAGTACCAACTCGGGTTATGGCGCACGCTGAACTTACAATCCTTGCCAGGGAATAAAGGTTTGCCGCTCAACATTTCGGCGAGGATACACCCGACACTCCACACATCAATAGCCTTGGTGTACTCCTTGAAGGTCAACATGATCTCTGGCGCACGGTACCAACGGGTCGCAACATATTCCGTCATAAATCCCGAGTTGTCCTCGGTGCTGGCCGCAGACCTGGCAAGACCGAAATCGCAGACTTTCAGATCGCAATTAGCATTCAGAAGGAGGTTCGATGGCTTGAGGTCGCGATGCAGA
>Ga0307512_10005878_pt1 | contig 12615 bp, 12 predicted proteins | sample 14_EM_MG_FD_200267 | JGI IMG/M metagenome (GOLD analysis project Ga0307512, IMG submission 200267) | Populus trichocarpa ectomycorrhiza microbial communities from riparian zone in the Pacific Northwest, United States - 14_EM | ecosystem: Host-associated > Plants > Roots > Unclassified | place... | reverse complement strand
GAGATAGGATGGCATCTGAATTACATGTGTGTGGGATCCACTCAGTTGTACTTGGGTGTAAGGGTATTTGGGGACCCCCAGCACCTGCATATATTTCGTAACAGCTGCGCTCGACCTTATGCTCCGTCCTAGTGTGTACCAGTACACTAGTGTGAGGATCTGACGGCGATGACGTACTAGCTGGGGTCAAGCAACACGCATTGAGACACGATCTCTATCGAGACCGATTCCTAGTGCAAACCATTTTACATATGTATCAAGGTCCAAAATCACTCCTCATGGAGTACACGCGTTCAATGTAGCCGGTAGTGCCACTAAGGGGCTCAGCCATCCCATCCCATCCTGCACCCGCACTGCACCATCTTTTTTTCCTTCCCTTCCCATAATATACAACAGCCCCCCCAACACACACACACACACCATGTCGACTCCTCCTCCTCCTCCTCCTACTCCCCCGCATGCGGCATTGGTCGCCGTCCGCACATCGACCTCGACGGCACGGCGCGCGCGGAAAGCGGTAGTGTACAAGGAGTCCTCTCACGACTCGGACGGTTCCGGCTCTGGCGCGAGCGAGAAGAAGCCAGCGCCGAGGCCGAGGCGAAAACGAAGGCAGAGCCAGAGCCAGAGCCAGAGCCAGAGCCAGAGCCAGAGCCAGAGCAAAAACCAAAGGTCGGCGCCAAAATCGACGCCGGAGAAAAAACGCAAGCAAACGCACTCAGACTCAGACTCGGGTGCCACGGCGAAAAAGCGCAGGACCGCATCCATCGCTACGACTACTGCTACGACTGCGGCTACGGCTACGGCTACGGCTACGACCTCGAAGAAGCGCGCGCTCCCCGCCTCCTCCGCCGCCTCGAAAGCGAACGAGATGCTCGCCACACGTCTGGCCAACCCGCGACTGCTCATCGGCGCCCACGTCAGCGCCGCCAAGGGCATCCAGAACGCGATCGCGAACTCGCTCTTGATCGGCGGCAACTCCTTCGCGCTGTTCCTCAAGTCGCAGCGCAGGTGGGTCTCCCCAGCGCTCGACGCGTCTGACGCCGGTATCTTCCGCGCCGCGTGCGCGGAACACAACTACGACCCGGCCACGCAGATCCTGCCGCACGCCAGCTACCTGATCAACCTCGCGCAGCACGATCGCGCGAAGGCGGAGCAGGCGTACGGCTGCTTACTCGACGACCTGAAGCGGTGCGAGGCCCTGGGCATCGGACTATACAACCTCCACCCCGGAAGCACCCTCGGCGAACCCCGCGACGAAGCGCTGGGACGGATATCGGCCGCCCTCAACAGAGCGCACGCCGAGACGAAGAAGGTCAAGACCGTGATCGAGAACATGGCCGGCGCCGGCAACATTGTCGGCAGCGCGTTCGAGGACCTGAGGGACATCATCTCCGGGGTCACGGACAAGAGCAGGGTCGGCGTCTGTCTCGACACCTGCCATTTGTTCGCCGCCGGGCACGACATCAGCACCGCGGAGGGATACGCCGACGTCATGCGGAAGTTCGACGGGATCGTCGGGAGACAGTACCTGTGCGCCCTGCATCTGAACGACTCCAAGGCCCCGCTCGGCAGCAGGAGGGACCTGCACTCCAACATCGGCCAGGGCTACCTGGGGCTCGAGGCGTTCCGCTTCATCGTCAACGACGAGAGACTGCACGGCCTGCCGATGGTGCTCGAGACGCCGACCGCCGGGGACCCAAAGGTGTGGGCGGACGAGATCAAGCTGCTCGAGAGCCTGGTAGGCATGACCGGGGAGGAGGACGAGCTCAAAACTCTGGCCGAGAAGCTGCAGGCGCGGGGACGGAGCGAGAGGAAGCGCATTCTGGATGTCGAGAAGGGGGAGAGGAAGAAACCGACGAAGCGGGTGGCGAGGAGGAAGAAGGGCAAAACGGAGGAAGAGGAGGGTGATAGCGATGGCTCCGGATGTAGCCATTGACATTGAGTCCGCTCTCCGCGCTGTATCTTTTTTTTCTTTTTAATCTTGTAGCATGAGAGATATCCCGGGGAAGCTCCTGTCCGAACGTATCGGTATTCTGTTCACTGCTAGAGACAATTGACCATCAAATCATTGGCTCGAGACACAATAGTTTAGTTATGCAATCTACAACTAAAGTACTCAAAACAGTCACTAGTGTAGAGTAGCAGTGTCAAGCACCAAAAAAAAAAAAAGAATTCCAAATGAGAACCAAACCACCAACAACTCCATAAACGGAAAAGGGGGGGAAGAATGAACAAGAAAAAAAAGCAAGCAAACAAGCAAACAAGCAAACAAGCAAACAATTCCAGAATACACCCCCCAATTCGACAAGTCAAACAAATGATGGAGCTCTCTCCCATCACTGTCAACGCACACCACAAAAAAAAGCCCCCTTGAGCACCAAATGAAAGATACTGTTCGCAATCGAGGAAAAAGAAGACGAAGAGCGAGAGGTGGAAAAATGATGACGATGAGGAGGAGAGGAGGAGGAGGAGGAGGAGGAGGAGGTCAGTGTCAGAAAAAAAAAGAAAGAATTCATCCATGTCCATAGGTAAATGATCGTCAATCGTCACATCATCATACCACCTAAAAATCGCATGTGCAACTCCACCCCCCACTGTCAAACAAAAAAACAAAAAAACTACCGCGAAACCTTCCTAACAACGACACTGGCCGCCTTGCCAAGTCGATTCATGACCGCCAGTCCTTCGTCGGACTCCTCGATTCCCTCAACATGGATGACGTCGACGCCAAGTTCGTCCAGCTCTCTGAGCACGGCGAACAGGCCTCGTCCGATGTCCTTCCCGTCGCTCCCGAGACTCCTCTCGAAGATCTCCATTTGCATCGGGCCGTACTTCTGGCGGCAGGCCTCCAGCTCCGCCTGCGCGAACCCTTCTTTCCATGTGCGCGTTCGAACGATGCCGACGCGTAGGTACCGTGCCGAGTTGAGGATGTCGCGGCTGGTGGGCGGGTTCGCGCCGACGTCGTAGAGGATTACGCCCGCACGAGGCGAATAGTGTTTGTACTTCATCCCGGGAGCGCGCGGTGTCACATCGGTGTCGTCGGCGCCCCGCTTTGCGACCACCAAGCGCTCCCAGATACCACCACATTCGCGGAGTTCTTCCGCGCTGATACCGCCGGGGCGTAACACCATGGGGGGATCGTGGAGGCCGTCGACGACCGTGGATTCGAGCCCTACGTCAGCCGAACCGCCGTCAATGATGAGGGGGATTTTTCCGTTCAGATCCGTGTAGACGTGTTGGGCAGTGGTCGGGGATGGCCTCCCGCTGGCATTCGCGGAAGGTGCGGCGATTGGCAGTTTGGAAATCGCCGAAAGCGCAAGCGCGATGGGATGATGGGGCATACGCGCGGCAAATGTTGGCTGGGTGGAGGTAACATTGGGGCTGAGAGGACTGGGGATCGGCAAGGGTAGCAGGATGGTAAGGGGACCTGGCCAAAACCGTTGAATCAGCGGTAGGTAGACTTCTGGAATTGTTTCCTCCTCGACCGGCTCCTCCTCGGGCGCGAGCAAGCGGGTGGGGGAGAACGGGCAGGGCAGTAGCCTGCGTAGCTGTTTCAGGGACGCAATGTGGACGATCAGCGGATTGTCTGCAGGCCGGGCCTTGGCGGAATAGATGGATCGCACGGCGGCGTTGCAGGTAGCATCTGCACCGAGACCGTAGACAGTTTCGGTGGGGAATGCCACGCACTGCCCAATCTTAAGCAGTTCAGCCGCCGCCTCGAGAGCGCTCCGTGTCTCATCCGAAGAGAAGGCAATCGTGGGGTCTTCGTACGGGTGCACTCCCGGTTCCGTCGACGAAGGCGCAAAGGTGATCGAGTGCGAGTCGACTTTCTGTATGACGGTGCGGACGGTGCGCCGATACGGATTCAGAGGCGGGGTAGCAGTCGACGACGGCGACGAAGTGTCCGAATTGCTGTGGTACGAGTCGCTGCAGCATTTCTGGGATTCGGTGTCGGGGGAGGCTAGAGGGGTGTCGACTTGGTCGGTTTCCAGGGCGTTCAGAGTAGGCCTGTCGGGCCTTGTCTCGCGTACGCCGTTCATGACCGACACTATGCCAGAGGAACCCCTCAAGGCGGGGCTTGGAGACGATATATCGGCGCAGCAGGGAGAGCGGTGGAGGAGTCTGGTGGCGGGGAGGAAGGCGGGGGGACTGAGTCTGGTTGGCCGGATGGAGCGGAGAAGAGGGGTCAGGGTGCAATGAGGGAACGACAGCGTGGAAGAGGACGACTGGGGAAGCAGATTAAACCATCGAAGTGTGATTGAAGCCGAGGAAGCCGATCCAAGCGCAGAGAGCGGTGCTATTGGCCGGGAGGCTGACTGGGGACGGTGTGCGGTGATCGTGATTCGCGATATGACCGGAAAAGAGAGGCGGCGAGCGATACAGGGCACGGCCAGAGAGTCTGGGTGGTTTTGCTTGGGTTGGGGCGGGGTGAAGGGATTGGGCGGGTCGACAAACGCATAAACGGCAGTAAAAGCCCGTTGGCCGTTGGGAGTTGGCTTATTATTTTTCTTCTTCTCTTCTTCTTTCTCTTCTTTCTCTCCCTCTTCTTGTTTTTCGCGTCCGTGTCCGTCTTCTTCTCTATTCATCTTTCCTTTCTTCCCTCCCCGCCGCAAGCAGCTGAGAAATTGCAGCTCCGACTTCCGTCTTGTTCACTTTGCTTGCAGACCAAAACGGTCCAGATTGGCTTTTACGAGAACGCTAATTAATATTTTGTTAATATTCTAGCTGCATATAAAACGAATCCGATCACGGCGAGAATCAATCAATCGCCCCAGCCAGCCAACCCCATCGAAGAGCGAGGGAGAGAAAAAAACCTCTCCAAAGAAACCCTGCGACTGCCTGCCAGCCTGCCAGCCTGCCAGCCTGCCAGCCAAACCAGCCCATGTCGTCAATGCAGCAAGCCTTCCGACAATCCGTTCTTCCCTCCCCTCTTCTGCCCCGCAATCGATCAGATCACATCAAGCAGATCCCATCACATCCTTACACCGCGCACACATGCTGGTTTCTATCTACTGCTGGTTTCTACATATTCTTGCTCTCTAGGCCATACCCGCCGTCCGATTTGCTCCCGTTCCCGTCCCCGTCAGATAAGCGAGTTGGTACCCTCTTCACGTGCCAGTCTTTGTTCGTAAAATCAGTCGCTTCTTTGGCTTGCGAGTCGAGCCGTGAGAGACGAAGTAAGAGGCCGTGCGACATAAGTGCGTTGAATAATCGAGATCTTAAAGGGCGAATAAAAAAAGAAAAGAAAGAAAGAAAGCGAGCATTCGACAAGGAAAAAACAAGATAAGCGGGACATCCCCCAAAATTTGATACCGGAGGAAACAAGAATCCAAAAAGAAAAAGAAAAAAAAAAGCCAGAACCTGCCACCTATTTTACAGAAGGTGAACTTTTTTAAACAGGAAGCATGCGGGCCCTTCTCGTCCGCCGTAGGTAAGCGTCGCGTGCCCAAACTTAAAACCCCAATTAAACATCATTTCCGGAGGGCAGAGGATTCCTTCCACTTTCCGCCCCCGACCCAACCCCACTGGGCTCCGGCACGAGGTCACAATGAACGAAGGAATAGACAGTCAACAGAAAGTGGATTTCCCACCTCAAATAGAAGAACTCCTCAACTCCAAGTTCCCGATCCAACGTCACACGAGCCCAAACCAGTCGAGTCGAGTGGGTGGATTTTACTCAGGCAGCAGCGGTAGCTTCTCCCACGGTTCGGCCCGTGCCAACAATTATCATTGATCGGCCGGCTTCCTTCTCCGCATCGCGGGCTCTTTCTTCCTCTTCGGCAATCTGCTGTTCGTCCTTCTCCTCCGCCCAGGCTCCCCATAGAGCTTTCTTTTGCTGGATATCAATCTGTCCGAATCCCTTCGTCTGCTTGACCTTGATTGCATCCTTGGTGGCGAGAACTAGGACCTCGAAGAACATCTTGGTTGCATCCATCTTAGTTGTTGTCTGGGTGGGGAGGAGCTCCTGGAAGACAACGGTCTTCTTAGGGTTCACTTCGAATTGCTCACGGAGAACATGTACGGCATGTCGAGTTTCACGCGACACGACTTGAGGTACGGAAGGTACGGAAGGTTCCAACATGGGATCGCCCATGGTGTCCTGTTCCTCTTGGGTAATATCGCCTTGAGGAATAATATCGGGTTGCGGGGAGGCGGATCCTACGAATATTAGCAACGAAAGGAACCGCGTGGACGACAATCATACCATCACGGCCCTGCTTTGGACCAAAGTCATCTTGCTCCTCCGGGAAGTGCATTACGGAAGCGTCACCGCCATCGGGAAGCTCCATGACTTCGTCCATAATCACTTCATCCTCCTCGTACGCTGCAGCAGGTGGTTCAACGTGCTGCTCCTCCTCCTCGACCAAAAGCCTGGGTTGCTTGGACGGGCTGGGCCGTGTCTCATCGCCCTCCTCCTCGATCGCTCGCGTAGCATCGCGTTTACGCTTCTTTTCTGCCATGCGCCTAACAAACTCTGGTGAAAGTAGGTTCGCCAACTCGGGGGCAATGTTTCTGGGGTAGCAGATCGAACGAGCCAGGCCTCCACTCTGCGACAAGCTCATGAGAGAAAGGATGGCGGGGTCACGAGGCAAGTAACTGGGTTCCTTCATGAGGCGACTGCCATCAGCTTGTTGCGCTCTGAGCTCCTTGGCTTTGATTTCAGTAACCGTGTCAATAACAACCCTGGTACGCCTGCGAGGCTGCTCTTGAGCAGCATAATCTGACTCGATATCCTCACTCTCCCGGTTCAAGTCAAACATGCTACCCTCAGCTTCAGCTTGAGGTGCTACCGACTCCTCGCGCACAGCGGTTGTCTCAGCCTCTTCGTTGACGTGCTCAGCGGGAGCGGCAGCATCGACAGCTAGCGCGACTGATGCTGTGCGTTCACGGGGGACTTCCTCATCAGCTACTACCGGAGCTGTAGTCTCCGGTGCAGGCGTAGCTTCCTGATCCACAGGAGGTTGGATCGTCAGGTCAGGATCCAGGTCGATGTCCATACCACGACCAAAAGCGGTATTGTCATCATCTAGACCTAAATCCAGCCCATCATCGTCGAACCCGAAAACAGGCGTGGGTTCACGGGGCGCTTTGGGCGTTATGTCCCCAAGGCCCAGGCTCATACGGGACTCATCGAAAAGGTCGCCGTCAAGGTCTCGGCCAAGGGGTGCGTTTCTGCCGATTTCCATCGAATCGGAATCCATGATTACATCCTCCAATCCCCTCATCGGCATGTCGCGGTCCTCTCCGATATCGATGTCCAAAATCTCATCCTCCAATTGTAGGTCGTCATCGTGGTCGAAGCCGCGAGGCTGTTCGAGCGAGCTCACGAAGGAGTCAGGATCCAGCGTGATATCCGCGTTGCGCTTCTGGTGTCCTGATCGCACCGGGAGGTCGCCCAGACCGCCGAGGTCGAGAGTTGGATCGGGAAGAAGGAGATCGAGCTCGGTGATGACGTCTGGAAGGGTGAGTTGAGCGGATGTATGCGAGATAGCACCGGCGGGAAGATCCACATTTCCCGGACGGAAAGCCTGGCGGAGTAAGTCATTAGGCGTTTGTGCACTGACCGCGTGACCGAGGGATGACCGACCATCTTGATTTTCATCAAAGCCTCATTGCAGTCCTCCAGAAGATAACGCGCTTTGCGGGAGTAAATTCTGACGACACCGAGCAGCAGTTGACCACTCAACCGCAGCGCCATGGGTGCTTGGTCCTGTCCGACAATTGCGCCAACCGAGGTTTCAATATTGGATTGAAGGATATGGGTTTTCGAGAGCTTGCGCTCGAGATTAGCACTGAGCCACACGCGCGCGAGCGGACCCGTCTTCGAGAGGAGAGTCTCGGAATAAAACATGGCTGTTGCTGCTGCGCTGTCGCGACCGACGCGTCAGTGTGGAAGCGAGCTGTTATAATGCAAAGACTACGCGAAGAACGATGGTTGTTTCGCTGGCGAGAGTAAGCCTATTGGTTTTTGCAGTTGGGGTGGTGGTAGTTGGGGTGGGGTTGGTGGGGGAGGAAGCGCGTTGTTTTGTCAAAGGTACGTATGTAGGGTACTCCTCTCTGCTCCGTGGGTGGCAATGATGGTGGTGGCAATGGGTGGTGCTGGACTTGCGTTGCTGCTGCAGGGGAATTGGAATTGGAATGTGGGTGACGGCAGGAGTGATGCCGATGGGGGGGTTGGGTTTGGTTTGGTTTTGGTTTTCGGATGATACCAACGCGATATGGACAGGCGAGTGATGAGTGACCGAGGTTTTGCTGCGTTGTCTTAAGAATCCTGCCCGAGAGACACGACAGAGAGGATAAAAACTGATGATGGGCAAAGAGTTCGAGTATGTATCAGAGGGTCACCTCTGCTGTAGAGCTTCGAGTTTCTGTGGCGATTTTCCTGCCTCTCGCGGAAATTCAAGAGGTTGGGAATCGAAGACGGGATGACTCTGGGTGCACGTGACGCTACTAGATCGGTACATTTAGGGGGCTGAGGTGTTGGCTGTGTCCAGACGAGGCTGCGAAATTCTTGCTGTTATTTCTTGATCAACCATCACGGCAAGAATCCGATATATCTACTGCTCTGTTAGAGAACGGGATTTACCGTCGAAATCAAAGAAATTCCCTGGCGAGGCCCCTGCTCGCGCCAAGTCTTCGGCCTATCCCGATACGAATGCAGTGATCTATAGCAGGTGCAATACGACTCTTCTCCGATGAAGTTAACTAGACCATCTATCTGATATTATTAAGCGAGCAGCTATGTGCCACCAGCTCGGAAGCTCTTCTCATCTCACCGTCTGTCGTTCCCGACAACTTATTAGTCCACTTGCATGGTTTTGCGCTGGAGAAGGGAACACAGACTGGGTTCCACGTAGAGTAGAGTAATAACATAGGAACATCGTCGTAAGCAATAGGAGCCCCGAAACTCCGAAAAAGATTGTCTCGCCGCCCCGCTTCGACCGGCCCTCGCCCCTCCCTCGGCAACTCATTCGGTCCGAAAAGGTCTCCTGAAAACGGACAGATCTCAGGAAAAATAGGTACATACCTCATCTACCAGCTCATCGGATAGCCAGAAAAGAAGTGGCGATTACATACTCTACCTATGTAGGTACTTGGGTGGAATATAGTACCAGCACTCTACTGCAGCAGGAGCACTCGTGACTAATCAATCTACCAGAACAGCTTTCTCCTTTTTATTGCTTTTTCCGCTCAACTGCTGGAGGCCAGCAAAGCCCCAAAAAGTCCGCATCCCGCCCCACGCTTGCAGCAAAGGATTTGTTTTCCCCGGCTCCTGCGAACGGCTTTACGAGCAACTCCAGCTTCTACATGCACCCAACGCGGTCTCTCCTTTGCCGGTAATCAGCTCCTTCGTCTAGTCGCATCTTTGGTGAATCCGGTTCGCATCATGTCGAGGGTACATACTCCCCTCGGCGGCACTCCCCTACGCAACCTTGACCCTTCCTCCCCTTCCTCCTCCTCCTCCTCCTCCTCTTCCATTGCTGGATCTTCAATGGCCAGCTCCGGTAGTGCGTCTGTCGCCGCTGTATGCCCTTCGATCCCGGGTCGCGATGAAACCCTTACTTACGGAGTTCGTGCGATCGCCATAGCCTCCCTCCGCCATCTTTGCTACACTCTCTCCCGAAGAAACAGCCTCGAGATTGGATACCAGCCTGACCCACGGCATTTCGTCCGCGCGAGAAGTCCAAGACCGACGAGCAATACACGGCTCCAATGAACTGCCCCAGCCGGAACAGGACACGATCTACGTGCGCTTCTTCAAACAATTCGCCGAGTCGCCGTTGATACTACTTCTGCTCGGCAGCGCGGTGGTCTCGTTTTTGATGAAAAACTATGACGACGCGGTCAGCATAGCGGTCGCGGTGCTTATCGTTGTTACGGTCGGCTTCGTGCAGGAATACCGGTCGGAGAAGAGCTTGGAGGCACTGAATAAGCTTGTGCCACACTATGCGCACCTACTGAGAGGACAGTCGGCAGGTGGCGACGACTTGACGGCAGCTTCGGGGGCAGCGCACTCGCATGTGGTCATGGCGGCACTCCTTGTCCCCGGAGATCTGGTCGTCTTTTCTACTGGCGACCGCATCCCAGCCGATCTGCGGATAACGCACGCCGCCGACCTCGAGATAGACGAGTCCAATCTTACCGGAGAAGCCGAGCCGGTGCGGAAATCGGTGGAAGCCGTTGCGCCGCGCTCGATGAATCCTACACTCGGTGAAATCCCGGTGGCGGAACGCTCCTGCATCGCGTTTATGGGAACTCTGGTCCGCAGTGGACACGGCAGGGGAGTAGTCATTGCTACCGGACAGAAGACCGAATTTGGGGCGATATCGGCAATGCTGGCGGAGATCTCGACACCGAGAACACCGCTGCAGAGCTCCATGGATAAGCTTGGGAAGGACTTGAGCTATGCTAGTTTTGGCGTCATCGGATTGATCATTCTGATTGGACTGTGGCAGGGCCGCTCGTGGATGGACATGTTTCAAGTCGGAGTATCGCTGGCCGTCGCAGCCATTCCCGAGGGTCTTCCCATCATCGTCACCGTGACGCTGGCTTTGGGGGTGCTGAGGATGGTCAAGAGAGGTGGGATCGTCAGGAAGCTGCCCAGCGTTGAAACCCTGGGCTGTGTGTCCGTTGTGTGCAGCGACAAGACCGGCACGCTCACCATGAACCACATAGCGGTCACCAAGCTTTGGAGCTTCGACTTTCCCGGTCCTGTTGAAAGATCAACACTCACTTCCAGCGCCCCAGACCAGGCGGTACGGGCTTTAATGCGCATCGCCAATATGTGCAACAACGCAAGACTCTCTGGCTCGACCGCTTCGGCGACTGCCAACATCGGTATCAGCGAAGATCCCTCCAGTAACAACTCTCGATGGGTCGGTCAACCCACAGATGTGGCACTATTGGACATGATGGATGCTTTCGGCTCGGAAGAGGATGCTCGCGACCACTTCCATCGCATCGCAGAGACTCCCTTCTCCTCTGCAAAGAAATGGATGGGTGTCGTGGCAAGCGACAAATCTCAGGACTCCGGTGTCGCGTCGGTGTACATCAAGGGCGCGTTGGAACGGGTTCTCTCCAAGTGTGACACGTACCTGACTAAAGATGGACGAGAGGTTGTCTTGGACGATGCCCGCCGGACCATTGCATTGGCAACCGCCGAATCGATGGCAAAGGAGGGCCTCCGGGTCCTTGGATTCGCAAAGGGAACGACCAAAATCGGCAAGAACGACACGAATAACGACGAAGCTTACTCGGGGTTGACATTCGCCGGGTCTGTGGGCATGTACGACCCGCCGCGTCCAGGGGTAGAAGATGCGATCCGTCGGCTCATGCGTGGTAGCGTCAAAGTCATCATGATCACCGGCGACTCGGAGATCACCGCCTCTGCGATCGGACGAAAGCTCGGAATGCCGCTGCTCCCGAGCGGCCCAGACGTGGTCAAGTCCGTTCTTCGCGGAGAAGACATCGACCAGATGTCGGACTCGCAGCTGCGACACGCCATGGCAACCACCAGCATCTTTGCTCGGACCAGCCCGGAGCACAAGATGAGACTCGTTCGGGCTCTGCAGGCGAACAAGGAAGTCGTGGCGATGACTGGAGACGGCGTCAACGACGCTCCTGCGCTCAAGATGGCGGACATCGGCATTGCTATGGGGATCATGGGAACCGATGTCGCGAAGGAGGCATCGGATATGATCCTCAGCAACGACAACTTTTCTACCATACTTGCTGCCATCGAAGAGGGCAAGGGGATCTTCTACAACATTCAGAACTTCCTGACGTTCCAGCTCAGCACTAGCGTTGCCGCGTTGAGTTTGGTCCTCCTCAGCACGTTCTTTGGGCTGAAGAACCCGTTGAACCCCATGCAGATCCTGTGGATCAGTACGTGTAACCGGTGCTACCTATTGGGTGATCGCAGCTAACAGTCCATCCAGACATCCTCATGGACGGTCCCCCCGCGCAGTCCCTTGGCGTCGAACCGGTGGACCCCATCGTGATGACGCGCCCACCACGTTCCCGCGACGCACAGATCCTGACGCGTCCCGTGATCCAGCGGATATTCACTTCGGCGGCCATAATCGTGGTCGGCACCATGTTTATTTACATCAAGGAGATGGCAGCGGACGGCATCGTCACGGCACGGGATACCACCATGACGTTCACGTGCTTCGTGTTCTTCGACATGTTCAACGCGCTCGCCTGCCGCTCCGAGGGTAAGTCTATCCTCAAGGGAGAGGTGCAGCTGCTCGGAAACAAGATGTTCAACATCGCGGTCGCGCTCAGCCTGCTGGGACAGCTGGCGGTCATCTACATGCCCGGACTACAGGGTGTGTTTCAGACCGAGGCGCTAGGGCTCCGGGATCTGGTCGTGCTGGTGCTGCTCACGAGCACGGTGTTTCTGGTCGACGAAGCGAGGAAGATACTCGGACGCAAGGGGAGGGATTGGAATAGCGGGTACAGTTCACATGTATAGTCTGGGATCTTCTTCTGTGATTCTTTCTTTTCTCTCGTTATTTTCTCTGCGGATTCCCATAGACAGCCAGTGTGGAGTAGTAGTATAGTGTGTGTGTGGGGGGGGGGGGGGGGGGGGGGATTTATTTGTTAGTGTTG
>Ga0307512_10005877_pt1 | contig 12615 bp, 19 predicted proteins | sample 14_EM_MG_FD_200267 | JGI IMG/M metagenome (GOLD analysis project Ga0307512, IMG submission 200267) | Populus trichocarpa ectomycorrhiza microbial communities from riparian zone in the Pacific Northwest, United States - 14_EM | ecosystem: Host-associated > Plants > Roots > Unclassified | place... | reverse complement strand
CCATGCGCATTCTCGTCCTCGGCAGCGGCGGTAGAGAGCATGCCATCGTCTGGAAACTCTCCCAGTCAACTACAGTCGAAAAAATCTTCCTCGCACCGGGGAATGGGGGATCTTATCAGGAACAGAAGGTTATCAACATCGGCCTCGGCATCGCAGACTTCCCTGCCCTCGTCAAGTTTGCGACAGAAAACGAGGTGCGACCACATCCCCTCTGCCCTCCATGACTCTAACCTTGATTAGATTGATCTCGTGATCCCTGGTCCTGAACAACCTCTCGTCGATGGCGTTGAATCCCATTTCCGCAAAGGCAAGCACGATCTGCAAAAAACAAACAAATCTAGTCCGGCTCATGGCCCCCAGTTGGCATACCCGTCTTCGGTCCATCCCAAAAAGCTGCTCGCATGGAAGGCTCCAAGGCCTTTTCCAAGGCGTTCATGCAGCGCCATTCCATCCCGACGGCAAAATTTCACGTTTTCAAAGCCAATCAATTCGAGCGGGCCATCTCGCATGTGAAAACATGCGGGTTCAAAGTAGTCCTCAAGGCTAGCGGTCTCGCCGCCGGAAAGGGCGTCCTCATTCCGGAGACCATCGATGAAGCCATCGCCGGTCTCCGCGAGATCATGGTGGACAATGTGTTCGGCGAAGCCGGTAACGAAGTCGTGATCGAGGAACTTCTCGAGGGGCCAGAGCTGTCTGTGCTGGCCTTCTGTGATGGCTATACCATCGTTCCATTACCTGCAGCTCAGGATCACAAACGTATCGGCGAAGGGGATACCGGACCTAACACCGGTGGTATGGGGGCTTACGCTCCTGCACCCATTGCTACCCCTGCACTCATGGACCGTATCTTCAAGGAGGCCTTACAACCAACAATAGACGGTATGAGGAAAGAAGGTGAGAATACACCCTACGACGCACTGCATGCTCTTCCCTAAAGTCAAATAGGCTTCCCATTCGTTGGTATTCTGTTCACGGGTTTCATGGTAACTGAGGATGGTCCCAAAGTTCTCGAATACAACGTGAGATTCGGAGACCCCGAAACAGAAGCCCTGATGCTCCTCCTAAGCCAAGATACCGATATCGCTGAGGTTGCCTTGGTATGTCCGTAACATCTACTCACCTTGTTGCGCACATCGTCTCTGACAGTCCTCAGGCTTGCGCTGAGCACAGACTGGACTCTGTCGACATCAAAATAAAGCCAGGTTTTGCCGTCTCTGTCGTCCTCGCTTCACAGGGTTATCCGGGAAGTTATCCAAAAGGAAAGCAGATCACCATCGGATCTGTTCCTTCCAGTGAGTCGGCTGGACCACTCCATCGCAATCGGCTCATGGTATCCCTGCAGATGTCGTCGTCTTCCATGCTGGAACCGCCCTGTCCAACGATAAAATCGTCACATCTGGTGGACGAGTACTCGCAGTCTCGGCGCATGCCGAAACCCTCCAGGCTGCATTGGACGCTGCGTATTCCGCAGTTGATAACATTCAAATGGATGGCAAAACGTACCGCCGAGATATCGCCCATAGGTTGTCCTGGCGTCAACAAATGCGGGTTTACACTTCTAACATGTCACACACAGAGCTCTTCGACCTGCTTCCGTAGAAACAACAGGTTTGGCTTATGCAGACGCGGGGGTGTCTATCGATGCAGGGAACTCCCTCGTACAGCGGATCAAGCCCTTTGTTCGCCGGACACAACGGACGGGGTCGAACGCAGAGATCGGCGGTTTCGGTGGTGTTTTCGATCTGAAAGCGACCGGATACCAAGACCCCGTCTTGGTCAGCGGAACCGATGGCGTCGGGACCAAGTTACATGTGGCCGTTGAAGCAGGTATACATGGAACCGTCGGTAGGTAGTCATCGAGAGCGTCCACTTTGCGAAACTGATAGGAATCTCGCAAGGCATCGATCTGGTGGCGATGTCCGTCAACGATCTTATCGTCCAAGGAGCGGAACCCCTGTACTTCCTTGACTACTTCGCTTGCGGCCATCTGAACGTCGACCAAGCCGCCTCCGTTATTAACGGGATCGCAGAGGGTTGCATACAGTCTGGTTGTGCCCTTATCGGTGGGGAAACTGCCGAGATGCCAGGAATGTATAAGAAAGGTCGTATCGTCCAATCAACACTATCTATTCAAAGGACCTATTCGGCTGATGCTTCGACAACACACTTTAGGTGATTACGATTTGGCAGGGTTCGCGGTCGGCGCAGTAGAACGATCTCTCATCCTCCCACGCACGGATATCTCTACTGGAGATATCGTCCTCGGTTTATCCTCCTCGGGCGTTCACTCTAACGGGTTCTCGTTGGTCCGGAAGATCGTTTCGGTGTCCGGTTTGAAGTATTCTTCGCCTTGTCCGTGGGACTCGTCCATCACATTAGGGGCGGCTTTGTTGGAACCCACCAAGATATACGTCAACACCCTTCTTCCTGCCATCAGGAAGGGTTTGTTGAAGGGTCTTTCACATATCACCGGAGGAGGGTTCCTTGAAAATATCCCTAGGGTCCTGCCAAGCGGCACGGGGTGTTACATCGATACCAGAGCTTGGGAATTGCCTCCCGTATTCAAGTGGCTGATGAAGGAGGGTGGAGTGCAGCCTCTGGAGATGGCCAGGACGTTCAATAACGGTATTGGAATGATCTTGATTGTAAGTCCTGACAAGGTGGACGAGGTGATCCAGACGATCCAGGCGTCCGGTGAACAAGTGTACAGGGTTGGAGAGGTGGTCGCCGGGGAAGGTGTGGAGATGCGCAATCTTGACGCTTGGTCCTTATAAGAGCACGAGACGGTGCTCAACTACAACAGCAGTACAAGGCATATATTTTCGTGTGTGTTGTGTGTGAGTGTGGGGTCTGCATATAGTATAGCGAGAGACGATGAACGAGAGAGATGACAAACGAGGGATATAGAAAGAGGATAATAACAAACGCATAATGAAAAAGTGTATGCAATAGAGGATGCGAAAGGACTTTTGAGGTGTAGGTGAGGTGTATGGTTGCGAGTCGAGAGAGAGAGAGAGAGGATATGAAAACAGAACAGAGAGCGAATAGAACAAATGTGGTGGAGAGGATAGGAGAGAGGCTCGTCTACAAAAGTTGTTGGAACACATTAAAAACAGGCAAAACAATGCGATGTAGTCGGGGCAGAATAGCGTCCAAGAGAATACGGGGAAGAAAGCCAAGCAGAGACCAAAGATATGTGAGAGGAAGATCCGCAGACAAACCCAGAATAGCGAAAAGAACGAAAGAGGAGGAATTATGCACCGACCGAGACTTCTTTCGCAGTGCCACTTACACCGTTGGTGGTCACGGCAGCGAACGAAAGGGGAACTTTCTCGACGGGGGGAGTTACGTTAGGGAGTTTTTCGTTGGGTTCAGAACCGGCCTGGGTAACCTTTTGGGAGAGGTCAGCTGGTATGTGATGACCACGCATGAACATACTGACCTTTGAAGCATCACCGTTGATATTCGGCTCAGGGGATGGAATACGGCTACCTTCCTTGGGCCGGAAGGGAGGTGGGGCTTGTAGAACCTGAGCTGCGGTAAGACCGTTCGGACCAGATGCTTTCGGCGAGTTGTTGGTAGCTGCCCCGTTCAACGTGGGGAACTCATCGAACGTGGGAACCCGCTGAGCCTTGGCGACGTGTTGCTTTTTACCGTTTGCATGAAACCCGTTCTGTTGGCCGAATTGTTTTCGTCGTTCCGATGACTGGGAGCGGCTTGAGTGACCGGTACTTGGATGAGTACGGTTTTCATCCTGCTGCATTATCAATTGGTACGGCTACCGGCGTCTTAAAAAGTATCACGTACCTCCTGCACATTCATCCGTGAGAACTTTTCCTCTAAGTTCGCCACGTTATTGGTAACACCGTTCAACGGGTAGCGATTTTTTGATCCCATGCGACCAGGGCCGAAGCCGTTGTTCTCGGGGAGGATATGAGGGAAACGGCAATCATTGCTAAAAAAAAAATTCCATCAGACCCGTTTTTTTACTAAAATTTTGTTGCGAAACACCTACCCGTTTCTACACCTTCCCGATGGGAAGAAGAGACACGCAGGCTTTTTCGAGGCATAGGAATTCTTCCGTAAACCGGGCCGTCGGAAGCCGGGGCCATTCGGAGGAATATGGCCACCGACAAAACCCTCTTCGCCAGGATGCGAGGGGGGAGGGTTGTGAGGCAACGACCCATCATTTGGAATTTGAGGAGGATATCCGGTATCAGACGGGACGGGGAATGGAGGAACGGGACCCTGCTGAGCACTAGTTGGGTAGGGTTGGGGCGGACCCTGTTGGCCAGGTGGAGGTGGAGGGACCTGATGTTGGGAAGGAACCGGTCCCATCACAGGAGCCTGTCCTGGATGGGGTGGGTACGGACCAGGAGGGACTGGACCGTAGTTTACTGGTCCAGGTCCTGGGAAGTTGGCGCTAGGGGACGTGATAGAGTCAGAACTCGTTCTAGTGTGCATGGGAGGCGCCTGCGGTCCTGGAACCGGGGGGTTGTGCGAAGTCATGTTCATTGGATGGATAGGAGACTGAAATGGAGGAGAACCTGGGTAGTAATTTTGCGGGGGATAAGGAGGGACATTCATGGGGTCGTAATGGTGAGGATAAGGAGCAGGAATGGGCATATGACCGTACCCTCCTGGACTGGTTGGATGCGCGAACATACAGGACGATCCATACCGACAGGCCGGGAAGTACCGGCAAGGAATCATGCGGGCGATTTCCGGGGGAGGCAGATTACCAAAGCTTGGGTCTCCCGAGAGATGCGGAGGGTAGTACGGCATGGCGCCATCAGGGAAAGGCGGCGGAGGACCGGGATAGTAATAGGCGCCCGGTAGAGGGTAGTACGCCTTCGGTGGCTCATTCCCACCCTCGTGTGAGTACACCTGTTCTTGCGGGGTTGGTTGTCCTTGTGGCTGGGCCCCGTACGAGCGGGACTGGAGGGCGTTATTGACTAATTCCTGGATCGCAGCATCCGTGGTCAAGCTGACCAATGGAGTGTTATGGTTGGCGGTGTGTGTTGGATCAGCGCCTGTAAAAGGGTGTGAATAAGGACGTGATGAACGCCTAAGCGGGACAACCGACCGCTGTCCAAGAGTGTCCGAACGATTTCTACGTGTCCCTTTTGAATGGCCTCAATGAGAGGCGTGTTTCCGCTCTGATCTACGTGGAGGTATAGGTGAGACGCCTAGAAAGTCATCGGGGTGACGATCGAAAGAATCCGAGCGTACCTGTGAGCTCGATGTCTATCGATGGCGCACTCTGCAGTATGGCGAGGACAGCATTGAGGTCACCCTCAGCAACTGCTTTGAAAAGGGGAGAGGCCATTATTTTTTGTGGGGAACGGTGTAGTGAAGAAACGAGCAAAGACCAGGATACGAAAGGGAGAAGAGAGGCGGAAACTGGAGCAGAGGTGAAAGCGACGTGGAGGTGGTGTAACAAGGAGTGAGCCGGTCAGTGCCAGCGGAAAATTTGCCGAAAGAGCAAATTTACGAGTGATCGACTAGAATAAAATGAGTCGTCGACCTTCGAACCGAGCCGGGTCACGCCGCTCCGTGTGGTCGGAAGGAGAATTAAACGAATATTGCGATTGGCTCGGACGAGCGTAAAGGAAACGGTAAAGTACGTCTACCAACTTCAGTCCATGCCAAGTTTTGCCCGGAGCCGTCTCACTGGCTCGCTCAGCTCGTCTTCTGGAAGCTCCAACTCCGGGACCGAGGGAAGGGACATGAGGAATTGCGCGCGTTCCTTCACGTCCTTGCCTGTGTGAACGAATGACACCGAGAGGTCATCAGCAAACCTTCTAAACTCGGAATTATAGTCTAAAACCCGCCTTCGTACAACACTTCGTATACCTACAGCTCCCGTCAGTCAGACATGAGGCGCGAATAACTTTAAACTACCTCACCGAATTTGCAATCGGCAAATCCAACTTGAGATCGTCGATTACGCTTTTTAGAGCCTTGGACGTTGCTACACCCTCCGCAACGCTTCCGAGGCTCTTCACGATATCCTCAATTTTCTCACCTGCAGCTAACCTCTTCCCCACCGTATAGTTCCGGCTCAACGGCGACGAACACGTCAGTATCAAGTCACCCACACCGGCTAGTCCCAGGTAGGTCAACGGATTTGCCCCGTATGCGTTTCCGACCCGGGTCATCTCACTCAACGCTCTCGTAATGAGCGCTGTAGACTCGTCAGTGGCGTAACGTGATCCATGTTGTTCTACGCACAAGCTCTGGTATTATTTTCGAACCCGAGTCCGTCAGCGGCTCCCTGACCAAAATTAGATGAAACATGCGCTTGATCTTCGGGGGGAACTCACTGTGACGATCGCATACACGTTCTTCATCGCACCCGCCAACTCAACACCAATGGGATCATCACTGGTGTAACTGGGAGAGACTCAGGTCGGGTACAACCCAAACAGTGAACGGGCATACCAACGGAACCATGGCTGGTGGAAAACCCCCGCGGCCCTTTGTGCTCGCTCGGGTGTTAAGGATGCGATGGACACGGACGTAGGTTGGCGACGGATGACTACAACGATTTGATCAGCTGCCTCATACGCTCGAGGTTTGAAATCTAACTTTCTTTTGCGAACGACGGTCCGGACTATACAACGAATAACAAATTAGAATAATTGAGGCTCTTCCGAGGACTCACTCACGAGGAACGTGGCAACTTTGGCAACTTCTGGCCCTAGCTCATCCGCGATGATCTCCAGGGTCATGCACTGCGTATTGGCCTCGATGCCCTTGTTGACAAAGATCAGGAGAGGGAGTCTATTGATGTTTAACACCGGCTTCAATACAGCCAAATTCGATCTTGATGTGTTGTCGGTCACCCCGCACACATAGTTTCACAGTGCGCGGACACGCACCTGACGCCTTCGGTGGGGATAGCAAACAAAAGGATGTCAATTTTGTCCACAAGGGCTCGGTCGGGGAACTCGGGTCCCACAGCAGTGATGTGCGTCGAAAATTGGTGGTCCCTCAACTGATGAATACTACGGTGGTGTTGGTTAAAGTGGTCGCAGAATTCCTTCGAACGGCTCCATAAGTATACATGGTGTTCAGAGTCGCCGAGGTGATCTGCCAGGCATGACCCGAAAGAGCCAGCTCCGAGGACGAGGATAGACTTTACTGTCTGCTGCATACTTTGCGTGTTCCAATGCTTGAACCTTCTCGAGAGTAGTGACGGCAAACAAACGAATGGTTGCGTGTGTAACGATAGTTTACTTAACCTGAGGTTTGAGCGGACGGTGGAGAACATACACTGCCGGAGTCGGTGAACACCCCCGGATTTATCGACGGAAACAGCCACGTTTCCTTTCCAGTGCAGCGCCACCTCCAATACCCTTCATCTTCCCCACCAGGCACCAGCCCCTCCTCCTTCCACTCTCTCAATCCACACAGTCCCTCAGCATGCCAGTCCAGGACAGGACGAACGAGTTCAGAGCTTGCGTCGAGTCAATCCGCAACCGATCCACAATTTCCTCCAGAAACGCCGAACAGAAACAACGTCTGCTTCACGCTCAGGCGAAGGATTCACCCAAGAGCGAGTTTACAAGGCTGGCTTCTGCTATCGCCAAGGACATCAATACCACCACTATCCGCCTTGGGAAGCTGGCTCAACGTGAGTGCACATTTTTCGTTGCCATTTCTTCCTCGTTGACGGAATCCTACAAGTTGCTAAACGGAAGACCTTGTTCGACGATCGTCCTGTGGAGATTAGCGTACGCAAACGACTCTTTCGTTGGGGAATCCTCGAGTAACGACCACAACGACAGGAACTCACATACATAATTAAGCAAGATATTGCTGGAATCAACAAGCAGATTGCCGCCCTTCAAACTCATGTCAAGCAACAGAACGCACAAAAGTCGACCAGGACTCCCGAAGGAAAACAGGTTGATGAGCACAACAGCAACGTTGTCATGTTGCTCCAGAGCAAGTTGGCTTCCACAAGCATGACATTCAAGGACGTGTTGGAGGTTCGGACTCAGGTACGGAAGAGCTCGCTCAACTCTCCCTTCGAACTTATTGTTGAAACAACTGCACCTCAGAACATGAAAGAGTCGAAGGACAGGACCGAGCAGTTCATGCATACTACTTCTGCCGCAGCTGCACAGACGCTCCCAAGTAGGCCATTGCCACTGTCTTTCGTTTGGCTCGCGGGCTAACCGCTTTCAAAAGATTCGTTGCTCTTCAATCAACGAAGTGGGCCCGAGGCCACCGGTGATGGTAGCTTGCTCCGGTACGATAAGAAAGGCAAGGGCCGTGCGCAGCATAATGAGGACATCCTGGCGATGGACCTCGTTTCTGCTGAGGAAGGTGCCCCCCATCAGAACGGGGGTGCGTTCATGCAGATGCAGCTCGTGGAACAACAGGTCAGCAGGACGTAGTGCAAATGATCTCCGTCTCGTTCTTACCCGCACTTCAGGATGATTACATTCAAAGCCGCTCTACTGCGATTGAATCGATTGAATCCACAATCGCAGAACTGGGGCAAATATTCACTCAATTGGCCCAGATGGTGGCAGAACAACGTGAAACGGTTCAACGAATTGACGCCGACACCGTCGATATTGCGGCCAACGTTAGCGGGGCACAACGAGAATTGTTGAAATACTACGCCAGTATCTCAAGTAACCGCTGGTTGATGCTCAAGGTGTTTGGCGTGCTTATTGTTTTCGTAAGTTTCTTGCCATGATCGTTACGCTGATACTGACTTGTCTTAGTTCCTGTTGTTTGTTCTCGTTTCCTAATGGCATCCACCCCGCACACTCGTACTCTTATTGGACTTTTTATGGTAGCTTCTTCAACGGTACTTTCGTAGTTTAGAGATACAATGCAATTCCTTCGTTCCCTTGATCGACTTTTTGTTCATCGCCAACGAAACTGACGGAAGACAGCTGTGGTCGAGATCAATGGTCACGTGCAGCCGTGCCTGTCATTGCGACCATGGCCTATCGCGTAAGGGCATAAAAAGCTAGTCTGGGGCGTTCAGCAGGACCAACCGGTACCATGTCCCTCTTCCCTCAGCACAAGTCTCAGTCTGCGATCGCCACGACCCCCGGTGGCCTTCTCCTCAGACTCAACGACACTTGCAACGCTGGGGTGTTTAGCTCATTCGTATTGCAGAAGTATCTCTGCCCGGCCCTTGATGCTTTACCCGCGGATCAGAGAGCCAATTTGTTCGCGATCCTGCAAGAAGCGGAGCGGGCCACCGTGGATGTGTCCTCCCATTTTGGCAAGCTCCATCTGAGCGGCGAGGATAGCGACGGTGACTACGACGCTAGTTCAGATGATGATTGTGATGGCGTCGTAGACCCAAGCGAGGCCTCAAGCGTGCGACTCACGGAACGGAAATGTCGGATCGATGCTCTGATTAGAGCTGATACCGCCAAAAAGTCATCAGCATCCGAGTTCGACGAAGAGGTTCTTTCATGGCTGCCGATTCTATGGCACCTTGGAGTGGAAGGAGCTACAAACATCGGTGAAATCCTTGCTGCTCTTCATTTGTGCGCCACCATCAGGTACGTAACGTATGCGCGACATGTTTCTATCTTCCGGATCCTAACGGCTTTACTGCTAGTCCGAGGTGCTCCAGTTCGCTGAATTGCTCGATCATGAATATCAAGAAGACCTCTGTGTATTCATATGCTGGGAGTGTGTCGGAACACGTCGGATGGATCCGTAGAGAGTTGCTATTGAAGAAAGCTTCGAGTGGAGATATATCCCGCGTGCTACCGGTGCTATCTGAGCTGCAGAGCGACGATTTGCAAAAGATCATACAGTGGCTACCAGGATTCACCCAAGTTGACGGCAAGTCTTGCTTCAAATTCCCCACACTCAAATATTCACGCGGTTGCTGATCTCTACATTTTCAGCCACCGCGATCAAGGATCTCCACTTGACTCATTGGCCGGAGGTTGTTCGTAGGATGGCCGTTCATCTGAAGGGTTTGGTCGAGGGTGTGTTGAGGAAGAAGGCTGCAACGCTGGCGGAGAGGAACGACTCACACGAGCGAGTGAAGGCTTATCCTCGGGCCGATGACAACGACCTTTTCTCGTGACGGCTTTCACCATTTCTGTCAATCATAATCATCCGTTTTGGTTGGATGATTGCATGGAGGTGGCTACTCTCAGGCTCGTAACGGCGAGACACGCTTCATCTTGTAGTAAAGCAGGATCGTTCGTTACTCACTGAGTGAACCTATACAATGGCTTGCGCCCCTGGCACCGACAGGCTGTATCCTTATCCGATCTCTCCAGAACAGCTGTATAAACTCTTCCACGTGCACTTCCCTTCTTGGATCACTCTGTTCCCAGTATAAAATCTCTCTCCCCATTCAGCTAGCTCCAGATCAACACCACCATGTCTCCGTATCCACATATCGACGATGTACGCCCTTCACTTCCGACCTATCAAGTAAAGATATTTACTGACGGCGCCGTGTCCCGTCCCAGATCTACTCTCAGCTTCGGACCACCTACAACGATGGGACAACTTTGCCACTCGAATATCGACGAAAGCAGCTTCGCCAGCTTGCACTCTTCGTCCAAGAGAACTCTGAACAACTGTGTGCGGCACTCGAGGCTGATCTCAACAAACCAAAGTTTGAGGCCGTTGCAACCGATCTCCTCCCTGTCGTAGACGCCTGTAGAACCGCCATCGAAAAACTGGAGGAGTGGACCACCCCTGAGAAACCACAAGTCCCAGAATGGCGTCAGTCGTTCGGTATCTCCGTTCACCCGGTTCCAAGGGGGGTCGTTTTGACCATTTCGTCAGTGGTTTTGCTATTTCTTTCACCGGAATATCTCATCGATGGCCGCCTTGGTTTGTCCACAGTCCGTGGAACTATCCTGTTGTTCTCTCCTTGAGCCCGCTTGTCGGTGCAATCGCGGCAGGGTGTCCCGCGGTGATCAAACCATCCGAAGTGTCTGCTAACGTGACAGACGTCTTAGCTCAGCTACTCCCAAAATACCTAGATCCAAACGCCTACGTTGTCGTCAAAGGGGCTGTACCAGAAACCACCTACCTCCTATCGTTGAAGTGGGATTTCATCCTTTTCACCGGAAATAGTGTTGTGGGTAAGATTATTGCGTCAGCAGCTGCAAAAAACATCACTCCTTGCGCCTTGGAGCTCGGTGGAGCGTCACCAGTTGTGCTCGCGGACGACGCCGACATCAGCCTGGCGGCAAAACGAATCCTCTGGGGGTAGGTTTCCCTGGTGAATCTCTGACACATGCAGAAGACTTGAATATTCTCCAGGAAGAAACAGAACGGCGGGCAGCTCTGCGTTTCTCCCAATCACGTCTTGATTCCCAGACATCTGCAGGACAAATTCGTGACAGCTATAGAGTCGAATTACTCGACCTATTTCCCTAACGGAACTTTGAACACACCGGACATGAGCAAAATCATTAACGGCAATCACCACAAACGAGTGCTAAATCTATTAGCAACCTCCAAGGGACAAAAGATACTTGGTGGTGGCCATAACCAGGACAGGATTGAACTGACGGTCTTGAGAGATGTCCCCGTCGACGACCCCCTCGTGAAAGAGTAAGTTCTTCGTTTATCAGGCGACTTGAAGAAGTTCTTGAATGAAGACTTCAGGGAGATATTCGGTCCGATACTTCCCATCGTGCCCGTGGAATCGGTTGACGAAGCTTACAACATCGTGCGCAATAGGTGACGTCGGCCGTTTCGCTACACGACATATATTATGACTCCTTTGTATGATAGCCCCTCGCCCTTGACTACGTATCTGTTTACGAACCAGCCAGAGCTGACGGATAAATGTGAGAACTTTCACCGCATTCCTTGACGCGAACCTGACACAACCCGTCTCAGTCCTTCGCGGGGTCAGGGCCGGGAATCTCGTTCAGAACGACTGCATCCAACAACTGGGGGGTGAGTGATCTGGGATAATCTTCGTACCAGATTTATCCAACGATTGGCCGGTGACTGATCACCCTCGCCGAACGACTCCTAGTCACTGAGGTGCCCTTCGGAGGCATTGGGGAATCTGGATGTGAGTACAGGGTCGTTGGGCTTTTTGTATTGCGGGAGCTGACGGGGGTTAGATGGCACATGGTTCGGAAAGTACAGCTTTGACTTGTTCACCCACAAAAAGTCGTTCATGAATGTGCCGTCAGAGTAGGTTCTCGGTGTCAGTCGAATGGTCCGCGGTCCGCTGAAACCTATGCAGGGTTGAACCTATCCTTGAGTCTCGTTACCCACCACACAAAGCATCCTCCCTCTCGACATTTGAGGAGATGATGCACGCTCCTCTTCCAAGCCTTTGACTGCACTGAAGACAAAAAGCATTGTATCATTTCCAACTATACGATAGTTCATAAAGGTCCTGGGCTGTCCCAGGACTATACGATACGTCAAAGAGTACATGTAGGTGATTAATACACTGGAATTGCGTTGACACCGGTGCCTTGATCTTTTGGCTTCACCGGCCGCTTCCGTTTCTTGGAGTTCTTTGACGCCCCTTGGTCTTCCGTGGTGGGTATCGACCACGTCTTTTTGTTGCTGGAAGCCTGACAGAAACCCGACGTGGTGGAGTATCGTTGAGGACGTTCGAGCGCCCTC
>Ga0307512_10005874_pt1 | contig 12620 bp, 12 predicted proteins | sample 14_EM_MG_FD_200267 | JGI IMG/M metagenome (GOLD analysis project Ga0307512, IMG submission 200267) | Populus trichocarpa ectomycorrhiza microbial communities from riparian zone in the Pacific Northwest, United States - 14_EM | ecosystem: Host-associated > Plants > Roots > Unclassified | place... | reverse complement strand
CGTTTTCAACCATGACGGACAAGTGACGCGAAACAGTATGACATACACGAGTTTTATTTATTTTGGGGCACAATACATACTCAGGAATGTGCTTTAATATTCTCGATTTTGTAACGATTTTGAGGTCATCTTGCTCATGACCTAGCCAATACAACATGTTCACAAACAATGGGCCAGAGTACGATAAACGGTGAAACCTGACAAAGAATGTTCGAGATACAACTGCATCTACTACATACAGGGCATGATTGGATGCAATAAACTGTTTTACTGCGGTTCGTCTCCATTGTCGGTGACGCCAGGTGACTGAACCACCCATCTGGCGGGCGCGCTGTCCGCGCGACCACACCCGGATGCACAGCCAAAGAGCGTATCATTGGTTCTAAGGCCACTGTTGATGAAGGACGTGACTTGCGCATAGCGCGCGGCCAGTCGGACATGTGGTATATCAGCGCCTGGGTAGTTGTTAAAAGATGTAGAAAAAAAAGTCCGATCCGCTCCGTTGCCTTGTAACCCGAACGAAAGTTTAGGGCCGGCACGGGGTGATCACATGATTGATGACACTTATGTAATCGCTTTGCGGTTGTCATCCTTCAGCGCTTCAGCTTCGAGTTCGCCAGATGGTGTCCACTTCTACATTTCCTCAATATCATCGAACTTCTTTCTCAACCCAGGAATCATGATTCTATTACGTTTTGATCCTGGTCCATCGCTGATGGAAGTTGCGACATCCTCTTCATATACAGGATCTAGGGAACTCATGACACTGTCGATAATCGAGAGGACGACGAAGAGCGTCAGCTTGCTTCCAGGGAGCATATATGTCCATTTGCGTTCCTTATATTTGACCCGGAGCTGCTTTCTCACGAGCTGTTCCCAAGGACCACAAGCGCGCCCCATTCTACTCCTTATCAGCCCCAACTGAATAGCAATCTTTCTGGCGCATCTAATGACCCCAAGGGGGAGGGAGGGGAGATGGAAGCTCGGTAAGACGCCGGTAGAGAAGGATGGAGGCCCAATCAGAAGGTTGAAGAGACCTCAGACCTATATCATACACCAGTGCTGCGCGCGACCTGACCAACGGCAATTCCTTGTGCTCAAGTCAAAATGCGAGGAGAAGACGTGAAAAGGGAGAGGTTTTCAAGTTCAAGACTGGGACACGTAGATACCTCGAGAAGTACATCCCTTCGGTATTTCTGAAAGGTCGTAATCGCAGACTTTCATCATGGCCACTATCTTTCATCATGGGCGCAGGGCCATCCAGTCGGATATCACGGAGCTTTTGAACATCGATTCGTTCTGGGAGCGATAACCCGGAAGGGTACAGCGTTCGTGTGGCTCTCTTTTTCGCATTCATTCTCGTCGTGTTGTCGGGCGATGCCGACCTGCTGCGCCTCAGCCCTGCTTTCTTTGGCTTACCCTTGCTGTTTCTATGTGGCAGCCGCAGATATGGCCGACGTGGGGGGTCGAAAGCCACGTGTATCAGCCTGCAACCTTTGTACCGCCGTTGGCGGTGTTCTCGACATTATCGCTAATCGCGATGATGTATTGTTGTTTTGGTGTACTTTGAGAGTGTGTAGGTCAGGATAATGTGTATAGACTAATCGCTTTTCTAGCTACCACTTTCGTTGGCGATGATTTTGCCGCGGTGGTGGTTGCCAAGAAAGGAAGTCGAGTACTAGTAGTGCCGGTGCAGCAAGTAATGCAACAGTATGCATGGATTGAATATGCCATTGTAAGATGGAATGACACCTGGATAGCTAAGATCGTCGCGGTTTTCGAGGAAGACGACGCGACCGAACCGAATCAATACAAGGGTAGGCTAGAGGTTGGGTATGCAAATTCGGGTTGAAATTCCTCATCGCCGAATGTGGTTTGCGCACTGGGCACTTGCCAACTAAGGGTCGGTTCTTCCCGGGTTTCATGCTTCCCGATCACTCATCTCATCCTGATGCTATCGTGTAGGAGGCCACCATCGCATCCTCTGATGGAGGCGCATTTATGACAGCTTTCACGCTTGCCAATGTGCTTCCGCCCATGCTTAGGTTCTATCGACTCTGCGCTCTAGACGACATAAATGTCCGATCTACCCGTCGATCGGGAACGTTCCACCCCCCTTTGGATGATGAGTGCTGATCGTAAGATGATATGTCGTTTTGTACCACCATGCTACTTCAGACATATATAACACCGTCATGACTCACTTCCGAGTCGACTGATTACAGAAGATTACTCCCTCGTGATGTTTGTCTCCCTCCTTGCTACTCTCTTGGCCCCGCTCCTCATCGGAAACTCCGCTCGTGCACAAATCAACGCGCCAAATTGCTCAGACCCTAGTATGGCGTGGGTGAGTCCCCCTTCAAGTTGTTGATTGTCCAATTCGTCATAATAACTGCCCGTTTCTGCGCAATCAATGCCCTCAGTCGTTCAACTCGCTGTCACAAGGTCCATGTATAGTTGCAGCTTTCCTGATGGCGGTGTGTAACAATGGTGGTCAGTAAATTGTACTACTCACCGTCGGACTTTGCGTGCGGACTTATACACCTATCCAGCATTTACAATCCCTGCCCTGCTTCCACAGCATTCATACACTGGTCCAAACGGCCAAGACAATAACGATTTATGCAAATGCAACACAGTCCTATACAATCTGATCAGTGCCTGTGACGCATGTCAGGGAGAGCCGTGGATTGTGTGCGCCCATTCCTTTTGTTAGTCTGGAGCGGTGGACACTGAAACATATCGACGTAACCAGGTACTCTGGGTGGACCACCAACTGCACCTCGGTTGTAGCTCCTGGAACGTAAATAGTACATCACCTCCACGACTGTCTGAACTCAAATTTCATCCTCCAGCTTCTCTGAACCTATCCCAGTGGGAACACGAGTACCAAACTGGGCATATCTCGACCCAACTGTGGGGTCCTCTCTGCACTCCTTCTAATTCTATCCCATCTCATTGCCCCCCCAGCCCGATAATAGCTGGAATGAATCGGCGGCGCAGCTTGCTGGTGGTGCGTAGTAGCTTTTTCAAACGAACCGCAATACCTACGTATTCTTGGCTCTACATCACAGATTCGCCGGAGGTTACGGGCAGCGCTTCGATCTTCCCAACCTCGACCAAGAACAGCCAATCCACTTTTACTCCTCAGGCGTCCTCGTCCTCGTCAGTGTCGTCGAATTCGTCTCGCAAGGGCAACTCGAATATAGGCCCGATTTCTGGTGGCACTGCTGGCGGCATCGCCGTGGCGACCTTAATCGCCGCCATTGTATCATGCATCACAATTCGCCGCAGGCGTGCTCGCTCTGTGCAGGTCGCGGTGACATACCCACTTACCATGATCGAAACACCAAAGCTCTACGTGAGAACATTTTCGTTTTCTCCCGGCTATGTCGAGACCCCGGAAACTGGCTAATTGGACCATCGCGTTCCCTAGGACCCGTCGGATCCAACCACATACCCAACACAGCCGCCAGCGCTGATGATCCATACGCTGACCAACAACAGGGAGTTAACCCAATCTGTCAGCAGTGAGTCCGACCTGCAACCGAACCGGCAGGCTTACAATGGCCTACCTGAGGTCTGAGGGATCAGGGTCTCCACCTTCGCCACCCCTTCCCTTTATTTCATCCCATCTTTCGAGATATAAACGAGGCTTTTGACATGCTCTTCTGGATTATTGTTGCTTATATATGACGTGCTTGTGACTTTTTTTACTTTTAAGTTAGTGACCGCATTGGTCCTTCATATTCCGAGATACTTTTTACCATATTGTACAACCTCGACGAACAGAGTATGATACGCGTAGCTGTTATTTATTCTACTAGGCTAGGCATCACGATACGCACTTGGGAAGTCCCCTAGAGATTGTCGTATATCTTGATAGCGTGGAGGAAATACGACTGGATTTCCTGTACATGAATGGACAATAATTTATTTTATTTACTAAGGATAGTCCACATTGGTGGTCGGGTGGCTGTAGCCGCTGTACCACCCATTCAGAGGTAGAAGGGGGAGTGAGGGTTGTTGTTCGAGCAGCCATTCCTAGGTACATGGACAAGGGAGCACCAATTACTGTGAGGCTGCTGTTGATCGATGAAGAGTCGCATAACATATGGCCAGGGCCAGTTGAATGTTGAACGTGAAACGTCATATGTTTGGCCAACTACGCTACAATATGTGGCTCACATGATGTATCAAGACCTCGAACAATTGACGACGATGCTGTCATTGAACGAAAGAGGCTACGTTAGTTTCCATACAAGCAACGTGTCTACCCTTTCCCCTTTCCACAATCCTCGAGTTGAGTCTTGACTCTACCACCATGGTGATCGGGTGATCTCACGGGCACTCGAAATGTTCTTCGAGGCTGTCCTTCGCTTAACTCACAAACTCGCAAATCGTGAGGGGTGGCACTTGAAGGCAAGCCAATACGACCCGTCCATGGCAATCACCTACTCATCACCCTAACGCCCTTCTGATGGGTAAATTTTCTGATCATCGTGACAATGATGAGGACCTCCTACACTCATGATATATCGATTGATATAGATTGAAGCCGAGCAGGAAGCCATATGAACGGAGGTGGCAATGCGCCACACGACGGTTCCCGGTCGACAAACGCTCAATACAATGGTGAGGTGCAGCCTCACACCTGGACAACCCCAATTTTGCGAGACCTTTCCCACCAATTATTCTTGTACCACAGTCAAAATGTGGGGCAGAAGGCGTACAAGTTAGCGCAGCAGGGACTCGTCCAAAGGGAGTCCCGTTCATGATCGCTCCGTTATAGGAAAGATGGCAACTTGTGATATTGTTCGAATGGAGATTCAGCTAGGTAAGTAGCCAGGGTAGTAGATCAGCACAGCTTGTGGTGTAAAACAGTACTTGAGGGTAAGTACAAATCCGTCAACACGGGACCAATGGTCGTGACGGCCTTGTAAACATGAAGCTTTCCGGGGTGGCTTCACGATTCCCGTCTGCCTCCGCCGCCAAGTATACGGTGACAAACCCTTAACACGCCAATCATCTAAAACAACGTATGGTCAACGAACTACTGTCTCTAGTGGCATTTCATGAGCGTGCCTCAGTTGTGATCAGCCTAAGCGCGGGTGTTGAGCCTAGGGAGAATTATCAGTTGCCGGGATAAGTAAAACATACAAGCACTCACTGCAGTGATCACATATCCGCTTCCTTGCACTGTTATAAGAAACTTACCATTTCGGCTTCTAGACACCTCTTCCGCATCAGCTCCTCTTCCTACTTTTCCTCTACCCTGTTCACGAACGACGGAACGCACGTCAAACCCACGTAAAATAGCACGCAAGTATCGCGCGGCGAATATGGCAGTGAGACCCGCAACGCCTGCGCTCAAGGACTTGCATGGAGGTATGTCCTTGTGATTAGCGCTTACCCTACTTGTTCAAGAAAAGTATTGGCCTTACCTTTCTAGCCAAGGGAATTTAACGGAAAGGTCGGCTATCAATTATGCGAAAACCGAAAAGTAACCTGGAATAGACCCCGCTGCGGTACCCTGACCTGTCATGTATCGAACAAAGTGATTGGTATTCTCCAGTACAACCTTGTGGAATGCGACGTTTGCCATATGACTGTCGTAGACGTGAAACATTCGATAAGGTAACAGTTCACTGCCAGAAGAAAGGGGAACCCAACCTGGGTGCGTTGTCTGCGCATATAATATCCGGGGTATCGCGTCCATCGCTAACGTATTGAAATCCCTCTTGTCTAAAGCATCCGTCAGCTCTTCGTTTTGCCTTCAGTTATGAGAGACTCGATGCGCTCGACCTCCTCGTCGAGCATGAGAGGACGGGCCTTGAGCATGATGCTTGTTTTCGGAAAACGAGTGTTCGCGTGATGCAAGTTTCGCGCAGGCCTTCTCATATTCCCCATTCGAAATGTCGGCATGCACCCTGGCGTCGTGTTTGATGAGCACCCCTGTGAAACATTTTGTGTTCTGAGCGCGCCATGGTTTTCGTTCGGCTAGACTTCGCGCGGAATACAAGCCCTCAAGAACGAGTAGGAGATGCCCCGTAATGAGTTCTGTAACGAGTTGATTCAGGACCGATTTAGTGATTAGTGAAAACAACATACTGGGCTCTACCACTTCTACCTGCTGATTCTCCTTCCTGTGGGTGGACACATCAGGATCCATGGAAGAACGATAGGCAAAGCCTGGTCAGGGGGCGGTAAACGTCGGCATTGGTTTTGTCAAAGCAAGCAGGGACGACGCAGGGGAGACGTAATGAGGGGAGAAATCGTTGGGGTAGCGGTGCTGACAGAGAGATGAAGTAATGCGGTGGAATCAAGCCAAAAGACAGAGGTGTCTATTGATAAAGGAAATAAGCTCTGAATCACCCCGCGGTGCTCGTGGCCAGAATCGTCAATTCTGTCGCGGTCACATGACGCTCATGTTCCGTGGCTGATCGGCGGCACAGTTCAAGCTGCAAAAGTCGCCATCTGCTTCTGCCCATCGTTCAAGTTACTGTATGACGTATACTCTTTTTTGCACCTAGCAACCAAGGCGCAACTATTGTCACCTGGCAGCCTTCTTCCAGAAACTTTCAGAATATGATTGGGAGCTGCCGACTGTGAGATGTCGCGAGTTCGCGCCTCGGAGTCAGAGTTGTGAACAGGTACTGTCCACCCTGCCCTTTCCTTCATATCACGAACCCTTTTTCTCCTGACACTGCATCAATTCTGGCGACCTGGCCAACAAAATCTCCTTGTGCCACAGTAAAAATGCGAGGGGAGAACGCTAGAGAGGTTTTCGAGACTTGGACATGTCGATTCCTTGAGAAGTACATCCTTTCAATATTCCTGGAATATCGTAATGGCACACTACCATCATAGCCATTACCCGTCATCATGGGGCGCCGGGCCAACCAGTCGGATATCGCGGACCTTTTGAGAACACGTCTCGTTCTGGGAGCTGCCTCCCTGGCCATGTTTACGCGAGTAGGCGGCGGTTGTAGGCCAGGCTCAAGTTTGAATGAGCACACGGTCGAAGCAACTTTACACATGCTGGTGGGGGCATCACCTGCAGCCGAGTAAGTCGAACTAAGCACTCACAAGCGCTATGATAACAAGACCCATAATGTTGGGTATTAGTGGAGTTGTGGACAAATGCAGGTGAGGTAATGAAGTCCGCGTTGCCCTTCGACGCTTGAAAACGAGACACGGCTCTTTGATTCCTTTACAGATGCGCCTCATCGAACCGCAAATCGGTGTCGGCAGCTACGATCCCCATGATCTTGCTGAGACTTCCGTGTCTTTCAATGATTACAGGAAGAAGATGGGTCTTTGGGGATACAACCGCCAACAATACATGTGAACTTTATGCGAGAAAGCTTCGGACACCCATATGCGGCGGCGAGGACTTGAATGGAGGAGTCAGAATGATCCAGCCAGAGAGGGACGGGATTTGATCATGTGGTGTTGCGTGAGTCTGGGGAAAAGAAATTCCTTTTCTGAGATTTTGAAAATGACATCTGCCTATGTGACTTGTCATCGTACCGCCAATATATCGCCAATATATCGTTGTGACACCTTCATGATGGTTTGACTTCTACGACCCTACGGCACGCCTTCCCAACTTCTTCTGCTTCTGCGGGAAATACAGGGTCGCCATACTGAGTGCTATCTCGACATACTAGTATTGGGGTCATTATTGTAGAGTGGGAACGTAATCATTGGGGCGCATGTGAGAAACTTATGCAAATCCGGGTCATGGTTTGTCATGGACAACTTCCTTTTTCCTTCTTACCAACCCCTCGTTCCGTTACAGTTATCAACGCGAGTTCTACATGCATGGACGACTTAACGCTGTGAAACATATGCAAGTTATGGGTACCCTTTCTTTCCCTCCCGCGGCGGTAACTTTCACCTCCTTCAGAGCGCTCAATAGCTCCCTTTTCAAACACCTCAGTTCTGTGTTCTATTAGTGCGCGCAGTTCGTAAGGTATATCCCTAACAGTTTGCAACATCCTGCCGTTATAGGCCCCAGATGGCAATCTGTCTTTCATACATCGGACCTTGCACCCGAAAGCAACCTTACTGTTCTAACAAATGCATACGATTGTACCCATAACAAGCAAGAACCAGACAATCTACCACAGCAAGAAGTAGGCTGGTATACGTTTCGCCAACTGAGGTCCTGATCTTCGTATTGCGCCTGACGTATCGTAAATGTGCACTAACACTGGGCTGAGCCTCACTCCACACCACAATTTGCCCAGGCGGCCAAACATGAATCGCTATTTGCACACTACTGTACTAGAAACGACCGCAGTCAGCGCAAAGACAGTTCTCATATCCAATTCATTCGAATCGACTACTCACTAGTACTAATGTCTCAGTTACGTGCCATAGTGAACAAAGTTTACCCATTGTTCAAGAGGAACACCCTTCTTTTTCCTCAGAGACCGGACAGCATCTCGAAGTGCCTTTGCAGATCTCTCGTGATACGGGACTTCTGCTTCACCGCTCGAGAACATCGATGTGTAGAAAAGTTCTGTTAAGTCCCCTCCATCTTGATCCGCCATCGCCCACATTGTCCCGACAACGCTTCGGAATCCACAGTATTGAACTGCAGCAGTAAGATGGAGTCCCTCATCAGCAATGCTCCCTTCGGTCAACTCCGCTGTGTGACAAGCCGAGAGGAAGGCAAACTCCGCAGTGGGGAGTCGAGATCGTACGAGATCGAGTAGAGTAAGTCGATTCCCTTCATGGAGCCCGAAAGAAGCATCGAAGGGCTTCTCTGGCACCAGGTTTCCGTGGCACACAAAATGGGCAAACTGATGATCCTGGAGGCCCTCTAGCACGGCGGAAGGCTTTGCCATTTTCCCCAAAAGAGTTGTCACTTTCGTATCGAGGCCTTGTATAAACCAGATCTCAGGCCACGCTTGTTCCATAGCGTCATCAGGATTTGCTACGAGCAGTACAGAAGGTTTCTCCGACGATAATCTGCCGTTTTTGCGGGCTTCAATGAGAGCAGACAGTGTTGGGGTATATGAAGGGATGTACAGATCCGAAAAATAGCACGGGACACCGCCGATCGAGAGAATAGGGCCCATCGCATGAAGGGGAAGTGAACAAAAGACAGACGTCGGGCACCACCAAATTCGGGATTGTTCTGGTATCTCCAGCCTCCGGAGCTCCTCGATGACTGGTTTGCCAACGAGCTCATAAAGTCCCTTGAGAACGAATCGTAAAGCACGCTTATATTGCTTCGATTCGAGGGGGTATTGTGTACGCGTGTGCAATAGGCGATTCCTCAGTTCGATTGCGTGGTTGTAGAAATTGTCAGTGGTAGTGATGAGGGAAGGGTGAGCATCGTGGAGAACAATGAGGATGTCCGAACGCCACTTGGAATGATTGATAATGACAACTGGACCATGGGCAGCAGCAGAACGGAGAGTGTCGAATGATGGTGTCTTCGAAAAGCCTTCCAATCCTGGCAAGGACCGTATCTTCGAAACAAGCTCGTTGCGTTTCGCCAAAAGCTCCCGATGCCGAATAACGACACGACCAAACTTGTCCATCCCCGTCCCCGTCCCCGCTTCGAGTCTATCGTTGCCATTCATAGTAACTGTGCCCGAAGAGATTGAGGTTGTCAGCGTCTCCAGGTCCCTATTAACTGCAGTGAATTCTTCTGCTAAGTGTGGACCGACTTCAGGTTGGTGAATTGAGGTACGCAAGCCACGCAACTCAGACCAGATTAGGGCTCTTCCTCGCTCTAGTGCCTGGATCGCCTCCTTTAGTCGGCCTCTGTCGACTTCATATGATGCAATATCCGGTGGAAGTTCCTCGTAGGCATCGCGCAACGCGACAAGATTGAAATGCTGTGTTTCAAGTGTTGGAGCGAATAGCAGAGCGTCTTGCATCAATGACATGGCGGTATCATATGCGGTTGAGGTGGTCTGGTGTCCATTGCGTCGTGCATTGTCCGTCCAGCAGCGTGACACCAAGAATCGGTCACTTACACTTGTGTATGTATCATTGCATGCCGCCGAGAAAAGTCGCATACATTCATCAAAGCCCTTGTTGTCTCTAAAAGGAGAGAAGCGAATTGACAGAGCAACAAGAAGGCGCTGAATGACCCTGAAGTGGTCCCCCTTTGCAATTGACATTTCTAGGATGCGGCGGAAAACAGCAATTGATTCGTCGAGGTACTCGATTTTATCGGTGCACTCGAACGCATGGAAGAGGATCTTTCCCAAGGCGAAAGCGGGGACAGATATGAGAGGATCATTTGGGCGACATTGAGCAAGGAGAAGTCGACAATACTTGATGGTCTCTTCTATTTCCGCTATATCCGTGGTGCGACCCACGTAAGCGAGTGCCCGAATGTGCTCCTGCAACTCTCGTTGCTCAGCCCACCAGTGAGTATTATCGGTGGTGGATTTATCAAGAAGAGATTTAGCAAGGCAGGAGAACGATGGAACATAAGTTGCTTCTGGATCACGGGAACGTGCCTCTTGAAGACCTTCCACGACACCAAACCTATTTGAGCGCTTCTCCATGAACATTGCCAAACGGCTTGTGATTATATCGCGATCGAACTCATCAGCATCAGGTATTCTGAGATACTCCTGACAGCGGTAGATGGCCTCTTCAATATACTCTGCATTCTGGTATTTGTAGGCTCGGTTACACACAAGTGCGACAGTGTTATACGCGGTTTCTTTGAAGTATCGTCCCGGAGAATCTCCGTTGGGTTCAGAGGAGGTGATCTTGTCAAAAAGAGTGATGGCCTCGTTGTAATCATCGAGTGAGCAGGATTTATCGAAGCGACGGCAGAGGAAGAAGGCAAGGGCGTTGGCAAATTCATGAGACTCGAGGCGTCTATTCACCTCCCGGAGGAATTTGACCACTTCTTCTGAATCTTCCAGTAACGATGATCGTTTACGATGGGGTTGACTAGCGGAAATAACCGCCCTGGCGGCCCTTTCTAAATCTGGCTGTTGGATATTGGAGGCGAGGAGCTCGCGGCAGTGAGCCGTCATCTCATCAATGTTTTGTGACACATCCCCAACGCTCCCCTCCAACTGGGAAGCTAGCGCAGAAAGAAATAGTCCGTCGAAGATATTGCATGGGATACCGAAGGTTTCGAGTGGCTGGGATCGGAGATAGCGAAAGTATGCGGCACAGTGTGGGGCATCACTGGACTGGTCGAACTTATCCAAGCGAACAAAAAGCCCTTGTGCAAGGAGAAAAAAAGTCTGAACGATATTTTGACCATTTATATGCCAGGGAGGTGCGATTAATATTGCTTCGGTAAAGGTGAGTATCGATCTGTCCAAATCCTTCTTCTGGCGCGATTGCACATAGCGATTGAAGTATGTAGAGCCCAAAAGCTGGAGATATGGAAAGTGGGAAGGATGATGCCGGGGAATTGACAAGAGAATACGTTGATAATGAGATATTTTATCATCAATATGAATGATTGACCCTGTGGCTGTCAACATGGAATAGACAATCAGTCACTGTCGCGAGTACGCGAGAGGATGTCGAGATTAGATCCATAACTTACCGCGTTGAACGTCTTGAGGGTCAACTTGAATCATCCTCGTCTCGACACGCGGAAGCTGGTCCATGGGGCCTTAGAACGATACGTATGGTGTTGGCTATTTGTCAGGGAAAGGTGCGAATCTCAGGAGGGTGACAGAGTCCTTTGACTCCCTTCAGATACTGCGATATTTGAAGTTTTTTTTGAAGCGTTGCGGACCATGCCTTCAACACGCGTCCACAAAAGCGGCTACTTTCATTCGCCGATACATTTTATTGGGTCCGCATTTTTTCCGAGACCCGGGGCAACCCTCGCAAGGCAGGTCACCACACGTGTTGCACGCAAGGTCGCACAGCCTAGCGGCCGATCACAGCCACTCAGAGAAGTAGCCCAATATGTGAAAAGATATCCGATATACAGGAAGCATTCATCTCCTCAGGTCTGGTTGAATTGGTGGTACGCATTTCAGAGTAGTAGAAGCGTTTCGAGGAAAATTGAAGGGAAGACCCGCAGGACCATCAGTCTCAGGCTGACGGGGAGGGCGAGGCGAGTTTGGCGCCACGCATCTTATCCACGTGATCTCGAAAAGACACCGACAGACACGTGGCTGGCTTGAAACACGGCGCCAGTCTCAACAGTCTCAATCCCAACATTTAAGTCTAGTAGCGCATCACATCCAACTAAGGCCTTATGCCCACTCTCAATCCGAGCCCAGTGGTCTGCGTCTCACTGGTACCTTTCGGGGCACAGCCACACCGTCAGCACTTTTCCGCGCCGTGCTACGAACCGAGTCTGCGAGGGGGCTTACAAGCAAATCCATCTTGCCCCCCATGGCATATACTGTTCACCCCACACCAATCATATAACCGTTTGTACTGCTGTACAGATGTCCCACAGGGTGTCCCCACTTCAGATTCTGCAGGAGTCACTTTCCACTTAACTCACCCTTCCAAGGGTAGGACGTTCTACATCAGCAAAATCTAACATTACTTGCGGTGCCTTGCTACTTTTGTGACTTGCGGGTGCCTTGCCGATGCTGTTGTAAGTCCGGATAAGGTGGGTAAGACAAAATATTTGGGAGTAACCTTGGGCA
>Ga0307512_10005873_pt1 | contig 12622 bp, 10 predicted proteins | sample 14_EM_MG_FD_200267 | JGI IMG/M metagenome (GOLD analysis project Ga0307512, IMG submission 200267) | Populus trichocarpa ectomycorrhiza microbial communities from riparian zone in the Pacific Northwest, United States - 14_EM | ecosystem: Host-associated > Plants > Roots > Unclassified | place... | reverse complement strand
GAGTGAAGGACTGGACGATCAGGAGCAGGGAGCGCGCCTGGCGCTCGGGATGGCCGACTCGGACCGATCCGTCGGCGTGGCCTTCCTTGAGGCCGTCGGCCAGCAGTTCAAGGAGCGCGATCTGGCTCGCGCCGCGCCGGTCGAGCACATAGGGAAGGAGCAGTTCGGGATCGACGTCGACGATCTTGCGGAACAGAGGATGGGCGCGGAAGGAGTCCACTCCGGCCACGAGCCCCTCCACGAGCAGGCCGCGCGCGTCCGCCCCCGGTCTGCGCTCGGGTATCGCCCGGGTGGCCACGCCGACCCACTCGCGGGTCATCAGATCGCCGACCAGAGTGCGCACATCGGGCCAGCGCCGGTACAGCGTCATCCGGGAGACGCCCGCGCGGCGGGCCACGTCGGTGAGCGTCGTACGACGGACCCCGACGGCCAGGACGCAGTCCCGCACCGCGTCGAGCACCGCATCGCTGTCCGAGCCGTTGTGACGAATAGGCGTCATGTGTCACAGTGTAACGCCTCGGTGCCCCGCGGCGCCGTCAGGAGACGGAATCGCTCGAATCGACCGGTGAGGACGACAGTCATGGACATGCTGTGGAGCGGCTGGGGCGACCCGGCCAAGGCGGCGCCGCTGCCCGACACGGTGATCGGGCTGTTGCGCGATCTGCTCGGCGTCAAGCCGCGCGGCGCCGAGCCGGTCGGCCTCGCGGACATCACCGTTGCGGAGGGGCAGTTGGAGGCCGCCGCGCAGCAGGCCCTCGTGACGGCCGTGGGCGGCGAGGAACATGTGCGCACCGACGCCGAGACCCGGATCCGGCACACACGCGGCAAGTCCACCCCCGACCTGCTGCGCATGAGGGAGGGCGATGTCGCCGACACCCCGGCGGCCGTGCTGCTCCCGGCCGGTCACGACGAGGTCCTCGCCGTGCTGCGCGCCTGCGCCGAACACGGCCTGGCCCTCGTCCCGTTCGGCGGCGGCACCTCCGTCGTCGGCGGCCTCGCCCCCGGCCGGCGCGGCGCCTTCGTCGCCCTGGACCTGCGGCGCATGGACGGCCTGCTCGCCCTCGACCCCGTCTCCCGGACCGCCACCCTGCAACCCGGCCTGCGCGCCCCGCAGGCCGAGGCACTCCTCGCCGAACACGGCTTCACCCTCGGCCACTTCCCCCAGTCCTACGAGTGGGCCACCATCGGCGGATTCGCCGCCACCCGCTCCAGCGGCCAGGCGTCCGCCGGGTACGGCCGCTTCGACGAGATGGTCCTCGGCCTGACCCTCGCCACCCCCGTGGGCACCGTCGACACGGGCCGCGCCCCGCGCTCGGCGGCCGGACCCGACCTGCGCCAGCTCCTCCTCGGCTCGGAAGGCGCGTTCGGCGTGATCACGTCCGTGACGGTCCGCGTCCGCCCCGTCCCGGAGACCCGCGTCTACGAAGGCTGGCGCTTCCCCTCCTTCGAGGAAGGGGCCGCCGCACTGCGCCGGCTCGCCCAGGACGGGCCACGCCCGACCGTGCTGCGCCTGTCCGACGAGACCGAGACCCTGATCGGCCTCGCCCAGCCCGACGCCATCGGTTCCGCCGAGGTCCCGGCTTCCGCCGGTTGCACGGCGATCGCCGGCTATGAGGGCACGGAGGAGGACACCTCGTACCGCAGGGAACGGGCCGCCGCCGTCCTGCGCGAATGCGGCGGCACACCGCTGGGCGAGGGGCCCGGTGAACGCTGGGCCCACGGCCGCTACTCGGCCCCCTATCTGCGCGACGCCCTGCTCGACGCGGGTGCCTTCGCCGAGACCCTGGAGACGGCCGCGTTCTGGTCCCGCGTCCCCGAGCTCTACGCGGCCGTACGCGACGCACTCACCACCACACTCACCGAGGCCGGCACCCCGCCCCTGGTCATGTGCCACATCTCGCACGTCTACGAGAACGGCGCCTCGCTGTACTTCACCGTGGTCTCGGCCCAGGGCGAGGACCCCGTCCCGCACTGGACGCGCGCCAAGCACGCCGCCAACGAGGCGATCCTGGCCGCCGGCGGCACCATCACCCACCACCACGGCGTGGGCACCGACCACCGCGACTGGTACGTCCGCGAGGCCGGCCCGCTGGCCGTCGAGGCCCTGCGTGCCGTGAAGCGGCGACTGGACCCGGACGGAGTGCTGAACCCCGGCGTCCTCCTGCCCCTCGACGACTGATCCGGCACCCCGTCACCCCGTCCGGCAGCACCGACACGTCCGCCCCGGAGGCACACCGATGCGACAGTTCACCGCCGTCGTCAACCCCACCGCGGGCGGATCGACCTCGGCCGCCGCGCTCCTCGCCGTGGCCCGGCCGCTGCGGGAGGCGGGCGCCGAGCTGCAGACCGAGTACAGCCGCAGCCTGGCCCACGCCCAGGAACTCGCCCGGCACGCCGGACAGCAGGGACGGGTGGTGCTCGCCGTCGGCGGCGACGGCATCGCGGGCGGCATCGGCGGAGCCCTCAGCGGCACCGGCGCCGTACTCGGCCTGGTCCCCGCCGGTCGCGGCAACGACTTCGCCCGAGCCCTCGAACTCCCCTCCGAACCATCGGAGTTGGCCGAGGTGCTGCTCCACCGCGAACCGCGCCCGGTCGACACCATCGAGGTCGAGTCCGCCGTCCACGACCGCACCGTCGTCCTCGGCAGCGTGTACGCCGGCGTCGACGCCCTGGCCAACCGCCACGCCAACCACGCGAAGCTGCTCCGGGGCGCGGCCTCCTACTACGCCGGCGGCCTGCGAGCCGTCACCACCTGGCGGCCGGCCCACTACCGGGTCACCGTCGACGGGGAGGAGCACCGCCACACCGGCTACACGGTGGTGGCCGCCAACTCCGGCTACTACGGCTCCGGGCGCCTCATCGCCCCCGGCGCCCGGGTGGACGACGGACTGCTGGAGGTGGTCATGATCAGCGAGGCGCCCCGGCGGCTCTTCTTCGCCATGATGAACGAACTCAAGACGGGCGCCCACGTCGACCGGCCGCAGGTGCGCATCCTGCGCGGCAGGGAGATCAGCATCTCCGCCGACCGCGAGGTGCCCTACGGCGCCGACGGAGAGGTCGAGGCCGTCCTGCCCGTCACGGTCAGAGTCCTGCCCGGAGCGCTGCGCGTCCTGTGCTGAGCGCCCTCTTCAGCCGAGGCTGCCCGTCCGGGCGTCCCGCCACAGGTCGACGCCGCCGTCGGTGGCGTACTTGTCGATCTCGGCCAGCTCCTCGGCACTGAAGTCGAGGTTCTCCAGCGCCGCCACGTTCTGCTCCAGCTGCTCCGTGCGCGAGGCGCCGATGACGAGCGAGGTGACCCGTTCGTCCCGCAGGGCCCAGGCGAGCGCCATCTGGGCCAGGGTCTGTCCGCGCCGGCCCGCGATGTCGTTGAGCGCGCGCAGCCTGCCCAGCATGTCCTGCGACAGCCACGCCGTGTCGAACGACGTACCCGCCGCCGCCCGCGAGCCCTCGGGCACGCCGTCGAGGTAGCGCCCGGTCAGCAGCCCCTGCGCGAGCGCCGTGAAGCCGATGATCCCGAAACCCTCTTCCTGGGCGGCGTCCAGCAGACCCTCGGTCTCGATCCAGCGGTTGAGCATGCTGTACGACGGCTGGTGGATCAGGAGCGGGGTGCCCAGGTCCCGCAGGATCGCGGCGGCCTCACGGGTGCGTTCGGCGTCGTACGAGGAGATGCCGACATAGAGGGCCTTGCCCTGGCGCACCGCTGTGTCGAGCGCGCCCATCGTCTCCTCGAGCGGGGTGCTCGCGTCCAGACGGTGGGAGTAGAAGATGTCGACGTACTCCACGCCCATGCGCTTGAGCGACTGGTCGAGCGAGGCGAGCACGTACTTGCGGGAACCGCCGCCCTGGCCGTACGGGCCGGGCCACATGTCCCAGCCGGCCTTTGTGGAGATCACCAGCTCGTCGCGGTACGGCGCGAGGTCCTGCTTCACCAGACGGCCGAAGTTGATCTCCGCGGAGCCGTACGGCGGGCCGTAGTTGTTCGCCAGGTCGTGGTGGGTGATCCCGAGGTCGAAGGCGCGCAGGGCGATCTCGCGCTGCGACTCGAAGGACCGGTCGTCCCCGAAGTTGTGCCAGTAGCCGAGGGAGAGCAGCGGAAGGTCGAGGCCGGAACGTCCGGTGCGCCGGTAGCGCATGGTGCCGTCGTAGCGTCCGGGATTCGCGAGGTGGTTCATGGGCCTCACTGTGCTCGCGCGGGATTCTGAAGTCCAACAAGTCCTTTTCATCGGATTCAGCGGTGTCGCTTCTGAGTCGGCTCCGCATCAGGTCTGAATTAGGGTGCCGGATGTGCCCACCCTGCTGATCGTGCATCACACGCCCTCGCCCAGCTGCCAGGCCATGCTGGAGGCGGTCGTCGCCGGAGCGGGCGCGCCCGAGATCGAGGGCGTGGAGGTCGTGCGGCGGGCGGCGCTGGCGGCCACGGCGTCCGACGTGCTGGCCGCCGACGCGTACCTGCTCGGCACACCGGCCAACATCGGCTACATGTCCGGAGCCCTCAAGCATTTCTTCGACCAGATCTACTACCCGTGCCTGGACGCGACGCAGGGCCGTCCGTTCGGCTACTACGTGCACGGCGGGAGCGACGTCACGGGCGCGGTGCGGGGGATCGAGGCGATCACGACCGGGCTCGGCTGGCGGGCCGCCGCCAAACCCGTCACCGTCACGGGAGAGCCGGCCAGGCCCGATATCGAGGCATGCTGGGAACTGGGCGCGACACTTGCCGCCGGGCTGCAGGACTGAGCGCCTGAACTACCCTGCCCCAGCGGCCACTTGGGGCCCACGGCCGCCACGCGGCAGTAGCCCCTGGGGAACTGGTGCGCTAATTTGAGGTCCAGGTCACAGGTGACGTACACCCGTGGAGAGCGGGAGGTTCTCGTTGACCCCGGCACAGCTGCGGGCCTACTCAGCCACCGTGCGCCTCGGCTCATTGAAGGCCGCCGCGGCCGATCTCGCCGTGAGCGAGGCCGCCATCTCGATGCACATCGCCCACCTGCGCAAGGAACTCGGCGACAAGCTCTTCACGCGGACCGCCCACGGACTGGCGTTCACACCGGGCGGGCTCCGGCTCGCCAGCCGCGCGACCGAGATGCTGGGCCTGCAGGACCGGACCATCCTGGAGGTACGGCGGGCCGGTTCCGGACGTCGGCTGCTGCGCCTGGCCGCGTCGAGCCTGTTCGCCGAACACGCGGCCCCCGGCCTCATCGAACTGTTCGCGCAGCGCGCCGCCGACCTGGACGTCGAACTGAGCGTGCACGACCCGCAGAGGTTCGCCGCGATGCTCGTCAACCGCGCCGTCGACGTGGCCGTCGGACCCCGGCCCGCCGCCCTCGAAGACGCCATGACCTGCACCCACTTCCTCAACTACCAAGTGATCGCGGTCGTCGGCCCCGACCACCCGCTCGCCGCCGGCGGCGCCGGTGTCACGGAACTTCGCGAACAGACCTGGCTGCTCGGCCCCGCGGCCGTCGGCCGTACCGGCATGGTGCCGTCGGTGCTGCGCCGCCTGAGCGTCCCCGAGCACAACCAGCGCATCTTCCAGAGCCATGCCGCCGCAGTGGACGAGGCCAAACAGGGCAAGGGCATCGCCCTCGCGGTCTCCTTCGCCGTGGTGAAAGACCTGGCCGACGGCCATCTACGACAGCTCGACGGCCCCCACCTGCCGGCCCGCGGCTCCTGGAACCTGCTCGCCCTTCCCGACCGCGAGGCGCCGCCGGTCGCCGCGGAACTGCGCCGTTTCGTCACCACGCCCCGGGCCACCCAGGCCATGCTGCGGGGCGCGGGAGTGACCGCGGGCCGCTTCCGGCCCGCCATCCACGTCACCCTGTGGAGCTAGTCGAGCTAGTGGAGCCATGGGAGCCGGCCGAGACGCAGGTCACATGCGCCGATGTCACATCCTGCCGAGTCGTCTCGTCAGTGAGGTGTAAGCACCGGCAATCACACAGGAGCGCACCATGGATGCTCGCATGGACCTTTTCAGCAACGCGGTCGCAGCCAAGCTCTTCCGGCACATCAACGCGGCGGGCAAGGTCGTCACGGAGTCGACGCTGCCCACCGCGACGCAGGAACTGGTGAAGCTGCGCGCCAGCCAGATCAACGGCTGCGGAATGTGCACCGACATGCACACCAAGGACGCGCTGGCCGCGGGTGAGGACGCCCAGCGCCTCCACCTGGTCGCGGCCTGGCGGGAGGCCAAGGTGTTCACCGAGGCCGAGCGCGCCGCGCTGGAGCTGGCGGAGCAGGGCACCCGCATTGCCGACGCGGCCGGTGGCGTCACGGACGACGCCTGGGCGAACGCGGCCAAGCACTACGACGAGGACCAGCTCGCCGCGCTCGTGGCCACCATCGCCGTGATCAACATGTACAACCGTTTCAACGTGATCGTCCGGCAGCCGGCCGGCGACTACCAGCCCGGCATGTTCGGATGACGCCGAGCACCTGACCGGCACCGCCGGTACCTGACCGGCACCGGCGGCGGACGACGGCCCGGGCAGCCTCCCCCCGGGCCGTTCAGCTGCCACGCGCATGACGTGCCACCTCGCCCGGCACCCGCAGCAGAGCGGCGAAACTGTCCGCGGGCAGCAGCAGGTCGACGTACGGAAGCGCCGCGGCCATCGTCGTCGTACGGGGGACGAATTCCGTAGCCCCGGCCCGTGGGTTCAGCCAGATCACCGTGTGCGCACGGCGCCCCAGCCGGGCCATGGCCGCGGCCAGCCGCTCCGGCGGATCACCGTCCCAGCCGTCCGAACCGATCAGGACCACCGCGCCCCGCACCGCGCCGCCGTGGTGCGAGCCGAGCAGCGTCGACAGACAGTGCGCGATCCGCGTACCGCCGAACCGGTCGGCGACCCGCTCCGTCGCCTCGTCCAGCGCCTCCTGCGCCGAACGGTGCGCGAGCGTCGTGGTGAGCCGGGTCAGCGAGGTCGCGAACGCGAAGACCTCGGCGTGGGTGGTCAGCGCGAGCGCCCGCATCAGATGCAGATACGCCATCGCCTGCGCCTGCATCGACCGGCTCACGTCGCACAGCACCACCACCCGGCGCGGCCGGACCACGGGCCCCGTACGCACCAGGTGGACCGGATCCCAACCGGTGCGCCGCGCCCGGGCCGCCGTCTCCCGGATCGCCACCCGGGGACCGCCCGGCCGCACCGCGTACCGGCGCGACCGGCGCACGGGCCACTCCCGCAGCGCCCGCTCCAGCCACCGGCCCAGCAACTGTGCCTCCGCGGCGTCGAGTTGCTCGAACGGCGTGTCCAGGGCACCGGCGAGATCGCTCGGCAGACGTTCCGGTACGGACAGGGCGACGTCGTCAAGGTGGTCGGCGTGCGCGACGACGGGCGGCAGGGTCACCCAGGGCAGACCACTCCGGTCGCCGGACGCACCGGGGACGTCGTACGGCTCGACGGGCGCCGGCACCCGGGCGTCGCCCCCGCGCAGGGCCGACCGGTCGCTGCTCCGCCGGGCGTGCGGGTCGACCGAGAGCAGCGCCGCACCGAAAACGGCGTCGAAGACCTCGTCGAACCGGGTCAGGTCCGGCCGGCGCCGGACCAGCGTGACACGGGCCGACCAGTACAACGCCGTTCGAGACAGCGGCGGAACGGCGACCAGTGCACGCACGAAGTCCTGTGTGGCCGTGAGCCCCACCGCCACGCCGCGCTCCCTGAGCCGGCCGGCGAACGCGACGGCGAAGGCGGCCCGGTCGACGGCCGGGAGCAGTGGCCCGGCCCGGGTCACAGGGCCAGCAGAAGGACCACGGCGGCAACGACCACGACGACCACGACGACCGCCGGGACCAGTCGCCGGTACACGGACCTCCCGGCCAGCCGCATCAGGTCCAGCGGCTGGCCCGCCGTCGCCTCCTGCTGCGGGGACTGCGCGGCAACAAGCGGTTCGGTGGCAACCCGGGGCTCCTCGCCGGGCTCCGGAACGGCCGCTTCCGCCGGAGCCAGCAACTGCGTCTCCACGTTCTCGACGAACTGTGCGAACAGCTTTTCCGAGATCTCCTTGATCATGCCGCTGCCGAACTGGGCCAGCCTCCCGCTGATACTGAGGTCCGTACTGACCGTCACGACCGTGCCCACGCCCGCGGGACGCAGCTGTGCGTGGATCGTCGCTGAGGCGTTTCCGGCCCCGCGGGTGTCCTTGCCGGCCGCGCTGATGACGGCGATGTGGGCGTCGTCGTCCCGCTCCACGAACCGTGCCGTACCCGCGAACTGGCTGACGACGGGGCCCACTTTGACCTTCACCCGTCCCCGGTAGACGTCGCCCTCCACCCCCGTGAGCTCGGCACCGGGCATGCACGGGGCGAGACCCTCCAGATCCGTGAGCGTCCGCCACACGCGCTCGACGGGTACGTCGACACCGAACTCCTGGTCGATCTTCATGGTCTCCTCGCCTGTTCGGGATAGCCGAGTTCCTCGAGGGCCTCGGTGATGGCGATGCGGTCGTCGGGGCTCTTGGCGACCGTGCTGAGCGTGCCGATGACGTCGGCGCGCGCCAGCCGTGCGACCCGCAGTGCGGCCAGCGCCGAGACCCAGTCGATCGCCTCCGCCATGCCGGGAGCCTTGTCGAGGTCCAGCCGGCGCACCTGGCCGATGAACTGCGTCGCGGACGTGATCAGGGGCTCGTTCGCGGCCGGGACCGAGCGGCGCAGGATCCGGGCGGCGTGCTCGGGGGAGGGGAAGTCGATCCAGTGGTAGAGGCAACGGCGGCGCAGCGCGTCGTGCAGCTCGCGGCTCCGGTTGGAGGTGAGCACGACGACGGGCGGCCGTACGGCGGCGAACGTGCCCAACTCGGGCACGGTGATGGCCCATTCGCCGAGGAACTCGAAGAGCAGCGCCTCGAACTCGTCGTCGGCCCGGTCGATCTCGTCGATCAGCAGGACGGGCGGCAACGGTCCCTGGTGCCGTACCGCCCGCAGCAGGGGCCGGTCGTGCAGGAACTCCTCGGTGAACACATCGGCGTCGGCGAGTTGGCCGCCGCGTGCCTCGGTGAGCCGGATGGCGAGGAGCTGGCGCTGGTAGTTCCACTCGTACAGGGCCTCGCCCGGTGCGAGGCCCTCGTAGCACTGGAGCCGGATCAGCGAGGTGTCGAGCACCTGGGCGAGGGACTTGGCCAGACTCGTCTTGCCCACGCCGGGCTCGCCCTCCACCAGGAGCGGCCGGTCCAGGACGGTGGCCAGGTAGAGGGCGGTCGCGGTGCCCTCGTCGATCAAGTGGCCGACGGCATCGAGACGTTGGCGTATGTCGTCGGCGTCCGTGAACAGCTCGCTCACCCGCTAGCCCGCCGGCCTTGCGGCGTGGCGGTCCCGGCATCCGGTGCCGCAGAACCACAACTGGCCGTCGTCGGTGGTCAGATGGGGCGTGTCGGCCCGGACGGTCACCGTCATCCCGCACACCGGATCGACGGCCTCGGCGGGGCGCGGCGCCGTCACGGGCCGCGACCGCACGGCGTGAACCAGCTCGGCCAGAATCGACAGCGCGATCTCGGGCGCGGTGCGGGCGCCGATGTCCAGGCCGGCGGGGGAGTGGATACGGGCCCTTTCCGCGGCGTCGAGGCCGAGTTCGTCGAGGAGGGCGGAGCCGCGGCGACGGCTGGCGACCAGCGCGATGTGGGGGACGCCCGCGTCGAGGGCGGCGCGCACGGACTCGGCGTCCCCATCGCCCTGCCCCGCGACGATCACCGCGGCCGTGTGCTCGGCGGGCGGATCGCCCGGCAGGGAGCGGGCGGTGGCGTACCCGAGCACCTCGGCCAGGGCGACGAAGGCGTCGGCGACCGGCGTGTTCCCGGCGACCTCGACGAGGGGCGGCGGCAGGACGGGCTCCAGGAAGATCTCCAGGGCGCCGCCGGACAGACAGGGGTTGACCACGACCTGTGCGCCCGGCGCCTCCGGGAACGCGTCCTCACCCGCCGGCAGCACCCGCAGCAGCAGCGGCATGCCGCCGTGCAGGGCGCCGAGCGCGGCCGTCCGCACCGAACCCTCCGCGCAGTGGCCGCCGACGAAGCCGTCGATCGTGCCGTCGCCGTGGACGATGGCCTCGTCGCCCGGATGCGCGGAGGCCGGCGCCTGGGCGCGCACCACGCGCGCGTGCACGAACGGCACCCGCCGCTCGGCGAGTTCGAGGGCCTGGGCGCTCAGCTTGCCGGTCATCGCGACCACCTTCAGATCGGCGGTGTCGGCCGGCCCTGCATGGCCTCCCACACCCGTGACGGAGTGAGGGGCATGTCGGCGTGCCGGACACCGAAGGGCCTGAGCGCGTCGACGACGGCGTTGACGATCGCGGGCGGCGAACCGACCGTCGCGGACTCGCCGACGCCCTTGGCGCCGATGGGATGGTGCGGGGAGGGGGTCACCGTGAACCCCGTTTCCCAGTCGGGGACCTCGAGGGCGGTCGGGATGAGGTAGTCCATCAGCGAACCGCTCAGGCAGTTGCCGTCCTCGTCGAACGCGATCATCTCCATCAGCGCCATGCCGACGCCGTCGGTGAGCCCGCCGTGCACCTGCCCCTCGATGATCATCGGGTTGATACGGGTACCGCAGTCGTCGACGGCGACGAAGCGGCGGACGGTGACCTTCGCGGTGCCCGGGTCGATGTCGACGACGCAGATGTAGGCGCCGTGCGGGTAGGTGAGGTTCTCGGGGTTGTAGCAGATCTGCGCCTCCAGGCCGCCCTCCACCCCGTCGGGCAGGTCGCCCGCGCCGTGCGCGCGCATCGCGACGTCCTGGATGGTGACCGAGGCCTTGGGATCGCCCGCCACATGGAAGGAGCCCTTCTCCCATTCCAGGTCGGCGACGGACACCTCCAGCATCGAGGAGGCGATCAGCCGGGCCTTGTCGCGCACCTTGCGGGCGACCAGCGCCGCGGCCGCGCCCGAGACGGGCGTGGAGCGGCTGCCGTAGGTGCCGAGTCCAAAGGGCGTCTGGTCGGTGTCGCCGTGCACCACCTCGATGTCCTGCGGCGGGATGCCGAGTTCCTCGGCGACGATCTGCGCGAACGTCGTCTCGTGGCCCTGTCCCTGCGTCTGCACCGACAGCCGTACGACCGCCTTGCCGGTGGGATGGACGCGCAGCTCGCAGCCGTCGGCCATGCCGAGTCCGAGGATGTCCATGTCCTTGCGCGGGCCCGCGCCGACCGCCTCGGTGAAGAACGACACGCCGATGCCCATGAGTTCACCGCGGGCCCGCTTCTCGGCCTGCTCGGCGCGGAGTCCGGCGTAGCCGGCGAGCTGTGTGGCCAGCTCCATGGTGGGCGCGTAGTTGCCGGAGTCGTACACCCAGCCGGTCCTGGTCCGGTACGGGAACTGCTCGGGCCGGATGAAGTTCTTCGTACGCAGCTCGACCGGGTCCATCCCCAGCTCGTACGCGAGACAGTCCACGATCCGCTCGACCAGGTACACCGCCTCGGTGATACGGAAGGAGCAGGCGTACGCCACCCCGCCCGGTGCCTTGTTGGTGTAGACGGCCGTCATCATGCAGTGCGCGGCCTCGATGTCGTAGCTGCCGGTGAAGACGCCGAAGAAGCCGGCCGGGTACTTCACGGGTGCGGCCGTACCGTTGAACGCGCCGTGGTCGGCCAGGACATGGGTGCGAATGGCGAGGATCCTCCCCTCGCGGGTCGCCGCGATCTCGCCGCGCATGATGTAGTCGCGGGCGAACCCGGTGGTGATGAGGTTCTCCGCGCGGTCCTCCATCCACTTCACGGGCTCGCCCGTGAGCAGGGAGCCCACGATCGCGCACACGTAACCGGGGTAGATCGGGACCTTGTTGCCGAAGCCGCCGCCGAGGTCGGGGGAGACGACGCGGATCTTGTGCTCGGGCAGCCCGGCGACGATCGCGTAGAGGGTGCGGTGGGCGTGCGGGGCCTGGGTGGTGGACCACAGGGTGAGCTTGCCGTCGACGGCGTCGTAGTCGGCGACCGCGCCGCATGTCTCCATGGGCGCCGGGTGCACGCGCGGATAGACGATGTCCTCGCTGACCACGACGTCGGCACGGGCGAAGACAGCGTCGGTCTCGGCGGCGTTGCCGGTCTCCCAGTCGAAGCAGTGGTTGTCCCGCTTGTCCTCGAGGTCGTCGCGGATCACGGGCGCGCCGGGGGCCAGCGCGGTGCGCACGTCGATCACCGGGTCGAGCGGCTCGTACTCGACGTCGATCAACTCCAGTGCGTCGCGCGCCGCATAGCGGTCCTCGGCGACGACGAAGGCGACCTCCTGGCCCTGGAAGCGGACCTTGTCGGTGGCGAGCACGGCCTGTACGTCATTGGAGAGGGTCGGCATCCAGGCCAGGCCCTTCTCGGCGAGCATCGCGCCGGTCACCACCAGGCGGACCTTCGGGTGCGCCTCGGCCAGGGTGGTGTCGACGGACAGCACGCGCGCGTGGGCGAGCGGCGAGCGCAGGATCGCCAGGTGCAGCATGCCGGGGAGCTGGAGGTCGTCGACGTAGCGGCCCTTGCCGCGCACAAAGCGCGGGTCCTCCTTGCGGAGCATCCGCCCGTGGCCGCAGGGCTTCTGGTCGTTGTCGACGAACGCGGTGCGACGGCCGTTGCCGGAGACCGTGGTCATGACGCGCTCCCCGAGGTGATCTCCGTGGACGACGTGGACGACGTGGACGACGTGGTCCGGGTGCCTGCCT
>Ga0307512_10005872_pt1 | contig 12624 bp, 15 predicted proteins | sample 14_EM_MG_FD_200267 | JGI IMG/M metagenome (GOLD analysis project Ga0307512, IMG submission 200267) | Populus trichocarpa ectomycorrhiza microbial communities from riparian zone in the Pacific Northwest, United States - 14_EM | ecosystem: Host-associated > Plants > Roots > Unclassified | place... | reverse complement strand
AATTCCTTCCTTGGACTTCGCCATATATATCAAATTCCATTCTCGGCTCGGGTTGAGCAAGATAATCGTCAACCCTGACCATTTTTCACTTCCTTCCTCCCGGGATCGCATCTATTGGTGTGTGAGTATCGGACGCACCGTCTTTTTTCTTTCCTTTTTTCTTTAATCATACTCGCATATCTACAGCCTATCTAGACTATGGCGGCGACAGGATGCACCGTCACGTCGGGTCTACCATGGATGTGTGTAGTTAATTCGGAAGCTCAGTTGAAGGACTGATGTCTCGGAAGAAGAAAGCATACATACATACTTTATTTACTAATTTATTAAGCGCATGCGGCCTGTCTTGATCATGCGTTACACACCGTCCGGTTTCCGTCCACTGTCCTTGCACTCGTTGTGGCTCCCCCTTGCCCTCCGGCCCGGGCGCTTGTGGTAGCGAGTAACCACAGCGGTTTTTTTTTGTTTATTCATACTCGCATGCGACCTATATAGATCATGGCGGCGCACATTTTACCCAGTTTTCTGTTCGCAGTCCGCGCGATGGCGGCACGTTGCAAGCTATCCACCACAGCGTTTGGTGGGGAGGTACATAGTGTATCCCAGGGTGGCTCGATTCATTCGAAGCTGAGAGCGGATGTCGGAAGTTCTTCTCACGCTGCTAGTCGTTGTGGGCGCTTGTTGTGGCTGGTTTGGTTGAGAGGGCATGACGTTGTGCGGCAGTGGGAGAAAGGAGTGTTGTTCTTGGCTCTGGTTTTCTTCTTTTCTACATACACGTCCACATACAACAATAATCGACAGCCGTTGTTTGTCTCGTACAAACCTTGATTTGACAAGTACTCTGAAACGTCGGTCTCTGAATTGACTTCTTGATATCATTAGCTTGCTCCTCAATGCTAACGAGTTTCTTTCAACAGCGTTGAGTTAAACAACAAATACCGTACGGTAAAAGCAGCGCAGAAACCTGCAGCTGCCTCCCCTTCAACACTCCAACTTCTTATACCTCCTCATCCTCTTCCAGCAGATTCTGGCTACCTTTCTTTCTTTTCTCTCCAAAGCCAATACGGCAATCATTACTTCTCTTCCTCCCAAAAGCCGACTACCATAATCTCATTCTCCCTCTTCACGTTCGAGTTACACAACCACATCCCACGCAACAACCGCAACGGGGCACGGAAGCGAGCCGGTACGGGCGGCTCTCAAGACGGGCAGATGTCGCGAATGGCTGAAGGCAAAGGGTTGCAGAATCTCTCGCTCCACTGTGTCCGCCTTCACAACTGTGGCATCGGTTTCACCTCGGGACTAGCTCCTCCTCTCTCATTCTTCTCCCACCCCTCCTCACTATTCACACATCAAGACCCCTCCACTACCTCGTCAGATGGCCCGCAATTTCTCTCCTGGCGACATATCTGGGCAACGCAAGCAACTAGCTGCTGGACTCTAAAAGAACTGTAAAATCGTCCCGCTGACAACGCATGGTCATGCTAACTGTCAAGTTTCAACCCCCGCCCCGACGGACACGGAGCGCGGGCACCTCGACGCGGTGCCTGTGGCGGCGCTGCTAGAGCGCGACGTCGACGAGCTCGACACGCAGCGGGCGTACGGGAGGAACGAGTTCCTCCGCGGCACCGAGGAGCGCACCGCCACCATAAGCTCCACCTTTTCAGTTTCTTCACCAGACGAGTAGCAACTAACCGCCCGGTTTGAGCAGTAAGTATCAGAGCCGTAACTATTACATATGCTCTCTTTCGCCGCGATCACGACTATCCCGATCTCAAGCCCGCGCTTCATATCCAACTAGCCAGATTGCTCCTCACCGCCCAAGAGTGACAACAACAACCCGGGACCACGTCGTCCCCACGTTCTGCGTCCTCATTTTCCTCGGAGTTCCCAGGTTCACTTTTCTTAACTTCCTTCTTGGGTCTTCTCATGACGGGACAGCTGCAGCAGAGCTGCGGACTGCCGTCTCCCCCAACCTTCAGCATGGGTGTGATTTGTTCGATTTTGAAAGATGACGACTGTGTTGACCGTCAACCACATTGCCGTCGACACGAGCCCAGCCCCCACAGAAGGAATCGCCTCTGACACGATCAATGTCAGTGTAAACCACCGAGAGAAAAAGAGGATATGAATCGACAGGGGAGCCACTGTTCCCTATCGAGTTTCAGAGTGGGCTGGAAGGGTTTCCAAATCCGATCCCGAACGTCGATGAAAGCAAAGAAACACTGCACCTGATCTGCCACAGATGGTAATTTTGGTTTATCCATTACTCGCGTGCGACCCAGGGAGATCATGGCGAGGATATGTACAGTCCGTTTCCTGTCCGCTGTCCGCGCAGTGGCGGCACGTTGCAAGCGCCCCTTTTGCCCTCCGCCCAGGCCTGTCCCACGAAGTTGTAACTCGCACCACGGAGATCAGAACGACAAAGGAAAGAGACAAAAGAAAGTGTGGCCTCCCCCCGCTAACCCTCTCCTGCAGCCGCCCCGAAGCCGGGCATGGACCATGGAAGAAGACAACGGCGTGGGCGGACATCAGATCTAGTCTACTCACAGGAAGTACTAGTACAGCCGGACTTTATCCCGGCCAGTGCGGGCGAGTGGCTCGCCCTGAGGACCTACTAGGTGAAGATAGGGTGCAGTCTCACTGGTCTGTACATTGAGTGGACAAAGAACTGGCCCACCGCCAACTGAGGTTGCCCGTGCAGGACTCAAACACTGGAGCATCCCTTCAAGAATTACCCGCATCGGTAGCGCCAGCAGAAGATCCTGCGGGCGGAGGTGCGGGGGGAGACCGGGAGGGGCAAGGATCGGTTCAAGATCCGGACCTCTTCGCAGACAAGAGGTCAGCCAGACGATCCTGGATTTTCTCGCTACCACTGACGTGGGGCGACGGATTCCGGACGCGGCTAAAGGCGCTGGGCGTGAGTAAAAAAGATAGAATATGAGATCGACCGGAAGGCCATACACGTAGGCAAGACTTCCAATTCCATGAGCACAGAAAGCAGGCCTCTAGAGGAAGGGTTGATTCCGACTAGAAAAAGAACAGTGCAGCAGTAACCGACTCGGAAAAGAAATCCCCGATCTTATCCATCCTTACTATGACACGCCTCCGCCAGTCAGCTCACCATCAAAGTATCCACCATCCGTATCGTTCACCACAGGCTCGCCATCACTCCCTTCAACGACGGACCTCAAGAGATGGTCGATCGTCTCTTGACATTCCCTCGCAAAGCACTGCGCAGAATAGTGCACTCAATATCCATATCTACCTTGGCTTCGAGGACGGAGTAGAGCTGCCGCTCAGTCAGGATTCGCTTGCGTCCGTCAGCATCCACCTGGGTGAGAGGAAAGCATGCCCTATACATAACGGCGTTTAGTTGTTGTATCCAGCGCCGGCGCAAAGCACTCCAGCGGTACAAACTCGTCCTCCTTGACATCTGCGACAGGTTCCGCTTCAGTCTTCGACCTCTTGATTTTCTTCCTGTGGCATTTCTTCTTTTTTTTCTCGGAAGATGTTGCTTCCCGAGGGGAGACGGCCCGATTGGCGGCAGCGGGGACCTCTGTGAAACGATGTAGGTCAGCACTGCTACGGGAGGTATGTAAAAAAAGAACCGGGGAATGAAGAGAACCACTCTGTGCCTGAGAGTCTGAAGACTTCGCTGTGTTATACGCTGCGGTGGGCGCATTCGAAGGCATCGATGATCGGAATGGGGTTTGGTTATATGTTCTGTTGAAGCAGTTTCTGGTATCGGAGTCACCTGCGAGTTGGATGCCCTACGTTGTGTGTGCATAACTGAAGGGCACGTCTGGACACAAATGACTTGTGCTTTCGGAGCGAGTGATTACTATGAACTCCACGGACACCCAATCCGTGGTATGCGGATGAAATCACCGGATGTGAATTCCTGACTTAGTTTGGGTTTTTTCCTTCTGTTCAAGTTCATTCGGGACAGGACGGACTGTGTTGCTCTGGTATATTGATGCCATCATGATTTTAACGATATCTGTGCCTTTCTTTTCAACTCACTGGCTTCGGAGAGAAGAACTGCCGAAGACAGCCGCCACGTTCCTGTAGCAAACGCAGTCAAAACGAACCACAGGACTCCGTCGACTCGTGCAAAATATCAGCGTTCTGGTACCCATGGGCGGTAATCACCCTGGTCCGTTTCGCACACGTCCAGCCTGCCATCTCGAACACCACGTTCCCGCTGCACACCGCAAGGATAAAACCGCTACCGTCCTCTCCCCCCGGGCTCCTAAGAAACACCCCTACTGGCCGCCCAAACGAGGAGCGACGATCCAGCCAGTACCCACTGACCGCGACACCCACGGACGAACACACGCCACAGCCACCATGTGCCAATTCAAATATCTCTCCAGCTTGTGCAGCATGTTCCACTGCCCACCGTGGCTCCGCACGGTGACACGTCCTTCTTGTCGGTCTTCCCCCCATACACCCACTGACATGGAGTAGGAAGAACCCGAGCTCCCCTGTATTTCCCGACCGTTCAACCCAACACATGTGGATGGACAAGGCATCAGGGACGCCTTGACGTAAGTATCCCAGTTTCTACGCGAGGAGAGCGGCTTCGCATCTGCATGGCGGTGCTAAATGCGAGAAACCAGTGGTGAAGCCAACCCCATCGCAATGCCAGTGGTCACCCCTAGATCCGGTAGCTTGGATATCAAGGCCCTGGTGATCGAGGAGTCAACTGAGGCTGGTGGAGACAGGAACCGAAGTTGGCTTTGTATGTAGGAGGGGTGGATTAGAGGGTGCTGCTGGGGGAGGTTCGGTGGTCTGCGTTGTATCATATGCAAGTAGGGGGTTTGTTTGCTTGTGGAGCTTTATTTGGCGGAGAGGATTCTTGAATACTGATCCGAGGCCACCTGCTCGCTATGGCAGGTGTGTTCCGGCGTCGTTGAGGTGCACCGCTGGTCCATTTGGCACTTTGAAGGAGAGCTCCGCAGTCTGTTGGGGGCAAACGTGACTCGGGCTCAATGCTCAACCAATCCCACTTTCAATGTTTGGCGAACTGGCGGTCGATCACACGATTACAGAGGATTTACCGCCGAAGCATCTGTTCGTCACTCTTCACATGCTGTGACGTTAGGGTTTTGTTCGCAATTTTCCTGCCGTTTGCATGTCATAGAATGACAGCTTATGATTCCGCGACGCCGCCAGTTGGCCACAACATCAACCCTCCGTCTGGCTTCCCGCCGATATCACCACCATCACCACCTGTGTGCCACAGGTCCTCCCAGCCACCAAGATGCCGTTCTATCGGCAAAACAGAAACTTCTCTCGCCCACCTCCTCCGCCCAACGATTTTCATTCTTCGCGTCTTCCCACCACTCCCCTTGCCCAGAAAATTCCGAGCTCCTCACCAACTGCTCCTCCCCGCGGCCAGCGGCCCGTACCAATTACCACTCAAGGGCCTCCCGGTTTTCGGGTTCACGCATTAACTCCGGCCCCCCGTGAGACTCCTGGGATTCGGATCCACGCACCAGCTCCCATTCCCCGCGAGACTCCCGGCTTCCGTAAAGCCAGCAATATGTCCTGCTTCGGCGGAGGACTCGAGCCCGGCCAACCTGGCGGGCCTAACTCGGTCGGCAGCCGGTCACCGGCCAGCAGCATGTCCGGCAGCAGTGGCCAGTCCATCTCCAGCAGATCGCCAAACCACAGCAGGGGCGGCTCAGCAGTCTCGAGTCTTAAGGGAATAACAATCGAGCACAGCGGTGGGCTCCCACTGAGCGACCCACTCTGTACGCACCCTCCCAGTCACTCGCCCGCCACGGCCCCCTCCTGCCAGAACAGCGGACCGCGCTCCATCCATTCGCTCGTGTCTTCGGCCGCCTCCTCCGTCTCCGGACACTCCGGCTCGCCGAATCCCGCCCGTAGCAACGCCCGCACACGTCGCAACGGGATCCCGCGTCCGAACCTGCTCGCCGGCTGCATGGATGTCGCGCCGCTCAATATAAGGAAGGGCAACCCGGCGGGCCGGCTTCCAGTGCCAGTCGCGATGGCGCCGAGTGGACCCCGGCCCCTGTTGAGGGTTGCCCCGCCCACCAGTGCGGACATGAACACCACCGCCCCAGTCATGCTGCTTCCGGGAATCTTTGTCGTCTCCTGCTGCGCCTGCGCCGTCAAGGCTCAGTGTCGGCTCCCAGAGGAGCAGCTCGATCGCTGGTTGCTCGCCTGTCCGACTGGCTGCGGACACTATCTGGGTGCCTGCCTCGAGACTACCGGTAACATCTACCGCAGTAGCGGCTGTCGGGTTGCGCGCGTCGGCAAGGAGAAAGACGCGACCGAGAAGTTCACGGACGGTGAGAGGGACGAGTCGACGCGGCTTTGATGATGGAATACTAGATGGCTTCGATGGGACGGATGAAATAGGTCGGTATATTTGCGGCTTTGTGATTCCGAATATGATTGCCCTTTACTACACCTGTACTCTGCAAGTCTGCTTGCCGTAAAATTTCTGAAACTAGATTTTGTGCGCCTATTACTGCGCTCCATAGAATCATTTCCAATCGCTTAGTATGTGTAACTAACAGAAGCAGTGAAATTTTCGTGGGTTGATTTGGATAAAGATAGCAGCTCTGGGCCCCCGTACCATCGGGTGGGAAGGTAGATAGGAAATCTCTGAACGAATGAATGATTCTGCTGTGGCTTGGGGAGTTGTTGGAGAGAGGGATAGGGACGCCGGGCGAGGCCTTCTGAGATCAAGCAAATGTCCCACGCTGCCGGCTCTACGAAGATGACGTGCTTGGGGTTGTAGTTGCTTGTAGCAGTTCCGTAAAAGGTTTCACAATTCTTGCGATGTGTAGGTGACCTTGAGGTGAAAGACAGAATCCATTCCAACCCCCGCAGCCACACATTCACACACCCATCCGTCAAACACCGCCCCACCGACTCACCAGCCCTCTCGCCCCAGCCGCGGCTGCTCCGCTTGTGGCTCGAAATCAGCTACGATCTCGACCTCTACGATCGCCGGCCGCAGCCCAGCATAGACCAATTCGAAAGGCACCCGCTCGCAACGATCACAGGCTTCCGCCGGATGGCCGCAGTCGCAGATGCCGTCCACCATGTTCGCCTCCCACGTTTGCTGGCCGCATATGCAGCACTGGTAGTTGTAAATTGTTATCGTTACTAGCAGCATGGTAACCGTGGTTGCGTAGAGGGTTACAGTTGTTGCAACTATGACAGAGGAGGGGGAGGGGGAGGAGGAATCGCTGGATATTATACTTAGTTGTCGGAAAGACCGCATGGAAAGAGATGGGCTTGAGCCGACAATTGAAAGCTGAGGAAGGGACACAGCTACAGAGTATCCCTTTGTTAGTTTGCCTTTGCGCTTAGGTACCGTAGGCATCCGTGCGCGGCACTGCCACTCGGCCACATAAAAAGTAGTTTAGCGGAGCCCAGACATGAGCGCACAAGCCACCGCCAACAAAGGGATACACGGTTGGAGAAAAGCCTGACAAAGACAGGACTGGTATCGTTCCTCTTATCTTGGAGATTCCTTTCAGACGTGTAATATTACGAAGACAGCAGGTAACTATAAGACCTTAGTCGAAAACAAAGGGGGTGACTTTCTCTGAGCGAGTGATTTATGGTGTGCCACTCCCTCAATTTGAAGGATACAACTTCGTATATATTCCGCCCATGCGCAAACCGCGCCAGTTTCCAAACTGGGGCCCGTCCGTGAACCCGCTGCAGCCTGTTCACGAACCAAGTACCTACATACCGCAGAGGCAAGATAGAGTCACAGCCAGCAGTGCAAAACCAATTGAGCTTTTAATACATACTGCTCACAGTCGATAGATAACACCTTAGAGAATCGCCTCGTTTTGTCTGATTCTCGGTTGGAGCCGTGGATGGGCATGTATCCCCAGTTCGGTGGTGGTGGTAACTAGTGGTGGGTGGTTTGGTATCAACCCCCCTGGCGGCGTCTTAACCAAACCTCATGTTCTGACTGCCCAATCGTGGGGGAGTAGGCAGCCGGCACGACAGCAGTGGTGGCGATGACGAGGACCACCAGAATCTCCAGCGGAACTTTCACGTCGCGCTGAGTCACGCGCCGTTGGTGTAGGTGGGCGCTGCGGAGCTCTGGGAGTAGACTGGCAATGCGACGAAAGTGGAGCTGATGGAGATGGAGATGGCCATCAGAATCAGCACAGTTTTTGTGCGACGTAGTGAGGCAGAAAGGTGGCTACGACAGGATATGGGAGTCGAGTAAATATTGGTGACAGCGGGATAAACCGTGATAAGCTCGGGGTAAACAGTGGCGGGAGCGGAGCAAACGTGGATGACAATGTTGGTGGTACCGTTCCTTCAGCCAAACATATACCAACTAGCCTGAAGTAAGACCTCACAGCGTAACTAGTTTTAGTCGGTTCCATCTGTTTGGTACTCCAGATTGCAATTGCCACACATACTGATCGATGACCACCCGTTGCCGACACATGCAACTCGACTGCCATCAACTCGAGCCCAGTTCAAGAAAAGTTGCAAAACGACGATCAGCAGGTGTGGCCCGGGTCACCCTAGCCAGGCCCAAGAGTCTCACGGCTGACGGTTACAGAATAAAGGTCCCGGAGGAGACCGCCGAGCGAACAGCGGCAACCAGCTTTAGCAGCGACGTTCCTTCAATTAGTGGGTGCCAGGTTGTCGAGCCCCGCTAAGCTAAACCGGCTAGCGTGGTTTATTAATCAATAGCGGGGCCCCGATTTTTGTAAACGTAGATGCACAAAACCCATCGAACTCAGCCAGTTTTGATCCAATTAAGTGGAGTAAGGGCTAGAAATGATCCCCGGATGTAGCCGGTGCCGACTGCGTGTTGTCGCTCTGGATTTGTTGCACTCCAAAATGTCAGGATCCTGATCCACAGCGGGTTTGGGGGGTTCTGAGCGTTCGTCTACACATAACTCATCGTACGCAACGAGTTTTGCCCCAATTAAGTAGTAAGGGCTAGAAATAATCCTCGGGTGTAGCCAGTTGCGCCCGCTTTGGACCCAGACTCCGCTCAGATTTCAATCTTCTCCTATCTCTACACTATCATCGTTATCAGATACATCGGCAGGCTCCTCCTCCAACACACATACATCCGTCAGAAGTTTTTGCAAACGCGCGGCCTCCTCCTTCTCCCCCTCTCCAAGCAGAGCAAACGATTCCCATGCCGCTGGCAGCCCCCTGCGGCCCTGCCTTCGTTTTCAATTGCTTTGTATTTCTCTTTTCTTGCACCAAACCCAGCCACCCGTACACCCAACTTTTTGCTTTCTCTCTCAGCTTGTCCAGCTTCTCCGGCCGTACACTCCTCTTTTCCTCCCCGCCTTTGTATAAGAGTTTACCGATATCCTTCAATCCCCACACCCGGCCGGCGCTGATGTAAACGTCGTTGCACCCCGTGGACCAACTGCTGCAGCAGGTTCGCATTTACGCAGAATTTCCTCTGCGGTAGCTTTCACGTTTCTAATACTTTGCGGAAAGCCACCACACTGCAAAATCTCACTCCGCCATACCAAAATCTCCTCTTCATCTAACAGTAGCCGTCGAGTCTTCCCATATTCTACAGCTGAACGCCGTCCACAAGTCCGATGCTTGAAAGCAGACACCTTCATTTCTGCCACCACTGCCGCATCCTTCTTTGTAGGAATGATTTCGTCCCCGCACATCTCGAAGGCATTCAAAAATCGGATTGGTTCTGGTACTACGCCGTGGCGAAATGGATTGAGGTGATCGCCGTTGGGGAATCGTGTTTCGCTGTCAGACATTGCTGCTATGTAGATAGTGATGCTGGTGAAGCGTTCCAGCAGCGAGCGCTGTTACTTCTGAAGCTGCCCCTGAAAAAAAGAAGTATAAACCAGCTAAAAGTAGACTAGCGCGGCGGGCTCGACTACCTGGCACAATTCCTGTCTTGATGCACGCCCCATGCTAGCCATACTCGTCCCTTACCAGAAACACTTCCAGGGAAGGGTTGTGATTTTTCAGGAGGATGGCTTACGTTGAACGATCACCGGCTTTTTGGGCACAACACCGATCGGCTGTTGGCCGGGATCCTGCTGCCGGCGTGATGACCGCTGCCTGGGGGAGCAAATCGCAACAGTCCAACAAAAAGGGGATATCTCCCCACCGCGAAGAAGACGAGGAGGCATCGACCGCGCCTCGAAGCAGCCAGTGCGAGGGCAGCAGACAGCCTCGGGAAGCGGTGGGGGTAGGAATCACGGCGAGAAGATGCGCGGAAGGCGTAGCACGCAGAGTGCAGTCGAATGGCGAGGATGGGGGGAAGAGGTGTGTACAAGGCACGTAGGACTGTCGATGTAGGCAATTTAGCGCTCTCGGGGGAGCGAATTGCACCGGGGCTACATACGACTGGACTGTGGAGAAATGAACAAACCCTATACCTTACACTAACAGGGATCCATTATTATTATTGATGACGATGATTCATCAATCGCATGAGACCTATCAGATTATCCACAAAAGAGCAATATAGTTTAACTATGTCAGTGATCGGGTGCGGCCTTGTCAGATCATGGTTTAATCATATAGTTATAGACTATAGCGGCGACTATAGCGGCGTGCATTTTGACCAGTTCCCGTCCGCTGTCCAGGCGACCCGCCCCCTAACCCTCGCCCGCAGACACCATGAAGGAGGGCTAATATCGTCATGATCCAATAGGGTCGCACACGATTAATGAATTATCATCATCACCATGAAGGAGGGTGGGGGAGAAACAGAAGTTGTTCCTCACCCTGGGCACTCAGCTCTCGGCCCCCATCCGCTCCTGTTCCCGCTCCCTACGCTGTCAGATCATGACAATATTACATAACCAGATCACTCATATAGCCTTCTAATTTTGCAAAAGTCCTTAGGTAACCGAGTGAGATCCGTGAAGCTCACTGTTCACATATCCAATCCTCCAATCCATGATCCTCCAAGACATTGCACCTACCTACCGGATTTGCTGTACCCCTTGGACATCAGAGCGGGTCTCTACAAAGAGCGAGCCAACGGTAATCCGCCGTCGTTCTAACATTACAAGTCGTATAATTCGTTGGACGACGTCGACCCTCGAATACAATTGAAGAGGCAGTGGAATTTATCTGAGTTACAATCATGAATCAAGGCTGTATCGGCAAGCCTCGGTTACGACCAGTCACTCATTGAAAGCTTCTTGTGGAGGTCCTAACTTGAAGGGACTTACCAGTCGCTGAACCTCAGTATCCAGAGTAGGCAATTCTAGGTATATGTGTCCGAAGGGTGAACCACTCAATGCTACCGGTGTATAAAGCCCGGCCCGCATGCCACCTGACCCTCTCTCCCTCCTTCACCCTCATCCTCTAACCACCAAACGCCATCTACATCTAAGATTGTCTACCTCCAGACGAACCACCGACATTCACAACAGCATTCGTCTACACCACAACCGCGGACTTCAACACCACAGCTCCTCAGAAGCCTCCTGAGAAATGTCTTCAGAAATGAACGAGAAAAAGGTTTCGCACATCCCTTCCCCGCCGCCGACGCCGACTCTACAACCGTTTCCGCACCTGTATAACCCTTTGCTGGAAGGTGAAGACATCAATGAATTCTCCACTCGAGAGCTCGTGAATGTCCTCAATCCGGCTGTCGACGGACGTGACTGCATCTCTCACATCTCGCAGGCGGATCCTGGACACAGACAGGACTCCACCTCTAACACCGACCAAGGCAGTGCAGCCACTACGGATGATGCATCTCACGGACAGGAACATATCCTGGAGAGCGCCACCGGCCAGTCAATCGGATGTGCTCATGGCTGCGCGTGCGGGAACATCCCTCGCCGCGAGCCTCCCGCAGTCATGACATCCGACGAGCGAACGGACCCGTTTGCACTGGTCGCTGCTATCTTTGACCACGTCCACGGGATGAGACACCTGCCAGACCTGGACATCTATGCGGCTGCAACGGACTATGTCAAGGCGTACACTTCTGCGTGCGGCCCCGAGGAACACAGCGATGACTTTTTCGAGGAGGTTGCCGAGCTGGTCGAGCTGTTCTTTCGAGGCCTACCAGTGGAGGAGCAGGTGCCTGCAGGTGCCGAGGGCGGGACTGCGGCGCAAGAGCCTCTCCTCCGCGCCCTCTGCCTCGAGCAGGAGGAGCCACAGCGTCCGGAGGACGAGGGGCATGAGAATGAGTGGATTGAGTGGGAGCGCAGGTAGCACGATGGCATCGACACGGCTATGAGCGGCGGAGAGTGATGGGGTCTCTTTGGGTGGGTATCTTGTTCTTTGGGCCGTTTCTTGAATCTCTTGTTTGGTTCTTTGTTGCTTTGCTGTTGGTCTTGGCTTGCACTTTCAGGGTTTCCATTGATTTCATACACGCTCTGCGATGATCTTTTCAACTGAGAACTACTTTTCTGTTTTTACTCTTCCCTTACATCTTCTCTGTCCGACTGGTTCGGTAACAGTAGGAGGCGCACAGTGATTCCGGACGACTCGAGATGATGATGATGATGATTCATTGATCGTGTGTGACCCTACTGGATCATGACGATATTATATACAGTCCTTTCCTGTTCACCGTCCGCCGCGACCTCCCACAGTCCGCCGACGGCCCGCGGTAACTCCCCCTGCCCCCGCCTG
>Ga0307512_10005871_pt1 | contig 12625 bp, 13 predicted proteins | sample 14_EM_MG_FD_200267 | JGI IMG/M metagenome (GOLD analysis project Ga0307512, IMG submission 200267) | Populus trichocarpa ectomycorrhiza microbial communities from riparian zone in the Pacific Northwest, United States - 14_EM | ecosystem: Host-associated > Plants > Roots > Unclassified | place... | reverse complement strand
CCTGCTGATTGCCCTCACCACTTAAACTCATCGGCACGTGGTCACCCTTCTGTTAAATTTATTGCTGTATGATATTTTCTGGCATAATTCCGGTCCCTTCCGTGCCCGGCACCCACTACCCTCCAGTCCCCTTACACCAGTTTTTCTTATCTCACCCGATTCTTGTCTCGCCCGCTCTTTTGTGATGCCGCATAGATATGCTCTCTCTTGTTGTCCGTTTATCGATTTCGGTCTCTTTTGGGTTTCTTTTGCGTCACGTCTCGTCTATCCTGGTCTGCTATTCGTACACATCATCATGCTCTTTACACTACATTCTGCTCATGTATTATGACTGTTTTCACTTGCATCGCAATGGAACTTACCTACACGTTTTCGGTCTTCTGATATGTTTGGTCCGAACGTCAGCTAGTCACAGTGATAACTCAAGTTGGAGTAAGGACTAACTTACCTCGCTGATCGTGCGTGGCTGACCGGATCTTTACTCGCATCTCACCATCAACGCTGTGCCAAAGCTAGTTCCGGGACCTACAGGTGCGTCGAGACACCCTCAGGCGGTACGCTCGTCGGCCATCGGGGAATGGAAGCAAGAATAACTGGCGGTGCTGCTCCAGTACAGCTTTCATTCTTCAACTCGAGTCGCGTCGCGGCCACGGACCCACGGTCTATCCGGCCTATAATTTACGGTACAGCACGAGGCTGGGCACACTATCAGAGCCATCGGCTAGACCACAAGTGCGATGTTCCGATAAGGACCAGCCCTTGTGCCCATCGAAGCAATTGGGTCTCGCAACCCTGGATGTACGAGATAGTAACCAATTCAATTTCGCGTTATCTTTAAAGTTCAACGCCCAATGGTCCCTTGTCTCGTATACAAGTGTACGTACTGTAGAGACGCCCTTTCATTGAACTCAAGTTAGTCACCGGTGGCTGTTCCGAGCCTAGGGTCTCTTGAATTCAGCCGAAGCCGTCCGCCAATCCCTCTCGGCGCGATTTATCAACGCCCGGCGGTTATCTCCGACGTTGGGAGTCACCCTCTTTTGTTGCCTTGACCCGAGTCTGAAACCATCAACGATCGTTTCGAACCTCGATCGAGCATACGATTATCAGCCTCTGTATAATCTATCCACGCCGTGCATCATTTCGACCCCCGAGTCACGCTCAGGATTGCATTCTGCACGTCGTTTTCTGTCGGACATCTAGAACTGGATCGTTTGGGCTCAATTGCGCAGGCCGAACAGATGGCGGTTGTTGCTTCGGTCTTCGGGTAGACCCCAACAACAGTCGATGCCGATGATTGTTTCATCGTTTCCGATACGAAATCACCTTGCACCGCCTATATTGTGGCGCTCTCACATGGGAACGAACAAATAGCTTGATATTTTGATAGCAAATAAAAGGGTACCTCAAAGTCGATATCCCTCGTTCCACGACCTACACCTGCTACTTCATTCCACGCACTTCTTCTTCTTCTTCTTCTTCGAAAAGACCACTAACTCGGTATGGCCTCTAACGAAAGCGGAAACCTTTGGTTCCTCCAGCCGTCCCCTCCGTCTGGTGCCGATCCTAATCAACAGACTCAGCCTGTTCCTCCACCGCAGCAACAGACTTATCAGTCCCCCAATCCGGCGAACCCTTTCAATAAGCCAACACAGTCTCCGCCACCCCAGGACGGACCCGGTTACGGGGCACCTCAGCCTGGCTATTCGCAACAACAATACCAACCTCAGCAGGGATTGCCTTATCCTCCTCAACAACAGGGCGGTCCGATCCCTCCACAGTATGCTTCGCAGCAAGGAACGCCTTACCCCCAACAGCAAGGCTCTCCTTATCCCCAGCAGGCCTACTCTCCCCCGCAACAGCAGGGATCTCCTTACCCCCAACAAGGCTACCCTCAACAGGCTTATGCTCAATCTCAACAGAGACAATTCTTCGATCCCAACTCGCAAGTTGGCGGAGAAGCCGCTTCGTTCTATGGTTCCGGTCCTCCTCCCGTAGTTCAGCCGGGACAAGGCCCGGGCGGCCTTGGTGACCGTGGGTTCTTCGACAATGCAATGCAAATTGCTGGTGTTCAACAGCCTCCGCTTGGGCCGGACGGTATGGAGAGGGGTTGGTTCTCTTCGAGCAAGAACCCACTCGACCCACCTCCCAAGATGTTCAAACGCCCCGCTCCCGGTCATTACGGTTACGTCAAGTTCCAACCTATAAGCGTCCTTGCTGTCTCCGACAAGTTACAGGATGGCTTCGCCTTGATCCCACCCGTCACCGCTCCTGGAGACCAGCATCCGTTTGCTTCTCATGACATCACCGAGGATGACTGGCACAAGTGAGCACATTCCGCGCGCGCAATTGTCGGATCGGATCGAGCTTGAGCTTGAATTTCCATAGATTCTTGAAAGACTTCCAGAAGACGGCACACCTTTCCGCTTCTGACCGTCTCTTCCAGGGTATGGCCAATAGCTTTATGAAGGGTACATCCGTTTCTATTAACAAACCATGAGGTCACGATAATTTATCTCGTTTTATAGATAAGATACCATCCGCTAAAGTCCAGAAGAGGATGACTGAGAATAAACTCGAGCCTATCGGCGATTATCTTATGGCTTGGAACCATGTCGGTATCGTTTTATTCATAGCTGATCGTCCCATCCTAACCCGTGTTATAGTACTTCTTCCACCCCCGTCGAATATCCGTTGTCCTGGCCAGGGGAAGCTATCGCTTCAGTGGAGAGTCCGATGATTATCCTCCTGATATCACCCGCCGTACCAAGAAGGTCTCCAAAGAGAAGAAGTCTTACTCCAGCTCCCGGTCCGTCAATGCTCCTTTGGTCACGGCCGCCGAGCCCTACCCTAAGGGTTCTCTGCTCGCTCCTCTCCTGAACCCGCTCCACAAGGCCGTCTATGACACCACCGTCGCTGTCTCCAGGGCTCCGAGTGACCTCCTGTACGGGACCAGGCCGGGGGAGAAGGTTGAATCGAGCAGGTCGCTCAGGGACTCGGACGATGAGTCAGATTCCGAAGAGTATACCGACTCCGAGGAGGAGAGCGAAGACGGTGATCCCATCAGTGCATTCCAGAAGAAATTTGAACGTGATACAGCCGCCGCCCACAGGAAGGCCGAAAAGGACCTCAAGGCCTTCCACAAAAAGGCGGCTGCTGACCGTGAGGCCTTCCGCGCCTTGACTGAGGGTAGGAGGGCTGAAAGGGAATTCCGCAGGGAGGAAAGGGAAGCGCGCAGAGAGGATAGGAGGGCTAGAAGGGAGGCGCGCAAGCAGGGGTTCCATCACGACGCTGGCAAGGAGAGCAAGAAGCACGGGAAGGAAAAGGAAAGTGGCGGAGATGTTCCTACAGGCAGGTTCAGACTCGTTTTGTGTTATTGGGACGGACAGCGGGAGGTGTATTAGATGAACGGGGTTCCCCACTAAAGAATTATTCCATCATTTATTTCGTGTTTGTGCTTATAGCAGTATTTTGAACGAAATGATGATCAAGTCTCATTCACGTGCCCCCGACTCGATCGCATTCCAGTTTCCACGGGGCTTCCCCGTAACCGAGCTGACCCATCAGACAGCCGCTGGGATGGCGACACACTAAACCGCTTCGACTCGGCTGCCCGAAATATCCCGCGCGCGCGTTGACCACGATACCACCATGACCCCCGCTACGACCAATAACTTCTACTTGCAACCCCCGCAAAACGGTGGTATCCATGGAAAGTCGCCTCTCAGTAAGCCAGCTTATGGGGACACCGGGGATGATGAGTCCAACGCTTCGTCTGAACTGAACGAGTTTGTGGCCGCTGGGAGGAGGGATCCGGAGGTGTACAGGAGGACTTTGCAGCCGTGGAGGGCTGTTATACGGCGACTCATAGTGAGGATGGTTGAGAAGGAGTCCCACATCATTTCCGCTATGCAGGTGCTTCAATCTCCCCTCAATAAGCGCACTCTAGCATGCTAATGGTGGTATAGGACCGACTGAGGACCCCATGGCTAGACGCTTACTTTGTGTACACTTCAAGTTTGGGCACCCATACGTTCTTTATGACCGCCTTGCCGATTGTCTTTTACTTCGGTCGGCCTGATATTGGACGAGCGTGAGTGTTCACCCTCTGCATGCCGAACCAATGGCAGATGCGTGGGGGACTGATATGATGCGTCGCTCAGACTTCTGTGGGCACCGGCTTTTGGAGTATATATCACGTCGCTCATCAAGGATTTGTTGTGTTCACCCCGACCGTTTGCTCCCCCGGTCACCAGGCTGAGTGTGTCATATTCTCGACCCCCAATAATTAACTCTCACTTATTTTGTGTTCAGCCTTCGGCTCTCATCATCTGGAATATGGCTTCCCCTCCACCCACACTACTAACAGTGTCTCCATCGCCCTCTTCGTCTACTCACACGTCCACCGGCTCTATTTCTCCGAATCTTCGATATCGCCGACGAGCTACTACATCTATCTCGCTGCCATTTTCTTCTATGCCTTTAGCATCGTTTTTGGACGCATATATGCCGCCATGCATTCTTTCACGGACTGTGCTTTTGGGGTCATCTTGGGTGCCGCCATCTGGGCTCTTCAGCACATTTACTTGGAACGGACTGTAGAAGCCATCGTCAATGGCGGCTGGATTGGTGAGTTTGAAGATCCCGTTTTCTCCAGGGTAGTGGTTCGACATATACCGACCTTCACGATCCAATTCAGTTCCCATAACTGCGACCTCGCTCTGCTTGCTCATGGTGAACCAGCACCCCCAACCCGTCGACGATTGCCCGTGTTTCGAAGATGCTATCGCCTTCCTCTCTGTCGTTCTGGGAGACATCCTTGGCGGTTGGGCCTCGTTCCAGTACGGTGTGACCCCCGAGTTCTTCAAAACCCCGCAACCTGGTTCGGCTTACTCGACTGTTGCCGACGTCACGAATTGGTGGCTCTTTTCCGTCATCAAGGTGGTTGTCGGAATTCTCCTCATCTTCACCTGGCGTATCTTCGCGAAAGCCTCACTGCATTTCGCCCTCCCGAGGATCTACAGGTTCCTCGCTATCATCTTCACCTTGCCCCACCGAAGGTTCTATACCCCCGCCACGGATTACGAAGAAGTTCCCATGGAGAGAGGGTTGCACCCTATCCCCTCGGTCATCGACCTCCCTAGTCAGTTGCAATTAGAGATGGACGACGAGAACGTGAGCGCCAGCACCGGAAGATCTAGGAGGGGCAGTGTGACCCTTTCTGATATGAAGAGGAGGAACAGGTCCGAGAACGAGTTTGGTCAGGACGTCAAGGTCTTCGGGGAAAAGGCCAATGGGCAAGTTCGCCAGGCGAGCGAGACGGCTGGTGGTGGTGAGGCTTCAGAGGCGGAGGTGAGACGATACGATGCAGATGGTACGCTTACCGTCCTTTTCCTCGACCATTTGTTACAGTGTTAACTCGACTGCCTTGATAGTCTTGACCAAGGTCATCGTGTATGCCGGTATCGGTCTGTTGGCTGTGCATGTCACCCCCGTCATGTTCGAGATCCTCGGTTGGGGTGTGTAGGAGATTAACCGACCATCTTATAGTTCCTTCCGTTTTCTTTTCTTTATTTTTCCTACTTTTGCCCACTCATTGTGGGTGTCCTTCCGCCTGTCTATCCCCGTCGTGTCGATGCTTGGTTTGTCTTCCTGATTCTTCTCGGATGAATGACTGGCTCCATCGTACTAATATATATACTATCTTCGTCGGAGAGTGTCCGGCTCCTATCCAAAAATCACATGAGGCCCGCATGCATATGCGAACTCCTTTCAGTCGTCTGACCAGCTCGCTCATGACGCACGATTTTTTTGTTTAACTGTGTCCTTGTTTATTTTATCTAGTGAAAGTAGGGGATCACACAGAGAGCCCATGGAAAATGAATGGGAACTCCAGCATATTATACGCAGTCGTAGAACGGATTCTTGGTTCGTTAAGGAGACGAAGAAACGGTGAAGACGTTAATTAACGTAGGTGGATAGCAAAAGTGCTATGGAGCGGGGCTGGAGATCGGAGGGGAGCGAGAGGAGAACCGGAGGAAGGAGGGCCGGCGTTTGCCAAGGTGCATACATGCATCCGGGGACCATGATAAGCAAGAATGGAACCCTGGTGACACAGTACCACCGTGAAAAAACGAGGATAGGAAGGATAGGCATGCTGGGTGATGACGAAGAATGGAGCCGGTAACGATAAAGGACGGGGGTTGGAGTAGGAGTACGAAAACAAGGCAAGACGAACGGTTAATCAAAGCCAACGACAACAGAAGTACGAGGGAAGGGAGAAAAGCAAAACAAGAAAGATCACAAGGGACCTCGCTTTGAGATACTCAAACTCCTCATGCTCTCCTCCAAAAGTTCTGTCGCACGTGTTTGGCAGGACTTCTGGGAGACCTTTGGAGAGGTCGTTATCGAAGTCGTAGTCGTGGCCCTCTTCAACTTTGTTTGTGATGTAGGCTCGTCAACGTCGACGACCTTTACGATCGCCTTGCCCTCCAACACCTTCCTGACTTTGTCAGCGTCCACGCCCTTTCGAGGGGATTGTCCAGAGAAGGCTTCCCAAAATGCGGACCCAAGCTTGGTCAGCAAGGTTTGTGAGGCAAGTGAAGCCAGCACCGCTTCTTGGGGAGTGGCCTTGGGTGAGAGTTCGGGAGTAAGAGCGGGTGTCAAGTACTTGGGAGTCTTGCTTGGGACAACCGGCGAAGTTGACGGTTTGGTGGTTGCTGTGGCGAAGTAATGTGGCAACATGCCAGCTGCAAGACCGTTGAGGTGGGGAGTCTGATGGTGTTGCTGCTGGTGTTGTGATTGTTTCTGAGTGCCGACGTTTGACCACAAGTTCATCCTGTAAAGGTCCATGCTCTTCATCGTGAATGGGTTTTGATCTGCGAAGGAATCGAATTGCAAGGGGGGCTGCAAGCCAGTCGCCTTGGGTTGCGGGGTAACCGTTGGCTTTGTTACCCCATTCAAAGTGGGATTCAGGTTCTCCTGGAGCAAGGGTCTTGAAGGAGGCGTGAGGAGACCTTTTCCGGCCAGAGCGGTGAGGGATAATTCTGGAATGAGAGTGGTATGAACAGGCGTGAACCCTCCGATGGTGCCGAAAGGATTTGATCCTCCACCCCAGAAGCCAGATCGAGTGCTGGCGAGCCGTGGGCTGGACGGAAGATCCTTGTTGGGGTTGGGAGCGAGCAGAGGGGATGAAGGAGCGGGAGATGGAGCTGAATTGCGTGCTGCGACCGTAGCGGCGGCAGAAACTGCAGGAAGAGGAGCAGGAGGTGGAAGCACAGGCGCTGGGTTGGCTTGCAAAAGCGACTTCTTGAGAGTTTCGATTTCATGCTTGAGGGCGTGGTTTTCTGATTTGGTAGAACCGAGTTCACTTCGAATAGCGTCGATGAGACGATCACGTTCGGCAACATCGGCTTCGAGGGTCGTAATATATTCTGTAACCAAAAGGAAATTCGCTTTGTTAGAATTCACTCGAATGTTCCAAGCGCTAATCCCCACCTTTCCTGCGGACACGGAAATTGCGCGCACTGATCTTGTTTCGAAGCTGGCGTTTCTCCTTTGAAGACATCTTCTTGTACTCCTCGGGGGACGGTCGCCAGTCATCAGGCTCGCGGTTCTCCTCGATGGACTGTGGGGCTGATGGCCTTTCCTTAACAATGGGAGCCTTTTTGACGATACCGCCGCTCTGAACGGTGCCCCGCCTGTTGTTCTTGCCCTTTCCACCGACCTTGACAGGGATGTCAAGGTCCTCTGGAGATGTAGCTGCAATCGGCGATCCATCGCCGTTGTCTTGTGATGATTGATTCTCTACTGATTCTGGGGAAGGATTGTTTGATGGAGTGCCGACGAGCTGAGGGTCGATGGCGAAGACGGGGGAGGGGTTATCGGTGGTATCGGTAGCACTTCCGGAGATAGATCTGGAAGAGGACGCGAAGGGATCTGCGGAGGTCAAGGAAGCGAGAAGGTCAAAAGAAGAGGTGGCGCTGGGCAGGAAGTCTTGTTTCGAGAGCTCATCAGCGCCGTAGAAGTTGAAAAACGGGTCAATGTCCTGGGGAGGGGTCCTGGGTGAACTTGATGAAGAACGGCTGGACGGAGCGAGGCCAGAAACTGGCGACTGGTTGCTGGTGGACGGTGCGGCGAACATATCGAGGTTGAAGAAATCTTCAAACGAGCTGAAGGGAACCTGAGATTCGACCTCCATGATTTGGGTAGACATCAAGGAGAGGGGAAACTGCTGGTGGACGGGGGATGTGCAAAACTTATGTGCGTGGGTCGTGTTGTTGGTGAAGGAGAGAGGGAGGCTTGCGTGGCTTAGTCAGCTGCGGCATCCATACCGGCTAAACCCGGAGAGTGGGCGTATTACGCAGCCGGGGAACTGGCACCGAAATGAGCGTTAACTATGCCGTCGTTGTTCACTGCGAACATAAACCTCTCTTGTTATCTTATCATCCCTGGGGCAGACGATGCGGTGGCATGGACCAGGACCTCGTCTTTCAATTGTTCATTTTGAGCCGTTCCTCGTCGATCCTACCGCCGGCGGACATCCCTGAAGCCACGATTTACTTACCTGGAGCGGGATTACAAGGACACGTAGACACGCAGCCAGACTAACCGTTCACGGTCGTGTCCGACTGACAAACAGATACTCCTCCTCTTGGACTGACCCATCTGCATCAGCTTGCAGTGATTCAACGTAAACGCACGACCTACAGTCGTAGCGAAGATCGTTCTAGAGGGCTCAAGACCTGTGTCATATACCCCACACGTCAAGACGGATCATTTATCCAATCCCCTCCCATCGAAACTTCTAAAGACAAACTTTTGACCTCATCCACTCAGGACCCAGGACACTTGGTGGACACCCCCGCATGGTCGATTTTTATCCGGACCATCCCATAAACTTAATTTCTCGCTACTCTTTTTTTGGTCAATAATACGTACGAGCGGACCACAAATGCCTCGTGTACAGGTACAATTGTTCGAGGATGGAGAAACGGGTACAAAGTGTCTTGGGTTGTATACAAGAACAAGCGCAGTACATACACATACAAACCCTCCAACGCCTCGCCCCTCTCCCCACTCCATAGCAAAATGGGTGAGAACTCGGATGGACGGACCGTGGGAGAGGTCGAAACAATTATACAAACTACACCGCACACAACTCCACCATGATAAAGAATCAGACGAACAACACCAACCCGCGTGAGAACAAGGGTAAACGAGACACAAGTCATCGGGGATCGAGAAAACTTTTGGGGTTAAAAAAACAAGAGACGGATAGGAAAGCGGTCGCGCAGCTTTTTAGGGGGTGTCGGGATAGATATGAGATGGGCATAAGCTCGTCGTCGAAAGTTGGGTCGTGGGACAGGTTGTACACACAAAAAGCAAAGACGGAAAGCGATAAACAGACCAAACGTGAGGAGATCGGTATAACAGCACGAGGTGGGATCCGGTTAGCTGGCGCAGCACGCGGTTTGTAGCATTGGTATTAATGGCGACTCGAAGGAGGGGAAGGGGGAGACGAGGAGGGAGGGAGAGAGGGAATTATACCACAGTGAAACCAGGGGGAACGCCGGAGGAGGAATCGCATGACATGGGCCAAATAAGAGACGGAGAACGAATTCGCATGGGTATCATGTCTGCATATCATCGACTTCGCTCTTCACCTGAACTTCACCCATCCCATTTTGTCGGACAGTTCGATCCCGCCCTCGGTTGAGCTCGACGGATGAGTCTATCCTGTCGTCATCACCCTCAACACTACCCGTTCCAACGCTCGGAGGGGTCAACGAGGAATCCATCCGGGTGGTGTTTCCGTCTTCGAATCCGTTGTTCGCGTCTCCTGAGGGCACCCGTCTTCCAGTGTCCATGGCAGTGTCTTCTTCCGGCATGGGACCAAGGCCAAAGTTGAAAGTGTTCTTGGGGTAACCGTTGACGCGGATAGAAAAGTCAGAATCAGCAACCTCTTCGTGCAACACCAGGTCCCTGAACCCGTCAGCATCGTGGTCAATGGCTTCAAAATGGTTCTGCGTTCTGCCGCTCATATTGGTACTGTTCGGGAGCTTAGCTGTACCGTCTTGCTGGTAGACCTGAGCCTCCTGCTCAAGATCTCGGTTCCGAGATGCCTGGGCAGAGACAAGCTGCTGGAGGTATCTAAGAGTGGAAATGGCCGACGTCAACTTCCCAACTAAGAAGGCCATGTGGGAATGCAAAGATGCATACTTGATGTACTCGACACTCTTGCGAAGGATCATACCCTTGTTGGCTTTCACGATACCACCTTCGGTATGCGTGCCGTTGGTTCCGCCAGCTTTCTTCACAGAAGCACATTCACCGCTGTCTTCGTCATCCTCTGCCTTTGAGGAAGCAAGGCCTTCACTGCCAAGAGGGTTCGAGAGGCCACTTATACCAGTAATTCCAAACAAGAACTCGTCCCCGGTTCTGGCGGTCACTGGAGCTAAAACCCGATATAAATTTCTGCGATGTAACGGGAGGGGATGATAGGATATTACCGTTTGGATCCAACATCGACTCTGGAATCAGAGTGGCAAGTTCTGCGATTCGCTCGTTGATGTTATCTCTCCTACGGCGTTCGACAGCATTGTGCGATTCGCGACGACGGCGACGTTTTTCCACGGCAAGTAGTGCCCTTTGTTGACGAGATTAGAACGTAATCAGAGTCTGATATCACGAGGGAGAAAAGGAAGGATCATATCAACGCACTGTTTCGATACAGCGTCATCTTCACTGTCTGCTCCGTTTACGACCTTGGCTGCTGCCACATCTTTTGGGCTGACTCCCAGCGATACGGCGCTTCCTACAGACCCCGGATTGAATTGGGCAAAGGAATGGTGATTTCCCACGGTCTCAGAAGCCGGGAGGCTAAATTCGTTGTGCCTAAAATCATGCGCTTGTTGCTGTTGCGAGGGGACAAACCAATTGGATGAGTTCTCATTCAAAGCGTGCAAGGACAATGGGGAAGTCGCGCTAGTTGGTGTATGCTGCGATGCGGCCCGGTGCGGATGGGATGACGGGATCACAATTGCCTGAGTACGGTGGTGGGGAGGTGGAGAAACCGAAGAGATCGAGTTACGCTTGTGTCGAATAGTCCGGGTTGGACCCCCATTGGTAGATGGAGGTTCAGGGTTTACTGCTGGAGTAGCTGGAGCCCGGGAACGTGAGCGGGAACGGGACGTATTTGAAGTGAAGCCGACGGGGGAAGGGGAATGACGGATGGTGAACTCGGAAGAAGTAGGTGAAAAGTGATTTGTGAAAGATGGAGGATTCGGATGTTCGTGGGCCGGAGGATGCGTTTGGGGTGGCTGTGGATCATAACGCATCGTGGAATTCAACGCAGGAAGGGTGGAGTTGAAATGTGGATGGGGATTGAACTCGTGTAGGTTATGATACTGTTGGGCCGGGGGTTGGGTCTGCGCTGGGTTAAGGACAAACTGACCAGAGAAATTGTTATGAGCATGAGGTGGAGGATGTTGCTGCTGTTGATGCTGGTTATTGTTCGTTGCTGAGATATCGAAGATATTATGGGTGGCCTGTGGACGGTAAGACGAGTCATCGAATTGGGGACCAGAAGCGTTCGACGGGGGAGTGTGTGTAGACCTCTCGTGCGAAGACTGATGGCTCGTGTGAGGAGCGGGAGACTGAGCGATTAACGATGCAAGTTCTTCACTGAAATCCATGCTGGGAGTGGTGGGATCACCGGAAAGCTTGCGGAAAGGATCTGACAAGAGCTGGGGCATGAAAAGCTGACCGTTAGAGTCAAAGCTGGCCTGAGAGGGGCTCGGAGGGTTGTTTCCGCTGGTGGAGGAAGCTGATGGGAGGTGAAAGCCCTCCTGCCTGATTACGGGGGGCCTGTAGCCGGATGGGGGATAGAGGGAGGTCATTGGAGAGTCGAAAAGGGACGTAGGGACAGCAAAGAGAGGGATATAAGGATATTTGAGGGAAACAGGAGATGTCGGTTGGGGGGAGAGATGGGAGGACGAGGAGTGGACTGTGTTTTGGAGAAGGTGTTTAACCCGGCAAGGGACTGGATGCGGGGTAGAAGGACCCCGGACAGCGCACCACGGCCGAGACATTCCATATCGGGAATTTTGATCAGAAATTCGCTGTGGTGAAATTAGCGCGCAGTGCCAACTCGACGATCTGGCACGTACGACTTCATCTGAGGCTCGTTCACCTCCTTTGAGTAGTGCACAGTCGGTGGAGCTCGGCAAGACAGTCCCATTGTCACGACCGGAGTGATCATATCCACGGCACACTTGGTTGACTCGCGACAGCCATGGCCAAGCGCCAGCCTACTGTTCCCAGCTCTATGGCGAACCGGAACCCCAAAGACTAAGCATTCAGTTCGCATCCATAGATGCCACACCCGCGCTGTCCTGGCGCCTGAGTCCTTTGAGCGAATTCGAGACAAGGTCCGGGTGGCCGATTTGCAAGTTGATAGGCTCGTATCGATCAAGGGCTTCCGTCCCGGTCAGATAACCGTGTAAGGCCTCACCCTTCCCCTCTCCCCCCCCCTCCCCGGATGCCAGCTATAATCAGGTCATCCGGGGACTCTTTCCCCTCTGGGGCCCCGCATCCATCCCTTTCTTACTTCCAGTAGACTGGGTCA
>Ga0307512_10005870_pt1 | contig 12633 bp, 12 predicted proteins | sample 14_EM_MG_FD_200267 | JGI IMG/M metagenome (GOLD analysis project Ga0307512, IMG submission 200267) | Populus trichocarpa ectomycorrhiza microbial communities from riparian zone in the Pacific Northwest, United States - 14_EM | ecosystem: Host-associated > Plants > Roots > Unclassified | place... | reverse complement strand
ACAAACATGAGGAACATCGCCCCTGCACTCGTGAGTGTGCCAGAGGACAATGTAACGTTTGACAATGGTGCGCGCCGGGTATTCGAAGCTAAACGATCACAAAACCTCATGCCACTCTGGATTAAAACAAGTTTCGAACCAATTTAAACAATCATGGAGACACCCTACGAGCTGCCCAACGGTTCAAGCGATTTACGCGATCGTCGGGAGCCGGGGAGTCTTGCATAGATACAACGCGTATCGGTAATAAGCTCATCGAATTTGCTGTTCGAGCTAATGTTGACTCCGTCAGGAACGCGGCGGAAGCCCGGGGTAGGTTCACCGCCTATGGTATGGCCCCGGGGAACCAGCTACGGCGGTGGCACGGAACGAACAGGAACTGTAACGTAGGGGACGATGGTTGTACCTCCTTTTGTTACTCCTCGCAGTGCTCTCTATGCAGTATCATCAGAAACTCGTTCGACATATCGCATTCGAAGAAGAAAACCGGATGGGGGAGATTTGGAAATGGGATCTACACCTCGTCCACATCCTCGAAGTTTGTCGGGTGCTCTCGCCGATCGTCAAAACCGTCCTGATCCTTGGTGTTTGCAGGTCAAACGATTACAGCACGAACCTCGTGTATTCTCCGTGGAAGGCCCTCTTACTTTCCTACGTGGTGGTCGGAAATGGCAAGAAGTTCACAACGGATCAGCCTACGTTAACACAGGCCCCTGCGGGTTTTGATTCAGTGCGGTAGATGTACTTATCCCCCTTCGAGGTCTTTTGTGACTGTTCTCCAGGTCATTGGCGAACCCAGCTCCGCAGGTTCTCTGAACTACGACGAACTTGTCGTCTATACCAACGACGCTGTGCGTCCGGGTTACTTGGTGGTGTATGGTTCCTGAGAACAAATGTACGTGATACGAGGCCGATGCGCGTTTAGGAGTCCTTGGGTTGTAAATCTTTTGTTTACTATGCGCGGGAAACGCTAGGTAGCTGTCAATTGCGAAGAATTTGGTATACGGGAGGTGATTCGGTAGCCAGTAAGCGAAACAGCAACACTACCGGGACCATGAGCCTGGATCTTGCCATCTTTCCGTTTAGCACCCGACGCCACTAGGTCGAACTAGAAGCCATTCAGAGAAAAATGGTGCAGGCACTCAAGGAGTTGGAAGGAGAGACCCGCAAGCTTCAACAGTAGATGAACAGGCTGAGAGCGTATTCGGAGAGTATGGCGTCGGGCTACCAAGAGGAGAGGAAGAGATGGAGGAGGTGATAAGATGCAAGAGCAAGAGCAAGCTCGTCAGGAGAGGGGACGAACCGAGGCTACGTATAGACGAGAGGTGGACGATCTCAACAGGCGGTTTCAAGAAAGCGTCAATCCTCGCCACTGAGAGAGGAGCAAAGCAACTGTGTATACCCGTTCCCGCTTGGGGTTGGCTCAAGGACCGGCCTATTCTTGGTTCCATCTGTCAAGGGCTCATTCTCACAGTTCGACAGCTCACCACGCCACACTTGTTCGTTGTCTGGTCGGCGATTTAGGTGACCAGGGTTATGAGGGGGTGCTCCGTCTGATCAGGCAGAGGCTGGGTGGGATCAGGGCAGCAACGTATCGAGCAGAACTTGTGCAGTGGGCGTTGTTGGAGTGGTTGAAGGGGTGGTGAGTCGATCCTGCTGTGTAGTTGTGTTTGTTGTGTTTGAACTTCCTTTGGGATAGTGACTGTTGGGAATACGACATTCCGTTCAAACGCGTTGCGGATGGTGTCTGACGGGCGGCTCTTATCTTATTCCTATCCTGGGGCTACAGCCTGCACACACGAAGTGACAAGGACATGGTCGTGGTTGTCCGGCACACCGCCAATTGGTCCAATGGGAGGGACCGACCTCCAGACTGGGCAACAAAGGAAGGAGAAGAGAGAGGACAAAAGGAACGGTGGCGGGGGTTTAAACGTCCAAGGGCTAGGAGGGGACCAGTGATCGTGATCGATGTGAACGTCGCTGTTCCCTCCAGATTCGGTTCCGTCGTTATGTGGCAAGGCTCTCGTCCCTCTTTACAAAAGTATTCCAGCGGTTGGTGATACCGACGGAACGTCTGCACTAGGTGTATAAGAACATGCAGCATTTCCTTCCAGCTCCCGCCACAGCTCTTCCCTCTCACCCTTCTTGCCTACTCCTCCACCCGTCTCGATATTCGCCCCATGTCAGGTCCGGAACTTGAAAATATTAAAATTGGACGGTAGGTCCCCCTAGCCCCGCAATTTCCCCCCGCTCATCCGCTGCTAGTGCGAATAGCAGAAAAGGTGAAAATGGCGGAGGGAGGCATCTCGCAGGACGAGACCCCACTCTGGAAACACGGTGCGTTATATCACAAACTTATCGAGTTCCTCCCTGAACACTTGGATCTCGAACCTAGGAAGCATCGAGGCTCCGGCGACATGGGTGACATCGGTAAGAATGTTACCGCTGCACCAACGTATAGTTGTTTCTTGCATCAATGTCACACCGGATCTCTGACACTCGGTCCTAGCCGTGGTATCGAAGAACAGGGGAGCGGATATGCAGTGCTGAACGAGAGATCGACCGATGGGTAATATCCAGCCATTTGTTCCCTCCGATCCACACTGAAGTCCCCCACAGCCAAAGAGAGGACACGCAGTCGATCCGGGAGGCTCTTCGTGCCGAATTCTACAGGCACTACCACAAGGAGGCCGAAGGATACGATAAGGACTTCATCAGGAAACACGACGAAGATCTGAACACAAGCCTGATATTCGTGCGTCTGGAGCGAGACATGACGAATACATGATGCTAATGTGACCGGCAGGCCGGTCTGTTCTCTGCCGTGACATCAGCATTCATCATCCAGATCCAGCCCCAGCTAGAGCCGGACCCAAACGAAGAGACCGCCGCTCTCCTCCGCGTCCTCATCCACAAGATCGACAATACAACCTTTGGCGGCGACGTTCCCGCTCTACCCCAGTGGACAGGCCCTTTTTGGGTGGTGATTCATGTTCAATGCGTCCTATGCGCCAGCCTTGCCATCTCCCTCCTCGCCGCCTTTTTTGCCATGCTCGGGAAACAGTGGTTGAACCGATACGCTTCGATCGACATGCGAGGGTCGGCCATCGAGCGCAGCCAGAATCGGCAACGGAAACTGGACGGGATCGTTAGGTGGTATTTTGACTATGTATTGGAATGCCTCCCGTTGATGTTGCAAGCCGCGCTGATGCTGCTCGGATGCGCTCTCGTCCGATACCTTTGGAATATCAGCACTGCCGTCACAGCCGTTGTCATTGGTGCAACTTCATTCAGTGTTGTGTTCTACCTTTCCGTTTTCTTTGCGGGGATGGTTTCGGAGAGCTGTCCGTACCAGACCCCATGGTCAAACACTATTCGCCTACTTGCCAAAAACCCCCGCCTGCGTAGGGCATGGTTTAAAACGTGGGGTGGCAGTAACCTCAAAAAATACGGGATCACGCCGGAGCACCAAGCGATCGCATTCGATTTCCGCTGCATCTCGTGGATGCTACAGACATCATCGGACAAAACCATCAACTTGTTGACTCTCAGCTTCCTCAAGACAATCCTCGCACTCTCTGGCTCCAATTCCGATATTGTTATGAACTGTTTCAACATTTTCAGCAATTGCTTTGTTGCCAGTAACAACGGTGATCTATCAATCACTCGTGGTTCAGAGCAGCTCGCGGAAATGTCTGCCATGTGTTTCTTCTGCGCCTTTTCATCCTTGCTGCTCGCGGAACCAACATCAACCACAATTGAAGAGATGCCCCAGCGGTACGAGATATTCCCACTCTGTGCCAACTTGCAGCACCTCCCATCTCCTATGAGGGCGTTCCACCGTCTGTTCGTCAAGGAAGGGAAAAAACCGGATATTTCATGGGCGCATTATGACCCATCATCCGACGAGCTCGTTCCGTTCGCACGCGCTCTGAACGGGGTCAACAAATCCAAGTACCGGAGCGGAGCGTATACGAAGAAAAATGTTCCCCGCTGGTTGGTTCGCTTCGCATTTCGTTTTGTGTCCCAGGATCCGCCCCCTCCCACCTCGGTCCTCATCGATTGCTTGAACATCATTGCTATCGACCTGACCCGTGGTGATTGGGAGTTTTGCAGTACGGCATCAGACGAAAAGTGTGTTCATCCCCAAGAACGACCGTCTCTCTGCTGACACTACACTAGCACACTGATTAAAGAAACATTCGAATCGATGATCAAGAAATATGAGACTTTCTCTCACCAGAGTCTACGCATGGACGAACATAGGTCTAAGGCCACAATTGCGTTCCTGCCATATGCGGCCCGACAGGAAGAAAATGGCGTAGGTGAGCCGCCAAACACATCCTTCCATGCCGCCGGATTCTCACAACCTTCTCGCTAATCTCACATCGTATTTCCCAATCGGTCGCTCGATGCCCGGAAACAGTACTTCCCAACTCATTCAAGTACGCAACTCTAGCTGCGTTCCAACACGGGCACCGATTCCTGCGACATGCAAGTAATATCAGCGCCATGATGCAATTCTGGATAAAAGTAGCCTCTGCGCTCCCGTATACCGACGACGTCGGTAGGAGTGTGATTACCACGCTTTTGAATATCGCGTCCAGTGATCTGTCACCACATATGCCGATGGTTGCTTGGGACTGGTTGAACAAACGGCCTGCTCTCGGTCTTGAGTCCTTCCGCCCGCAAACTATAGGATTCACGGTCCATGCGGTTCGACAGCTCAGGGACGTCAAGCTTGTTGTATCATACCTGTGTACCGTCTGGTCGGAGTGGCATCAACTCTCGTACCATGATAGGCCAGCGATGTGCAGCTTGATCGAGGAGGAGATGGGTGGGATTGGGGCGACAGGACACCGCACAGATCTGATCCGGCGATTGGATTATGTCCTGTTGCAGCTGGGCCAGCGGCGGGGGGCGCTGAGGGAGGAGTACGAAGAGCTCAGAAAGGAGCTGCTGAAGGTGGATGAAGAAGCAATGAGGATACTGGCTGGTACGTTATCCAGTCGTCTCTCCTTCATCTATAGTGCTGACTCATATGTCCATGTGCAGGATGTCATTCTACCTTTATGTGCGCACTTCCTCTTCCATGTCCATAGTTGCGTGTATCACCCGATGCTCCTTCCTGTGTTTGCCTGGGAATTCCTGTCTTGTCCCCAAGTCCAGTTCCCTCGTACGATAGCCAATTGTATCTCCTGTACCGCAAGTAGTATCTCATTTATTTTGCCTCGTCCGAATCCAAGTGTCATCTTTGGTTGCCAGCTCGAGGAACACAAGCATCGGATCATCTAATTGTATGCAACGACAGCGTGTCCTGTTAACCGGACCCGCAGCACCGATAAGAAGAAAGGAAATCGTACTACTAGAGCGTTCACATCCGTCCCTTCCCCTTCCAACGAGCCTGCTCCCTTTCTGTGTTTGCAACGACGTCGATCTCTCGAGGTCTGCATGCTCAAATTTCCTCTTGGCCATCGTGTCCTGTCTCCAAGAATGCCTCATGCTCCAGCAGCGGTTGCAACGCGTGGGCTGACTCCGAATCTATTTGCGCGCCGATTTGGGAAGGAACTACACGGGTGGACGAGCGAGGTCAATCAGTCCACACGATGGTCGCGGTGGATGAGTGAGGAGGGCAACCGAACTTGGAGCGGGAACATATTCTTCTGTGAGAACGGATGAGCAACCCTTCCAGAGACGTAGTTGAGGCGGACAGTGACGAGCGTTTTTTCGCCCTCCATCAGATTAGTGACATCAGGAAAAATGCGCGCTACTTTTCATCTGCTCACTCGAGGTGAATACGCCACCTCATAGAAGGTGGCGGACGTCTACGCCGTTTGTCCATCGTGCAACAATCACGGTTCATGGAGACTTGCTGTAATAAACCCTCCTGGTCACCATCATCCCAGATACTGTCCAACCCACCAATATCGCGAGCAGAGCCCGGGGAAGCAGTTGGTGAGACCGGCCTGACTGTGCTAGATTTGGCATCCAAAGACCAAGTGCTGAGGGCGATTCCGGATGTTTGGATCGAGGGTCGAGTCAAGTATAGTTTGAAGATTCGGAGAGGTACGAGTTCATAAGATATTTGTGGCAAACAAACTGTTCTCGGCGGAAGGCAGGTGTTTATGTAACGTTTAACCCCGACGATGAAAGTCCACAGGCGAGCCCCAAGCTTGTTCGTTTCTTTTGCAACACAACACTGGTTTTCTTTCCTACGTGGTATCGGAACGTGTTAACCTCGTTGGCCGAAACGCTCACCACCACGAGGACTCCGGCCGGAGAACGCATGTGCTCGCCCACGGCTCTTGTCATATTTCCCCCCTCCCACCCTCTTGCCTACTCATTTACCCACCTCGATATTCACCATATATCGGATCTGGAACTTGAAGAGATCAGGATGGAACGGTGAGTCCCCTGGTCTCGCAAGTTTGCCTCGTTCATTCGTTGCTAGTGCGGATAGTAGAGAAAGCGGAAGTGATGAAGCGTGGAATCTCGCAAGGGAAGATGTCACTTCAAGAACCCCGTACGTTGTATCGCACGGTTATCGGGATCTTTGCTGAGCACTCGGATCTCGGATCTAGGAACCGTCGAGGCACCGGCGACATGGGCGACACCGGTGAGAACGCTGCACCAACGTATTGATGTTCCCTGCCTTAATGCCACATTGGATATCTGACGTCTGATCCTAGCCGGGGTACCGTAGGAGAACAGGGGAATGGAGGAGATGCAGTGTTGAGTGGGAAACCGGCTGATGGGTAACGTCCAACCTCTCGTCCCTTCTGGTGCATACTGAAGTCCCCCCCCCTCCCTCACAGCCCAAGAAAGGACGGACAGTCGGTCCAGGAGGATCTTCGTGCTGAATTCTACAGCCACTACCGCAAGGAGGCCGAAGAATATGACAAGGAATTCATCAAGAGACACGACGAAGATCTGAACACCACCCTGATATTCGTGCGTCTCGAGGCAGATTCGACGGACGTATGCTAACCCGAGCGACAGGCCGGTCTGTTCTCCGCAGTGACATCGGCATTCATCATCCAGGTCCAGCCCCAGCTGCAACAAGACCCAAACGAAGAGACCGCCGCTCTCCTTCGCGTCCTCATCCACAAGATCGACAATACCACCTTTGGCGGTGACGTTCCCGCTCTACCCCAGTGGACCGGCCCTACTCGGATGGTGGTCCAAGTCCAATCCGTCCTGTGCGCCAGCCTCGCCGCTTCCCTTCTCTCCGCCCTCCTCGCGATGCTCGGGAAACAGTGGCTGAACCGATATGCTTCGATCGACATGCGAGGGTCGGCCATCGAGCGCAGCCAGAACCGGCAACGGAAGCTGGACGGGATCATCAGGTGGTATTTTGACCACGTGTTGGAATCCCTTCCGTTAATGTTGCAAGTCGCGCTGTTGCTTCTTGGATGTGCTCTCTCCCGATACCTTTGGGGGATCAACACCGCCATCGCATCCGTTGTCGTTGGCGTCACTTCATTCGGTGTTCTGTTTTACCTTTCCATCATCGCTGCAGGGGTAGTTTCAAATGGTTGTCCGTATCAGACTCCTTGGACAAGCATTATTCGTCGCCTGCTTCGTCTGTTTGCCAAACACTCCGTCCTTTACGTGGTATTGTCTGTCACGCGGGGTGGCTCAACCAGGCACGGGATTCTCACAACGATCCTCCTGTACCCTCTCTGGCTACTTGCCGCATTTGCCATTGATGCCTTGCAGTTTGGACGAGCGACATTCCGACCATTGGTCATCTCGGCTCGTGGGGCCTATCGCTGGTTGTCTGGCACATCCCCCACCCCACACAGGGCGTTCGACCACCAAGCAACCAAATCGGACTTCCGCTGCATTTCGTGGATGCTGCGGACATCATTGGACAAAACCGTCAACTTTTCGACTCTCAACTTTCTCAAGACGATCCTTACACTCCCCGACTTCAACCCCGGCGTTGTTTTGGACTGTTTCGACATATTCAGCAGCTGTTTTGTACCCAATAGCTACAGTCCATCAATCATTCGCGGTTCAGAGCGGCTTGCGGAAATATCTGCCATGTGTTTCCTCTGTGCCTTTTCATCCTTGTTGATTGTGGAACCAACACCAACCACAGTTGAAGATGTGTGCCAACGGTACAAGAGATTATTCCCGCCTGATGCCGACTTGGAGTACTCCCCATGCGACCCTCTTTCTGTGAACGTGGTCCATCGTCTGTTCTCCGTGAAAACGGCCTACAACACGTACATGGAGGCATGGCCACCGTATATTACCTGGACGTGGTATAACCCATCACTCGATGAGCTCGTTCAATTCGCACGCGCCCTGGCTCAGGTCGCCCAATTCAAGTACCAGAACGGAGACCATGGGAATCAAAAGGTTCCTCGTTGGTTGATTCGCTTCGCATTTCGTTTTCTGTCCCAAGATCCGCTTCCTCCCACCTCGGTTGTCACCGATTGCTTGACAATAGTTGCTACCGACCTGGGTTGCAATGTTTCGGGCATCAGCAGCATGGGACTGGTACCGTTCAGAGAGTGTGTTCATACCCCAAAGACAACTGTCTCTCCTCTGACACTACACCAGCACGCAGCTTGAACAACTTTTCACATTGATAATCGAGAAATATGAAGCTATTTCTCCGCAGATCCTACGTATGGATGTACGTCATGGGTATAAGGCTATAATTTCGTTCCTGCAATATGCAGCCCGACGGGAGGAAAGTGGCACAGGTGAGCCACCAAAAATATCCTTCCCTGGTGTCAGACTCTCACAGCCTTCTCAATAATCTCACACTGGGTTTCCAAATTGGTCACTCGATGTTTGGAAACAGTACTTCCCATTTCATTCAAGTATGCAACTTTAGCTGCGTTCCAACACGGGCACGAATTCCTGCAACATGCAAGTGATATCAGTGCCACGATGCAACTTTGGATGAAAGCAGCCTCTGCGCTCCAATATACAGACGACGTCGGTGGGAGTGTGGTTACCACGCTTTTGAATGTGGCGTCCAGCGATCTGTCGCCGCACATACCTATGGTTGCTTGGGACTGGTTGAACAAGCGGCCTGTTCTCCCTCCTGAATGTGTGGCATTTCTCCCAGAAATTGTGGAATCCACAGTCAGGAAGATTCAGCAGCTCGGAGACACCAGGCTCATAGTATCGTACCTGCATACTGTCTGGTCGGAGTGGCGCAAACTCGGGTCCGAGAGTTGGGATATTGTACTGGGGCCGGTACCTGTTGAGCACCCCGACATGTCCGTGATGAGCCGCCTGATCAGGGAGGAGCTAGGTGGAATTGGGGCGGCAGGACATCGCGCAGATCTGATCCGGCGACTGGATTGTGTCCTGTTGCAGTTGGATCAGGGGCAGGGGGTGCCGCTGGCGAGGGAGGAGTACGAAGAACTCAGAAGGGAGCTGCTGAAGGTGGATGAAGAAGCAACGAAGATCCTGACCGGCACGTCATCCAGTTCTCGTCCCTTCTTCGTCTGCTTACTCACATGTCCATGTGCAGGACATCATTCTACCTTCACGTGCGCACTCCCTCTTCCGTGCCCATAGTTGTGTATCACCCGGTGCTTCCTTCTGTGTTTCTCTGTGCATTCTTATCCTGTCTCCGAGTCCCGTCCACTCGTACAATAGTTGGCTGTATCTCATGTGCCACGAGTAGCATCCAACATTTGTTTGGTCTCGCCCGAATCCAAATGTCGTCCTTGGTCACCAGCCCGCGGAACGCAAGCATCAAACCGTCCAATTGCGTATAAAAACATGTCCTGTTAACCGGACCCGATTACTAAAAGACCATCGTAAGCGGAACGTTTATACCCTTCCCTTCCCCTTCTCACGAGCCTGCGGTTCCCTTTCTGCGTTCACAACGACCCTATCAATCTCTCCTCTAGTCTCCCCCCCTCAAGGTCTGTGCATCCTCAAACTTCCTCTTGGCTGTCGTCTCCTGCACGATTGAAAGTTTCCAACAATGCCTCTTGTTCCAGCAATGGATGCAACGCGTAGGCTGGCTCCAAATCTGGGTCAATCGTGGTCTCGTTGAGTGCCAGTGTGGATGTCGAGGGCATTGAAGATCCCAAGTTTGTTTTGCGCGCTGACTTGAGAAGGGACTACATGGATGAACGAGAGAGGTTAATCAGTTCATACGATGGTCGTGATTGATGAAGGAGAATAACCGAACCTGGAGCAGGAGCACATTATTCTGTAAGAACAAGTTTGCCCTCGAGAGGGTGGCCATCTATACGCAATCCTGAGAGCTGCTCCGCACACAAGGCAAGCTCCATATCCGCTTCGCGGCCGCATCGTAATGCGCGAACGCCTCCACGAGACGTCTGCGAGCTGCGAGGGATGTCTGTCAGCGCTGCAATCCGTCCGAATGAGAGTTCACATACGTTATACAGTTTCGCTGACCGTTGGAGTCGAGGAATCAAACTCGCAGAAGCACCGGTCTACGCTCCCTGCACACGCCACTCAAGGACCCTCCACCACCTCCAGGGGATGGAGCACCTTTCCCTGGCCCTATCGTGCTCGTCGTTCGTCTCCTTACCCCACGGCCAATATCTTCTCCAACCTCTTCAATCACACTCATCCTTGTGTTCGCGACGAAGAGGAGCGAATGCGTTGCAGGTCTCTGGGGGTGTCGTGCTGGGAGAGAACATACGATGTGGCCGCAGAGTCGACAATGGTGCCTCCGGTTTGTTATAGGGTGGAAGGAGGCCCTTGAGTGCATTTAGAAACGCAGTTCGTGATCAGAGGTTGGCCAACTCACAGATGAAGTGGGCACCGTGATACGGTGGAGTCCTCTTCCCATGGCGTGATCCTCTATCCAGCAGCTGGACCCAGCTTCATCGGCTTCGTATAACCTACCTCGAAGGGAACCGTTCACCTCTGATATCGCTCTTCCCGTTCTGAACCTGAGAGTTTATCACATCCCTCCACAACTCGCCCGTGTTCTTGCCCTTTAATTTCGAAAAGTCCAAATTAAATATGGATGACCTCCACTGTCGCACTGGTGGAGGCTGTAAGGGTTTAGGCTTTTTCGAAGACCCGGAGAAATGTAGATTAATCGGCTTCTCGAGTGGCCGCTCCAATCGCGTCTGCTCGATCTTCCCAGCACTCCTCTTCGACTCGTGTGCTTCCGCGAATCCATCCGTCCACGGTCGATACACGCCCTTCGGTTGGAAGCCTGGTCTATAGAATCACGTGGGTGTGCCTGATGTGGGTGTGGTGGTACGAGGCGTCGTTGATACAGGGATGAATCCCGTTCTGATGCGGTTGTGGAATCCGAGGTACTGCGTGATGACATTGGAGGTAGGATGTCGACAGATGGTGCTGAGAGGGGTTTGGACGGTGGTAGAGGGAGTGGCGGGGGTGAAAAACGTGTTGATTGTGCTGAGGATGGTAGGGATTTCCGATGAGAGGACGGTCGGATAGGCTGTGCCCCAACGGAAATCGACGTTTGCGTATTCTTTCCCTGTCGGCGAATAAATCTCTTTCGCATTCCCTCACGGGGCAAGATACGCACACATCCCAGCTAGAGTAGGCTGGAATCCAGCCTCGAACCCAGAGGCGGGAGGGATCTAGTTTCGAAGGGGAGGGCACAGGGAGGGGGGAAAAGCTCGGTAGGACCTTTACTTCTGCTCACGGTCCTGTCAAACGTGGAGAAGTATAACCACGACCCTTCATGCGTGAAGTAGCGTGAAGTGAATCATCGCGCCGAAAGCCTAATTCGAAACCTCGTCAACGGTTCTATCCTCTGTGATATTGCGTTTTTAAGTTCAAGTCACTCACCAGCCATAGAAACGTGATCCTGTCCGTCTTGGGGGGGGGCAGCTTCATGAGGCTGGCATGCGCGGGGTTGGAGCTCGATGGAGAAGGGGGAAGTTGCAGTGACTACCAGGATCGTGTTTGTGCTGGCCATGACAGCCTTTTCGACCTGACCGTTCTCAGTATGAGAAGTGGATGTATGCCGATCATCGGGGTTAAGTCCGAGTTGAACCCCGCTTGTTCCGCGCCCATCTTTATCCATCTTGACCCCCTTTCCCCCCGCGTCCTCGCCAAAACTGACGGACATGGTCCTACCTGGGGGCTAAAGTTAGGACATATTCTCAGATCTCCAAACCGGGGCATCCAGGCGGCCAACCTAACGTGCACCTCGGTTTCTTCAAGATGGGTCGTCTCTCAGCCCTCCAGCCTCCATCGCCGTTGGGCTCCAGACTCCAGAGCGCACTTTCGTCCTCACATGCGGTAGATTGGACTCGGAGGCTATTATACGGTCGGTACAGGATGACACGACCCGCGTGATTGTTGTTTTCACCGGAATAATAGGAAATTCTTTTCAAGGTGCGTCACACGACTCTTCCCTTCCCCCCGTGCTTTTCACGACGGTTATTTTGGGTCTCAGTCAGGTCATGACGCGTTTGAGATACCAGGCGTGCAGCAAACTGACCGTAAAGATGATGACGGATATATTTTTATCCGCTCACGCAAACACGACTCCGTCTGAACACACCGTGCTGTCCGTGGCTCCCGTTTCCCCAGTGCTACGTTATGTGGTACACCGCTGATTAGGAGTCGTGCCTATCGAAGAAGTGTCGATCGCGATGATAGTGGTCCTCAAAATCAATTCCGTTTCTCTAAGAC
>Ga0307512_10005869_pt1 | contig 12633 bp, 17 predicted proteins | sample 14_EM_MG_FD_200267 | JGI IMG/M metagenome (GOLD analysis project Ga0307512, IMG submission 200267) | Populus trichocarpa ectomycorrhiza microbial communities from riparian zone in the Pacific Northwest, United States - 14_EM | ecosystem: Host-associated > Plants > Roots > Unclassified | place... | reverse complement strand
GCATGTCACTGTCATATTATCCTTCCCATCTTTGTATGTTCTTTTATTCTGCTCTTGTCCTAGTTCGGCCTTGTGCATAGTATACTTGTCTTGTATATAACCCTGACTGCCTGGCCAAGAGCCACATAAAAGAAATAAACCGCTCTTTTCCCCCTTTTCGTTTGCGTGCCCGTCACCTCAAGCTTAACGCCATTACGAGCCCCAGCTGCGCTGTTGGAGCAACGCGTGCCCATCGCAGTCTGTCACATCCACTTCTCCCATTCACACACACACTCTCTCTCTCTCTCTCCCTTTCCCCCTCTCTCCTCTTCTTTCCCCAGATCTGAAGAACAAACCCTCGAACTCGCATGTAGACCAAGTGCCTACGTTATACCAGTACACCCAGGACTTTGCCATCATGGACACCGACCCCTCCAAGATTGATGCCACCAACGTTGAGTGTAACATAATCGACCTCAGCACCAAGAGTAAAGAACACTATCCATGTGGAAGCGTCGCATAGTCCAGTATCCCAGCCTGTCACAAAGAAGCCTGCTGGAAAGGCTTCGAAAGGAGGGAGGGGTTCATGGGTTCCTCCCAACATCATATCCCCTAAGTAAGTCCTTGGTGATACTAAGAGTCTCTCTCATACGATTTTCATGCTATTTAGGTGGGAGGCAGCCCGCGACTGGAAGGAAACAAACCCAAAAGGGACAATGCAAGACTTCAATACTTTCTGGGATTCCATTCAGCAGGAGAAGGGCAGGTTGCAGGTAGTGTTCATTCCACTGTAAGGGATCTTCTCATGCTAATGGTTTCCAAGTGTATAAGGACTGAGCAAAGCACCTTGTATGTGATATAGTTGATATACCTTACTCTTGTGATACTGATACTTTATTCTTATTTCCAGAACAGTACAAAATTGGCAAATCAACGCCTCTCGCACAAAATGTGGCCTTGTGGACACGGTGGGCCCGGCGGATGTGGTGAATGCGGTGGACCCGGTGGGCGTGGTGGATGCGGTGGGCGCGGTGGATGTGGCAGATACAGACGCAGTGGAGGTAGCGGACGCGGTGGGCAGACGGAGGTGGCGGGGGCATGTGCACAGCGGAGGTGGCGGACACGATCAAGGGGAGCCTGGGGAAATGGGAAAGACATGGGTCGATTATAGTCACGTGGCATCGGACAATACCAGATTTTTCTGACGGAAATGGGTGTGATATTATCATTTGGAAAAATCATATGACATCAGATAACAACAGTGTTTGTGCAACTGGTTGGCTTGTAGTGAGCTATCCGATTAAATTTTGGTGAGCCGGTTCACGTCGAAATACGTCACATAACGTCAACGCATTTCCCGTAGGGCCCAACCCCTCGGATTTTGAAGAGGCAGCTCTCTCAGCCCTGCTTGCAGGTTTGGTGCCAGCAGTCCCTCGGCCAGGACTGGTGCAGTGACCATGGCTGGCAGTGTCAAGGTGTACAATTTCAGGTTCAATGAGCGGCGCGAACTTACCAGCTCAGGCCTCAGGGCCCATTCACTGGCCCTTTAGCATTAAGATCACTCGCGACCATGCTGCACGCACGATCTCCTTGTCGTAGACAGCCTACATTGAGTCCATCATCAAAAGCTTTAACTTCGCTGATGCCAAGTCGGTTGCTACACTGACGATTCCCGGAGCAGCCTACTCCATAGAGAACGAACAAGCGGCCCGGGCCCAAATGAGGAACATCCCATATAGGGAGACATTGACAGCCTCATGTACGCATCCGTGGTCACCCGCCCCGACAGAACGTTCGGCCATATCCGCCCTTTCGCAACCGTTCGAAACCCCAGGAAAGCGCATTGAGATGCGGTCAAACGCATCTTCCGCTACCCTGCGGGAATAAATGACCTCGCGCTCTCGTGCGGAGGCGAGCGACACGACTTGATTGGCTATATGGACGCGGACGGCGTGACGAGGAGCATAGAAAGGCCATCTCGGGCAGCACATTCCTTATTGATGGTGACACCACCTCAAGGAGCCCTCGCGAACAAGAGCTCGTCACCCTCTCGACGGCCGACGCGGAATACGTGGCGGCAACACTTGCAGCCAAGGAGGGGGATCTGGTTATGGATAAACCCTACGTGATGCTCGAAAGAAAATATGCTCATCCATTGACGTTCCTGCCCATTCAGCGAATCAACAATACCCAAACCCGATGGATCGGCATCACGAGTTTCGCAATATCAAGAATCCGGCAATAAGGAAGAGGAACCAACCTTTTGAAACCTCCACCTTTAAGTTGACAGACCGAATGCATGAATGGAAACGGGAGCTCATAAACCCACCAGCCTGAGATATGGTCATTCCCCCGTCTTTAGATGAGAACTCGAGCAGCACCAAGTGTAACTCGCATCAAGCACTTCGTCTAGGAAACGGACGACCCTGAACTTACGCTCAAAAGACGTAATTTCCTCTAGGATGACAACATGAAGGGCTACTTGTTGGCCACGGTTTGCCGAGCGAAGGATGTACTTCGGACACCCGATGCGACGTTTGGTAACTCGACGCGGCAGGAGGACCTGATCCATAAGCTGTGTGTGCCCACTGCATCAAAGTTCGTCGGCACGACCGGCTAAGGCTGAGAGGATCAGGACATGGAAAGTGTGGCCATGTGGCTGATGTGAATAACGAATGAGTGATGTTGGAAAAATATTGGGAGCCTTGGTCAGAAACCGTGCGAAGGAGCGAAAGCCATTAAGTGCGCCATCCGGAGCACTACAGGATCAACGGAGGGTGCACCGGGAGATGTAAATGCCTGATAGCGATGATCGACATTATTGTAAGCGTCTGTGTCCATCGAGCCCCAAATGCAGCCGATAAGGAATTAATCAGTTCCAAAGACGCAGTAAATTGAGATAGACGAGGGATACAAAGACACCCTAATGTAGAGTGTGGTCGCGAAATAACTGGCGGGGATTATGGCTACAAGTAGTAGCCGTGTCGCGACGGTCCCTCTTCATGTCACCGATTGTGATAAATTCATATGTGGGTACAAGAAATCTATCGATGTACTAACTTCTATGCCTATAGCCAATGTTTCAGAAGAGCCTGCGACTCAATTTGTTGTAATTTACTCACCTGCAACTGAAGAGAGTTCCCAGTGGTGAGTGACGTTTGGCTAGCAGGTAGCCGGAGTTGTGATCCTTCCATAGAGTCATCGCCAACTCAAGAAGGTGTCATTCGTAAGGGCTAGCTACCGTCAGAAAGGAAGACGGTACTATGCACCTGGTGTCTGCTCCGTTCTCCACCCAGGTTGGGGCGAAAGCCTGTGTCTTCTAAGTCTGGGGTCGGGAGAAGACGATAAGACGATAGACTCACTGCTTGATGAGCACCTCTCCACGGTGCTCCAGTTCGTTCTGTTGCGAACGCAAGCGTTCGTTCGTTGCCTTGTTCAGACCGCCCATGGTGCGAAGACGATAAACTTCGGCGCGAAATGCCTGCGTGTCCCGACGGAGCGACTGGAGCTCGACCCAAATAGCCTGCCTCTCTTTGCTAGAGACTTTCTCATTTATAGGTGCGGACATCGTTGAGTATGGCGCTTGGCACTGGCAAGAAGGACGCGCAGGGTGAAATTCCAACCTGAAGATGGTGGTGGATTAGATCATCTGCGCCACGCCAAAAGTAGCAGTGTGACAATAACGATCACGTGCGGTGTGACCATGACGCGCGCCTTTTCGCGCGTCGATTTCAATTTCAATGATCGCCGTCGCGGCCGTGCGCACACCCCACAGTAAGTTACTAGCGACACAGCACGTATCACCCGTACAAAGTACGGAGTACGCCTCGACAGCCCACTTTCTGTGCAAGAGACATCGCTACTGTGGCGAACTAACTAGCCTTGGGTCTTTCCACATAAATAAATGATCTGGATCCTGACTGCCATAGCACCGAAAGCGTCACGGTCATGCCATCCAATGCTACTGAAGGCTCTCAGTCAAACGGGGCCATAAAGCCCATCGACTCCCACTCTGTCCATCGTATTACCTCTGGTCAAGTCGTTATAGACCTCCAGACGGCCACAAAAGAACTTGTGGAAAATGCTCTCGATGCAGGTGCAACAAACATCGGTTTGTACTTTTTTCTTGTCGTTCCGCCCCGTAAACCTGACTAGCGTATGACCCGCTATAGAGGTCCGCTTTAAAGACTACGGCTTGAAGACCATCGAAGTCATTGATAACGGAAGTGGTATTGCGCCAGGAGACTATGAATCCATCGGTACGTTGCAATAACTCATGCCCTCTTGAACCTTGTTAGTGACTCTCTTCGGACAGGACTGAAGCATCACACATCCAAACTCGCCTCTTTTTCTGATCTGACCTCCGTCCTTACATTTGGGTTCCGCGGGGAGGCCCTCTCTTCTCTGTGTGCGCTCTCGGAGAGCGTTAGCATTACCACCGCAACGGCTACGCAGGCACCGATGGGCACCGTTCTTATCTTTGATGGCGCTGGTCACCTTACCAATTCCAGTGCTAAGGTTGCCCGCCAAGTGAGCCTATTCTAAAAAGAAAAGTACCCTCTTTCACATGCTGATAGTGGCGCAGCGAGGGACTACAGTCACCGTCACTGGCTTATTTGTTCCGCTCCCTGTTAGGCGAAAGGAACTTGAACGCCACGCGAAGCGGGAATTTACCAAAGCACTAAATCTTCTCACAGCTTATGCGCTCGTTCCATGTACCCGGGAGAACAATGGCGTCGTCCTGACCATCTCCAATACTCCTAATGGGGGGTACGTATCACGTGTCGCCGTCGGAGCCCCATGGTGTCAAGGGAGCTGACGTACGAGTCAGGAAGAAGACAACACAGCTCCGCACGGACGGCGCGACATCACTCCGTGGTTCTGTCGGAGCGCTCTGGGGGCCAAAGCAACTCGACAATCTCGTTGAACTCAGTCTATCCTTTGAGGTGACACCGGAGAAATCTGTTTTGCGCCGCCGACAAGAATGTGACGTCGGAAACCAGTACGTTCTCCGTAGCGTGGGGCTCCCTTTTTTTTTTTGACACGGTTTGGTCCCACCGGTCAGCCAGATACGTGTGGAAGGCCTCATCTCTAAGTTTTCATCCGGTGCTGGCCGTGCAGGGACCGATCGCCAGTTTTTCTTCATCAACGGGCGGCCGTGCGCGCCCTCCAAGGTGCAAAAGGCCATCAACGAAGTTTATCGTACATTTAATGCCAACCAATCCCCTTTCGTTGTTGCAGACTTCGTCCTGCCGACGGGTGCGTGACTCATCACCCATTCATTTGCACTGTGATTGGAATAACTTTGTGCAGATTCATGTGACATCAATGTGAGCCCAGACAAGCGGACTATTCTCCTACACAGCGAGAACAACCTCATTGAGGCGCTCAAGGTGCGTTCCTTGAATGGTCCGTAATTTTCTCATGGATCACGCTGAGTTCTGCAGGTGGCACTGACAGAGGCGTTCGACTCTGCGCGGTCAAGCTTTGTACTCAACGCGACGCAGGTCGCACTTACACAAAAAGCGTTGGAAAAAGCGTTGGAAAATACCCCAACGTCGGAGGGCGAGATTGCGGGTGGCAAAAACCTACCCCTATTCGTACCGGACGATGAGGATGAACTTCGCGATGATACCGCTGCGAAAGCCCAAGACACTATAACGAGCGAATCGGATGATGAACCAATGTTGATAGATGACACCGACGTTCTTACGAAGGAGCCCCCCACCTCCACGTCACCACCGCGGGGGGAGACCCTCTTACCCCAGAAACGACAACGTTCGGCACCGCCAAATTCTGGTTCGGATGGGGAAGCAGCCTACTGTGACAGGACTCGTTCTCCCTCCCCAGCACTACCTCCAGAGCCCTCGAGCTCTTCTCAACGCCTAGACGGCCCTGGTCGCACCCCAGCCCGCGTCGAGCAGATTTTATCCGAAAATACAAGTCGTACAGGGCGGGTGGTACAGATGGTGCTCGACACCACCGGTGCTTCCTGGAATCTGAAACCTGGCCAGGAGGGCCCGTCACGCAAGCGACCTACCCTTGGGAATGTCAGCGGATCTAGCTCCGGGAGGAACGCGAGAGCCGACATGCGTGCTCGGCTCGCTGGCTTCGCCCGTGAAGGGGCTCGTGTTGTGCAGGATAGGGAAATCGAAGGTGATAGCGATAGTCCGGAGGAAGAGGAGGTCACCGAGCTGACAGCTGCGAATGAGAAGCAGAAACTGACCCCACAGAAGATGGACATTGACCTTGATGAGCCTGAGGTAGGCAATGACGGACATTCCTCCACGGATGTGGTGGACGAGACGATGGCCATCGATTCCTCAGAGAGCGAGGATGAGCCCTTGAAGCCGCCTAACGATATTTCACGCGCAGCAGCCACTGCCGTATCTCCCACCTCCCCCCGAACTGGTGATGACCTCACCTCCAATGCGGAGCCCTTCCTAAATTGGCCCTCAGAGCCCTCAGATGGCACACCGTCTGGTGGCGCCGACGCCGCTACCCCACCTTCACCCCTCAATGTCTCTGGTACCGAGATTATCCGCACGACCGTGGGGGACTTACCGCCGATTGCGTTCGATCTCGAGCGTATAACCAGGGCGTGGTCTACATACCTCGAGCGCAGGTCCACCGCGCAGACTCCGCAACCCGCACCCCGGTCGTCAGAACTAGAAAGTGCGGACCTAGGAGCAGACGACGAGAACGCCACCGCGGCGCTGGCGCGTGTGCTCTCCAAGGCGGACTTCGGCTTGATGGATGCGGTGGGGCAGTTCAACCGCGGGTTCATTGTGGCACATCTCTGCAAAGCCGGCGAGGAGGGCGCCACTGACGACTTGTTTATCATTGATCAGCATGCGGCCGATGAGAAGTATAACTTCGAGACGCTGCAAGCGACGACGCGCCTCGAGTCCCAGAGGCTATTCTCGTGCGTGGCTACCTTGCTCTCATACCCTCGGACTCAAAGAAAGGCATGGGCGATGCTGATATGCAGGCCGCGCGTGCTGGAGCTGACAGCTGCAGATGAACTCGTCGCATTTGAAAACATGGGCGTGCTACAGCAGAACGGGTTCGAGGTCGCGATCGAGGGGGATCAGCCAGCGGGGCGCCGACTAAAACTCGTAGCGCAACCGGTTAGCAAGGACAAGGAGTTTGATATTCAGGGTAGGAGTCGCTTCCCCTGTCAAAGATTGTACCCGATATTAACGATTGCGCCCTCGGGCTCGGTGGTGACATAGATCTAGAAGAGATTTTACACTTGCTCAGGGATCGTCCCTCAGGGACGCTCGTGCGCTCGTCCAAGACGCGTGCGATGTTTGCGATGCGCGCATGCCGCAAGAGTACCATGGTCGGTGCACCACTGAACATAAAGCAAATGACTACCGTAAGTTCTCCGGCTCTTCACATGTCACGGCGCTCTTTTTTTCTTTGGTTCACGTATCAGCTAGATCATTCGACACATGGGAACGATGGACCAGCCGTGGAACTGCCCACACGGGCGGCCAACAATGAGACATTTGTCCGATATCGGAGCAATGGAGAAAAAGGAGGGGAGGACCGTAGACTGGGCTAGGTTCATGCCATCATAGCGCTTCTGCTTCCGACCCTTTTTTTTTTTGTTGGAAAACCGTCCCTTTGGTTGTGCTGCATAAATGTAGTAGGTGCTGTATTTAGCTTGATTTAATGGAAGAGTGTGGGAATTTTCGGGTGCAGACGGAATCTGTGTGTAAAAGGCTCCGAGCTCCGGGAGCAGTTGGTTGGCAGCCCAAATGTATACGGAGGATACGATCGATATGAGCTTGAAGTCACTCGAGACGTGATGACGTAATGTAACTCTATTGCTAATTTCGCACGACAGTCAGTCATCATCGCTCACAACAGTGACCGTCTCATGCCTGGTCCGTCGTCGAGCCCTCCGCCAAAGCGCATCAAGCGCGAGTCTACCTCGCCAAAGGCTGAAAATGACGACGACTTGGCTTTTGGGCCAGAGGTCGAGGTCGATGAGGACCACTGCACCATATGCTTGCAACCCATCGCAGACCGCGCGGTGATTCCCACATGCTCACACGAGTTTTGCTTCGAATGCCTCATGATATGGTCTCGTAAGAACCCATTCATTCTGCTGCGCGCACTCTATTTTTGAATAACAAAAACAAATTAGAACAATCTAGACGGTGCCCGCTCTGCGCGCAGGCAATAGGCGACTACCTCATCCACCGCATCCGCTCCACCCACGACTACCAGAAGCACTTCCTACCCCCCCTCCGTACGTCCCCCCGTCCACTCTCTCGCACCGATGGAGCCCGTATTGCCGCCGTACGCAGACGTCGTGAACGTGTGTGGGGTCCCCGCGATCGTGCTGCACAGGACGAGGTTGACGCGTTAGAGCGCGCGGTGGGACGGCGCAGATGGATCTACCAGTACAATCTTTACGCAAAGGTAAGCCCCTCCCCTAACCCACTACCTGCGCCGCAAAATGAACTCAAATCCGTCCCTAGCATGTCGCCTCGAACAAATACACGCGTTACCGCCCCTTCCCCACCCCTGCACACTTTGCGGCGTCACAGGACCTCATCAGTCGGATGACCGTTTTTCTGCGGCGAGAGCTTCTCGTATGGCCCAACGCTGACGTGGAGGTGTGCCTGCCCTTTTTCGTCCCTGTCTGTCTACGTACCAATTGATTTCTGTTTATGATCCGGCAGTTCTTGTTGACCTTTGTGATTTCCCTCATGAAATCCATCGACATTCGTTCGGAGAGCGCGATCAAACTACTCGCTGAGTTTCTGGATATGGATGCTCCATATGCACCAGGGGAACGACACGTTAATGCGGAGCATTTTGCGCATGGTCCGTTCCTTCTCCTGAAAACTCTTTGTTCTCGCAATTTGGTCTCATCCGTCGGTCGTTTAGAAATATATTGCTATCTGCGTTCGCCATATAGAGATCTCGGTGTGTACGACACACTTGTGCAGGTACGCCCCTCGACGAAGCCTCGTCCACGTGGCTGATTGTCGCTTCGTCGCTTCTTCGAAGTATGATATCCCACCAGGTATCCCACCTCCTCCATCACACGAACGCACGCGTCGCTGGGAACCTGGCCCCTCGCAATCAAATTCAAGGTCTCCCACTGACCGGCAATCACACCCACACTCCCACCCTCCTTCAAGACGAGAACAAGATGTACGATCCGAGCGCGCTCCGTTGCGTACCATGTCTCACGAACAGATTTCGAGGGGATCGACCAGCACGCACAGCCTAACCGAGGAGTCGCGTGTCCATGGCAGTGTTACTTCCGGTGGGAGTGACGACGACGATAGTCGCCCCGCAGCACTACACCGCTTCCACTCGCCCTCACGTGATAAGATTAAGGGAAAGCAACGAGGCCCATCACGTTCGCTTAGCCCTCCACCCGACTCTGGCATCTTGTGCGACTCACCAGTAACCTGCCGCGAAAGAACAGGATCTCCCGAAATCTTGACGACTACCACGAACTTGTCACTTTTCAATGACACTTCCACCAAGAGAACTACTGCTACGGCTGACACGCCTTATGATGATGTACAATCTGGGGAAACAAGCGCTCCACCATCCCAAAACCCCAAGAGTAACAAGCCAACGAGAATTCCTGTCGCATCATACCGACCTCCCGATGGGAGCACGAGTATCGTACATACAACTCAAACAACCGACAGCTCCTTACCATTAGAAGGTCTTCATTCGTTGAATAATGGCATTGTTTCAAGTCCGAAGTCTGAGCTAGACACGAGCGAGCATCTCCCAATTAATCATGACTATGTTCGCACCAAACCCATGCGCCAACCCCGGTACCGTAGTCAACGCGACTCTATTATTGCATATCTTCAGCCATCATCAACAACGCCGAGACGCCCTTCCTCAATCCAGCCGAGGCCCGCACCGACATTATTAGCGCGCATTTCGGACGGACCGGTTGTGAAGCCTAACTCCCCGGAGGGTGATGCCGACATTACGGAAGAAGCGGGCGGGGAAGTATATGCGCGTCTTCCATCTCCCACAGCCGAGCGCGGTTCCAGCCCCTCTGTTGACGACGATCCTTCCGAGAAGAGGAAAGAGGCAGTGGTGACGAAAGCTGGTACGCCTAGAATTTTACGCAAGTCATACTTGCCTCGCAACGCGGGCGCTTCACGCCAACGTTTATGCCGTTTATAGATCCGCCTGAGGCGCTGCCGCGCCCTTCCCACGCGTATTTACTTGACAGAATCTGTGTTGAGAAGGCCACCGCCGCCGAGGCACGCTTACGGACGCAGGTACGGCTCCGCGCACGCTTGGCCGCGGAGCGCCGGTTGGCGCACGACTATGGGGGAAAATAAAACGCGAACACTTGTTTGCGGTAGATAGGTTTCTTTATCGTCAAACATCACACAGCCTCTACTCTTCCCATCGGGCGACGTACTGCAGGGAATTTCTGGCGGCGGGGAAGGGCTGCATGGCATAAATTTGACCCACACAGATGGTTGCGATAACCTTTGTTGCGGGTTGGGTTACCTGGGTAAAGGGTTGGCAACGCTCTCGTGAGGGGAAGGGGAGAGCTGTCATGCCCCTTCAAAAAGCCTGAAAAAGGATGTCCTGTACTTAGAAACTGCACAGCTGTCATACCCAGAGACAACGGATGACTGAATGGATGTGCGTTGCTTCCCGATTTCTGCGCAGTTCGGGGACATCCGTGCGAAGCCAACTGTGTCCGCCATGCAAGCGGGGGTACGAGGTAACCATAGCTAAGCTGTGTATGGCGCAAAAAGTAATCACATACAGAGGGCCTCGTCGAGGCGTACGAATCGGTTGGCAACGATACAAAAGGAGTCAGGGTAGTTATAGTGACTACGTACGATAATTAATTAATGGGGGAAGGATGGGTAAACGTACTGTAATCTGTAATGCGAAAGACTTTGGAAAGTAGCACCGAATGGCAAAGTGCGTGTGTGTCTTAGAAATGGCGGTGTAGACGGTTGCTTAGATTAAGCAGTCGGGACGAAAAGGGAATAGCGAGTGTGAGTAAGCTGGGAGAGCCAGGTGCAGTTTTTATCTATCGGACTAGGGTATTCTGATAAAAAGGAGCGGGTTGTAATGATAGACAATTGCGCTTTTATATGATGAAACAAAAATAAACGCAGAACAAAGCAGAGAGCGCGGCACGGGCATCAGACCGAGATGAGAATGAGAAAGCGAGAGACAATGATGGTATGGAGAAAACGGAGAAAGAGAGAGACAAACCCACAGAAGTCGTCGTTGAGAAAGGTCATGGTCATAAGAGGGCGTCAGGCGTGCGGGGTATCGATGCGCGGCGGTGTAGAGGTATCCGTGCTCTGGCTTGCACTGCGTTCACTTGCTGCTTCGTGTACCGGATCGAAGCGTCTCGACCGAGTAGGCATGGTCGCAGTCGCGGGCGTAGGTGGACTGTGACTCTCGCTGCGTGAAGAAGAAGAACGCGATGAAGTCGAGAGTGGGAGCGGGCGCTCCGATGCCTGCTGCGAGAAGCGCGCCGAATGATGGGGCACCGGCGGCAATGGCGACCGCGGCGAATAGCGAAGGACGGAGCGCTGTTGATGCTGCTGTTGATGCTGATTATTACCATTATTATTATGTCGATGCTCGTGATGATTGAGTTGGTGCTGCCCATGTGGAGACTCAGGCACGTGAAGCGGTGGGATTTGCAGGCGCGGGAGATCGCGGGATGATTCGAAGCGATGGCGAGGCACAAGGAACAACGCGGGTGTTTGAGGGCGCGAGTCAGATGTGAAGGACGTCTTCGTCGTTGACGTCGGCGACGTCGATGTCTGCTGAGACCGAGGTCTGCTAAGGCCGAGGGAGTGGGAGGCGGTCTGAGCGTGAGCGTGAGACGGGTATTGGCCCTGGCGGCCATAGGGCGAGGGCGAGTGTGATGGCGAAGACGAAGCGCCACCAGCTTCTGGTACCTGCAGCAACGGGGGGAAGGGGTGGTTGAAAGTGAAATCCCTCGAAGGTACTTGGCGTGCGCTTGCATGGATGGCGTCCCTTGGTGGCTGTTGGGGAGGAGGTTCCGCGATTGGGTGTGGTGTGATCGATTGGGGATATCGCGGAGGAAATGAGGAGCTTGTGCCAGGGACACCAGGACCAGCTAGATGATGATGCCCGCCTGAGCTGGGACTCGCACTGGTAGCAGATGACGGTCCGAAGACGTTTTCATGTGACGAATACTCCCGATTCACATTGAACTGAATGAATGGAGCGGAAGGCGCCGAGTAAAACGGAGGTTGTCCACCCTCGTCGGAGGATAACCTCGAGGGAATAAGCGTGGAGCCTGCCAATAATGAGGGCGCGGGCGCATTTGGGAACGCGCCGTACTGCGGTGGGCGCGCGGGCGCAGCTGAACCTTGATTGCGCGGGCGCCGAGCCTTCTGACGTTGATTCTATGAAAAGCAAGGAGCATCAGGAGATTTGTTCCCTATGCGTACAAGAGCACGCCACGACTCACCTGAAACCAGACCTGAAAGCAGGACAGATCGACATCAAAGATCAGGGAGGGGTGAAGAGGGACACAGGAAGACGAAGCACACACCTGGACCTTTCGAGCGCTCAACCCAATCGACCGGCCAACTTCCTCGCGCATAGCGGTTGTAGGAAAACGAGACTAAAAAATAT
>Ga0307512_10005867_pt1 | contig 12635 bp, 18 predicted proteins | sample 14_EM_MG_FD_200267 | JGI IMG/M metagenome (GOLD analysis project Ga0307512, IMG submission 200267) | Populus trichocarpa ectomycorrhiza microbial communities from riparian zone in the Pacific Northwest, United States - 14_EM | ecosystem: Host-associated > Plants > Roots > Unclassified | place... | reverse complement strand
GTGTAAAAAAAAATCGGGATGACTCGGGATGACATTTTTTCGAGATGGAAAGCAAACTGAATGAGGGTGGACCGGCGGTACTCACACATCATAGCGTGCTTGATCATCATGAGCTGAAAAGACGCGAGTTTTTCTAGTCTTGCCTGTTTTGAAAATTCGTCTCCATCTTCCTTATCTGTTTTTCCGTTTTGTACACAATCGGCAAGGAAAAAAATAAGGTTTGTTAGCGAACGATCGCTGGAATGAGCGTCCGTCTCCCGCGTTAGGGGTTCGGTGGTCGTGGGGATGAAGTGAGTCGGAGGACATACCATGTTCGGTGAGATGATCAAGGCGATTGACGATTCCCGATCCACTGCATGAAGGGTCTAGCAAACTTGTTCCCATGGTCCCGGGGAGTGAGAGCGCGCGCTATAACACCGGAACCGACTCACATATGGGTAACGTTCGCGTACTTCCGATCGTCGTATTGGCTCGCCAGGAAATCCGCATTCGTCAACTCCACGTTTCGACAGCCGGCTTTAGTGACCATAGACCTCAACGTAGCGAACCGCTTTACGTCCCGTTCGAATGCGAACAGCTGATCACCGCAACAATCGAGCAAATCAGACTGTGGTCGGAAAACATACGAACTATAAGTTGACGCAGGCGCTGACCTTTCCTTTGTTCCCAAGAAGGGCGCTGAGGTGAGTTGTCTTGTTACCTGGGGCCGCTGTTGCATCGACGAAGTCTCCATGAGGTTCATGAATATCTTGTGCCAACACGGTCGCCGAAAAGCAGGATGCCTTGTCCTGGAGGATGATCCTTCCAGATTGATAAGCCTCCTCGTCGTGGAACCGAGTTTGAGGGTTGAAAAGCAGAAGGTTTGGTATGTGTTCATCCTCCGAGAACCCTTTCCTACGGGGGTTACCCTTTGGGACGACACGAAAAACGAAAGTTCACCGTACTGGTTCTGAATAGGATCAGATACTTCAAACCCTTTCGACTTGAAGTACTTCCTGGCCTCGGCACAGGTCCAGAGGTTTGTATTTACCCTCACATATCGGGGGATCAGGGCTGTCGTTCTGGGGGATTAACACCAACGAATCTCATCGTACGATCCCGTCTCACCCGCTCGTTCATCACCTGCCTGCGCCAGCTCCTCGTTTGACTTGACCCCTCGTCGGATTTTCGCCCTGGTAAACTCGCTGTGTAACCGAGTCTTATGTCGTAAGACCGCTTGCTTAAGAGGACCATCACCGGCTTGGATCCCGTTTGCTAGGAGAAGATCGTGAACGAGGACCAAGGCCAAGTTCTCAGACTTGAGCTTCTTTTCTTCTTTGAGCAGTTTTGAGTTGGATATCACGTCCTTTAGCACGGGCTTGTCTAGAATTTGAACGGTCCAACGTTGTTCCGCTCAGCACGACAACTAGCCGCGACAGGTGTCAACGTACACTTGAGACTTTCGATGACAAGGGCAGACATCCTTTTCCTGTCTTTATCTGGCACGCTAGAAAGCACGCCCCTGATCGAATCCTGTTTTTGGTCAAGTTTATCAAGAATTTTAGCGGCCTCAAAGTAAAAGTTCATCTTCCGAGAGTGGAAATAGGTCAGCAGTAGGTGGCTTTATACACAGTCGTGGACAGAGCAGGTCGGAGCCAGATGCGGCATCTAAGTGGTGATGTAGAGGTAAGAAGGTGATAGGATCCGCTTGATCGCAGTGCGCGGGTCTGTCCGCGACCACGATCATACGGATGTCTCCACCACACTGCGCCCACTTCTGTTGGAACTCTGAGGAAAACGCCATAGCGAGGTGACACGTGCCGGATACTATCCTTGAGATCCATGGGTTCCGCCCACCTCAAATCAGATCTCAGTCGTTGGCTTAGTACCAGCTGGAGAACGACGACGCTCGAGACTTCATGGACGGCTCCCCCGCTAGATTCAATATCGAATCGGCTGGGTTAGAGCAGAAGGTGCTTGAGGATTACTGGAGGCGATCAGGGATATTTTTCGGGAACGTCTCACTAGACCTAACGGATCCAGTTGACCCTGCACTCCGGCAAAAGCCTGTTTAGTCCTGGACTTTTGATCTATGCTCAGCGCTCAGCAACCGGGCCCCCGGTGGAGAATGTTCGTTTTATCCGAGTTCCGCTCCATCGGTAGTTCCGCACTGAGCATCAGTAAACTCTCATCGCTCGCGAGTACTAACGGGGACGTGTGATGCTCTTTGGATGGGAACGGTTTGCTTCAGGTCGTCTGTTTCCATGCAGAAAATTTGACCCCTTATTGCGGAACAGGCTGAAATGAGCTGCAGAATGTACTGATCCAAGGAGTGTATCGCTCCCAGCCGCGGGCTGCCTGTAAGAGTCAGACGAGAAATTCGTTGGCGACCCGGGTTAATTCCTCTACTGACGACGTAATCCCAAGAAGTATTTATGTGCATAGTCATCCTGATGATGACGAACGTTCCTTGAGAATAGGGCCTCCGTAACATGGAACTTGCTCCAAGTGTCTGCTGGAACCCCCCCAGAGGCTACAAAGCCGACCCTCACCAGGCTGAATTTCTCACCCAATTCGCACATTAACCTGATTCGCCTGCAACCCAGCCACTGCATGCTCGCGACAACGGTTATCGTGAGGGGCCCGTGCATCGATCTGTGACCGTTGCCGCCGGGACTGGAGAACGGTCGAGGAGATCCGTTGTCGGTGAGGCCCCAGGGGTTTCTTACGATGCATCTTGAAGGGAATTTTTTGGCCTCCGTGATCTTACAGCGTGTTTTATCGGCAGGCATCACCACCGGGTGTAGAAACCACCTCTGGAGATGGCTTCCCCCAGTTCATATCATAGGACACCACTCACTGCGGATATTGAACACCCACCTAGACCAGTTTTTGAGCTGAGGCCACATCACACGTTTGAGGAGCAAGAGACCTGCCCCAAGAAATGCCACCCCCCCCCCACTCCATCTGACATTGGAATCCTTTGTAATAGCTAGCCGGTCAGGCCTCAGGTCCTAAATCGTGATCGGGTACGATGCTGGTCACCCTAGAACTCTTGTTGGCTTCACGTTGAGGACTGACACAGGGGGGATATACCATCGATTGGTTTCACGTCGCTAATCCAGTCTCGCGGGAACGGGGGTGCCAGCGTTCTCGCTTCACCTTACACATTCCCACCTGCTCGTAATCTATCCTGACGCAAAAAAAAGTGGTTCAGAAAATCGGTTCGTGTAACCCAAAGTTAGCACCATCCGCCTCGGCCTTCGATTCCCAAGCCTCCTCGAAAACGTATTAAGCTGTCCACGAACACATAATCTTAAGTTCATGTAGTTGCTGTGATCCTGCGTCGGCTCCTGGTACTTCGGGTCTACGGCTAAGCACATTGACCCTGGGAGAAAGGAAGCAACTCTCGAACACTTAAATCAATCCCCCCTGCACTCATGGGATGTGGGAATGGACTATTCGGGTCGCGTATTCTGGGAAAGGCGTGGACGTGTTACTGTTACTTTACGTTTAAGTTCTGACATCCACGCGAGCGGGTCAGTGCACATATGACCGGTTCCGTACATGGTGTCGTGGGTCAGCTTGAGGTGTCAGAACTCCTAATCCCTTTTATCCGATTCGTTGTTCTCGTAGCTAATTATGCTGAGTGTCATACCGAGTACCGGATTGCGGAAAACTCATGTTGCCGGTAGTCCTGGATCGGTTATTTCCGAGCCAACTTGATCTCCAGCCAAAACATGAAACAGCCTCCGCTGGACCGCAGTGTCCTACCTTCCGAGATTTGGGAGGCAGTCATCCTGCGATTGCCTCCGCTCGACATATTGCTGATGAGACTTGTAATACTCCTCCAACCGTATGGCTGGGGTACGCTGTTGACCATATCTATTCATTAGATCAATCGCGAGTTCCGCGAGCTCATCGACAGCTCACCTATGATCAAATACCATCTTAATCTCTTTTCGGCCGGGTTGGAAGGGAGGACCGCTGGCGACTCTCTGGCCTTTCAAGATCGTAGGCAGAAACTAGAGGCTTATTGCTCCAGGTGGGAGCACTTTGACCGTGCAGGGCGGACTCTCCTGGACCCACAGCCCACTCCCAATCATGTTAAGGTATCCGTCGATAAAGGTTTTCTCGTTTACGAAGAGGACACAGGTGATCGTAAAGAGAACATCTACTTCATACGCCTTCCGTCGGTCGCCATGGAAATACCGCAGAAGGAATGGATGGTTCGAGGACTTCCCGCTACTCGTGGACACCAGTGGGCCATTCTCTCACCCTTGGATTTGTTGGCCATACCGGTACTGTCTAGAGAAGGAAGGTAAGTGTACTTGAACGCTCTGGTCATCTCCCACTGACGATCGGAAATAGCTCGTTCCAAATCGAACTGTTCCAGATGTCTGACGGCAAACCGTATACAGATGGTATTCATCCGTCCATTATGGGAGGCAGTTATGAGTCCTCGACGCGGATTTACTGGGTCCACCTGCAGTTGACTAGCTGTAGGCTCGCCGCTCGGGTCGTGACGGTACTGGTAGATGACCCTCTCGACCCAGGCACCACGGACCTCTTCGTTTGGGATTGGAGAACAGGAAAGTTATGGTTGGTCAGCTGCTCTATTCACCTTACCCGTAACGAAAAACCTCATGGAGACGTTAAAGGAGCACATTCGGACACGAAACATGACTGCTCATTTCATCGACGAGCACCGGCTCTTCGGTACAGTCTGTCCCGACCGTAAAACCACGTTGATGCTATGGGATTCTTCCAACCCCCGGAACCCCGAGGACCCACCTGGAATCATATTTGAACCAGGACCGGACTACGTCTACAGCAGCGTAGACCGAAACACCCATAACCACGAGATGAACCACGTTCTACCTTTCCGTGAGAACCCTTCCATGGGGATAACCGCTTTCGTGGCCTACACAGAACATCCTATCACTAAAGTGATGACTAGAAGAGTACTGGTAATACCAGTTAGGGTCCTCACTAGTTTCGCTCGCAGGATAGGGGAGGGCGCCTATGTTCCGTGGCAAGACTGGCTACATTTTGCGACTCCGATTGAGCTTCCCACGGCTTCTCCATGTACCCATATCCTTCACTCTCAAGTACTGAATGTTCGCGAAGCCGGCAACGCCCCCAAGTCAACATCAATATTACGAGTCTGGGACTTCTCACTCCATTCTCGAAGGCGGCAAGTGCAAAACAACCCTTCTGCACGACTTCCACCGTACACGATCCGAGAGTTCTCATTCGACGCGGATTATCATGACTCTGCGTTCTACTTCACAGAAGGTGGTGTCCTTGCCAAAACTGTGAGGATCTATGTGGTTGCGAGGCACATTGAAGTTCTGACTTGATGTATTTCCAGGATGTGGGGGGCGGAACGATGGAACGACACTTCTGGACATTGTAAAGAGTACAACGACTTTGATATTCGAGCCTCGAAAGCAATTCAATTCCTTCAGTTTATCCACTGCCATCTACCTGTCATCGGAATTCGCCGAATCCCGTCTTCTATGCGCACCGCTACCAATCCCTGCTTCCGTCTCCTGGGCCTTCCTGTGGAAATAGTAGAGAATGTGGTCTTATGCTTGTCTACCCCAGCAATGCTGAGACTGAAAGTTGTGAGGATTTTCAGTGTCAGATTCGAGTCTCGGAGTTCATAACCAGCTCTCACTACCTCCAGCTGAATCGTGGAATACGTGACATCATCGACGCGTCTCCGACCATACAGTACCGCGTCGAACTTCTCGCGGCTTCGTTAATAGATGATTCGCAGAAACCCTCGCTTGTGGTGGCGGATCGCCGTGCGCTGTTGGAGAAATACCATTCGAGATGGGACAAGCTTCAAGGGGATAAGTGGCGGAGAATCGTCCTTCCCACGCACACAAAACGGGTACTCGAGGGAGATGTACTTGGGTGTATCGCGGAAGCTGGAGGTGACCAATTCGATGTGCATTTTATCCAGCTCCCGTCTGTCTCTCGCGAAGTGCGATTGAAGCAGTGGGTGGTTCGGGGATTGCCCAAGTGCGACACTGCTCTGAAAATCAATCCGGAGGCGGACTTGCTTGTCGTACCCGAGGTGGTTAACGAGGGACGGTACGTTCTTTAGTCCTTTAGCCATCTACGTGGTGATAATTCTCAGCTCAGCGCGTTTCGGATACACATTCTTCGACTATCCAATGGTTTTCCCCATCCTTTGGCCCCTATAGATCCTGTCATGGATTTTGTCGGCTACGAGTCAGGCAAGATTATATTAAGCCTCGAGATTTTGGTTAGCGGAAATAGGCTTGTGGCAATAGCTGCCTTCAAAGGGACATTCTACTTTGGACGCCACAATGTTCTCATCGTCTGGGATTGGCGCAGGGGTCAGCGAGTTCTCGTAAGTCCATACCCCCATCTCAGAATATCACTAACGCCACGGCGACTAAGAAAAATTCAAGTTGTTGGATTGATCAAGTCCAATTCGTCGATAATCATCGAATCATTGCAATCACAAGACCCAAAGAACAGAGCACAAGGCGCTCATTAGTGGTGTGGGATACCACAACAACAAAAGAACGACAACTGATATTTGAGATGCCAACGAGAAAGAGTGGCATGCTGTATAAACCAAAAAGTCTCGTGGACCATAGTTGGGCATCAAGTGGGGCAGGGCTGCACCGTTCCGACCTGACCAGACGGGTAATCGGAATCCTATGTCGTGGGACTAGGGGCAAAATCCACGAGGACGATGACTACATGATAGTCATTAACGCTGCAGACATCCGGACCCACGCGTCCAGGAAGAGCAGGACGACGACGACGATCCCTTGGCAGACCTGGGAGCGTTCCGCAACAGTGATCCAAATTACGCATTCGGTAACGGAAACCATCGCAATTTGTGGCTGTTGGTTTTTCGCCATGACAAAGGGGCTTTCAGGGTGGAGTTTTGTCGAGCTCTTGCGGATTTACGACTTCAGTGCTGGGACGCGGAGTGGGCGAAACCTGGATCGACCTCTGGTTCGGGATGTTGTGTTGAACTTGGGGCGTGGAACTGTGGACGAGGGTAAAAAGATGTGGTGTTTTTCGGAAGATAATTTGCTTCTGTTTCATGTAAGCCTGTACCCCCCTCCTTGGTTCGTGGGTAAATGGGCTTAGAACGCTGACCTCTTGGTGTGTTGTTTCGTAGACTCCGTCTCCCAATGGGCGGGTTAACCTCCTCTTCTGGACGTTATGAATCACTACACTGATCTCTTGTCTATACGTCGTTGAGGTTATAAAGTACATTACGATGTAGCTAAGGCCCAGCCAGAGGAGTTGCGAAGCACACAACGGACATAAGGCGCATGCATAAAGTCAAGATTTAGCCTCGAATGCCGGCACGGGTTTGTCTACTTGTTCGCCGCTGGCCGGGCCAAAACTTTCGAGATCTCACCCACGATCCCCTGGCCATCTAATTCCAATTCTGTCGAATCTTCCGCCGGATAGCGATGTGTGGATCCATTGCGTCCGAGGTTTCACGCAGCACTTACGGAGACAGATCTCCGGTGGTATTCGAGAGTTTCCTCTCGACCTGGAAGGAATAGCTGGCGGTTCGCTGGAACGAGTTACGTAAAGTAGGGCCACACCAGAGCCCAGCATCAGACGGATATTGAACTGCAAGGTGGATTTGGGGTGACGTCGGGACGCTCGAAGTAGCCTTGGTGATGGAATCGTGGGTACCCTGTTTCCAGGACCAGTAGAACCGTCTTCGAGTCAGGTGGAAGATATCCGCAAAGCAAACAGGGCATCCAGGTGGAGGTGGCCGGCCTTGATCACGATGTAAGAAAGTAGGATGGATGAAGGGTCCCCGGCTAGCTCGTGTTTCAGGAAAACCTTGACGCTGCACGGGGAACCAGAGGTGGAAAACCGTCCTCAAACCGTAAAGCGGTAGCTGTAGCGGGGTATCGATGCTGATGCAAGAAACCCCGTAGAAACGGGATTCCACTTCTCTGCTGACAGCCCTGATACGTGTACCCTTGACGTCGAATACATGGCAGGCATTTCTAGCTCTGTCCGGTTTCTTCATTGGAAAGCGTAGGAATTCGTTTCGCTTAAGTCCTTGCGGGGTTAGGTATGGTGATTGACGCGAAAAGAGTTCGAACGCCGCCGTATCGGCTTCTTCATCGTGGCTTCGTCCACGCCACCACCCGTCCTCCGCTGACGATCACCCTTTCCTGACGAATCCCTTTCATTCGCTCGCTACAAAGTACGGAACAGTTGTTGGAAGCTGTATCTGTTTGCTGACGGGCTGGACTAGTGCCGGTTGAGACTGAACTTTACGACTTGCTTGGCGTATCGCCAGACGCATCAGAGGGTACGGTTTGCCGACATTTCTTTCGCGTTGTGGAGAGAGTAACACCTGCGTAGACGAAATCAAGAAAGCGTACCGCAAAAAGGTACGTTAGCTGGCTCGTGTGCATTTGCCGTAGAGTTCTGATCACATAATCTAGGCTAAAGAGCACCATCCTGTGAGTTCGGCGCGTCTGCAAACAAACTAATCTGACCCGCACTTTTTCTGAAGGACAAAGTTGGTCGAGATTTTTTCAAATGAATAAACAATGAAAGAAACTGAATGGCTCGTTCAGAATAGAGATGACCCAGGAGCCGCCGCACGATTCCAAGAGATGGCTGCCGCGTTAGTCGCAGGAACCCCTTCCGTCTTCCGAAACGCTCAGCTAATTTTGGTCTAGATACGAAATATTGAGCCAACCGGAAAGCAAAGGATTGTACGATCAGCTCGGAATGGAAGGTCTCTCGGGCGGTAGGGGTGGTGGTATGGACCCAAACGACATCTTTGAGATGTTTGGGGGTGGTTTCTCGTTTGGTTTTGACTTTGGTTCTGGTGGTTTTGGTGCTCCAAGGCGGAAAAAGGGCCAGGACTCTGTCATCCCATACGAGGTCACCCTCGAGGATCTCTACAATGGCAAATCGGTGAAGATGAACCTTGAAAAGGACGCCCTCTGTTCCGTGTGCTCGGGGTGAGATCCTATCTCTCTCATCAAGGGGTGATGCTGATGCTCCTCCTAGTTCTGGAGCTAAGGGAAACGCCAAACCCAAGAAGTGTGTCAAGTGCGAGGGAAAGGGGTGGACTTTTGTACATTCACAGGTGACTTTATCGTTTTGTGCATACCCGTCGGGAGAGCCGAGCAAATCTATTATAGGTTGGGAGGAACCAGATAGGCACTTCGAGAGCCATGTGCACTGAGTGTGAAGGTCAAGGCGAAAAGCTCCGTGAAAAAGACAGGTTAGACGCTTTTCAACGATATTTTTTACTGGCGACTAATTGGTGAACATGCAGGTGCAAGAAGTGCAAGGGCGCTAAAACTGTCAAAGAAAAGACACGACAGGAGTTATTTATCGAAAGAGGCATGGCAAACCAACAACGGATCGTTCTTGCCGGTGCAGGTGATGAAGAGCCCGGAATTCCTCCCGGAGATGTGGTCTTTGTCCTCAAACAAACTCCACACGATTCATTCCAACGTTCTGGGAACGATCTCCTGACGACTGTAAAAATTACCCTCTCAGAAGCTCTCTTTGGTTTCTCCAGAATCCTGGTGACGCATCTCGATGGAAGAGGTATCCATATGAGCAGCCCTCCAGGAAAGACCATCAAGCCAGGAGAGTCCGTTGTTGCCAAAGGCGAAGGGATGCCTGTGTACAAGCATCCAGACACAAACGGTGACTTGTATATTGTGTTCAAGATTGACATGCCCGGAGAGGAATGGTTGAACACGGTAGACCGGGCTGTAAGTTCCATAATATTCCAGCTATATTCCCACTCACCACCTCTCTCAGCAACTGGAGAAACTTTTACCACCGAAGCGGGTTGATATCGAGCCGAGACCGGCTGTGGTCGACGAGGCTCAATTCGAGCTCAGTGACATCGCGGAGGCTCGCGGGCGGCCGTTCCCCACACCTTCCGACTTCTTTGATCATGGCGATGAAGACGAGTGGGAAGATGAAGATGACGATGACGAGGAACCCGAATGCCGAACTCAGTGACCTGCTTCTACCGTTTTCGTGCGGGTGGTGTCGTTTCTTGGTTTACACTCCCTGTTCCTTACCTTCAATCCTTACGAGCACTTAACCATCTATCCACCGCCCTTAATGTCCTACGCTAGCATATAATTCTGCCTAATATGTGCATATTCGACTCTCGTATCATCACGACATTTTTCATCTCCGGCACTAACTTTCAATTGTCACGCGTCTTCTGGCCAGCGGGTCCACATGATGCCGCTGGCTTTTGCGACATTTTCGTTATCGGTGGTCCACCGAAGGCTTGGCAAATGCCGTCATACAACCCTGGGCACGTTCATGCAGAGGACGCCCTCGCTGCGATATTCGGAGGTTGCGTGCACGCCACGATGCGAGAGTTTTATGGCGAGTATTCGTCGGTCGGCTGAGTTTGGAAAACCCCCTTGAATTGGATGAGCGACCCCCAACCCGTTTTCCCAGTTAAATCTCTTCCCTGTACAACCCGTAACCCGTACAAGCGGCGACGCCCACAGACGAAGCCCTATATCAATTCAGCCGACTGAACTGGGATCCGTGGGTGGCAACTGGAGGACGGCTGCTTCTCTTTTGCCTGGCCTTCCGTGGCTTCGAACTCGAAAGCGTGTCTACGCCACTGGGTTTTGTGCCCACAGGAAGGGTGGTGACTCATCGCCCTCTGACTGCTCACGGTCTAGCATAAAACGCTAAAAAAACATTTATCCCCGACAGGAGTACATTTTAATGATGCACATCAGCACATCCTCTCTCAGATCCTGTAATCTCTGGAAATCTCGTGGACCATAAAACCCATAACGCGAAATCTCTTGTCCTTTTCACATACCTTGGCGCTGCCGCATGGCGACAATTGTGTTCCGCCCACGTTGTTTGACAAAGTCAGCGAAGCATCACAATACGACTTGATTTCGCCTGGGGCACATCACTTGGGCGGCCCAAACAATCCCCGATGCATTGAGATGTAAAACCTATTTTTTCTTTACTAGGCTTGACTTACTAGACTCGAATTATAATGGAACCATACGGGGGGACACCGATCGTACTACAGGTACAGACAGATGTGTGCAAACAATACATGAACTCATGAACGCATATCATACATCATATGTGAGGGGGGGAGGGGGGTGGAGGAACATGATGCGACAGAAGGGTGCGGTGATATCCTATAGTGGCTCGAATATGGGTGAATTATAAATGTACACGAGGAATAATGTGCAGACGAAGAGATACGACAGTGATGCCTGAACCGAACGAACGCTGAACGGCGACCGTGGTAGGGACATGTTTTTCGTCGATGTATCGTAGAGGTTGATTTCGTCAGACTTGGTATTGACCTTGCGAGGACGCAACTTCACGACCCGCGTTCGCCTTACGTCTTCGAGGCCGGGCCCGAAGTAGCGTGGTGTTTCGAAACTCCAACAGATGTTGCCAACTACCCAATGGCCGATTGCGTCGACGTAACGGTTGATGTCCCGGTCGAGATCTGGTCCCCAGGAGGGCAGCTTCTTTCTCTCCGCAACGAAGCGGTTCATGAGATCGCCGAAGAGCACACCGGCATGGTCAGCCGCTTCCTGAAGGTTGAGACCCTTCGCATCCATCAACACCGTCAAGATGTTGTTCCCTTCGAGACCTTTCGACTGCTCCACATCGTAGCTGTAGATATCCTAAAAGGGGGATAGTCAGTCAACGGATCGGAGACAGGGCCGAAGCAGGATAGGCCTTACGTTGGCCCAACACACGAGATCACAGCCCCAATCTTGAAGATTCTTGAACGCCGGGTGCTCGACAACCTCATCTGGGAGATCGATGTCCAGGGAGTATTCAAACAGGGCGAAACAGGCGTAGACCGCGCTATTGTCCCGTCGAAGTTTCCTATACGAGGTAAGGTCGAGGACCCTGCCTCGTATCCTATACTCGGCCTCCTTCCCAACTGCATCGACATAATCGGCGCAGGTCTGGTAGAACCGGCGCTGGCAATTAGGTTTGGCATACTTATGCAGACGGGCTCTAAATCTGTAAGGAGAGAGGTCATTGATGTGAGTCGGAAATGAAAAGGATGAATCACCGACTCTCTGGTAATTTGAGCGAGTTTAGAACCATCGTCCCAAGATGGATCCTGAAGGACGTTGAGGTAAATCATGCCCGTACTCAGGGCGTCCTCGCCGTTTTGTACGTCGCTGATCTCATCGACGACGAAAAGGGTGTTGATGAAATCGCAGCAGACTCGGAAACGCTCGTAAGAAGCGAAGGGGTAGGCGTGGGAGACCAAGAGCTCGTTGCTGCCTGCGATGAATTCCGCACGCTTTTCGTCACTGAACACTTTGAAGCTGTTGATCCAGGCACGGGATTCGGTGGCTGCGGATTTGTGGTGGGGGTTGGTGGCGTCCTTCAAGGGGCACATAGAATGGAGATCGGGAAGGGTGAACTGCTGCATAGTCGCCGATGGCTCAGTGGGGGGATGCTGAGGGCGCAGGGAGGGGAGGGGGGGTACTAGGGGATCCCAATAGTGACCCATCGTACCGTCTTATATGGTCGGCCGCCCGGACCCACATCTCACACGTTGTATGGTTGAATTTACAAGCGATGCATTTTCCGCCACGATGTGTTCCAGATAC
>Ga0307512_10005866_pt1 | contig 12637 bp, 15 predicted proteins | sample 14_EM_MG_FD_200267 | JGI IMG/M metagenome (GOLD analysis project Ga0307512, IMG submission 200267) | Populus trichocarpa ectomycorrhiza microbial communities from riparian zone in the Pacific Northwest, United States - 14_EM | ecosystem: Host-associated > Plants > Roots > Unclassified | place... | reverse complement strand
CTCCCCGCCCTCAGCTTGCTCTGCTCTGTTCCCTGCCCACTCCCTGATGCCATGGCGCTCCCTCCCCGGCTTGGAGGTGTTCGGGACCCTCCCCCACTGCTGCGCTAGTCCCGTCTCCATCGCCCTGTATCCTGTCCCATTCCCCACCATCGCCGACCATACTCCAATCGTCATCAACCATATTTATAACTATGTTCCTACCCTTCCGGATCTTACACCTCGCACATCGGTGCAGATATAGCGATGCAGTCCCTGCGCGGGTTCAATAATATGTCAATTCGTAAGGATTGCGGTAACATCAGTCTCTCCAATTCAAGTAATATGCTGACCGAATATTAGTTCCTCCCATAGCCGATGCCCCCGCCCTGTACACCACAGGCCAACCACGCCCTGCTCCCTTGCCCTCGCTCGCACGCCCGCCACCGAAGGTCCCCAGTGTCACCCCCCGTGATCGAACCTGCACAGAACTCTACGACACCATGACAAAATATGGAGCCGTGCATATCCGCGGAACACCCCGCCGACGCTCTCTGACGACTCGTGCGCCAACCCGACAGCCTTGTCCGACGAAGAACTGACCAGCAAGCGGGAAGACAACCCTGCTGAAATTGTTTCATATATACCTATACAACAGACGCCTGGAATTGATGGTGTGTTCTATTGACTCGGGGAGGAGCAACCCACATGTCCAGACTTGCCGTTGCCAATTAACGACTACCTCGAAAAGCAACTCGACATCTGATATCCCGGTCATGGAACTAGCCCTGACAGCTGTGTTTCTGCTCGACGAAGCCCAGGGTACTGTAGTTACTGGGATCAGCCACTCTGGCTTCGGTCGCCCGACCGGGATTCCAGAAGGAGCCAGAGTCCGTGATCCCAGTAACTACCTTGGGCTTCGTCGGGCAGAAACACAACGCCCACACTGCCAAGGCTAGTTCCATGACCGGATATCGAATATCGAATTGCTTTCCGAGGTAGTCGTTAATTGGCAACGGCAAGTCTGAGTCTGTGGGTTTGCTCCTCCACGAGTCAATAGAACACACCATCAGTTCCGGGTGTCTGTTGTATAGGTATAGATGAAACAATTTCAGCAGGGTTGTCTTCCCGCTTGCTGGTCAGTTCTTCGTCGGACGAGGTTGTCGAATTGGCGCACGAGTCGTCAGAGAGCTTTTTTATTTTGTTTAATCATACTCGCATTCAGCCTATCTAGACTATGGCGGCGTAAATTTTATCCGTTTTTCCCGTCCGCTGTCCGCGCGGTGACGGCACGTTGCAAGCTCCCCTTTGCCCTCCGCCCACAGAATCTTCTGCTGCATCTCCCATTCCGGACACACCTTGAAGAGGTGGTCTCTCGTCTGCGAGGGGCACTGGCACCACCAGCACTGGGCCGTGGGGCGAACCTTAGCCCATTGCAGGTACTGTCCAGTGCGGGCGAGCCCTGTCTTCAGCTGGTAGTACCTTGAGGCGAGCCTCTTGGTACTCTCAGCGACCGTGCCATCCGGCTTGTGCCTTTCCAGCATTTTGTATTTTTTCTCGGAGGTCCGGCCTCCAGCCCACTGCCGCGCTTCCGCCCACTTTTTCTCCGAAATCTCCCGTTTGAGGTTTGCAAGAGATCGCGGGAGCGGCATGGGGCGTACCTCCGTCCGGTCCGAGTAGTTCAGCCATTCCACCCCACGAGTGTCTGGCTCTTCCGCCGCGACTTTCGCCCACTCGTCTTTCCCATTTCCCTCCACCCCTTTGTGCGCCGGACACCATCTGATCTCGATGATGATGCCTGGTCTGGCACGCCGCAGTGCAGCGATGTGCTTCCTTGCCTGGAGTGCGTACTGCTGGCCGGCCAGGCTCCTCCGATGCCATCCCACTGATGGCGGCTTGGGCGTCGGTAAAGATTGCGACTCGCTCCGGCGTAGTCTGTCTTCTCGAAGCCGGTTCCAGTGCCCTTGCGAGCGCAGCGCACTCTGCATCATATACCTCCTGGTTGTAGCCCATGTGGGTTTTGATGCCCACCCAGGATTGGTCATTCTTCCAGACCACCGCGTAACCAGCAGCCCCATCGTCCAGCAGCGACCCGTCCGTGAACATGGTTAGCCCGGGCCGAGCCTTCTCTGCCTCCGCTTTTGCCTCGGCCTCCTCCTCTCGTAGCAGCTCTGCGTCAAGGGGTTTCGGCTCCTCTAATAGAACTGTGCTTTCCGACCTTCCGGCGTAAGCGAGGACGTTTGTGAGCGTCCGCCCAATCGCCGTTGGTGCGCCAACAATCTCCCGCGCCTGGTCTCCCTGTGGCAGGCTCAGTAGCCGTAACCCAAACCGCCGCTGTCTGTTCTCCAGCTGGGCTGTCGTTGCCCGGAGTCCAGATTCCATTGAAAGGGCTCCCAGGTTGGTGGTCCGGAAGCAGCCGGTTGTCGCCCTTGCCTCCTGATTGGCCAGCAGCCGCAGCTCGTTTGCCTGGCTGATGGTGCTGCAGACGTGGTCACACTTTCACCACAGCTCCGACCCGAACATGGCGACTGACTGCGTGCATGCCGTCATGACTTTCCTGCAGTTGGCTGGCGACAGCCCCATTTGCCCAGCCAGGCGCCGAAGCCTAGCCATCGCCTTCTTCCCCTCCTTCAACCGGATGGCATGGTGGTTCTTGAGGGTGAGCTGGGAGTCTAGCCAAACTCCGAGCCACCGCGTGAGCCGTCAGAGAGCGTCGACGGGTTGTTCCGCGGATATGCACGACTCCATATTTTGTCATGGTGTCGTAGAGTTCTGTGCAGGTTCGTTCACGGGGGGTGTCACTGGGAACCTTCGGTGGCAGGCGTGCGAACGAGGACAATGGAGCAGAGCGTGGTTGACCTGTAGTGTACAGGACGGAGGCATCGACGGTGGGAGGAACTAATACTCAGTCAGCATATTACTTGAATCGGGGACTGATGTTACCGCGATCCTTACTGGTTGACATTGGATTATTGCAATCCGCGCAAAGCTGCATCGCTATATCCGCACCGATGTGCGAGGTGTAAGAACCGGAAGGGCAGGAACATAGTTAGCATATGGGCAACGACCCATTGTGATAAGTACGGTTGGTGATGACTGGAGTATAGTCGGCAAGTGTGGAGAATGGGGCAGGTTAGGGTGTAATGGGGGCCGGATTGGTGGAGCAGCGGGCGCGGGGTCTCGAGTCTCTAAACCAGGAAAGGAGGGCTTTGCGCAATAGGAGTATGCAGAGAACAGTGCAGAGCAGGTTGAGGGTGAGTGCTAATGTGAAGAGGACGGTGGGTGCAGGGGTGGAGGGAGCAGCGGTCTCAAGGGCGTTGGACACGCGACGGGCATATTACCCGACCTTGCATACCTAGCGTGACTAACAACGGCCGTAACGTATGGGTTAATTACTTCACTGGCTATCTACTATCGTGGTGTGTAGGGTAACTACTCGAATGTGTATGTAAGTACTTTGATACTGGTTTGACTCGAAGACTGGGCACTGTCTGATCGGACAGTAGCCTACACTGGACGAAGAACCGCCCCACCTGCCCAGTGCTGGTGGTGCCGGTTCCCAGCGCAGACGAGAGACCACCTCTTCGAGGCGCGCCCGGAATGGAAGACGCAGCAAAAGATCCTGTGGGCGTAGGTGCGGAAGGAAAGCGGGAAGTGGAAGAGCCGGTGGAAGATCCGGGATCTACTGGTCGATGGGAGGTGTGGGCAGGCGGTGCTGGATTTCCTTTCTTTACGGATGTTGGAAAGCTGGTGCCGACTGAGGAAGACGCAGGGAGCGATGTGTCGGAATGGGAGCTCTGGGAGCGCCGGGAGCGGGAGGCAGAGATGAGGGCGGATGCGGAGGCGCTGGATGCCGAGGAGTAGCTGGGTGATGGGGAGTGACTACCGCTGTTCCTACCCACGCCCTCTTTCATGACATCTGCAGACAAGGAGTGAGGGGGCGGGTCATGTTTTTCTTTCTTTCCGTTGTAATTTTCCACCTAACTACATAGGTCGCCTGCGAATAATGATTAAGCGAAAAAAAAAAAGAAAGACTCAACTGTTTTTTTAGCGGGAAGCACCGTCTTCGCAATTTCAAAATTTTGGATGGTTCAATTATTCAAATTTACTTATGGACAATCAACGTAGTCGTTTTCAGCGGTGGATCCGCCCCAGTATCCTTCGCCTCCGATCTTCTTCCAAATCGTCCGAGAACGTCTTTCTGTTTTTGGATGCTGAAGAACCCGCGGACATGGTGGAGCGCTTCTGCCTCGTACCATTTTCCTTGGAGAGTGAGGTGCGCCAGTACATATACTCCCCGACAGCTGGTCTCGCTGGGTGCGTGCGAAGTCTTCTGATCGTGTTGCAAAACAGTAGTGTAGATATGTATGCCCATCGTGAGCTGCACTGGCTGATCTGGCTGTCAAGGATAAGTGCTACGCCGAGTGAACCATCTACATACTCTACGTACTGAAGGACCTATGCCAGGCCCAATGTAGAGAACGACAAAGAAAGGAAGGTGGAAACGAGAGAGAATGGGTGGGGGTGTTGGCGTTACCCAATGATTAGCTGATATTCTGTCCGACGAGGATAATGTACAGGATACGGAGCCAACCCCCGCTCCGCAACTCGCTAAGAACACGGAATTCGATGAATATGTAATACGCACAATGAAGCAACAGAACCTAAATCCTCCCACAATACGTAGATATGTATGTAGATTGACGAACCGGGGCCCTTCGCGGCGATCCGACTGCGCACGCGACTCGCTTAGCATGCGCCGTCGATCACCCCGCACTTACATACATAGCTTGATACCTAGAGTAGATGTGCACCTGCAGTTGCGTTATGGGAAATCCGCATCATGTCAATCGTTCTGCTTATTGTTCTGTTTGGTCTTGTACATAGTAGTGCACGTTATATACGTGCACTTCCGTCTGACGGTCGAATAGATGTTTCGACAATCCTGCTGGAAACCGCCAACCACACCGTACGGACGACACCGGCTTCCTGCTTTCACGGCTACGGAACGGTACGTTGTCTGCGGGGGAGGAAGTGGAAGACGACATCAAGACGTGCGCTCTTGCATCGCCCTTGTCGTGAAATGAAAAGGCGTCACGCTAAAAGCCACCGGTCGGCGCTGTCCACGGGCTCCCTATCACTGCCACGGATCAATGCAACGTTTGCGGTCTCGACACTACAAGAACGTATACCTTGCTCTGCTCGCAGCCGGCGCTCATCACCGTCCTCCAATTCCTCGGCGCCATTGCGATCGTCAAAACCATGCACCAGAGCATAGAGTATAGTGGCGCGAGACCGCGTCTCCAATATCCGGCCTCACGACAAATCCCAGGAATAGAACCTTCCTGCGCGAGGGCTCGAACTGGGGCGAAGCGGTACTGCACGCGATGGGCGGGAGTGTCCGCACTGTGGCGGGGACGGTGGACGCGCTGGTTTCGGCGGCGATGGGATCTGTCTCGTGTCGACAACGGCCCCGATTTGATGGAGCGGGGATCGCTGCGCCTCCGGGTACTCGCGTATGCTGAGGATCGGCCTGACCAGGGCCAATGGCGTGGTTAGCGTGCATCCGCCCATCCGCCCGAACGCTCTAGACCACCGCCGGAAACCTTCGGGCTGCCAGCCGCGAGATCGTGGAGTGGGCACCGGGGCACCGTGCAGAAGCGATCGCGGACATGGACGAGTTCTATCGCGCGGATAGCGACGAGGATATCCGGCGCACGGCGGAGGCGGGCAGCGAGCCATTCATCCCTCACGTTGAGGCACTGTTCAGCCGTGGACCCGGCCCGTTGTCGGTGTTCAACTACAGGCAGTTGAACAGATAGGAGTGGGACGTGCAGGCAAAGTTGGTGATGATTATGATTCATTGATTGCATGCGACCCTGCGATATTATGTACAGTCCATTTCCGTTCGCCGTCCGCCGCGCCCTCAGACAGGCTACAGGCAGCCCGTGGCAACTCCTCCTGCCCCCGCCTGGCCTTTCCTGGGGTTTGAACTCTTTAAAGAAAGTGAGAAGGAAACAAAGAAAGAGTCCGTAATGACAAGTGGCTTAAGAAACGACAGACAGAAAGGAAAGAATGGGCCGTGCTCTCCGCCCACCCTCTACTCCTCCTCCTCGCCCACCCCTTCCTTGTCATCCCTTCGGCCCGCACCTGTTGTTCCATCTTCGCCCAGTTTCGGTGGCACGGCTCGTGGCCCAACCCTACTCCCCACCTTGGTGGATCGCAGAAAGTCCAAAACCGCATGGGTGCACCGTGTGTCTGCGAGGAGGTCGCGGATCGTGAAACGGTTCTTCCCTCTTCCTGTGGCTTCTCGCACCTCCGCCCACAGAGTCTTCTGCTGCGTCTTCCATTGCTTGCAGTTATTGAACAGGCAGTTCCGTGTTTCCGTCTTGTACTGACAACGTGCAGGCAAAGTATCTCCTAATTGGATTGCGTCGGATTCGCTGACGAGTGATGGCCATGAATTGAATCTACTATTGACACCCGTGATGGGTCACGGCACGGTACTCCACAGCTGCTGCTAGTGGGTCAGCTAAACGTAGGTCTGGGGCGTGCTAGACTCTCCAGCTGGCGCCTTCCGTGTCGGTGGGTGAGGGATGAGGATGGCAGCGAAGATGTAGTGAATGAATGCAGAAACTATTCACCGCGAAACGAGAGGAACAATTGCAACTGGCAGTTGTGTATGTGTACCACTACTTCCGCCTCTGCTGTTGCCTGATACCAACAGCCACGATTTTACAGATGATCCGGTGGTTACGAAGGGCCATCCGGTCGGACTGCAAGTTTGTCTGACGGAAGCTGGGCTGCTGGGGGAGGGTGCTTGCTGGCGTGATGGTCATCGGAGAGGCCCTTCGTGACATCTAGGTAGTTATAAGAATAAAAAGGCGTTCGCAATCGTAGTCATCGCTCGTATGTACATCCAGTGACGCGCAAAACTATGTACAACTCCCACGCCGCAGTCCACTACTTCTTGGTCGACCACCCTAAGTTATCGTCGGTAACTCATCGCTTCTCCGGGTGGGCTAGGCTTCATCGCGACCTCGGGGTAGGGGTTCCTCCTCTTGAAGTCATCGCAGATCTCGGCCATAGCGACCCACTTGACGTCCTCGTGCTTATCGATGTGCTCGATCAAGCGCTCGTGCGTCAGCAGGACGTGTGGTCTGGCACTGACATTCGGATGCACCATGATCGGGAAGATGGAGCTTTCGTCCTTGTGCTCGCGGTAGAAGTAGTTGAAGTAGGCGCGAGTCGTCCTCGCTGTCGCGCAGGTTGACCCAGCCGTGGGAATTCGAGTTATTCTTGATGAACATCATCGGCGGGAGATCTACACCTATCAGTATTGTACCTATCAAAAGAGATACGACAACGCACCACCGATATACCCTCTCCCTGGAATCTCGAAGGGCCAGTCTCCTGGGCCTTGGCGAGCGGCTTCATCCACGCCTCCGCCTTCTTGGTGTAGTCGATGTTGGTCTAGCTATCGCCTTGCGTAGGTGGTACGCCTGGTAGTTGCGGTGGCTCGTGGAATGGCCGTACTCGATCCCGTACTCGATCCCGTACTCGAGCAGCAGCTCCGTGCTCTCCTCGTTGTACTCCCACCAGGGAAACACGTTCCCACGTTCCCACGTGGCAACTTGCAACCGCAGAAGTCTGTCAGCAGCTGGTACAACTTGTCGAGCACTTCGATGCTGTCTCCACGCTATGTTCACGGAGTTCCCGTGGTCTCGAACAGCTTGAGCATGTGGCAAGTGGCGATTGTTCTGGTGAACAGCCCTTTTTTCCGTCGTCAGTGCGGGTCTCTACCGTGTCCATGTGGACGTGTACCTCTCGAAGTTATCCGATGGTAGATCCTCCCCGCTGTGGGAGCCAATGCTACCTCGCCATGATCTGATAGGTCGCATGCGAGTAATGAATAAACAAAAAAAAAACTGTGGGAGCCAATCCGACCTGCGACGGTGTCGATGTCAACGCCGAGGAGTAGAGGATACCTGTGTGAAGTCATCAGTCGCCCCGTGTATAGATTGGAGTGGGAGCGCGTACGTCTCTTGGAAAATGCTGCTGCTTCTTTGGCCACTGTTCGAGATACGTAACTCTGCCAAGCGCGGACCGTGGGTTGGAGGGAGATGAGGCGAAGGAACTGGAGGCGGATGCAACGCCAATTGGGGTGTGTGTCGGTGTGTAGGATCAAGAGAAGAAGTCCAGCTATGCTACGGTCGTGATCTTCGACAAATACCCGCCGTTTCCCTCGTTCCGGAGCCTCTCCTCCCAGTAACGGTATTCGGGTGGCATCGTGCACGGCGGGCGTGGGCCCGTCGGCATCCCTCGCCGACGACTTCAAGAAGTTCACCGAAGACTTCTCCGGAGCGCTCATCATCTGCCTTCCGTGCGCCGGCGTGAACGCGCACGTCTCGTTCCTGGAGGCGGACGGCGACTGCGCACGGCAGATGGACGTCAGCGTCAAGGGCGTCTCCTTCACGGCGCAGCTGGCGGCAAACCGACGATCCGCAGCGGGACGAAAAAGGTGAGCTCGTCTGCGTCTCCAGCATCGCCAGACACATTGCCATCCGCAGCCGGAGGAGCGGCTCCTACTGCTGCACGAAGGGCGCTGTCAGGGCCATGGTTCCTGCGATCGCGGCGGAGGAGTTGGTCAGATACGTACGTACGCCCTCCCCTCTCTCCTCGCCGACTCCCCACCTTTCTTGGAGGTGTCGACGTGGGAGGGAAGGGTTCCCGCACCTGCTGGAGAGCTGAGAGGTCGAGATCATGAACGACGCTGCGGTGGCCGTGTCCCGTAGTTTTGTAGCAGGAAGTTGGTGTTTTGGAGGAGCTAGGTATGTACCACGTAGTAGCATGGTCCGCCGCCATAGTCTGATGGGCTATGTGCGAGTATGGGCAACAATAAAAAAAACCAAAAAAACATAGCATAACCAAAGACACGATGCAACAGCATCACGAAGCCCGCCATCTGCGCAAAACTGCAAATCTCCGCCAACGCCGCTCTTCCCATCCGCCACCCGCACGAGTCTGGGGGCATTTGACTATACTAACCTCAATTATTTTTTTCTGCAGAGCTCCGCACACACACTTCATGCGTTTTGCCGCCCCCGATCATCAGCTGCCAATGGGCTAGATAGCTAGCACATAATGTGCCCCTCCCTCCCCGCCGGGTGGCAGCGATAGCTAGTGAGCGGCACAGCGGCCATGCGCAGCTTCTCCCTCCGTTACCCAACACAGCAACACTACTCCATGCGATTATGTATTGTCGATTGTCGATTGGGTTCTCCGCACACGCACCTCGACATCCAGCCACTAGCCACACATATGAGCCACCGGCCACATAAGCCACCCTTGCGTGTATTCTTGGCAAACCCTGTGGCCGTCACGTTACTGGCGATATCTTCGTGTCACGTCATTTTTGTCATAGATATGCCAGTTGGCATCCCTACCTCTAGATATCGCCCTGCTGTGTTGTGGTTGGGTGGATGCGGGTGGTTCGTTCGATCTTTTATTCGTCATTTTTATTACGTGTTGCAGACTAGTTACAGAGCACCAGGGTTGTCTGCATGCGAGTGCTTATTCCCGTTCCCGGTCGGTCGAAGTGGCATGTGTTTCCGCTCCCGGTCGATCAGCGGGGTAGGTGACACTTTCTTAGCTTGGCTTAGTACCCCAACGGCAAATCAGCAGCTCTTTCCCTTCACATCCCTCATCCGCGTGATGACAACCCATTCCCATCCCCCGCGGAGCCGCCGTGAACGAAATCCGACTTTGAGCAACGTACCCATCTCTTCAGCTGTCGAACGTCGTTCTGCGAGGAGGGCCGAGCTAATAAATTTCAGCACGCGACGATGAGAGGCCGCGACAGAAATGATACGCGCGATGACGAGAGCGATTCGGACGGTTACATCACGGCAAACGAAGAAATTGAGCCAGACGACGACCAGAGCTCGAGCGAGACTGCACGTACCAAACGACACTCGGCGAAAGCCAAGGCTGGCGGTCAGAGTGCAGGCCTCGGGAGATTAGTTGGCTGGAAGGGCTTTCGACGCACTCATCCCCCTCTGGAGCCCACTCCGGGCTTCCGCAAGTGTCCCCGGCGGAAGCTTCCCGCAACCGACGAGTACGCAGAGCGTTGGATGAACTCCGCTGAGATGGCGCAGTATTGGTACGAGAAGTTCAAGAGACAAAAGGACAGGGCCAAACAGAAGGATACGGAGATCGAGGAATTGGACGCCGACATCGCGAATTGGGAAGCCGCCTATCGTTCGCAGTTCGATCGAGCTGAGAGGGAAGCGGCGAAGTACAAAGGTGAGAACGAGAAGCTGGAGAAACTCCTGGCTTCCCATGTGAGGGCTGTCAACAGCGTCAGTTCTGGATTGGAGCCAGTGACGGACCAGAGGTTTGCTGAGAAGTTTGAGAAGTTGCACCATGAAGTAGGATCCTGCATTCAGCGGCGTGTGGTAGAGGCTTTTCTAATCTTCGATTCGTAGGTTGGCGTGTGGTGTCGTAATGGCTTCAAGAAACCCGCCGGAGACGAACCCAAGACGGAGGCGGACAACGAAGCTACGGCGAGACAACTCTTGCAGCCACGAGTAGAGAACATCGACTTGCTACGGCCCCACGAAATCACCGACTGCGTGGTGTGGGCATGCGCGGAGACGGTCGTGTTCCCCGACAAGATGCCGGGACCAGGCTATGATGACCTCAGGATCCTTTCCACCCTTCAAAACTGCATCCAACGTGGCGGTACTCGCCCCTCCCATTATAATGTCTCCTCCGCTAACATTACCCAGATACTACTTCAGACGGCGAGAAAACATCCGTGTGGCTCTCCCAAACCTGCTCCCTGCTCTTCCAAGATCCCGAGTTTCAGCGCTGCCTCACAGACGTCACCTCTCTCGCTTTAGACCTTGTCACAGTTCTGTGCGCCGTTCCACGCCGACCGTGCTTCCAGGAAGAGTATCTCGGTTCTATCGAAGACTCGCTGCGCTCGATCAAGACCGTCGCTGCAGAGATGAGATGTCAACGCGGGAGCTTCATGCTGGATACGAGCGTGACGCTGGGTGCACCGTATGATGAAAAGACAATGAAGGATGTGCGGTTTACTGACGTAGAGGACGGGATGCAGGCGTCTGTCGTCGCGGTGCTTTCGAGAGGGTGGATTAGGAACCCACCAAAGGAGGTTGGCGGTGTGGCGCGACATATTTGCAAAACCAGGGTTGTGGTTAAGGTTGCCGATGCAGAATAGGCAGAAAAAGCGATTCGAGCTGATTTTGGAGATCAATGGGCTGAAATTGACGGGCCTGATTCCTTATATGTTATTTTCTGCTCCCTTGTTCCTTTTTATCTTGCAATAGCTGTTTTTGTATGCTTTGAGTTGACGGGCAGCTGTTGGTGGTAACAGGCCACCGTGGAGGAGGCAAAAACGACCGCATATCTTGCTTTGGAATAGACTACGGCTTATGATCTGTTTTCTTGGGGTCGAAATTCGCAGAGCGTGCTTCAGTCCAGACCAGGTGTAAAAACGGACGGACTTGTTTGTCTGTTTTGCCATACTCGCTGTAGCCTATCTAGACTATGGCGGCGCACTTTTTTTGACCGTTTCCCCGCCGCTGTCCGCGCGATAGCGGCACGTTGCAAGCTTTCCTTTGCCCTCCGCCTAGGCCTGTCCCATGAGAATGAAAATAGCAAATGAAAGAACAAAGAGACCGGTCCTCGCTCTCACTCTTCTGCAGATCCCATGAAGGCGGGCGTGGGGAGAAACAGCGGTTCCTCAACCTCGGCGCCCAGCTCCATCCTCTGCTCTCCTCTCCTCTTCCCTTCCCCTCCGCCCCCGGAGTTCCCACTCTGACGCCTTGCTCTGCGCGTCCTCCTCAGCCGGTGCCGGAACCCACCTCCCTACGTCCTTGGTGGAAAGGAAGTCTAGTACCGCCCTGCTGCATCTCTCGTGGGCCAGCAGGTCCCGGACCTTCCAGCGGCTCTTCCACCTCCCAGTTTCCTTTCTGGCCTCCGCCCAGAGAGTCCTCTGCTGGTCCATCCACTCGACGCACCCCTTGAAGAGGTGGTCGCGTGTCAGTGTTCCGCTCGCGCACCACCAGCACTGAGGGGTGGGGCGGCTTTTGTCCAGTTCAGGTATTGCCCGGTAAGGCAGTGACCTGTCTTCAGCTGGTAGAACCTCGAGGCGTGCCTCTTGGCTCTGCCTGCGACCACTCCGTCCGGTTTCTGCTTGGCCAGCATCTTGTACTTCGCTTTGGAAATCCGGCTTCCGGCCCACTGTCGGGCTAAAAACGGACGGACTGGACTACGTGGAACACCGCTAGACCGCAGGACACACACTTGATCCAGCATCTTTCTACTTGATATCGTACCTAGTCATGGTGAAGATTCTGCAAAGGTTCGGTCTCCCCGGTTTGTACGTGAACCACAAATGGAATCGTCTTTTGTAGAGGCCAATTTCCTCTTGCATGCTCCATAGCGGCCTTGTTCGTATCTGCGGCGATCCCTACGGTTCCACTAGAACCACTGCGGGTGTCCAGCGGTAGAAGTGAGGTATTAATAACTGCACACTCGAGAGGGCCACGGCCTTTCCCGAAGGCGCAGCCCCACGAACAGACCACACGACCACGGAAGCTAGCACTGTACGACCCCGCCGGCGACGGTTTAG
>Ga0307512_10005865_pt1 | contig 12639 bp, 11 predicted proteins | sample 14_EM_MG_FD_200267 | JGI IMG/M metagenome (GOLD analysis project Ga0307512, IMG submission 200267) | Populus trichocarpa ectomycorrhiza microbial communities from riparian zone in the Pacific Northwest, United States - 14_EM | ecosystem: Host-associated > Plants > Roots > Unclassified | place... | reverse complement strand
AATTTTGGACTGTGACTTTTGGGCGAGGCTGGTCGGGCAAGGTCACAGGTGCAGATCCTAACCAAAGGGGGAGTCCTCGAATCAGTGGACGATCAATCGATCAGCGATGTCTATCTATCCCAAGTCAGTGCATACTTATCTCATGCACCGCTTCGTTATGGAACACGTAAACTGGGCTCTCAGTAACGTTCATTGGTCGCCACACTACTGCCTGCGTACCATGTTTCCTTCCCGTGCATAAAAGGAGCGGGATGGAATGGGTTTGAACGCAACCAATTCCGAGTATCCCCAACCCCCATCGCACCTCCTCAGTTCACTTCGTTTCGCAGATGTTGCCCCGCTCACCTATCATGATCGCGTGCGTACCTGATAGTCCGCTCACATGTTGAAATCCTGTCCTAAATGTTGTACAGAGTCATGGGCGCGACTGGGAGTGGGAAAACATCTGTGGGTAAAGAGACCCTTCGTGATATTGATAAGCTCACTCGCTTGCCACCTAGCTTGTCAATCTCGCAAGTCGTTCGAGCCTACGGGTCGGGGTGAAATTGGAATCGTGTACGGCCGAGGTCCAGCGTGCGGATATGTTCACTCTCGACGGAAGAGGGGTCATTCTCATCGACACTCCGGGGTTCGATGACACTTCGAGGAGCGATACGGATGTTTTGAAAATGATCGCAGCCTTCTTGGCCACCGCGTAAGCGCACATCGACACTCAATCAGCCCCATATCTCCCGGACTGAACCTCTTAACAGATATGAAAAGGGGGCTAAGCTTGCAGGGGTCATCTACATTCACCGAATCTCCGACAATCGGTTCACTGGGATCACGAGACGAAATTTCAAGATGTTCCGCGAGCTTTGCGGTGACACGAGCCTGAAGAACGTCGTTCTCGTTACCAACATGTGGGGCAATGTCTCTCTCGACGTCGGCGAATCTCGCGAGAAGGAACTCACCAGTAATTACTTCAAGCCGGTCCTCGACAAGGGCGCACAGATGGTTCGCCATCAAAATACAGAACAATCCGCTCATAATATCGTTCGGATGATTATGAAGAACCAACCAGTCGTGTTGCAGATCCAGCGGGAGCTGGTGGATGAGCGCAAGGATATCATCGACACAGCGGCTGGCGAAGCTGTTAACCACGAACTCAACGAGCAGATCAGACGGCATAAGGCTGAGTTGAAGGAGGTACAAGAGCAAATGATCCAAGCACTGAAGGAGAAGGACGAGGAGACGAGGAAGGATATGGAGGAAGAAACGCGGAGACTCCAGGAACAGATGAAGAAGGCCAAGGAGGAGTCGGAGGGGATGGCTTCCAACTATGCCAAAGAGAAAGAGAGGATGAACTCCAAGATAAGAGAAGTACAGCAGGAGGCGAAGAGGGAGAGGGAGCGAGTTGAAGCCGAGTATAATCGACAGATAGCCGATCTCAAGCGTCGTCTCCAAGAAGCGGCTCATGGGTCTGAGGAAGAGCGAGTGAGGCTGGAGGAAGAGGTTCAAAGGTTACAAAGTCAAGTAGACGAGGCTGTCGACCCTGGTTGTTGTGTAGTCATGTAAATGTTCCCTCTCAGTGGCTTCCATGTAGCTTTTTAACCTCGAATTCTAATGTATAACATGCTCGAACACTTTCACCAAAATTTAATCGACCACAGGTCCTCCAAGTCCAGCGTGGGTGAATCTTGGTTATGAAAAATAAAGTATGAGTCTAGGCTCTGGGGTAGTACGCAGCCACGTCCTCGCCAAAAATTATCAACTTCATGACACTAAATCCCCCGAGCCTCCGGATGGACCCCGTTCTACCACCGTCTCTCCTGGGAGTCCAACGTGAGAAAATCAAAGGAAGCGGTGACTCCTCCTGCCGCTTCCAACTAAGATCAACTTGCCCTGTATCCGAACTCCCTGGCACGAACAGATACACTGTTCAAAGGGAGTGATATAGGAGAGCGTTCCCAGGCTCCTGCCCAGCCGCGCCATAGGGCAAACCGGTTGGTATTCGGGCCGGCGAAACTTTCCTCTTATGGCCTGTCTCAATCGCCTTGGTGTGCCCTATGGGTGAACGTTCCCAAAATTCCGCCTCAGCGTCTCGATATCACTGTGAAGTGGCAACCGGGCGTTGGTGATAATGAGGGACTCGAACCGAGGAAGAACCATGTCAACGTCACGAAAGTACTCCCCCCATGCCCACACAGCGGTGGAGTTCAACGTAAGGGCGCGGGCACATTCTACGAACATCAACACCGTGCCAGCGGGACCATTCCACCAAATGGCGTCCGACAAGAAACAAACGTCAAACCCTCAGGTCGACATAGTCAATGTCGCGTCCGCGAGGTTAAGGATGAGGAGAAAAGTGCGGCTTGACCTCATATTCTTAACTGGTGCCATCATGCCAGTCGAGGATCTGATACAAGATCTAGTCCTCAGAGCAATAAAAAGAGAAATCGCCGAGGAAGGGTCAAAGAAGGAGGCCGTCAGGTGATCTGGGTCGAGATGACTGAACAGAACCGTGGAAAGAATAGAAGACCCAGCGGCGTATCATATATCGATGGCAACAAACGACACACCATCCATCTGGTCCACTGTGCGGAAATTTTGGATTGTGTGAGGCCGGTCGGGCAAGGCCATAGGTGCGGATCGACGTGTGCAACTTCGATCGATCCCCTTACATTTGGCCGAATCTACACAAGGTCACATGTGGTATGTCTGATGAGAAGCTTTTTTTTACCAGACTGATGTCCCAGGCATCTGAGTCTCCATATCCCTATCGAACTTCCAGTCCTCATGCCTACACCCCCAAAAACAATATCAAAAACTGAGAGGGGAGAAGCGGAAGTCAAATGACGTTACCTTCAGTGCATGGATCGGGCAACTCCTGCAACCCCCGGTGTGGAGCGGGACGTTTCCGTAGAGTGCTCGCCATGGCAACAGAGGATACCAGGGCAAAGATTGTTTCCTCTTTCCAAGTCGTACAGTGCTGACCAAGGGGATAACAAAACGCGGTTCGGTGCTGGACCTTGCCGACCGAGTCCTCGGATCCGTGGGCGATCGGCGACTTTGTCTATCCCGGAATACCTCATTCGTAAGTTGGCAGGCATACTGAGCCACGCAACGCTTCGCTATGGAAGACTTAAACTGGGTTTTCAGTAACGTTCATTGGCCGCCACACTGCTACCTGTATACCACGATGTTCCCTCCCGGTGCATAAGAGAAACGGGTTTGAACGCCATCAACGTCAAGTCTCCCCAACCCCCATTCCACCCCCTTAGACCACTTCGTTCCAGATGTTTCCTCGGTTAACTTTGTACGTTCAAGCCCTCTGCCAGGCTACTTACGACGGTTGAAGTTCTCGAATTGTAGGAGTTCGAGTCAACTGTACGATTGGAGGTCAGACGTAGCCGCGATCGTGAGCACGATGCAGTCTGGTCTACCCGTTATGATTGCGTGCGTACCTGATAACCCACTCATGTATTGAAATCCAGTCCTAACCGTTGTACAGTGTTATGGGTGCGACTGGGAGCGGTAAAACTTCTGTGGGTAGAGAGGCCCTTCGTAAAGTTGATGAGCTCACTTGTCTGCCGCCCAGCTTGTTAATCTCGCCAGTCACTCAAGCCTACGGATCGGAATAAAATTAGAATCATGTACGGCTGAGGTCCAGCGTGCGGATCTGTTCACTCTCGATGGAAAAGGGGTTATTCTCATCGATACCCCGGGGTTCGATGACACTTCAAGGAGCGATACGGATGTTTTGAAGATGATTGCAGCTTTCTTGGCTACCACGTAAGCGCGCATCGACATTAAATCAGCCCCACATCTCCCGGACTGAACCTCTTAACAGGTATGAGAAGGGGGCCAAGCTTGCAGGGGTCATCTATGTTCATCGAATCTCCGATAATCGATTTGCTGGAATCGCGCAACGAAATTTCAAGATGTTCCGTGAGCTTTGCGGTGATACGAGCCTAGAGAACGTCGTCCTTGTCACCAGCATGTGGGATGATGTTCCTCTCGACGTCGGCGAATCTCGCGAGGAGGAACTCTCCAGCAACTTCTTCAAGCCGGCCCTCAACAAGGGCGCTCGAATGGTTCGCCATCAAAACACGGAACAATCCGCTCACGATATCATCCGGATGATTATGAAGAACCGCCCGGTCGTGCTGCAGATCCAACGGGAGCTGGTGGATGAACACAAGAACATCGTCAACACAGCCGCCGGCGAAACTATCAACAAAGAACTTGACGAGCAGATCAGGTGGCGTCAGGCTCAGTTGGAGGAGGTACAAGAGCAGATGGTGCAAGCGTTGAATGAGGGGGATGAAGAGACGAGGGAAGAAATGGAGGAAGAAACGCGAAACCTGCAGGAACTGTTAGAGAAGATCAAGAAGGACTCAGAGAGTATGGCTTCCAACTATGCCAAAGAGAAAAAGAAGATGGAAGCCAGGACGGGGAAAATTCAAAAGGAAATGGAGAAGGAGAGGAAGCGGGTCGAAGCTGAGTTTAATCTGCAAATAGCCGATCTCAACCGTCGTCTTCAAGAAGAGATCCAGAGTTCTGAGGAGGAGCGAGCGAAGTTGAAGCAAGATATTCAAAACTTACAAAGTCGAATAAATGACTTCGTCAAGCCCGGTTGTTGTGTAGTAATGTAAATTCACCCTCTCAGTGGCTTCCATATGGCTTTTTGACCTCGGTGACTTGAATTCTAATGTACAGTTGAACGTGCTCGAACACCTTCACCGAGATTTAAAATTCAATCGATCATGTACACATATCGCAGGTCTACCAAATCCAGTGCGGGTGAATTTGAGTTATAAAAATAAGGTATGAGTCTAGGCTCTGGGGCAGTGCGCAGCCACGTCCCCACCAAAGGTTCTCGACACCAAATCTTCTGAACCTCCGGATGAACCTCGTTCTACCATTGTCCCTCCTAGGAGTTCAACGCGGCTCGCCCCCACCCGGTCAGGCTCACAGTGATGTTTATATCTTGATCAAGTGTCATCGAGGTGAAGATGGACGAGATTTCCGAGAGCTTCTGGGCGGACGTAATAGAAAACAGTACTAGGGCCGCGTAATCTTGTGGCGTTACCAATACGGCGAGGGTGGAGTAAATGGTTTGAAGCTCGGGGTAATTTTGGGAGGTCAGTACCCACCCACACGCGGAGCTTCACGTGAGCGTCGACGAACGAACGGGTGTACCTTCCCAACTTCCACGGTATCGTAGAAATAAAATGTTTGGGACTGGACCGGCAACCACAGAAGGGAACGCGCTTGTCGTGGGTTTCATCATTAACCAAGGTCAACTCGCCCTGTGCCCGAGGATAGGTACGTGTGTTGCCGGGGGGAGGTGGAGACGGGTGCAAACCCACGATCAAAAGGTTATCGAGATTTGGGAAGAATGGAAAGATAAGAGAGAACTCTCTAGCGTGAGTAGATACCCTGTTCAAAGAGAGTGACACGAGGGTGTTCCCAGAATTCCGCTTCAGCGTCTCGACATCACTGTGAAGTGGCGACCGAGCATTGGCGATAATGGGGGACCTGAGTTGAGGAAGAACCGCGCCGGCGTCATGGAAGTACTCCCCCCACGCCCGCACAGAGGTAGAGTTCAAGTTGAGAGTGTGAGTGCGTTCCACGAACACCGACCCCGTAGTCAATAGTCTGGTATGCCACGAATCGAGTTGCCGTCGGTCAATGAACCAACAATACCTGCTTCCCCACATCCTCCAGCGGGACCGTTCCACCCAATGGCGTCCGACGAGTGAACAAACCCTGACATAGTCAACGCGGTCGATGATCGATGATTTTTCGATGAGTTCTTGGGGAAATTTCCCCATCACCGCCGTACCTTGAGTCCCAGTTCGACGTCGGAAGGTGGTGGTTGCAGCGAAACGCTATCAGCCGTGCTTGATGGAACAAAGGCTAGCGGCGATGTGCATCCATTTCGAACGCTCGGTAATACAAAATGGATTCTTTGGTCTGTCTTCGAACGAAAGTGAGAACCAAGGTGATATGCCAGATTACAGGGAGAAGACAAAGAAGAATGGGGCTCGGACACTAGAGTTCACTACATAATGAGGCATCCACCTCCTTCGCGGGGACGATTGTCCCACTGATGTTGCAGCTGGTTGATTCGCTCCAGCATCGCTTGTCTCTCGGCAGTAGAAGAATTAGCAGTTTCCTCAAGACGCTTATTGAGACCGTCCATCCGCTCCCTATATGCAGCCTCCGCCTTCTCCCTCTCTTGACGAGCTTGCTCTTGCATCTGCTTCATCGCATCCTCCATCTTCTTCTTTTCCTCTTTGTAGTTTGACTCCATGCCTGCCGAATTGTTCCTCACCTTTTCCATCTCCTCCTTGAGCTTGCGAGTCTCCTCTTCTAACTCCTTCCTCGTCTCCTCGTCCTTATCCTTGAGCGCTTGCATCATGTCTTCTTGGATGGCCTTCAGCTCGACCTGGTGGCGTCGCATCTGCTCATTGAGCTCTTTGTTGATTGCCTCCCCGGCGGCGGTATCGATGATATTCTTGCCTTCGTCAACGAGCTCGCGTTGGATCTGGAGAGCCACGGGTTGATTCTTCATAATGGATCGGATGATATCGTGTGCAGATTCGGTGGTGTGGTGGTGACGGGCGAGCTGTGCACCTTTGTCGAGGACCGGCTTGAAAAAGTTGGTGGTGAGCTCCCGCTCGCGAGCTTCCCCGACATCCTGCGAGACTTCCCCCCACATGTTGGTAACGAGGACAACGTTCTTCAGGCTCGTGTCACCGCAAAGCTCACGGAACATCTTGAAGTTGCGTCCAGAAATCCCCGTGAATCGCTTGTCGGAAATCCGGTGGATGTAAATAACTCCAGCGAGCCTCGAGCCAGCCTCATACCTGACCAGGGATTAAATCGATAGGAGCAGCAGGTAGGTAGCGTTACTCACGTTGTTGCCAGGAACGCGGCGATCAATTTCAAGATGTCGGTGTCGCTCTTGTTGGTGTCGTCGAATCCCGGTGTATCAATAAGGATGACCTGTCGCCTATCGAGAGTGAACTCATCCGCGAGCTGAACTTCTGCAGTACATGATTCCAAGTCCATCCCGATGCGAAGGTCAGAACCGCTGGCCATGTTTATGAACTGAATCAACGGTGAGTTTACAGAAGAACCAGTGATCCGTCATTCCTACCGAGGTCTTTCCACTTCCCGTAGCCCCCATGACGCTGCATTAATACTTAGTCCTGGGCTTTGTTGAGTACACTGATTACGCACGCAATAGTGATTGGTGGGACAGGTTTCTTTGACTTGGCCCTACGCCAAGGATCGCGATAGATCAGCGTCCTTTCAGGAAAGGATACCAAGAATACGCCCTACCTGGAGGGATGAGGGGGGCTTGACGATCACAGTGAGCATCAGAACGAGATTCGTCGAGAGAGGATACATACGGAGCTGGGGGATGGGAGTACATGCCGAATGTTGGGATTCGGGGCGACGGGAGTAGAGTATGGGAGCCCAGAGGCGAGGCGGGGACTGTGACTGTTCCCCCTCCCTCTAACCACCTTTTATTCGCGTCGAACACCGGTCGTGGCGTACACGAGGCATCCGATGGGCGCCATTCATGGTTCTCGCCATTGACACGCAGTTCACCTTGATTATCGGAACAGAAAAGGGACTCCAGAGATAACGATCAGTGAGGAAGAAGATCATTTGCTGGTGCACCCCAAGAAAAGTGTGGCGTGACGGCAGAGATGAATTCGCTTCGATAATTTCCGCTCAAGGGACTAACGGCAGTAGTTCTTGGGAGTATTCTTACGATCTAGATCCAGCGTTCCGGTGGGGAGAGTGTAATAGGTTGAAGGTACGGTGAACAGCCAGCAGAGGCTGGGAAATGCCGAAACCCCACACGCGTAGCCGAGGCATCATGCATCATGCACCCGACCTGCACGATGTTGACCAAAACCAAAGAAAGAATAAACTATATCTGCGTTTCTCACCACCATCAGTCACTCAGTACTCAGTACTTGAAGTGCGCACCCATAAAAAACAACCCGCGCCTACAACCGTAAAGAAAAGTAGATCCTTCATAACCTCGCGGAAGTTACTCATGCGAGACTTGCCTGATATCCTGCTCAGAATCGCCAACTCTTCCCGCAACTTCAAAATCTCCTGTCTAAGTTCCTGCCGAGTCTCTTCATCCCCCGCCTCCGTCCGACTCAACATCTCCTGGAGTTCCTGGAGCTGTATCTGGCGCTTTCCAGCTTGCTCATCAAGTTCCCTCCGAAGTTCCTTTCCCGCCGCCGTGTCGCTCACTCGTTTCCGATGGTCGATCATCTCTTCTTGAATTTGGAGGGCAACCTGCTGATGTTGCAAGACGGTCCGGATGATATCATGAGCAGATTCGATTGTGTCGCTGTGTCGAAGGAGCTGTGCCCCTTTATCGAGAGCAGGCTTGAAGAAGCTGCTGGTCAACTCCTCTTCCCGGGCAGTACCAACTTCTGTAGTGACCTTCCCCCACATGTTCGTCATGATGGCGACGTTTTGGAGTGCCTTGTCCCCGCACATCGCTAGAAGGGTTTTAAAACTCTTGACAGCAGTGCCCGTGAACCTTACATCCGATATCCGGTGCACGTAGATGATTCCGCCAAGGGTTTCCCCTCGTTCGTACCTGGTAATAGACATTTAGGGCCTACGACTCGAATATTTTGTCTATGAGTGGCTCACCGTTCAGCCAACGATTGCGCAATAGAGTCCAAGATATCCATATCACTCTTGAAAGTGTCATGGAATCCAGGTGTATCGATCAATGTAACTGGACGACCGTCCACTGTGAACGGTCTGGAAGCCTGGACCTCTTCCGTACACGACCTAAGATTGGTGCCGACGCCAAATTTGGACTTGCTTGCAAGATTGATAAACTGGTCTGGTTGAGACTTGGCAGGTAAACAGGATGTTTGGTGCACTAACAGACGTTTTCCCGCTTCCGGTAGCTCCCATCACACTGAGGGGCCTGTTATTATTTCGGTATTGGGCTAGACGAGGTAAATACCCACACTATGACGGATGTTGGAGGGTATTGGTCTGACCTTAAGAACCGTGTTAGGACTCCGCGTGCCTTTAGGTTGACAATCTGTACGATACATACTCGTCTTGATAATTGCCGGTGGTAAGCATGATGGTTTGTGCAGAATGCTCGAGAAACCGAGGTGGCCTGGTGACCGTTATAGTGTGGCGGCGGCGAGACCAACGCAGTCACGCCGGGAACAAACTGCGAGGCGCCGAACCCACGTGGCTGGAAGGAGATCTCCGCAGGTGATTCCGTGAAGACACATATTTCCCACGCTGTGTGTGCATAGAATGTGGCGAGTAAAAAACGTCGAACGATAACACAAAACTTAGTAAGGTGTTGATTTCATCGTGTTGGAGGTCCACCCCATTTTACTTCATCAGTGTTTCCCACTTATCCGGGACTCCAGTCACGCAGCTGGGGAGCTCCGTGAACTGTGGCTGGTTTACCTAAAGTTGATATTCCGGTCAACGGGGTTCTGCTAGGGTGGGGGCAGTTCGCTGCTAACCTGCCAAAACGGCACGTACCTGGTGTATTTCCAGGGTGGCAGGTTCCAAGGCCTAAGCGCCCACTCGATATATTGTACCATGCATTCCGACCGACCCTGCGGGAAGGGCTGGTTGATGACAAAAAAAATAGAGCCAATGACAGCGGTGGTGGGCCGGACGGCGACCCCCAGGATGGTGACACCGAAACGGCCCAGGCGGTGTCACCGAATCGAAAAAAAAAAGATATAAAGTCAAGCCTAGCGGTGGACCACAATACCATTCAGTTCTATAAGCATCTATGTGATCTATTGACCGAAAATCCGGCGGGCGGACCGCCTGATGACAATGACCATCCGGGTTTGTCGGAATGGCGCACTGCGCAGTATGTCGGACAAGGTCTAAGCCAGAGCCCTCTGTATTTCACAATCTACATCCCTCCACTCCTCTACACATACACCTTAAATGTCAGGCAGCCGAGGACTCGATGAATTTGTCGCCCAGCACTTCGCAAGGGTGGGGGGGGGGAGGACTCCCGGACGAACGGGTGGAAAATGAAATGCAATTACTGCACCAAACGCTGTGGTCGAACACCCTGAACTGAGGTGCACGGGACACCTCTCCAAATGTGAGCCGTGTCCCAATGCCGCAGAACCCATGCGGAGGGAGGCCCCAACACGATTTACAACGAAGTGCGGCATCCTTTTATCCGCACCCACCCACGAGCTTGGATTGCCGCCAAATCCTCACAGAGTCGCGAGAGACACACGCCGAATCCGATCAGCTTCAGCGGCCAGCCGACGCCATCCAATCCTCAAAACGTGAACCAGCAGCAAACCAGGCCGCTTCCTGGTCGAGTCCCCCGAAATTTGTCAGAAAAAACAAAATGTAATTATAATCGATTATTATCATGGTCTTTTATTGGGTGACTGTCCCCAGGACTAGGGACTTGAATATCCGTCGTAGAAGGGTGCCATTAGCCGAGATTTATTGCTCAATATCTGAGAACTTCCACATCGTGTGTACGAACAAGACTGGAGAATCGAGTGTCGGGGTAACACCAGCATGTGGTGGGGTTGCCACCCTTCCCGCACCCCGCAGTTTGGAAGGTTGGCTGGGTTTCGAACGAAACGGCCGAGGCGCCGTCAGGGCCCCAGATGCGCGGTTTGGAGACAATATCCACGCCCCGACACAACGGTCGGGTCCTGGCAGTTCCCTTAAAAGGCTATTGATATTCATCTAGACTTGTGTACAGCGCCGTATAGTCCTGGAGACAGTCACCCAGTCACCCATTACAATCAAATTGTAGTCTAACATTTTACCAGGATTTTCCCGACAGACCGGCATGAAACTTCACGAGATATACGAACTTGACGGGATTGGCGCGATAGGGAAAGGGGTTACACCAAACCTGCGGGGTCAAGCGACCTGGGGCACCCTGCTGGTATTCTACGGGGGTACCAGATATTATGGGGGACGGGATACATGGGTTAGATGTGCATCGGACCAAAAAACTTTGTTTGTTTTTTTTTCATTTGCTAACTGCTACCAACCGCTAATCCTGGAAAAATTCATCTGAACCGCCGCCCGCCTGGAAGGTCCTTTGACGAGCAACTGCCCCCAGATGGGCGATCGGAAAACACACGGAAGGGAGTTTGTTGATGTGCACGTGGAACGAGCGTTGAAAGTGTGAGAATTCACCATCATCCGGGCCGACGTCAGGCTCTGTCGATCGACTAGACCGAACTGCAAATTTCTTCCAGCTTCACTTGAGCCGGTCAGTTGGTAAGGGATGTCAGACCCCTTCTTTGCCACAGGTTCCAAGAAGCGAAAACGTCCTCCATCCTCCACTTCTACTTTTGTTCCACGAAAGAAGCCGGCAATTGCTAATGGGAAACTGAAGTCAAAGAAACCTTCCGGAGCTCAACAGCCGAAAAAACGAATCGGGCGCGATGAGGAATTATCTGACGCGACGGAGGATGACCATGGCCTAGGAGGCGTTGACGATATGGACTTGAGGGCTTCGGACGAAGACCCATACCAGAGCGGGTCCGAGAACGAGGACGAGACTGCGGCGGAGAAGCGGTTAAGGCTCGCTCAGATGTATCTCGAGGGAGTCAAGAGCAGTTTGGCGGAGGGGGAGTATGATGCGGCGGAGATTGACAAAGAGTTGATTTCTGCGAGACTGAAGCAGGACGTTTTGGAACAGTCCGGGAAGATCCATCTGTTCATTGCGGATTCGGTGTGTGATCATTAATTCTCCTCCATGTCAATCCCTTCTGAGTAAAGGCAGTATAATTTTGAAGTGCCGCCAATATCTTTGCGTACGCGTGGCCACAGGTTCACTGTGACAACGGCGGTTGCGTCTGAGGACGGCAAGTCTCTTTATACCGCCGGAAAAGAAGGGTCGATCATTAAATGGGACCTGTGCACCGGGAAGAAACTATCTACCGCATATAAGCAGAAGCCCGTAAAGGGGAAACAGAAGGCAGACCCTAACGGTCACACCGACGAAATCTGGACTCTTGCGTTGAGTTCAGATGGGAAGTACTTGGCCAGTGGAGGGAAGGACCGCGTCATTGGTGTCTGGAATGTAGAGAAACAAGATGGGATTTCGTGGGTCAAGGGATTCACCGGACACCGGGACTCTATCAGCGTGAGTGTAGTCACATTTTGCCCTGCCGGGTCTGTTAACTCTCCCGCAGTGTCTCGCATTCCGTAAATCCTCCCAACAGTTGTTCAGTGGTTCGTATGACCGAACAGTGAAGCTTTTCGACCTCTCGGTTCTGGGATATGTCGAGACACTCTTCGGTCATCAAGATTTTGTCATGTCGATCGATTCACTTCGAGGAGAGACAGTCGTTACATGTGGTGGACGGGATCGGACGGTACGATACTGGAAGATCGTCGATGAAACTCAACTCGTGTTTCGTGGTGGGGGTCGGAGCAAACTACGCGACCTACTAGAGGGTGGGGCATTCGAGGGGATGGACGTCGATGGGGGCGAAAAGCAGAAAGACAGGGAGCACAAGACATACGTTGAAGGGAGCATGGAAGTTGTTTGTATGATTGACGAGACCACTTTCTTGAGCGGAGGTGATAGTGGGTGCGCTTTTTACCTATATCCTT
>Ga0307512_10005864_pt1 | contig 12640 bp, 15 predicted proteins | sample 14_EM_MG_FD_200267 | JGI IMG/M metagenome (GOLD analysis project Ga0307512, IMG submission 200267) | Populus trichocarpa ectomycorrhiza microbial communities from riparian zone in the Pacific Northwest, United States - 14_EM | ecosystem: Host-associated > Plants > Roots > Unclassified | place... | reverse complement strand
TCCCCCCCCTCAACTGCGTTCCTATGACGGATGAGCCGGTAACCTTTGAAGATGCTAAAAAGCGCATCGATGAGATCGCCGAGGTGACACAACCCGCGATCCCGCCTTCCGATTCTAATCATACTTCCGTTCCAGGAGCTAGCCCGTGTGGACTTGAAATCAAAGGGGCCAAGTATAATCAAACTTCGGAAGCTGTGTGGTAAACATCGGACAGTCCCAACGTCATATAAACTTGAGGGCGTCGAGAAGGAGGGGGAGTACGCGCAATACATCTCCAAGTTCAAGCCGACCGAAACCTGGAAGGGAAGGTACAAGGGTGAGGTAGTAGCCCTCAAAGTTCTCAGGGTGTCTCGAGATCATCCTTCTATACAAAGAACCGAGAGTGTAAGTGGGTCGCGCGATCTCCGGAGGGTTACTCCCCGTCGTTCTCACAGATGGTGTAGCGATTCTGCAAGGAAGTGGTGTTGATGAAGCAACTCCAACACAACAACATTCTCCCGTTCTACGGGGTATCGACTACAGTCTCCGACTTTTGCCTAGTATTTCCCTGGTACAACAATGGAAACATCATGGAGTACCTGAAGAAGAATCCAGATATCAATCAATTTGAGCTGGTAAGTACGCTAGGCAAATCATATCCTCCTGAAACTTACGTGCATTTGAGAACAGTTATCGGACGCTGCCAGCGGATTGCGCTTCCTGCACACAAACCGCCTGGTTCACGGCTCCTTGAGACCGGTATGCAGAGTTTCATTCCTATTGGCGAGAATTGACGCTATCGACAGAGTCACGTACTCATAGATGACAGCGGTACGGCCCGATTAGCTACTGCAGGTTGCAGCTCAATTGTGGCCACACCTGGTACCTCAATTGCGGGCCATATCCAATCTGGGGTGGACGGAGACAACGCCGACGACGGCCGCCGATATACGGAACCGGAGATTCTCTTGGCCGATGACCTTTACCCGGGTAAAGTTGATAGCATTCTTGCAACGAAAGAGGGCGACGTGTATGGAATGGCCATGGTTGTCTACGAGGCAAGTTATCACTGTCCGGTATTCATCCGATCCGGGGGTCAAACCTCACCTTGACTCATCTACTAGGCCTTGACGGGGAATGTCCCGTACTCTGGGTGGGATGGTACCGATGTACTGGAAAAAGTACGGGTCGGGGAACTTCCTCAAATACCCTCCGGGCTCGACAACACAGTCTGGGAGTTCCTCCGGAGATGCTGGAGCAGAGATCCCGCGAAACGCCCGTCGACCTCTCAAGTCTACGATGCCTTCTTAAAATTCAGTTCCCTCCCAAAATTCATATCCACCCCTGAGGGACAGTCGGCAACAGAGCTACCAAAGAAGGTGAAGTTGATGTTCAAGAGCATCAAAGTCTCTTTCGACAAATCGAAGCAACAGCAGTTTTATGTCAAGCTGGAATACGGGAACAAGGGGTACACGACTTCACCGACGAAACTCTTCGATACTTCCGGTGGACACACATGGTTTGGGCCTTGTCTAATCCTACTCTTTCTGCCATGGCTGAGCCTCACACAGGAACGGTCCGGAAAGCTGGTCGTTTGAGACGGATAGACGGTATCATGGACAGACTGTCTCCGTAGAATTGATCCTGCGAGTGGGTATCTTCAAGAAAGAGAAGATTTGTGCGACAGGGGAATTCTCCGTAAGTCTGTAATCACTGTGCAGCTCCCAATGTAGTTGATGATCCATGTCCAGCTTATAAACAACGTTAACAAACAAACCAATGTGAAACTCGAGGCACCGGACAGTGGTGGATCAGCGATGCTCCAGGTCTTGTTGACGGCGATGTAATTTTCGACGCGTTTTCTCGATGTGGTCCAAAATATTCCTCGGCCCACTTCGATCCCCCTCGGAGATTGCCTCCAGACCAGCACCGGCTCCGAGTCACCCATGGTCGGCCATGGGTTCACCCCTTCTCATTGTATTGTTCGTCATCAATTGATCCCTTGTTGTATGGACTCCTTATATGTTTTATATGTATTTTGGCTAAACTTGTGTCCGATCTTGCAAATGTAAGTCTGCCACACCCATGATCGCAACCAGTCAGAGAAGGTTCGGAGGTCCCTCCTCCACCGCCCAATCCCATGACCAAAGATTCGGGCGAGTAATTTCATAGCCTACCCACGAGGGCCCCAGACTCAGGTATGATCACTTTGTGTGCGTTGTCCGATGTCGAGGGGAAGCGTAGCACAGGGCATAAGGGGTCGCTAAAACGGTTTTGAAGCCAATATAGCTGCCCGTAGACGTCATGAACGTCAGTCCACGGGGGAACCCCGAAACACCCCCCTTCCCCGGGCCAGTGTCTTCCCTGGACACTCCACCGCTTATCCAAACCTCGGTAGAAACAATTCTGTATGGAACTATACCCGTTCATCTACCTCAACGAAATACAACCCCCAAACCGCTTCCGGCTATACGAGTCCATTTGTTTCTTGACCGTCAGAAATGCAATCCACCAAGCCTTGCCGACTTCCCTCCTCTGCTTCCTCTCGTAGTAAGATCCATCTTTCTCTTCCTCTTCGAACTCATCGTCATCCAGGTCAAACTCCTCAATTCCCTCCAACCATCCCCAGTTCCTCCTCAGAAGGAACAGCCACCATTTCATGACTTTTATGGCCTTCTCCATTCCAACGTCTCCGGTGCTGCCACCGTCCATGCAACTCAGCAGCCACTTTGAGAACCTTTCGACATCCTTCTGATTCGGAGGGTGTCTCTTGAACCCTGTGACCCACTTCTCTACCAACCCTTGGATATCATTCGCTTCGGTATAAGAAACCCGCTGCCCTCTTTTCTCCCCTGGCATCTTCAAAACCGGCTGAGAGAGATATTTCGCTTTCGGTGGAGGCAAACGGGGGTATCGTATCACCATAGTCTTCTTCGGTCTGATGATCACCTTACTATCGTCCGTCAAGACAGGAAAAACCCCCGTCTCCATTGCGATCTTCGCCCCAGACAGTTGCTCCCTCCGGATCTCTGGCGGTAGATAGTTGAAGACCTCAGGATCGATGCCCAACGAGCGCAATTCGTTTGGTGAGGCGTCGTAGACAGCGTGAGATGGTCCCACGCGAGTCCCTTTGAACTTCTTCGGTTTCTCGAGCCATTTATTGAGAGCCTCCCAAGGATCTTTCCGCGGAACTGCCGCTCCACTACGCTTCGGTGCGAGTTGCTGAGCAATACGTTTGGAATTTTTGGGTACCATATCTCCCCAAGCTACCCGTTTTGCGGGGGCTGGCAGCCTCGATGGACCAGCAACGGCGTTCGCCGTCTCCGCGGTTGTAGAAGCCGCCGCTGTCTGAATCTCTGGCCGAGGGGGAGCAGATCTTCGGAAATACTCAGCCTCGAGCTCGCGTCTAACATCCTCTGGAAGAGCCTCGAAAACAGACATGTCGACTTGGGAAAAAGATGGTAGGTCAAGGTTTGATGACCCGGTCGGTTGTTTCACGAGAACAGCGGCCGGGGTTTGTTCCACCTCCGTCTCCCCTGCCCCTGTCATGATACTGATCCCCGTCGGTGGTGGAGGCAGGTAAATTTCCGCAGGAGGATCATCAGAATGGATAACGATGGGACTGGGTTGGGCTAGGGCAGACCAGGAGGTGATCGACCGTTCCTCCCTTTCATTCCCCATGCTATTAGGGTTCCCCTTTGATATCTCCTTGTCTCTAGACTTAAACGGGATCAAGCTCTGCCCTGTTGCCTGTGTCGCCGGATTCGCGACAGTCTTCTCGAGCTTCTGGATCTGGATTCCGATTCCCCGGAGCTCCTTAGGGTCGAAGCCGAGACTGCGCAACATCCTGAGCGATTTTTGTGCGATTATCTGATGATCGTCCGTTGCACCGCCGTCGCGACCAACGAGCGCTGACTGTTTGTTGAAGATATCGCAGATCCCGTGTCCCATAAACTGATACGTAATGTGTCAGACACGAAGGAACAAAAATGGGACCGGACGGACCTTTGCTGCCTCGATCGGAGCCGACGGGTCTCGCTTCATCACTTTCAGCGTGATAGATCGTCCGTGTAGGTCCTCGTTCTTAAGCCTCTTGTGGACCTCCTCGGAAAGTTTGTGCATGAAGTCATCAACCTCGGTATCATTCTGAAACCTTATTCCGTACTAGATGTGGTTTTATATCTCTCGCAAAACTAGACAGTTTGAATCACGTACACTTATATCACAGGACATGGACTTCCTTGGCTTGTCCGATGCTAACTTCCTTCCATCCACACCCCTCAGTGCATTATACAACATCTCGCCTGTCCCCTTCCCCATTGCGTCGCATAAAATGCCCTTCGGTTTCTTCATGAGCTCTCTGAGCGAGCTTGTCCCGAGTTTCTCCATCGCTTTCTGTTTGGTGGAGTTTCCGAACCCGTGAAGGTCCTTAATGTCAAGAGGGTCGAGGATACTCCGGAGATCCTCAGGTGCAAGGAGGAACGAGTTTGCTGGCTTAGCTTTCCGAGATGCAATCCGCGAGAGGATGATGTTCCAAGAAATTCCGATGCTCACTTTGGGATCAGTCGGCTTTAGAAATCGGAGGCTGAGATGAAAGGTAACAGACCCTCGCAACCAGTCTCTTCCCTGACTTTAGCTCGAATGGACTCGGCATAAGCCTTTATTGATTCGCGTCTCTGGGAAGGTTCCACGTGTTCAAAAGTGCTGGTAACGTCAACGAGAGCTTCATCGACGGAAACCGCTTCGAGATCATCCGCATAAGACATGAGAACCGTATAGAACATTAGGGATAGGTTGCGGTACCTTAGAATCAATATCAGTATCTACCTTCAACTCCCGTGAAAAACAACGTACTTGTTAAACTCGTATGGTATGGTTTGTATTGTCGGGCACAGCTTCCGAGCCTGCTGTAAACTAACAGAGGCAGAGTAAGGCAAGACCATGCTGAAGGGGAGGGGGTCGAAATACCTCATCCCGTTCTTGATACCGAATTTCCTCGCTTCATAGCTCGCACTGGCAATTTCACTAGTGCTCGACGCTCCGCCTTGATCACCCTGAGAGTGACACACAACAACGGGCTTGCCTCGCAAATGCTTCCGGTCAAGAAGCCCCGCAGAGACGAAGAACGCGTCGAAGTCGCAATGCATGATGACTCGTTCGTACTCGCGACCACGAGCCCTTTCCTTGCCCTTCCTCGAAGGCGATCTCATCGCCGGTCCCGCTCCTTTAGCACCCGCATCATTGTATGAAGAAAGGGCCGTTAGTGTGAGACCCTGAACGGTGTCCTTTGGAGAAGACCCGGAGGGAGCTTCCTCAGAGCGTTCTTGGGCTTCTTGTACGAGTTTACGAAGTTCCGTTTTCCACGTCGACAAGTGGTGAAGTCTGGAGTTCTTGTAATATCCGTCAATAAAATCCGGTGCAGCAGACGTGTGCGCAGCTCGCCACTCTGGATTTTCGATTGCGCGAATAGCGTTGGGGTTGGACTTGTGAGCCGCATAGCTCGGTAACGCGCCTTTCTCCTCTGTGGCTGGGTCGTTGGTGGCTGTTATCTTAGAGCTGAAGAGAGATTGTTGAGCGGGTGCTTTGTTTATCGACGGTAGGGCCCGGTCCTCAGGACGGAAAATGTAGTTCTGCCAGGGCAACAGTTTCCCGGCCTTGACACTCTCAACGAGCCATTCCGGCCTCGCGATTTTCATCCGCTGGAACTCGACAACTTTCGCTGGGGTGAGTGATGATGTGATGATGTGAGTCCTACAGGGTATCAGGGAAAAGTTGCTACTGAAAATGAGAGACGTACACGAGCGACTTCCGGTCCAGATAAGCGTGAAACTCTCCGCCATGCTCGATGACTAACTTGCGGAGTTCTTGGACAGATGGTATGGTGAAACCGTCGACCTGCTTTCGATTAGGAAACCGGAACTCTGACAACCGGATTACCACGTACGTATATGCCTACCCCCTGGAAGATTTTGGAAGCGGTCTCCAACTTGGACACAGAAGTAAGGGTTTGGTTCTGAACTTGAAGTTTTGCCCGCTTTCGGGCCATATATTCTCCGAAACCACCGAAAGTCGACGCCCCATAGGTATGGGAGTCTAAGTAGTCGCCTGTGGCTTCGCCATGGGTCCGTTTGTGCAGCGTCGGATGCTGGACTTCCTGGATCTTAATATTTTGCTCCTTATCAATCTGCTGTTCGGGGTCCTGCTGAGCCAGAGATTGTTCAAACTCGTCGAGTGCTTGGACGTACACAGCCGGGTCGGAAGAGAACCAATCCGACGATTGCTCTTGTGATTGAGGTTTATTGGTACGTGAACTAGGCATCGTGATACCCGAGATACCAGACGAAATCGATGGAAAGAGTGTTCATTGACGACCGCTGGACAGGACAGGTGGTGGTCGGACGATGAGTGTAAATGACGCGACGCGCCACGCGTAACTATTAACCCCAAGCCCGGTCGACTGAACCACGTCCACTGAGCTCCAACAAACTCAAGTGGCCTAGTATCGCTGAGAAACTTACGAGTAGTGGGCCGCCAAGCTGAGGAAGCGGAGAGGCATGAGATCACTTCACATTGGTAACTGAAAATAATCGTTCATACATCCCACTTCTTCATTGAAGAAAAGACACCCAGATCCCGTAGTCACGAAAAATAATAATCCGATTTTGACCATTTCCTTTAATGATGCAAAGACCACCCTGCCTCGTTCCCAGCAGCTGAGGCGCGAAACCGTACCCCGGTCACCATGTGTCACTCGGAGCAAAAATCGGATGGCTACGCGAGAAAATCTACTCAAGCAGCGGGATAAAGGAAACCCTGGGACCCCGGTCCTCCTGTATCACGACTGCCGTACCCTGTGGCAGATCGGAGGATGAGCGGCCGTGGGAACTGGTGGGGTGGAAGTGGGGGGTCTTCCCGTTCGCTCCCGCTCGTGTTCTCATTCTCGGACCACCACCTTCCTTGCTCAAGGGTCTCGAAGGCACGGGAATGGGTCGTTTTAGTTCTCGTGCTCTCTGATCCTTCATTCCCGCTCAGTTTCATTTATCCACGATTTCATTCACCTGCAGTGGTCATATAGCCGACTCGGGGCCTTGGGTAACCGATCCCTTCAATCACTTCGGTTTGCGCCTATTCGCATCCACCGTGCTGAGCTATTGCAAATACGATTTACTCTGCTCTTGAGGTTCCAGGGACCACTTAATCTTGAGCATCCACTGCTATTTTTTTCTCCTGGTCTCTCGCGCTCCTTGGAGTACTGGGTCTTTCCGGTGCAGCTGGTGCATTGGAAACACGGCGGGACGCTCCTTTCCGTGGGAAGGTTTTTTACCCGTCGAAGATGACAGAGCAGATGCTCCGTGCGGTCTGCCAGCATGAAACCTCGCTGCGGGATCGAAGGAAACCCTGCCCTATATGGATAGCGATCCCGTAGGTGTTCCAGGCGGGTTAACATCAATGTTCGCCTTCAGTCACAGGCTTGTCCGCGAGCCGGGAAGCCTGGAGCCGAACATGGTGAGTTTGCCCCACTCATTCCACCCCGCCGAGGGTGGTTCATAATCCCGCCGGTGGTTACCCATCCACCCGAGGTTTCACCTCAAGTTGCAAATCAGTACTCTGGCTGTGATTGGCACTTGGGTAGGACCTGGGGGTGAGGCCACAGATAGAGTTTGGCCACTTGAGTGCCCATACAACGCGGGGGTTGAAGGCATCACGAAACCGCCCGGTGTACACCACCTGGGCTTTGCGTGGTGGGAAAACTGATACTCCGGCCATACTTTTTAGCCATCTTGCTTGAATTGCGGCCTTCCTTGCCCCGCCCAGAGTCCGCTAACTACGTGGATGAACGATTCTACCTGTTTCAATCGCGATCTAGGAACACACCTAAGGAACTTCCCGGCCTCCCCGCTTCGGACCCTGTACACCAGGCACCCTAGCATTCTCAAGCCTTGCGGAAGACCCTCTCCGGAATTTCCATATCAGGCCTGCTTTCACCCTGTTATCAAGCAAGATCGTGTTCGCAACCGTCGTGGATCTGGGACTCCACAAGTGAACTGCAGAAACATATGTGCATGGCCTGCGCCACCAATAACCTAGGCTACATGCATTTCAGGTTGGATACCCGCACCGGACACCTCCGTCGCGATCCATTACACTTTCCACCAAACGACTAGAAGCCTACGTACACATCGGTACGACCTAGACCAAACACGCAAACTCGTGGTGCCTTATCTCCAATATGAAGGACATCGGTACGGACAGAAGCTTCATATATCGGCCTCGTTGTTGACTTCGTGACCACTCCGCCTCCCGGGTCCGTTCTCTCGGCTGCTTCGCCAGCTTGCCACTTAACCAGCGTTCGATGGATAAGGTCAAGTCTCCGGACGCAAGGCCTTCGCAGTATAATGAAAAGTTCCTCCCCATTTTACAGCCTATTCGCGTTCTTGTTGCTTCCAGGATCCTTGATGGATGATCAGACATGCCGCAGACGGAAGCTAATCCAGGCGTCCAATAAGATGGTGCGGACGGGATTTGAAACAGTACAGAGACTCTTCGGATTCGGGAGCGATTCACCACATCGTACATCAGTGGGGTAAGAGATGGTTAGGTTAGAGTAATCCGCCACACGCGCATGTATAAGTAATCAATACAAAACTGATGCTATAGCAGGGGAAGACGTAGCGATGGTACGAGGAATAACGTGATTGCGTACAGTACAAATTGGGTTATCGATTGTAGAAGATATCAGAAAATACGTGAATAATTGAGAAGTCGTGACGTGAGCGTAGCAAGTGAAGGCGTCATGAGGAACAGACTAGGTCTGGGACTGGGGAGGCAATGCGGATACCTGGGAATGGGAGGGGGGCAATAGGAGGTGTGGGCAAGAAAATACACGTTTGATTATCGGGTAAGCGAACAGGATCGATAATCCGAGCAGAAGAAAGCAGTAAACACGCAAAACGAGAAAACAGAGTTCCAAATTTGTTCGCCGAGGGTCATCGCGGGATCATCCCCCAGGCAACAACGGTCCAAGGGATACAAGGCAGCGAGTGTTCATTCGATGGTTAATCTTGGAACTTCTATAGCGGCATATGGGATGAGGTGAAACTAGAGGCGGGAAATAGGCAAAAGAGATGCCAGATGGCCATGACAGCAAGGATATTTGGGGATGTGGCGAAAGATGCAACGAGTAGCGAAGGTGATGTCGGTAGGAGTGCTGAAGGCAAGGAAAGGATTAGAAAGAACTAGACGGAAAAGGGAACGAAAGGGACGAACCAGCCCATGAGCCCAGGTGTTAGAAACCCGCCTTGAGGAAGGTCACCGGGAGGAGCGTGAATCAGTGGCGACTCCTGACCTTGCTCAACTTTCTCCCATCCTTCGAGCTCGAATTCGAGATGGCAGTACCAGCTCCAGAAACCGCCCACTCCTGATACATCCTCTCCTTATCCTTTTCGGGTTTCCTCTCCTCTTTATCCTTCGAGCTCGAGCTCCTGAACAAGGACACCAAACTGAACCCCGGCGACTTCTTTGATTTGATACTTTGAGAGGACTTTGCCCTATCCTTCATGCCCGGGACGTCGAGATATGGGCCGATCCCTTCAGCCCCGCTGTGACCGAGGTGAGATTGGGGCTTGCTCTTGCTCCTCCGCTTCTCCTTCATGGGCGGGGCAGCGGGGAGGCCGGAATCGTTGATGCTGATCGTCCACGACATCGGCTGTCCGTTCACGGTTGCTCGCTTCTTAAGGATATGACGCGCGTGTTTTTCGCCTTGGATCATATGGATGTCTTGAGCGCTGGGAGGCTGCGAGGAGGGCTGAGGAGATTGAGAATGGAGTTGGGGAGGCGGTACATCATTGGGATAGGATTTTGTATGCCTGTGACTGTGTCCGCGTTCCCTATCACGATCACGACGCTCGCGGCGTTCACGGCGTTCACGACGTTCGCGCTCGCGGTCTCGAGGGGGGGTATGGTGCCCTGGTCTTTGCTGGGGGTCGTAGGCGGTCCTGTGATCGTACCTGTGATCGGTGTTGGCATACACCTCGGGTTGCTGGTAAACGTATGGTTGTCCATTAGCGGGGAGACTTGAATTAGAGTGCCCGTGCACATCTGCGTATCGTTCCCCTTTGCTAGAACTCTCGTACCCTGCTCGATAGCCGTCACTGGAGGCCCGGTGATGGGTTCGTCTACGTTCGCGCTCGCTCCTACTCCCAGAGATACCAGAACGAGAGCCAGAACCGGAGTTAGAAGTCGTCGTCGACCTGGAACCTAAGCTCGAATCGAACCCATTCGCGCTGGCTTTCGCCTCGAGGTAATTCCCAACGCCTGGACTCATCATCGTCTGCCTCCTGCTCCTCCTATGTTCCCTCTCTTGCTCTCGGTCGGATCTACCGCCTCGATCGGAAGGGTCAGATGTTGCAACAGGCGGGGCGTGCATGGAGAGTGATGGCTGTATCCCCGGTGATTGACGATGTTGTGATTTGGACTGAGACATGGGAGGTGGGTAATATCCACTTGCTCTGGCCATCTGCATCTCCCTCGTTGTGAAACCGCCATACTGGCTCTTTCTCGACTTGGACATATGGAGTTGCTGGTGTGCGTGCGTCGAGGTCGACATCAATACAGTGGGTGTGGGCGGGGCGGTATATGAATGAAGGGGAGGGTAGTAGGCACTGTTGGTAGACCCGACGTTCCCTTGAGCTAACCCTTGGTTCTGATTTAGGTTTTGCAGGGGTTGAAGAGGGGTAGGCATAACGAGCTTCTTCGGGAGATGCCTCGGTAAGGCCTTCCCGGACCTTTTGCTGCTACTAGTGCTCGCAGTCATGACGGATGGTGCAGACGGGAGGCGGATGTCAGGCAGAGGCAATTGAGAATTTTGACGAGGGTCAAAGTTCTGCTGGTTGGGAAAAGGGGATGGATCCCTGTCACGGGGTTCACGAACCCCAGATGGCTCAATTTCTTGTTCACCAGGGTACACACTCTGCCGAGGGTCATGGCTCCGAGTGTGCATATGGAGTGTACTCGCTCGGACCGCAAGTTTATCTCGTGTGGACCTCGCGGGAGAGGATGAAATCGGCATTGATGGGGAACGCGAGACATCGGAGGAAGGTTTCTGCAGCGGGCTCTGTTTGGAGGACTCGCGGGGCTGGGACTGCGCCGGGAGAGAGAACCGGCTCTGCCGAGCTGAGGGAGGATGATGGTGATGGTGAGGATTTGGAACCGGTGGCTGAGGTGTCGGTAACGGAGTGTCCGGATCGGGATTAGTTATCGATAATACAGTATTAGGGTTTGGAGAAAGTGAGGCCAGAGATGGGAAACTGAGGGGCTGAGGAGGAGGTTGATACCTCTGCGGAGGCCGGTATTCAGAAGGGTGAGGCGCCATTTGGGGGACAATATCCGCAGGGTTATATTGATATTGATCAGGGTATGGCGAGACAGCGGGCAGTTGACCGGTTGTGGGGGGTGGTGAGACCCAGTCGACGGGCGGCTCTGGTTGGTATGGCATTTTCGGCATCAACTGGCCAGGAACCAAGTTCAGGACTCCTCCGGTGTACAAAGTAGACGTTAGGATGTGTGTTTGTGGTTGTGCCTAAGCGGATGGTAAACGTGACGTCAATCACGAGGTGGAAGCGAACAAAGACGGGAAATTTACCTGAGCTTTCGACTTGCGTTTGTCGGCAGGAGTTTTGGTGAGGGGCGCACGCTTTGTTAAGGCGTCGTTGACGGTCTGGTAAGGCCCTTCGTGATGTCGCATGAAACCAAAGGGATCGGATTCATCGAGCTGGTCGACCTTGTCGAGGTCGCCGCGAGGCGAGTTCCGAACAGACTTCTGGGACTTGGTCTGGGTGTGATCTACCTTCTCCGCGGATGTTGTGGGAGAGGCGTTTCTAGAGTTGTTTGCAGACGTCTGATAGGAGGAGCCAGAGCTAGCGGGGAAGGGGGAGTGGTCGTTGCTGCTGCTACTATAACTGTCCGAGGAAGTGGTGGGTGGTGGTTGTGGTGGGAATGGGGATCTGCTTCGAGTACTGCTCGTCCTCTGCGATGGATTCTGGGAGCGATGAGCCGGCCTCTCCGTGTCACCGCTCTCGAGCTCAGAGTAGGTGGGGGGGATGGGAGAGGTGCGCATCCTGGTGAGATCTGTGTGGGACATCAGGTGGGGATTGTCCCTGGGGTTTGTGGAGAAAGCGGGGTCATCGTAGTTCGGCATGTCTTGACTGTCGTAGAAATCGTCGTCGCTGTCGTCGTAGAAAAATTCTGCTTCGCGCCGATAAAATGGTGGACGCTCCGGAGGAAGAGGGGAGCGGGTGACCCGAAAGGAGTGATCCATCGAGTGAGTGGTATAAGCGGATTCCACCACTCTACCTCTGGTCATCGTAGACTAGGTGAAGAAGGGAAGATAAGGGGAGAGAGAGGGCCTGGCGTTCTCCTCGAGGCTTTGACCATCGCATTCAACTGCTGCCTCCCATTTTCATCTCGGCATCTGTCTCAGCCCAGCTCAGCCCAGCTCAGCCTTTGATCGTGGTCGCCCTCGACGACCATGGACGTTGCTGCCCTTCGCGCAGAAATCAAGGCTTGGGAACGAGACTTTAAGGCTGACAATGGCAGAGATCCAACTATTCAGGACATCAAGGACCGACCAGATGTTGGTGCGGTCTTACCTGATAATAGATGC
>Ga0307512_10005863_pt1 | contig 12640 bp, 11 predicted proteins | sample 14_EM_MG_FD_200267 | JGI IMG/M metagenome (GOLD analysis project Ga0307512, IMG submission 200267) | Populus trichocarpa ectomycorrhiza microbial communities from riparian zone in the Pacific Northwest, United States - 14_EM | ecosystem: Host-associated > Plants > Roots > Unclassified | place... | reverse complement strand
TGGCTCGGTGACCGACGCACTTGGCCGGATGAACAGGTCAAAGCTCTACGAGCAGGTGCTCGAGCGCATTCGTGCGCACGTGGCCGAGAAGGCCCTGACGGCGGGCGATCGCCTGCCGTCTGAGCGGGATCTCGCGGATCGGCTCGGGGTGAGCCGGGCTTCGGTGAAGCAGGCGCTCGTGGTGTTGGAGGTCCAGGGACTGATCGACATTCGGCATGGTGGCGGCGCGTACCTGACCACCAACCGGCTCGAGGCGGCTCCCGTCGAGGAACTGGTCGAGCGGCGGCGCCGGCTGCCCGAGGTGCTCGAGGCGCGCGAAGCCCTCGAGACCAAGCTCGCCGAGCTGGCCGCCCAGCGCCGCACCAAGGAGGATCTCGAGGCCATCGAGGACGCCCTCGCCTACATGAACGCGGAGATCAAGCGCGGCGAGCCCGGCATCGAGGGCGACCGGCGTTTCCACGAGGCCGTCACCGCGGCGGCGAGGAGCGACCTGCTCGCCGAGTTCATGCGGTCGATCGCCACGCAGATCGCCGAGAGCCGCACCGAGTCGCTCCGCCAGCCGGGGCGGCCGTCGAGGTCGCTGACGCAGCACCACAAGATCGCCGAGGCTATCCGCATGAGCGATCCGAAAGCCGCCGCCGCAGCGATGCGGCGGCATGTGCAGACGGTCAGCAAGGTCCGCCTGCTGAACTGGAACCCCAACGAGGACGCCTGAGCCAGCCGAACACGCGGCCACACCACGATGCGCGAACAAGCCACCAGGATCCGCCTACTCATTGGGAACCTCACCAAACACGCCTGAGCCAGCCGAGCGGTGACACAGGACGCGGCTGCCGGCGCCATGCGGTCAAAGCCAGGACGGCGCGCCGCGAGACCAGCAGCAGGTGCGGGTGGCGTCGCACCTCCATCGTGGCGATGTGACCGGGGCGCACTTCCTCGAGCTGCACCGCCGAGCAGGCCCGCACAGCCGCGGAGCGTTCCGAGGTTTGAGTCCGGCTCGACCGGGGTGGCTCACCCTGGAGGCATGAGCCAGGACCTCGCCGACCGTGCGGCTGTCACCGACACCGTGACCAGGATGGGCTGGTGCCTCGACCGCCGGGACTGGGACGGCTTGAAGACTCTCTTCACCGAACAGGTCTACACCGACTACACGGCACTCTGGGGCGGCGAACCCCAGGAAGCCACCGTCGACGAGCTGCTCGCCACCGACACGCAAGGCTCCTGGCGACGCACCATGGACGGGCTCGAGGCAACCCAGCACCTGATCACCAACATCCTCGTGGAGATCAACGACGACACCGCCCGCGCCACGGCGAATGTCGTTGGCGTGCACCGGCTCGTGAACCCGCACGGATCTCCACTGTGGACAGTCGGAGGGACCTACGACTTCCGGCTGGTGCGCACCGGCGACGGCTGGCGGATTCGCGCGATCACCCAGGGCATCACCTGGGTCGAGGGCAACCAGCAGGTGCTTTTCCGTGCCGCGACACGGGCTGCCTGAGCATCGATCGTCTCGTTGGCATGCTCTGCCGTCCACACCGCACATTTTCGACATCCTGGAGCAGATCGGGCGGCGTAACGTGACAGGCCGACACTGGGATCGGACGCTGGAGTTGGCCTGTGCTCACCCTGACCCTCATCATCGCCTTCCTGAACCTTCTCCTGCTCGCCGCGGTTTTCGGGGTCTTCTTCACCTACTCGAACTCCGTCGTTCCCGGGCTTGACCACACTGACGCCGAAAAGGCCGTCGAGGCGATGCGGAAGATAAACATCGCGATCATCAATCCCCGGTTCCTCACGACATTCACCGGGCCGGTGATCACGGCCGCGGCGAGCGGTTTTCTGTTGCTGGGGCTCGATGAGGACACGTCGGCGTACCTCTTCCTCGCCGGCGCCGTCGTTTATCTCATCGGCTGCCTCATGATCACCGGGCGGATCAACATTCCCATGAACAACGCGTTGGAGAACAGCACGTCGACCGACTGGCAACAGCGTTGGGCCGACTTCTCCCCGCGCTGGCGCCGGTGGAACACCGTGCGCACGCTCTCCAGCGGAGCCGCACTCCTACTGTGCGGCGTCGGCCTCTACATCTGGGGCAACTAGCACCGGCAAGGTCGGCGGCTTCCGGAACACCAGTCCTTCCGGAGCGACGGGCGACGCCAGCCGCAGCGCCGGGAACCGGTCCAGCAGCCCGTTGACCGCGATCTCCGCCTCCGCGCGGGCCAGCCGTGCACCGAGGCAGAAGTGCGGACCCAGCGCGAAGGCGAGGTTCGCTCTCGCGTTGGGGCGCCGGAGGTCGAAAGCATCGGGGTCGGTGAACACCGCCGGGTCGCGGTTCGCGCCGGCGATCGATACCCGTACCAGGTCGCCCGACGCGATGTATGCGCTTTCAAACGTGACGTCGCGGGTCGCGTACCGGTCCACCACCGAGGCCGCCGGTTCCAGGCGTAGTGACTCCTCGATCGCGTCGGCCAGCAGGGACCGATCGGCCCGGACCTCGGCGAGCACGGCCGGACGTTCGAGCAGGTGCAGGACCAGGTTCGCGATCATGCTCTCGGTGGTGTCGATGCCGCCGAACATCAGCACGGCCGCGTTCGCCACCACCTCGTCGGTGGTGAGGCCGTCCACGTGCAGGTCGATGCGCTCCCGCAACGTACGGAACGCGGCAGCGCCCGCCTGCGTCGGCGGACGTCCGGCCGTCACCTCGGACACCGACTCGACGAGCGCGGCATACCAGGACCGCACGGCCGGCACGTCCACCTCGCTGAGTCCCAACGCCGAGGCCATCACCTCGACCGCGAGCGGGCCGGCGAAGTCCGCGCGCAGCTCGGCGTGGCCGGCCGGCGCCAGCTCATCGAGCAGTCGGGCCACAGTCTTCGTGACGAGGTCCGCGAACCGGTCCCGCACCGGCGCCGGCCGGAACGGCGGCACGAACGGGTCCCGGTGCCGAGTGTGCTCCGGACCGTCGAGGGACAGCATGCTCGGCCCGACCACCGTCGCGGTCGAGAACCGCGGATCGTCCACGGTGAACGTCGCCGAGTCACGCATCACCTGCTGCGCCAACGAATAACCCGTCACCAGCCAGCCGTCGAGCACCGGCACCCACGACACGGGCTCGGTCGCGCGCAGCCGCGCGAGCACGGGGTGGGGGTCGGCGGTCAGCTCGGCGATCGTGATGGGGAACGGTGCCACGAAAACGAGCGTAGGCGCACGTCTTGACGGGCTCACCGGTCCTCGGCTACGTTCCGCCTGAAACGTTTCACAACCGTGCAGGCGGTGAGCGCTCGTGACGGCATCGGTGCCCCCGCTACTCGAGCTGCGTGACGTCCACAAATCGTTCGCCGCCGTGCATGCGCTACGCGGTGTTTCTCTCGAACTACACGCCGGCGAGGTCCACGGGCTGGCCGGGGAGAACGGCGCCGGCAAGTCCACGGTGGTCCGCGTGATCGGCGGCGAGCACCGGCCGGACGCCGGCGAGGTGCTGGTCGACGGCCAGCCGGTCCACTTCTCCGGACCTCGCGACGCGCAGCAGGCCGGCATCGCCGTGATCCACCAGGAGCCGACGCAGTTCCCGGACCTCACGGTCGCGGAGAACGTGTTCATGGGCCGGCAGCCGCTGCGGTCGTTCCGCCGCATCGACCGCGCGACGATGAACGAGCGAGCCGCCGCGCTGTTCGACTCGCTCGGCGTGCCGATCGAGCCCGGCCGGATCACGCGCGGGCTGTCCATCGCCGACCAGCAGATCATCGAGATCGGCAAGGCGCTCTCGGCGGAGGCGCGGATCATCGTGATGGACGAGCCGACCGCCGCGCTGTCCACTGTGGAGGCCGAGCGGCTGTTCCGGGTGGCGAAGAGGCTCGCCGAGTCCGGCGCCGCATTGCTGTTCATCTCGCACCGGCTCGAGGAGATGTACGAGATCTGCCAGCGTGTCACCGTGTTGCGTGACGGGTCGCTGGTGACGAGCGCGTCGATGGCCGACCTCACCCGCGACGACCTGGTGCGCAGCATGGTCGGGCGGTCGGTGGAGCAGCTGTACCCGTCACGGGACGCCGATGCCGGTGACGAGGCGCTCGTCGTCTCCGGGCTCCGGCGGACCGGGGTCTTCGCGGACGTGTCGTTCTCCGTGCGGCGTGGGGAGATCGTGGGCCTCGCGGGTCTCGTGGGCTCTGGCCGGTCGGAGGTCGCGCGGGCGATCTTCGGGGTCGACGCGCTGGATGCCGGGACGGTCACGGTGTCCGGACGCCGGCTGCCGCTCGGCGACCCGCGTGCGGCGATCGAGGCCGGGGTCGCGATGGTGCCGGAGGACCGGCGCGAGCAGGGACTGATCCTGGACCTGTCGATCGAACGGAACGCCACGCTGCCGCGCCTCGGCGCGGTGTCGCGGTGGGGTCTGGTGCGGCGGTCGCGGGAACGGGACATGGCCGCCCGGTGGGCGGACCGGCTGGGCGTGAAGCGGGGCCGGCTCGCCGACCCGGTGGCCACACTGTCCGGCGGCAACCAGCAGAAAGTGGTGCTGGGCAAGTGGCTCGCCACCGAACCGGCCGTGTTGATCGTGGACGAGCCGACGCGGGGCATTGACATCGGCGCGAAGGTGGAGGTGCACGCGCTGCTGTCGGAGCTCGCGGCGTCGGGCATCGCGGTGCTGATGATCTCGTCGGAGCTGTCCGAGGTGTTGGGTATGGCGGACCGGGTGCTGGTGATGCACGAGGGCAGGCTGACCGCCGAACTGTCCAAAGAGGAGGCCACTGAGGAGAAGGTGTTGCAGGCTGCGACGGGAGGCGCACAGTGATCAAACCGTCCGCGCGCGAGTCCGCCTTCGCCGGCCGCGAGCTCGGCATCGTCGTCGCGCTCGTCGCCGTCGTGGTGGCCGCCACCGTCGCCCAGCCCACCTTCCTTTCCGGGCAGGGGATTCACGACCTGTTCCTCAACGCGTCCATCATCGGGTTGCTGGCCATCGGGCAGGCGCTCCTGGTGATCACGCGGAACATCGACCTGTCCGTCGGGTCGGTGATGGGGCTTTCCGCCTACCTCAGCGGTCAGTTGTTCCTCGTGGACAAGGACTTGCCGGTCATCGTCGTCGTGCTCGCCGGCACCGCGCTCGGCGCGGCGTGCGGGGCGATCAACGGGGCGCTCGTCGCCATCGCGAAAGTGCCGGCGCTCGTCGTCACGCTCGGCACGCTCTACGTCTTCCGTGGCATCGACTACGCCTGGGCCTCCGGCACCAACACCACGCAGATCAACGCCTACCAGATGCCGCAGGGGTTTCTGAGCCTCGGCAGCGGTTCGCTGCTCTGGATTCCCAACCTCACGCTGATCATGCTGGTGGTCCTGGCCATCACCGCCTACGGGCTGCACAACTTCCGGGCGGGGCGGGAGCTCTACGCCATCGGGTCGAACCCGGACGCCGCCCGTCTCGCCGGTATTCCCACCGGCCGGCGCGTGTTCGGGGCGTTCGTGATCTCCGGCGCGCTCGTCGGTCTCGGCGGGGTCATGCACGCGGCCTACTTCGGCACCATCAACGCGTCCGTCGGCAACGGGCGTGAGCTGGCCGTGGTCGCCGCGGTCGTGGTCGGCGGTGTGGCGATCTTCGGCGGCAGCGGGACCGTGCTCGGGGCTGCGCTCGGGGCGCTGCTGCTGACCACGATCACCAGCGCGCTGCCCATTCTCGGCGTCCCCGCGTTCTGGCAGCGCGCGGTCGACGGCGCGGCGCTGCTCGTCGCCATCTCGCTGGACCGGGCGTTCATGGTGCGGCTGGCCGAACGGCTGCGAGCCGAGAGGGCGGTGCGTCGTGCTGGGTAGGTTGCTGCGCTGGGAAAGCGTGCTCATCGTGCTCTGCGTCGCGGTGTTCGTCGCGGGCTCCGCCAGCGACGGGTTCGCCGAGCAGGGCAACATCAGCTTCCTGTTGCTGGACTACAGCGAGGTGGCGCTGCTCGCGTTCGCGCTGCTGCCGATCGTGCTCACCGGCGAGATCGACCTGTCCGTCGCGTCCACGCTCGGTTTCTGCTCCGCGCTGACCGGAACGCTGTGGGACGCCGGCATGTCGTTCGAGACGATCGTGCCGATCGTGATCCTGGCCGGGATCCTGCTGGGAGCGGTGAACGCGGTGCTCGTCGTCCTTTTTGGACTGCCGTCTCTCGCGGTCACGATCGGCACGCTCGGGCTCTACCGCGGGCTCGCGTACGTGCTGCTCGGCGACCGTGCGGTCACCGGGTTTCCCGAGAACTACCGGCCGCTCGCGACGGACGCGATCCCCGGCACGTTCCTGCCGTACGCGACGATCCTCGTACTCGTCGTGGGCGCGCTGATCGCCGTCCTCGTGCACGTGACCACGATCGGCCGGTCGCTGTACGCGATCGGGCTCGGCGCGCAGACCGCCCGGTTCTCGGGAATCCGCGTCAACCGCATCAAGTTCTCGCTGTACCTCCTGTCCGGCGGGCTCGCGGCCATCGCCTCGCTGATCTACACCCTCCGCTACAACAGCGCCCGCGCCGACAACGCCAACGGCATGGAGCTGGTCGCGGTGGCCGCCGTGCTGCTCGGCGGGGTGTCGATCTTCGGCGGGCGCGGCACCGTGCTCGGCGTGGCGACCGCGCTGCTCGCCATGGCCGGACTGCGCAACGTGCTGTTCCTCGACGACGTCAGCAACGAGATCCAGAACGTCATCACCGGACTGCTACTGATTCTCTCGGTACTTGTCCCGGTCGTGTTCAAACCGAGGAGGACCAAGGATGTTCCGCTCGAACCGTCTGTTGTGGACACTGAGCGCCGGACTGGCGCTGACACTGGTAGCCGGCTGCGGCGGGACCACCAAGGGGTCTGACGCCGCGTCAGGAGACGGTGGCACCGCGACCGAACGCAAGGCCGACCCCAACGCGAAGATCAAGGAAGGGTTGAAGATCGCCTTCCTGCCCAAGGAGATCGACAACCCGTACGAGGTGCTGGTCGACAAGGGCGGCGTCAACGCGGTGACCGAGCTGAAGGGCACTGGCAAGGAGGTCGGCCCGTCCGACGCGTCCGCGTCCTCGCAGGTCTCCTACATCAACACGCTGATCCAGCAGAAGCAGGACGCGATCGTGATCGCGGCCAACGACCCGAACGCGGTCGCGCCCGCGCTGAAGGACGCGATGAGCAAGGGCATCGCGGTCGTCACGTACGACTCGGACGCGGCGCCCGACGCGCGGCAGATCTTCGTCAACCAGGCCAACTCCGAGGAGATCGGCCGGTCCGAGGTGAAGATGATGGCCGAGCAGATCGGCGGCAGCGGCAAGATCGCGATCCTGTCGGCGACGCCGAACGCGACGAACCAGAACACCTGGATCGACTTCATGAAGGACGAGCTGAAGAAGCCGGAGTACAAGAACATCGAGCTGGTGAAGGTCGCCTACGGGGACGACGACGACCAGAAGTCGTTCCAGGAGGCACAGGGGCTGCTGCAGTCCATTCCGGACCTGAAGGGCATCATCTCCCCCACCACCGTCGGCATCTCGGCGGCCGCGCGGTACCTGTCCTCCTCGCCGTACAAGGGCCAGGTCAAGCTGACCGGGCTCGGCACGCCGAACCAGATGCGGGAGTTCGTCAAGGACGGCACCGTCACCGAGTTCGCGCTGTGGGACCCGGTGAACCTGGGCTACCTCGCGGGCTACGCGGCCGCGGCGCTCGCGTCCGGGCAGATCTCCGGCGAGAAGGGCGAGAAGTTCACCGCCGGCAAGCTCGGTGAGTACACGATCGGCGACAAGGGCGAGATCATCCTCGGCCCGCCGACGAAGTTCAACAAGGACAACATCGACGACTACGACTTCTGATGCGGCGTGTGAGCTTCCTGTTGAAGGTCAAGGCAGACCGGGTCGAGGAGTACTCGGCCCGGCACGCCGAGGTCTGGCCGGACATGCTGGCGGCGCTGCGGGAGACCGGTTGGCGGAACTACTCGCTGTTCCTCCGGCCGGACGGGTTGCTCGTCGGCTACTTCGAGACCGACGACCTTGACGCGGCGCTCGCCGGGATGGCGGCACGGGAAGTGAACACACGGTGGCAGACGGAGATGGCGCCGTTCTTCGAAGGACTTGGTGGTGGCGCGCCCGATGAGGGCATCACGCCGCTGCAAGAGGTCTTCCACCTCGACTAGGAGATCTGATGACCGACCACTCAGCCGTCAAGGCGGCCCTGCGTACCCAGCACATCGAGACACCATCGTGGGCCTACGGGAACTCCGGCACGCGGTTCAAGGTGTTCGCGCAGGAAGGCGTGCCACGCAACGCTTACGAGAAGGTCGACGACGCGGCCACGGTGCACCGGTTCACCGGGGTCGCACCGTCGGTCGCGCTGCACATTCCGTGGGACCGGGTCGACGACTACGGCGCGCTTGCCAAGCACGCCAAGGAGCAGGGCATCGCGCTTGGGGCGATCAACCCGAATGTGTTCCAGGAGGACGAGTACAAGCTCGGCAGCGTCTGCAACCCGGACGAGGCCGTGCGGCGCAAGGCACTCGACCACCTGCTCGAGTGTGTCGACATCATGGACGTCACGGGGTCGCAGGACCTGTCGCTGTGGTTCGCGGACGGCACCAACTATCCCGGCCAGGACTCGATCCGCGGCCGGCAGGAGCGGCTTTCCGAGGCACTGCACCGGGTGTACGAGCGGCTCGGTGACGACCAGCGGATGCTGGTGGAGTACAAGCTGTTCGAGCCGGCCTTCTACACGATGGACGTGCCGGACTGGGGCACGAGCTACGCGCACTGCGTCGACCTCGGGCCGAAGGCCAAGGTGCTGGTGGACACCGGTCACCACGCGCCGGGCACCAACATCGAGTTCATCGTGGCGTTCCTGTTGCAGCGCGACCGGCTCGGCGGCTTCCACTTCAACTCGCGGTTCTACGCCGACGACGACCTGATGGTCGGGGCGGCGGACCCGTACCAGCTGTTCCGGATCATGGCGGAGATCGTGCTGGGCGGCGGGCTCGACGCGAGTGCGGGCGTGGCGTTCATGCTCGACCAGTGCCACAACATCGAGCCGAAGATCCCCGCGCTGATCCGGTCCGTCCTCAATGTACAAGAGGCGACGGCGAAGGCATTGCTCATCGACCAGGAGGCGCTACGCAAGGCGCAGGCGGACGGAGACGTGCTGGAGGCCAACGCGGCGTTGACCGACGCGTTCGCCACGGACGTCCGGCCGCTGCTCGCTGAGGTGAGGGAAGAACTCGGCATCGACCCGGATCCGCTCGGCGCGTACAAGCGGTCCGGCCACTTCGACAAGATCCGTGCTGAGCGGGCCGACGGCGCCGCGGCGGGTTGGGGAGCGTGAGATGAGACGGCTGGGTGTTCTGCTGGCGTGTGTGCTCCTGTCGGGCTCGGTCGTCACCACCGGGGCCGCGGTCGCTGCGCCAGCGGCAGCACCGGCCGTCACATTCCTGCGGGACACTCAGCTCGACCCGACCGCGCTGTACTTCGTGTCGTACGACGGGTTGGTGAACAACGAGTCGTTCCAGCAGGACGCGATCCTCACCTACGCCGGCTACCAGTACACCGCCTGGTACACCGCCGATCGCAGCGCGGTCGTCGCGCGCCGCACGCTGCCGGCCGGCGCCTGGCAGAAGGTGGTGCTCCCCCACCAGCTGTCCACGGACGACTCGCACAACGTGATCTCGCTGGGCATCTCGCCGAAGGACGGCCGGCTGCACATCGCGATGGACACGCACAACACGCCCGTGTTCTACGTGAAGTCCGTGGCAGGCCTGGTGTCCAGTCCGCCGGCCACCTGGTCGCTCGCGAGTTTCGGCGCGGTGCAACGCACTCTGGACGGCGTCGACATCAGCAGCATCAGCTACCCGCAGTTCCTCGTCACCCCGGACCGCAAGCTGCAGCTGAGCTTCCGCACCGGCGGCTCGGGCAACGGCACGAACGAGCTGGCCGAGTACGACGGAACCTGGCGGAAGCTCGGCAAGTGGACGTCCGCGACCGGCAACTGGACCGGCCCGAACGGTGTCGTGAGCACAACCCGCAACATGTACCTGCACGGCCTGACCTACGACTCGCGGGGCCGGCTGCACGCGGCGTTCACCTGGCGGGAGGGCAACACGGGCGTGCTGTGCAACGCGGGCGGGTTGACCAACCACGACACGGGTTACGTGTACAGCGATGACCAGGGCCGCACGTGGCACGCCAGCAACGGCGCCGCCGTCACCTCCCCGATCGCCGTCAACCAGTCGCTGGTGGTCGACCCGCTGGATCCCAACCACGGCCTGATGAACCAGGAAAGCCAGGCCATCGACTCGACCGGCACACCGCACGTGATCATCAGCTACGTGCCGGGCCGGTTCACGCAGTGCGTCACGAGCTACGCGGCGGACCGGACGAGGTGGGCACGCACGTTCCACCTGACACGCAGGGCGGACGGCACGTGGACCAAGTTCGAGGTGCCGGTCCCGCCGAACGCGACCGGCCGCACGAAGATCGTGTTCGACAGCAGTGACAACGCTTACCTGATCATGCCGTTCGGCAAGATCGTGGCCGCGACCAGGGCCAGCGGCTGGACCGACTGGACGACCTTGTTCGACCGGCCGAGTATGAACGCGTTCGGCGAGGTGGACGTCAGCCTGTCGAACGGCGTGCTTTCCGTTCTGTACCAACAACGATCGACCGGCACGACGCCGTCGCCGATCCGGGTCGCGGACTTCCGGATCGGCTAGGAGGTCTGATGAGTGACAAGAGGCGGCCGAAGATCGGCCTCATCGCGGGTGGACTCGGCGCGTACTGGCCGCAGTTCCCGGATCTGCTGCCGACGCTGCAGGAGTCCGCGCGGTACGTGAGCGAGCGGATCGCCAGCTATGACGCGGACATCGTCGACGTCGGGTTCATCTCCGACGCCCAGGAGGGCGCGCGGGCCGCGGAGAAGCTGCGGGAGGCTGGCTGCGACCTGATCGTCGGCTTCCTCACCACGTACCTGACCGCGACCATGCTGATGCCGGTCGCGCAGCGCAGCAACGCGCCGGTGCTGCTGATCAACCTGCAGCCGACGGAGTCCATGGAGCACGCCACGTTCGACACCGGGCAGTGGCTGGCGTACTGCGGCGCCTGCCCGCTGCCGGAGATGGCGAACGCGTTCACCCGCGCCGGCGTCGAGTTCCGCAGCGTGTCCGGCTACCTGCGGGACGAGCGGGCGTGGGCTCGCATCGGCGCATGGGTCCGCGCGGCGGGCGTGCGGAAGGTGTTGCGGCACGGTCGTCACGGGCTGATGGGGCATCTGTACCCCGGGATGTACGACGTGTCAACGGATCTCGCGATGGTCAACGCGCACTTCGGTGGACATGTCGAGGTGTTGGAGTTCGACGACCTGCGGGTGCGGGTCGAGGAGGTCACCGATGCCGAAGTGGCCGCTCGCGTTGCCGAGGCCAGCGAGGTCTTCGAGCTGACCGAGTCGGTGAACGAGGAGGACTTCGCCTGGGGCGCCCAGGTTTCCGTCGGCCTCGACCGGCTCGTCGCGGACTTCGACCTCGACAGCCTCGCCTACTACCACCGAGGCCTCAACGGCGAGCAGCATGAACGGCTCGGCGCCGGCATGATCCTCGGCGCGAGCCTGCTGACCGCACGCGGAGTTCCGGCGGCTGGCGAGTACGAGCTACGCACCAGCCTGGCCATGCTGATCATGGACGTGCTTGGCGCGGGTGGGTCGTTCACCGAGTTCCAGGCACTCGACTTCACCCGTGGTCACGTGGAGATGGGGCACGACGGCCCGGCGCACCTGGCGATCTCGGCGAAGAAACCGTTGCTGCGTGGCCTGGGTGTGTTCCACGGCAAGCGTGGTTGGGGCGTGTCGGTGGAGTTCGACGTGGCGACGGGACCGGTCACGCTGCTGGGCGTCGGCCAGACCCGCGACGGCCGGTACACGCTGGTCGCGGCCGAGGGCGTGGTCGCGGACGGCCCGCACATGAAGATCGGCAACACGACGAGCCGCGTCGACTTCGGCCGTGACCCCGGCGAATGGACCGACGACTGGTCGGCGAGCGGCGTCGGCCACCACTGGGCGCTCGGCACCGGTCACCGGCTCGCAGAACTCCGTGCCGTGGCAAGCCTTCTGGGAGTGGAGCTGATCACGGTCAGCTGAGCGCCGCCACGAGCCGGCGCAGCCACGACGCGCCATCGCCGTCGACGCCGGGGTACTCGTCGCGGAAGTTGTCCCAGTCCACGTCCAGCTTCGGCAGGGACTCCTCGACGATCCCGGCCAGTTCGGGGCGCATCAGGTCACGGATGTCGGTCAGTGGCAGGGAAACGTGCTCGGCGAGGAGCACGGCGTCGTAGAGGTCCTTGCCCTGTGGGTACATGTCGTCGATCAGCCACTCCAGCTTCCACGCGAGGGAGAGACGGGCAGACGCGGTGCGCATCGCCGTGCCCAGTGGAGGAATCCCCACAGTGACCGGTTCCTCGGGCAGGTGCTCGTTGAACACCAGGTCCAGCTGCACCGCGCCCTGCGGCAGACCGTCCACATCGAACGGGAACACCAGCCGTCGGCCGGGAACCCGGTCATAGGTCCAGATGTGCTCGGACACGACCTGGTCCGCGCGCACACCGGGACCGGGCTCTGCCGCCACCGCGGCGACGAGATCGTCCAGCATCGCCTTCGCCTCCGTGCTGTCGAAGGCGAAGGTGCG
>Ga0307512_10005861_pt1 | contig 12642 bp, 18 predicted proteins | sample 14_EM_MG_FD_200267 | JGI IMG/M metagenome (GOLD analysis project Ga0307512, IMG submission 200267) | Populus trichocarpa ectomycorrhiza microbial communities from riparian zone in the Pacific Northwest, United States - 14_EM | ecosystem: Host-associated > Plants > Roots > Unclassified | place... | reverse complement strand
ATACACGATCGATAAATATCTCCGGCATAAGGAACGAAATTTAACTATGTATCTGGAATTTCGATTTCTGGCGTCGGATTAAGAAAAAAAAAGTTTTCACGTTGCGTGGCAAGCTGGGAGCGGGCGAAGCCGTTTCCACCTCACTTTTCACAAGTCTGCCGGTTTAATTTCCTCATAATACCTACGTCACCATCGGAATCTAGGAATAGTTTTATTGAGAGGAGCACTGTTGGCCAAGGGCGACCAGAGGGCTAGCGCCTTAGCAACTCGAGTCATTCCATTTATTGACTTGTGTCATTCTATTTATGATGATGATGATGCTTCATTGATCGTGTGCGACCCTATTGGATCATGGCGATATTATGTCATTCTATTTATTGATAGTCATGCTTTTTATTGTGAGGGTAACCCGAGTGAGAAGGTGTGCTGGCAGACTGCAATGATCACTTCTTGCTCCTCCAGCACATCGTATATAGCCCAAATTCTCAGAGGCGCCATTCCTCGGCGTGTTGATGGAGTATCTTAAGTATGAGCGCGAGAAGACGAGATTTTCAGTTGACGATGGCTGTTTGATGTTGAAGCGGTCGCATTATATCGTACTTTACGGCATCTTGCGACAAGATCAAGTTGCAACGAATCCTTCTTGCATCAGTTCAAAGCTAACAGAGGTCGACTAGCATACCTTGGGTCGGGTACTCTGGTTGATTGGGCTTATTATAAGATAATGTGTTAAGTAATGATCATAACGGTTGCCCAGCACACATTCTCACTCGGGCTACTCTAACAATTCAAAGAATGTCAATAAATAGGATGACTCGAGTCAAGAAATAGAATGACTCGTCAATAAATAAAATCACTCTCCCAAGAATCGACATTCATCTACACGAACACTCCTCTCGATAAAATCATTCCCAGAGCTCCCCATGGTGGCGTATTATGAGGAAATTTAACTGGCAGACTGTTATAACGGAGCAGGCGGCGTAGAGGAAGAAGAGAGACGGGCACACACAAAGGGGAAATAGACAGCAGTGTATTCGGTGAGGTCGAGGATGTCTAAGAGCGCATCCAGCTAAGCTACAGAGAAACAGAAAATATAGGCTGCTGCCGGCACACTAGTGTGTGGGCCCGAACCCTAGGTTCTCCAACTCTCACTCCAACACAGACTTGTGAAAAGTGAGGTGAAAACGGCTTCGCCCACCCTTCCAGCTCGCTACGCAACGTAAAAATAATAATTCTTAAACCGACGCCAGAAATTGAAATTCCAGATAATCATCTAACGTTTCCTTACGTCTGAGCGAATTATCAATTATAGCCGGCGAGGCCGCGGGGCGCGCTCGGGCTGTTTACAAACTGGTTGCCACTCCACTTCTTCTATTGGACTTTGGTAGTTAAGATTATGGCGAGATAACACACCGTTTCTCATCTACTGTCTGCGAGCAGCCCGTTGTGGCCTTCTCCGCCCTCCGCCCTGTCCCGAGGAAATTATAAACGCACCAAGGAAATAACGTAGGAAGACGAAAAGGAGAACCGAAAGAAAGCCGCTCCTACGACCGTCTTCTAGGCCTCTCCCCCATCTCCACGTCCCTGCGTCTGATCTCCCATCCCTTTCCTCCCTCACGTAGGTAGCTCCCATTGTGATACCTCGCTCGGGGGTGTCCTATTCCTCCTCCACCCGGTCCGGAGCTCTCCTTCCCATCCCGGTGGTAGCGAGAAAGTCAAGGATTGCCCTGCTACACCTTTCATCGGCGAAGAGGTCTCGGATCTTGAACCGATCCTTACACCTTCCTGGCCCCTGCCTAACATCCGCCCATAGGATTTTCCGCTGCATCTTCTTCTCAGGGCAGTTGTCGCGCAGGTGCTCACGAGCCAAACGGAGCAGTACATACAGTAGCCTCGTTTGGACCGTCGCCGGCGAACACGGCACTAGGTTACGGGCAAAGTTGTCGGTGAAAAGAGGTGGACGATGTTTGCAAACACGTACACTGCAGGTCCGTGTCGCAATTCAGCTTCCCGAGCAAGCAGCTTCTCCAGCTCAGCCTCTGGCTTCTCGTTCAGTGACTCGGATTCGATACGATCCTGAATGAGGAGTGTGACACTTTAGTCTGGACTCGCCGTGCCGATGTCATTGAGGTAAAACGAATGCTCCTTATCTGCCATTTTCTTCGAATCATCCTCCGCTGTATGGTTGAATTGGCCAATCGCTTGCTGAATCAGCTGAGAATAGGCGTCAACGCTACTATCATCTTCAAGGCGAAAGACAAACAGCTACTTTCGAATGGCGTAGGTGTTCTTCTTGATCTTGGTCGCATGTCACCCTTGATCTTCCCCCACAGCGTATATGGTTCCTCCAAATCCATATACTTCCGCCGCATTCGGCGTTCTATAGTCAGGAAGATTGTAGACATTGCAAGCTCCTTTCTCTGCAAGCAAGAAAGCCAATCTGCTGATCCCTCTGATCCCTTCGGTGCAGGTGGTAATTATTCTCTAGCAAATCATCTGCCGAAGGATGAGGCCAACATCGAAAGTCCATTCCCTGTAGTTAGTTTCTTCCAATTTGATAGCAGGGACCTGAAGTTGATTGTTGATCTTTCCGTTCGTCATTCCGTTCGTTCGTTCGGGTGGGTGGGTGGGTGGTTCGTTCGACGTGGCTCTGTTCTTTTCGACCGATTGGTCAACTGTTCGGAGGTAGAGGCTGAGCGAATCCGTATCCGGGGGATGTGAAGTCCCGAGGTTAACCAGATGCGAGTGCAGAGCGCCGCGGTCAGCTCCTATTGGGGGGAGTGGACGGTGGCTTCACGGGAGCGGCGGAGTGAGTGAGTGACTTTGACTCTGTCTAGATACACAACCGCACGAGAGAAAAAGGTGAGGAAGAGAGACGAAAAAGCTACATAACTAAGCCCAAAAAGGTTCCGCCGAAGTCCTACCACACAACCCCAACCGCTACCTACCCGGGGCACCATCGGCCAAGCAAACGAGTTACGGCTTCTGGTCAACCGAGAGGCGCGAGCGACGACAGGCTGCTTCCGGACAACCAACCTCGGCGCCCTGTCGATGGAGTCAGGGCTCAGACCAGCAGCAGCACAGCTGGAAAACAGGGAGCGGCGGTTTGGCCTACGGCTACTCAGCCTTCTGCAGGGCGACCAGGCCAGGGAGGTAGTTGGCGCCCGGACAGCCATCGGGCGGAGATTCGTGAGCGCTCTCACGTATGCGGGCAGGATGGAGAGCACAGTCTTACTCGGGGAACCAGAAACCCCCGACACGGAACTGCTCCAGGAGGAGGAGGCCGAAGCGAAGGCCGAGGCAGAGAAGTCATGGCCTTGACTCACCATGTTTGCGGATGGTTCACGGCTGGATGATAGAGCCGCCGGATACGCGGCGGTTTGGAAGAACGGCCAATCCTGGGTGGGCGTCAATACTCACATGGGCTACAACCAGGAGGCCTACGATGCAGAGTGTGCCGCTCCCGCAAGGGCGCTGGAATCGGGTTCACGACGACAGACAACGCCAGAATGGGTCACGATCTTCACGGACGCCCAAGCCACCATCGGACGGATGGCCTCGGAGGAGCCTGGCCGCGACCAGAAGCACGCGCTCCAGACGAGAAAGCACATCGCAGTGCTAAGGAAGGCGAGGCTGGACATCGCCAGCGCACAAGGGAGTCCCAGGGAACGAGAAGGCCGGCGAATGGGCCAAGCTCGCAGCAGAGGAGCCAGATGTCCGCGGGGTGGAATGGCTGAGTTTTGTGGACCGGCCGGGGGGGGCATGCTCGGTGCCGCTCCCCAGATCCCTCGCGCACCTCAAGCGGGAGATCACAGAGAAGAAACGGGCAGAGGCCCGACAGTGGGCTGGAGGCCGGACCTCCAGGAAAAAGCACAAGATGCCAAAGAGCCAGAGGCCGGACGGCATGGTGGCTGGGAGTACCAAGAGGCTCGCCTCGAGGCTTTACCAGATGAAGAAATGCCACTGCCTCACCGGGCAGTATCTCCAGTGGACGAAGAACCGGCGTACCGCTCAGTGCTGGTGGTGCCGGTGCCAGACTCAGACTCGAGATCACCTTTTCAAGGGGTGCCCCGAGTGGGATGCCGAGCAGAAGGTCTTGTAGGCGGAGGTGCGGAAACAAACTGGGAGGTGGAAGAGTCGGTGGAAGATCCGAGACTTTCTGGCCGATGGGCGGTGCGGTCAGGCGGTATTGGATTTCCTCTCTGCTACTGATGCGGGAAGGCTAGTGCCGGCAGAGGAAGACGCGGGGAGTGAGGTGTCTGAGTGGGAGCGCAGGGATCGCAGGGAGGCCGAGGAGCGGGTGCCGCGGGGGAATTGGGTGCCGGGGAGGAAATACCGCCGTTCCTACCCACGCCCTCCATGGCATCCGCAGAAGACGAGGATTAGTGGACGGATCGCGCTTTCTTTTGTTACTTCCTTTGCTCTGGCCTCTCCTTTCGGTGACGATTCCATTTGCGATCTTTCTTTGGTGCGTATCTTATCTTCTTGGGGCAGGCCTGGGCGGAGGGCAAAGGGGAGCTTGCAACGGGCCGCCTGCGCGCGGACAGCAGACGGGAAAAACGGTCAAAAAGGTATCTACGCCGCCATAGTCTAGATAGGCTGTACGCGAGTAAGAATTAACAAAAAAAACCCACCAACGGCTACTGGGCTGATCACTAGAACCCCAGCGCTTCGCTTTCCGACACTCCACCTAATCCTAGGGTAAAGTTAGGTCGGACTACACGTAGCCTAGGGCCTGTTCTTCTCGAGCGTACATATACCTATCCCGTAGCGCATAACTATGCCAAGCGTATTTCACAACATACATACGCTCCCCAGCGGCGATATTTCAGCGTCCAGACCTCTGAACTACCTAGTCATCGCAATGCCACATCTACTACTAGAAGTTCCAGCCGTAAGAGCAGTTAGTTGGAGGGGAGCGAGTGCAGGCGACCCATTACTGATGAAGACAGATCCATCATGGAGCAGGCGGTTTCCCTATCCACATACCACAATTCTCAGCGGGCAGCTCCCTACGCGGACCTTCAACTAGGTGAGGAGAGTGCTATTTGGAGTAGGAGGGTGTCTATTTTTTCTATCTTCTCTGGAAGATAGTTACATGTTCCTCGACGACGGGCGTACTGGCTGTCGGTCAAAACTGATGAATGGGATGGAATCCTATCATGCCAAAGAAAAGCTTCGTTTTGGGCAACAAGTACAGCAATGTTGTGTAGTGTTTGCGGGGTGAGCAACAGAATTGTCGGGCATTGTGACGATATTGACTGCCAGACAACTTAGAAAAATTCGGGGCTCCCTCCCTATCTGGGACTAGTCCATCGGCCATCGTCGCGCAATGCAATAGGTAATCCGCATTCGTTCGTCTCGGGTTGTCTCTAGGTGGCTGACTCCTTCAGGGGCGGCATCACATCACGGACTCCCCTTTGCTTCATCACCCGTTGCCCTCGCCATCCCCTGCCCTCCCATCCGTCACCCACAAGGTTCGGTCGTTGCACGAAGCCATGATGGCGATGAGGTCTTACTGCGTCAACTCCAAGCGACACTACATACGCGCGCATGGAAAAAGGGGGGAACCCGTACCCGGACTTGTTCGGCCAGACTAGTGGGCGAAACGAAGAAGGTGGCTCCGTCGGACTTGGCCGGAAGTGGATGCACCGCCGATCATTCAGGCACATCTCGTATGTTAGGGTGCGTTGGTGAGAAAACGCAGCCGCGAGCTAAGGGGCGAAGCGGTTTCACCGAAAGTTGACGCAGCCGAATCGGCACCTGTCCGGCCTCGAGCCGGCTGTTCATAGCCATGGCCTCGGTGTCCCCGGAGATGCATCCCTGAACAACGCTTGTACCACCGTATACAGTCGCTTAAGCGGCCGTGAAATATTACCCGAAGGCAGCAATCAGACTCTTGGCGGCTTGAAATAAATATTAAGTTGTTATTTTTAAATCAAAACATTACCCATTAAGGCATCAAATGCACTGCCAAACCTCAAAAGAGCAACTATCCCTGTACCTCTTAGCTGCATCAGATCTCGTATTCTTCTCCTCGTATTCAAAGCACGCCAGTGTAGGGAGATTGCGAGCGTCTGCTCAGTCGCTAATTCCCGTATCGCCACGATGTCATGGCATACTATGTACTTGCATTGTGTTTTACTGTTTGTATGACCACCGACCAGGCGGGCGGGTGGGTAGGGGATGGGGGGAAAGGGAAAAGGACTTATATATATACCCCGTGCCTGCTCTCGGCAGGCCAGCCATCTCGCTGTCACGACAACAACACTTCCACTCCTTCCACTTCATCACACACGCAAAACACGAACGGCACAATGTTCGCCCTCATCGCCACCACGCTCCTTTTCCTACAGTTCGCGTCAGGGGAGCAGATCCCCCGCCGGTCCTTACCAGTTCTTGCACGGAGTGACACCGTGCCCCAGAACTCTCCTCATCTGGCTTATGTAGCCACTCCGAGGGAGATCTTCGGCTCTGGCCTCGAGAAACGACAAAGCAGCTGTCCGTCGAACATGATTACGTGCTCCAGCGGCTGCTGCGCATCGGGAACCGTCTGCTTCGGTCTCGACGGGTGCTGCCCTATCGGTACATATCCACCTCCTCTCCCCGTTTACCGTCAGTTAGCTGACCTCCCATAGGCGAATTCTGCACCGGTGTCAGCGACGAATGCACTAAGGGCGCCTTCCGCTGCTCAGATGATCTGGGCGGTGGGTGCTGCCTCAACGGCCAAACCTGCACTGTCGACGGAAAGTGCGTCCTCTCTGGGGAAGATACCCTCACGACTTCGACGACTCGGGGGTCGACGGTAACGATGACACCTGAGGACGATGATACCAGTACCTCGACGACTCCGAGGCCAACTGTGGTGACGATGCCAACCGAGGACGATGATACCACTACTTCGACGATTCTGAGGCCACCGGTGGCCACTGATGACAGCCTTACGTTTGGGGCCACCACGGCGACGAGGAGCTTTACTACTGCAACCACACCGACCGGGGCACCACTGGTTTCTAGTCTTAGCATTTCCGGTGCGGAGAGAAGGGGGGCTATGTGGGGACTTGGAGGCGTGATAGCTGCTGTGGCAGGACTGGCTGCTCTGCTTTAGAGCTAATTGGGGTGGGTTGGGTTATTTGAGCAGTTATACGTATTTAAGGGAAGGGGATGTATGCTGGGGCTATTATTATCGAATCTTACTATGGGAATAATTGTGTGCTTTGCACTTACTTGAGGCCTTTTCCATCAAGACCGATTGATTTATCTTCATCTGTGAAATCTCCCGAGTGCTCAATTCCACTTTTGCCTATGGTTTGTATCCTGCATTCGCAGTGACTCAGCCATGGTCGGCAGGGTCCGTAAGCTGTGGCACGGTAACTGTGGCACAGTTACCTTGCCATCACACCAGGCACAATTACTCACCCTCTGCCACTCTTCCCCCACTTGGAGTGGACGAGGGCAGAAGATCTTATGTGCGGTTAGGAAGAGACAGGGAGGAGCAACGATCGGCTCAGGATCTGACACCTCTTCGTGGACGAAAGATACAGCCAGGCGCTCCTGGATTTCCCTGCTACGGGGAGGAGGGTGCGGGACCTGGCGGAGGAAGACGCGCAGAGCGAGACGTCGGAGTGCGAGCTTTGGGACTGGAAGGGAAAGGATGGAGAGGAGCCGGAGGGATGCAGTGTCTTCTCCTCACCCGCGATGTCCCGTATCTAGTAGATAGAGCAAACACGATCAGTGAGTGGATAACGGAGCGCGACTGGGAGGAAGGCGGTAATGGGATGCGGTAATGGCTGGAAAGTTAGCGTAAATGTGTCCTATGGAGGGGTTAGTCAGCTTTAATTAGTGAGTCATCGAGCGAGTTTGCTCTGTATCCTGCAGACATCACACACGCTCACAGGGTCACAATACAAGTTCCGTCCCACCACCCCTTTTCGTTCCCACATCCCCTCCCGCGTATCCGGGATCAGTCTCCATCAGACAGCCCCCGGCCAGCCCCTGCCGCGCCCCCTGTATCTAATCCAAAGCAGTCGCTTGCCTAGATATGCATACATATATCTACAGATGCACCAGCTGCATCCCAAGATCACCGAAGATCCGGTACGGGTGCGTCACCACCGCCCTGTAAGGCTTGCCTCGAACGGGATAGGCTTGCCGTTCATTGGGGCGAGCTGCCTGAGTCCACATATGTGGAAGACTTCATGGGAATTTGCTGCCACCATTCTCTCCCATCCGTTCGCTCAGCTACACCAAGCATCGACCTCCAGACGGTTACATACAGCCCTATCTTCCTCCAGGACCTGACACGCCTGCCGTCCACCAGGCAACTGCTCTACCGACGAGCCAACGGCCTCAATACCTCCACCAGGCCCTTCCTTAATACCGCCGGGATGGCTTTGGTCAACTTCACGCCAGCGTCACTTCCGATCCCAACGGCCAACAGCGGCGCTTTCCGACGAATACCTACCCCGTTAGCGCCATGAGTTGCAATCCAATGTTACTGGCATAGCTAGCAGCAGTGCCGCGGATGTCCTGCACCCACGAAGACGCAGTAGTGCGCATCCGTTATGAACAAATATACGAGCGCGAACTGCTGCTTGAGATTGCTGACGTTCTAGCTATTGCTACTCGCTACGTATATATCCTCCCCTCGGCACCTAAAGCAACGAACCCTGAATCCTCTTCACCCCGTTTTTTCCTCTTTGCCTTCGTTACCCGCTAAGCCTGCCTTCTCTCCACTTCGCAGGCCTTCTCCCTAGCACATTAGCACAACACGCTATGGTTGCGAAGTGAAGTCTCGTCGCCAACAACCCTCGAAGCGCAGAAATGCATGTTTCTAGAGGCGGTAAAGGACGCCTTCCCCGCGAGAAACGAGGTCGCCAAGAAAATGCACGCGGCCCCGGGCCAGCATCTGTGCCGGCATGCGTTCAACGGCAAGTCTGTGCATCCGAAAATATAGTCGCATGGGAATTCTGTGTCTCTGCCACCTGTCGGCAACAATCTCAAGCGCTCTAACAAGTGCAGCACACTCTGCATCATAAGCATCCTGATTAAAGCCCACGTGAGTTTTTCCCACCCACAACAATACACTCCTATCGACATTGAAACTCTCCGCCTAAAACGCCAAGACTTTCAGCCCACACACCAAATTCCGTCGTGAATTTAGCGTCACCGGTCTCACTCTGGTGGCACTAGCCAATCGACCGAAACAGCCCCGGTGGTAGCCGCCGGCGCCGAGAACTCTTTACTCAGGGAGCCGGTGGGGGACGTGGAGGCCCCTAGGGAGGAGGAAATGGAAGACGCCAGCAGCGTCGGCAGCTACCACCGGGGCTGCTTCGGTCGATTGGCCAGCGCCACCGGACATCGTGGCTCGTGAGACCAGTGAAGCTAAATTCGCGACAGATTTCGATGTGAGCTGAAAGTCTTGGCGTTTTTAGGCGGAGAGTTTCGATGTCGATATGAGTGGATTGTTGTGCTCGGCGTCGGACATCACCCTTGCAACAATCAGCAAGGCGGTACTAAAGCAACCGGAGAGAATGATCGACCCTCGCGAACGATATGGCGAACGGTTCGATTACCTTCTTCAACACAAGAAAGATGATGTGCGTTAAACCCTCTGCTCCCGCTTAATCGTTGTACCCATTACAAAGGCTGATGTATGTCAAGCTCTTCATCACATCCTCGCAACATCGGGGAAGCCAAATAAGCACGTCGATTGTGGGTTCCAGATCTCCTCGGTTCATCGTTCCTGTCTCTAGGCTCCACAAACCGGCTACCGATGCCTGTACCAGATGAACAGGTGTGGGCGGGGTGGACGCCTGGGAATACAGATGACGAATATCCGAACGAAATCAACAAGCCAAACCGGCGTGTTGTAAAGTTAGCTAGCTGGAAACACTTTTTGGGCTGGATGAACAATGCACTTATGTAGTTGTTTATGGGTTCCTGAGCCCCCGCCGGGTTTGTCCTGGCGATTGCTGTGATGGCGACCGCGGTTGCGCCATTGAACGATGGAGATGTTTCACCACTGGATTCAAGGGAATGGGAGGGGATTTCGGTTGCGGCGGTAGCCCTTGTCGGCAGAAAGGAACGGTTCGACCGTAAAGGATGCATCGGCCAATCGGCGGGCGTCTTGGGTTGCAGGGGGAATGTTGAGTGGGAATTGCCGTGGGTGTGTGGCATTCCGGGTAGTATGTAAGTCGCTTGTATCGGGAGAATCTGCGATCCGGAGTTTACAGAGTGAGCTGCTGAGTGGCACTGGCGGCATTGATGGTCGCCGAGGAGGATGGCGGGGGGTCCGGCGGTTGGCGAACGGCGATTTGGGACGTGAGGGGAAGGAAATGGCAGTGGTGATGGGATTAGTGCTGCGGCGTCAGAAGCGATGGAACTCTAAGTACTGACGTAACTACTTAGTGGCGTTTTCTTGGCGTCAAGCATGGCAGCAGTCACGCAGCGGTCGCTTATCTAGAGAAGACATCACACTCGTATCAGAATCTGGACCTTCATTGGCGACCGATGACAGGGAACCTCTCTTCTAGTGACTTGTATCTAGGATTGGTAATTGGTGCCTTGCGAGGACAATATTAGGATTCGACAGATTACTGCTGTTGGTTGCTTGAAGCGGACGCCACAACGTCCTTTGTTTTTGTTTTGTCATCAATAATCGCATGCATGCGACCTATGGAGACGATGCTACGGCGTGCATCAGTCTGGGGTAGACGGATCGAGGATCTCCTTTCTCCATCACCAAGTCATCAATTGAGCTAATCTGAGAGCGGATTAGGAACAAGAACGCATTACCATCGAGAAACGAACAAGCAACGTCACTTAAGTCGGGTTGTCCAGCAAGGAACAAGAACCTTTGTTATAAGAAAAACCACAACATTGACGGTCACGGAGAATAAGAAAAGATACAGAGAGACTAGGAGCGAGGAAAGAACATCGAGATAAGGTCTAGGGAAGTCTGCATTACTGGTAACAACAGTGAGAGAAGAGAGACGAGAAAAACAACGGGGGAGACAGTGAAGAAGACAGTGAAAAAGAAGTCTCGCAGCATCCGATAGCTGTACCGGAAAGTTCTCACTTTACAGGAGGAGCTCGAGCGGGTAAGTGAACGAGAGACAGCAAAACAGAAAGGGTTCCGGTACCGTACGTATCCACTGGGTGAAGAAGCGAGACAAAAGAGATGGCATGACAATTTTGTTGGCAGAGCGTCAGGAAATCGGAGATGCCTCCGGAGGAAACATACGCATTGGTAAACGCCCCCAAGAAAGCCATGGTTTCCCGCAATTGGGGACCGTGGTTCCCAAGGCAGATCGGAGAAAGACAAGGCTCTGAAACCCTGTCCATCGTGGATCAGGAGACGGGAGAGTATTCGAGAGCTCGACCAGAACCGAGCCCGGAATTCCTCGAATAAGCCTACGCCGGAGCAAATAGAAGGAGATCCGGATGCTGTCTCGAATAAGCGTTCTAGGAAGCCAGAAGAAGCAGATCCGGACGCCGTCTCGGGTAAGCGTGCCGATGTCCTACGCCCTTCGTACGAAGGCAAGGCCCTGTGCAGAACTCACCGCCAAGATGGCGTCGCCTTTGGACTGCGCGCTCCGAACATCCGCGTTACCCCCCCGGCGCGCCTATTCAACCCGAATTCCCAGCGAACCTGCGCCAGTATCGGAAAGGGCTGCCGTATCAAGTCGGAAAGTTCTACGAGTCGGAGCGGATGGTGGAAAAGAAGGCTACTGGAGAGGAAGGGCAGACGAAGAAGCGGAGGTGGGTGTAGGATGTATGACGAAAGAGATATGAATTACGGTAATATTGCAGGGAGGATGGGGGTATTAATGATAGCGAGAAACATTGGAATGTGGCTGGTGGAATTAATTATAAGGGGATGGAAGAGTGTACGATGGCGATGAAGGCGTGGTTTTGCGAAGGAGGAGCGTAGAGATTTCGTATTGTTTCACTATCAGCGGATAGATCGGGGTTCTGCCGTCGTTGGTAACGGTTCGTTGGAAATTACCACACCATCAAAGGGAGTTGAAATCAGCCATGATCACACTATAAGTAGCTAACGTACAGCGTGGGAAAAGAAACCACTATACAAGTGCAAGCCCATCTATATCCCTTCATCATCAATTTCTCACCTCCGCCACCGCGTCATAAACCCTCATAACTTCACTCTGAATACATGCGCAAAATGGCCAATCTGTGTGGCTTAAATTTTCCCTTTCCGAGTAATCCCCGCCGCAGTCAGAATCGTCCAGTAATTGCAGAAACTCCCTAAACTTGGCGCAAAACGTCTCGCCGCCGCGTTTGTGTTTCGATGCAATTCTGCGTCCGATGTCACCTAGAAAGGTTAGCCTAAAGGTCTTAGGATAATCATAGAGCGTATCGCGCTTACTGATTGGCACCACTATCCTTGGGCCTATACCGTATGCTATATGTTTCCGGCAGCAATAATGCTTCTGTCGGTTTCGGCATCGTTTTTTGGGACGTCACGTTTGTAGGTGCCGATAAAACTATCTCGTAGAGCCGCGTATGCCTCGAGCGAAGTCGCTGGATCCGACAAGCAGACGCCGAGAACGAGACACGTAAGCACCATAACAAGCCGACGCTGAGAACGGGAAGCAGTGAGCACTTCGACGAGCAGAC
>Ga0307512_10005859_pt1 | contig 12645 bp, 9 predicted proteins | sample 14_EM_MG_FD_200267 | JGI IMG/M metagenome (GOLD analysis project Ga0307512, IMG submission 200267) | Populus trichocarpa ectomycorrhiza microbial communities from riparian zone in the Pacific Northwest, United States - 14_EM | ecosystem: Host-associated > Plants > Roots > Unclassified | place... | reverse complement strand
CCTCTTTGCGTCTGTTTCACGGTGGGCACGTGCACGCACCCCAGCTGTAATGTCATCGCGATATTGCGCGCCATAGGTGGATGGTGAAGCCCACCTGTACATAGCGCTCGATCAGAGGCCAAGCGGCGGGAAGCAAAGGTTAGGCAGAATTCAAGAATAAGCGGATCACCGCTAAGTGCCGGTGGCGACCTTACAGGACACAGGCGCGGGAGCACGTCTTCAAGCGCTGCCCGCACTGGAAACGCTAGCAGAGACCCGTTCAAAATCCGGGGTCTCTTCGCCGACGAGCGATAAAGGCAGGCGATCTTGGACTTCCTTGCGGCCATGGATGTAAGGAGACGGTCAGCGAAGCCGGCGGAGGAAGGCGCCCAGAGCTAGGCATCGGAGTTTTTTTTTTCTTTCTTTGTTTGATCCTACTCGCATTCGACCTGTATAGATCATGGCAGCGTACATTTTGCCCAGTTATCCTGTCCGCAGTCCGCGCGGTGGCGGCTCGTTGCAAGCTCCCCCTTTGCCCGCTAGGCATCGGAGTGAAAGGGAAGAGGAGTAGGAAGTCGCCTTTTATTTGGGCTTTCCCTTTGTAATCTCTTTGGCGCGCACTATCTCAGGACAGGCCAGAGCGGAGGGAAAGGGAGAGCCACAACGAGCCGAAAGGACAGTGGACGGAAACGGAAAGTGTGAATTGCCGTGTTTAATGGCTAGAGAGTTCGTCAGTTGGTCGAACATACTTATTCATTTTTGTGGGGCCAGGGCGGAGGGCACAGCGGGGGCCGCGGCGTGCCAATAGGAGCGGTGCATCCGCCAACCTTGGTCTTCCTTCGCACCACTGATGTGGGCGGTGTTCTAGATATCCACATCTCTCCGCACCCCGCTGTAGAGTAGACACCGCCGCCATAGTCTCGATAGGCTGAATGCGAGTATGATTAAACAAAACAAAAGCTGTGCAGTAGACTTTTCCGCCATATCAGGTACCATGCCAGCTTATGCCCTGTGTTAGTGCAAGCGAATGAATGAGTAAGCGCTCAACGCAACATGACAGTACCTCTCTTGCCAAACAGTGTCGGATCCGTCAGGCTCGTTAAGACCAAGGGTGGGTGCCGGTGCGGACCCGGCTCGACAATGCGCCTATTGCGGGGATGTGATGGGATTGGACCCGGTGGCACGGTGAATCGTGTGGGGTCGCAGTCGCGTCATATAGTCGCACTCGCGCACTTGTGGCCGACTGGTGTTGTCATCTGTATGCTTGGTCAGATCACGTGCCGTGGTTCCTGTATACCACAGCAGTCACATTAGTCCTAGACCACAGGCTTCTTTCGGACAACCAATCTTGATGCCACATCAGCTGGTCCTTCTAGTTGGCCCTTCCGAGGGCTCTAGACGGGGATTTGTGCTAGTTATGCGCATAGATAAATGGTGTGACCTACCGACGCCTTGAATCCGCCACAGCTCTTTTCAGGCCTCCCGGGCCCTGATGGATGCTGATTCCACCTTTCTCATCCTCAATCCAGAGAGTTCTCTCTGGCTCGGCGCGTTTTGGACGGTACTCCAGGCGCGGGTATTGAGGCCAGAAAAAAGGAAACGACGGAGACACTCGGCGGCCGCTTCTAAGGCAATGTATCCCCCACCGGGTGGGCGGGCTGTATTTGGTTCAAGAAAGGAGTCGTATACACCCGGCAGAGGCAGTCCATGCTCGGGAACCATGGGGTGGGGGGAAATCAGCGTTCCGTGCAGGTAAGCAGTTCGGCCCGCCATGTTCAAAGCCCGTATGTACGAGTAACAGTCCGTCCAGTCCCGGGCTTCTATAGACCGGTCCGGAGCGACTGGGTAATGAATCACGCCCACGGGTCTCGCATTTATGAGCACTGCATGTGCAGTCAAGAAAAATACTAGTCCGTTCCTGCCACGATTTGGTATCCGAAAGTAGAATCCGTCGATACAGGCGCCTTGCATGTGGCGATTGGAGACGCCGGCAGGGGTGTTATCAGTGAGAGAGAGGTGAGGCGAAGGAAGAGCGGGAAGGAAAGGGCGGTGCAGGCAAGAGAAGGCCACCGTGAATACGATTGACTTGTGGTAACACCGCCACAAGCTCAGCAAGCCAGCAAGTACGAAACGACATCCACGGTCAGCACCAACAGTCCTTGTAGACATCGGGGGGAAAAAGCAGTCTCCAGCTGCGTATTATCAGTTAGGATTTAACTTGAATTCGTATTGCTGATCCCACGGCGTGGACCACGCAACCTGATAAACCATCCCGACCACAACCCCCGACGTCTACATGACAAGTATTTCTACTCACCCAACGCACCCCATCGTTAATGCAATGCAAACAAAAATAAATCACTCCAAAGTTCACCGACCGATCGCTCGGACTTCATTAGATACTAGCTATCCTCATCCGCACTCCATCCACTCGTTCCTTACCAGCATTTAACGGCGTCCCTTCTTCTTTCCTGCAACGACGCGGAACGACGCGGAGCTCTCCGGGGCGGCACCAGCAGCAGGCGCAGGAGGCGCAGCAGGCCGAGACTTGGCAACTTCGTTCCAACCACCGCCAGAGGAAGCGGTGTTTCCACCGGCACCAGCTTCAATGACGACGCCCGAGCCAGCTGCGTTACGGCGCTTGATGTACTCCTCGGCCCAACGGCGGCCGTCCATGGTCGTCGACACGGCGTAAATGGTGTCGGCAATGACCTCGGCGTCGCTGGGGAAGTTGACGACCATATCGATGACTTGATCGGCTGTGCGATCGTTAGAAATGTTTGCAATTAAAACCAACGTGGGAGAAACTCACGAGTAACACCAGAGTTCAATCCTTTGATGCTGGCACGGCACCACTTGAGGAACTCCTCTTGTGCGGCAGTCGAGGCAGATTTACTAGGGGTAGCGGGTGAGGTGGGCTTCTTGACTGTAGCAACGGCAGCAGTAGCAGGTGACGCGAATCCCACCACAGAGGCACTCGGCTTCGCAGGCTGGGCTGTGGTGGCTGGGGCGCTTGGGGTAGGAGTACCGCCAGGGGCCTTGGACTTTCCACCAGGGCCAACAGTTGTCCACACGGCAGTAGTCAGCGGATTCTGGGCGGAAGCGGCAGCAGCCTTGGATGCAAGGTCGGCATAGCGTTTCCCAGCGGCAGCAGCGGCAGTGTTAGAAGGCGCAGCAGTCTGAGATGCGGCGGCGGCGGCGGCGGCGGCCTTCGCCTTGCGAGCCTCTTCCTCCTTCTGGATCTGCTGAAGCGTCTTGCGTCCGGAGCTAACAGGCGCGGGCTTGGCGAGCGGCTTGTTCCATGCACTCACGCCTCCAGCAGGAGCAGTTGACGGCGAGGTGGCCCAAATAGCGGTACTGGGAAGCCCAGGAGCCGGGGGAGGGGGCTGGGTGAAGACCTGTTGAGAGAGGGCGTGGCGACGAGCCTCGGCTTCGGCAGCTTCACGAACAGCGGCTTGCTTAGCTTCAAGCTCCTGGATCTCCTTGAGCGACGGTCCCTTCAGAGGAATTTCAATCTCCTTAGCCCAGGGCGCGACCGAAGCGCTCGGGGTGTCAACTGACGGACTATGGGCCATCGCCGACGTGGGGAATGTCTCCGGACCGGGCGGCGGCGGGAAAGGCTGAACAAGTGGTGTAGACTGTCCACCCCACGCGACGTGAGCGGGCTTAGGCACGGGTGAAGCTTTCCGCGTAGCACCCATTGGAGTCTGGGACTTGACAGCGAGTTGGTCGGCAGCGGGAGCTGGCGTTTTCGCTTTGGAGAGGGCGGCGGGCTCAGATTCGGCGAAGGGGCCCTGCTGAGCGGGGGTTGAGGGATGCTGTTCGTGGGTGACCGATTGCTCCTCCTGAGATTCTGCCTGCGACTGCTGAATTTGGGCGGCAACTTGCTGGGCCTGTTCCTGCGCCTGCTGAAGCTTCTCCACGTGCTGAGATTGTTGGTTCTGGTAACTCTTCTGGAGCTGTTGGCGCTGCTGTTCGGCAAACTTCTGCTGCTGCTGCTGCATCAAGAGAGACTGCTGGTCTTGTTGAAGCTGGTGAGGCTGCACAAATTGTTGCGAAAATCCAAGCTGGACATCGACACCATGACTGCCAGCACCACCCGCGGCAGCACCAGCTTGTCTCAGGAGTGCACCGGGCTCAAAGGTATTTTGTCCGCCTATGATGGTAGCAGCCGATACGGGGGCAGGGGCAGCAGCAGGCGCAAACCCACTGGGACTGTGCAGACTTCCGAAGCTGGGCTGACTGTGAAGACTCTGGCTGGAGCTCTGATGATGTAATTGTTGGGCTGCAGCAGCTTGCTTGGCCATCATCTGCTGCTGGAGGAGGAACTCGCGCTGCTTGGCCATGAGGTACTGTTCCTCCTGCTTGCGTCTCTCAAGTGCATTCTGCTGCTCGGCGGTCAAGGTCGTGCCAAAGGTAGGGAAACTTCCGGCGAAAGGCGGCTGAACTCCTCCGGGCGTCTGAGCGGCTTGCTGCTGCTGCTGCACCTGTTGCGCTTGTTGCTGGACCTGTGGTTGAGCACCTGGCATCTCGTTGAGCCACGATCCAGACCAATTACCAGCATTAGTGGACGTACCAGCCGAAGAATTGCCTGGCAGAGGAACCAAAAACGGCTCCCGTGTATTGCCAATCTTCCGGACAAGAGTGCCCAGTTGCTCGAAGTCACCATCTTCCTGTCGCTTGACTGCAAGGTCGGGCGTGAAAAATCCGGCGCGATACCACTCGTGCATCTCAAGACCAGTGAAAGGACCCTGAACGACACCGGCAGGATCGCGGTATACCCATTGAATCTTATCCGGCATGACCATGACGTGTTGAGGCTGTGGCGGCAGGGTTGCAGGCGGCGGGCGAAGTGGCTGTCCCCCGGAAGTCTGGACGCCAGCACCAAGGGGCAAATCCTGCTGCTGGTGGGGTTGCTGGAGCGCAGAGATCGTATCATCGCGGTCTCGAGCAAACACGGGATTCTCTTGAGCGGCAGCGGCGGCGGCGGCGAGGTTTGAAAGGCTGCGTGTGGAGGGGAATCCGAATAGGTCGGCAACATCCCCGCGCTCCTTCATTGGGCTGTCGGTAATGCTTCCGAATCCTCTGCTACGACCCCCGAACGCTGTGAAACGCGTGTCGCCGCCAAAAGAATCTTGATCGAATCCACCCTGCCCATCGTCATGGTGCTGATTCTCGGGGAATAGCGGGCCCAATCTGCTAGCTCTACTCGCAGATCCGAAATGGTTGGGCCCGCCCAGCCCGCCAATGCCACCAGACAGCAGACCTGCGCCGGCGAGGCCGCCAGGACTCGACAAGTCACCCAGTCCTGCGCCAAAGAAAGAGGTTGGAGTTCCAGAAGAACCGATCCCCGGAGTGGATGCCTGCCCGCCTCCCCAGAGGCCAGGACCGGACAGTCCACTGAAACCACCCAAACCACCGCCAACGCTGCCTAGCCCCGCCGTAGAGCTTCGACCACTTCTATCGCTTCCTGGTGCACCAACCGCATGGCCCTCCCCCTTCCGCAGACCCGCAATCACACTCCCCAACCCGCCACCGTCATTGTCGTGCAGCATCGCTTCATCGTCCACCTTCTCGGGTGGCGGACTCTGAAATGGGTTCGTCTCGGCAGGGCTCAACGGCTCGTTGTCGCCAGCTAAGGCGTTGCCGATGCTGCCCTCTCTGGAGCGCCTGAGAGGGACCTGGCCTTGCTGATTGAAAGTCAGATTCTGCAACTGGTGGTGGAGCCCAGACATGCCCAGACTGCCCATGCCGCCAAGGCCCTCGCGAGATCCGCCGAAGGCACCGAAGGCCCCCAAATCGCTGCGCTGTTTGGTCGGTGTGCCGATCGCACTGCCGGTTCTAGGTTGGCTCGACGTCGATACGCTGATGCCTGAACCGGGGCCGAACGGGGATGCCTTCATCCTCTGATGGTCGTGGAGTCCAGGAGTTGGGAGCGGAGAATTTCGGTCATCGTGAGAGGGGAGCTGCTGCTGCTGTTGTTCGTCATGGGAGGCCCCATCATGGCCGAATGGATCCGTGTCAGAAGTCAAGGGTCTCTCGTGGCGTCCGTCGTCAGTACCTTCGGAACGAGGTTGATGGGCACGATCGTCCTCTTCGGCACGTTCGTCCACATCTTCAACCTTTGGGTGCATGGAACCCCCGGGCAGACCACCTTTTGGAGCCGCACCCTTGGCCTTGTCGCCGGATTGAAGAGCAAACCCACCCATCGGGCCGCCGCCAAAAGCACCGCCAAATGTACCCATGGGAGAGTTTAGAGCACTGCCAGAGCCCGTACTGCCCCATGCGGCACCGCTTCCTCGTCTGAACAGTCCAGTGCTCCGTCCTATGCTACCGCTAGCAGACCCATCGTCCTTTTTCTCCAGCTCGTCTTCCCCAGGCCCTGGATTGGTGCCCCATCGACCGAAGAAGGTGCGATCCCGAACAGGACTAGCGACCTCATCACCTTCGCCGCGCAAGTCGGTGCGACGTCTGGCGACCTGTGGTGGAGTAGCGTTCGTGAAGGGATTTCCACTGAGACCCGCGTCGGAGGTATCGCGACGACGAGTCGTAGGGCGGCTGCTGCCAGGGGTTACCCCGACTCCGGGTGCCTTATTGCGGTTTGGCGGTGGGGTGCCTTGGTTATTGGGGGCACCTTGGACATTGTGGGTGTTATTGGCGTTGGCATTGTTCAGCACTTTAGGAGCGGAATTGACATTGGCGGCAAAGAACTAAAGTCGAGAAGTGAACGAGCCGAGGTCAGCAAACCGTGTCGCCCCACATCGAAGGAAGCAAAAGGGGAATGCCCTCGCCGAAAGGGGGTCTGGCGTTTGTGGGAGGGTCTCCAACCTCTCGTTCTTCCTCCGTCATGTCCTCGAGGGAAATCGGTTTCAAGCCGCCCTCCTTCTCCCAACACATGTCGACGCCGTTAGTGGCCTCGTCCCCGCTTCTACCCCATCCCCCACTAGAGGCAGCCGTCGAGCCACCGAAATCGGTATCCACTAGGTCCGCCAACTTGCAGCCCATGGAACCGCCACTCTCCTGGACTCTGAACAGACTCAGGAGCTCGTCCTTACTATATGTAGCGGGTGCCGCTGCTGGCTGACGGTTGTAGTGGTGTGGGGGGTGGTAGACGTTGGAGGACGCCGATGTTGAAGTGACACTCGAGGAGGCGTTGTTGTTGTGGGTAAGGGTGGTCGACAGCGAAGGACGACGAGTGGCAGAGGTGCTGGCGGCCCCGTTGGCACGACGAGACCTGGCAACGAAGAAATACGCACATCAGCAACGACCCCAATCATAGCCCGGAATCGAGTGCGAGCGGCAGCGAAAGCAGTCCCCGCCACCACCACACCGCACACTGCCATCAATCGATTTCAATTGACGTTGCAACCGCCAAGACGCGGCCCCTCCACTCCACGCATACCGATACACGCACACAGAGTGTTGGGAGAGCACAAAAAAAAAAGAGTCGGGAGAGTGGGAGTCTTGAGAGCATCTACAGGGTGGGGACCACAATCCAACAACCCGCGCGACAACGACCCCCCATCCAATATCATCGACATGCGCTCTCCCCTCTCGATCGCAACGGAGAATAAATCCGTTCGCAGGGCAAGGAGTGCACGGTTGCAGATCAGAAACTCACCAATCCCCGGATCCCGAGCCTGGGCCCCCACCTCCACCGCCACTATTCCCACTTCCACCAGACGAATTCGCTGCAGGGTGGTTGCTGTTTCCAGAATCTTTTCCAGCGGCAGAGGAGAAGGAGCCGAAATGAGTAGACGACATATTTAGATTTCCTTTTTTTTTTCGATCGACGGCGAGGCGGCGAGAATAGCGAGGGGCGAGTTGGATGGATGGCGAGTTCGCGAGTTGGAGTTGAGAACAGGCAGGTGACGGGTGTCTTTCTATAGCGTACGGTCTTGGAGGGCTGTAGCGGTAGCTTTTTTTTCCGTTGTGGTGCGGTTGTGCGGACGGGTGGAGGCTGAGATGACTCGGTGGAGATGGAAAGAAGGTAGAGGGGGAAGAATTGACGAGGGTCACTCAGAAAAAACCAGCAATTATTATGCACGGCTTGGCGAAGCAAAATTTCCGTTTTTGGCAGTGGTTGTGCCAAAAAGGATGATAGTCATTCTCACCGCCGGATAGATAACATCATCATCAATGCCACAACAGCATCGCTCGGCGGCAAGCAAAAACCAGCGACGCATCACACGACGCCAAAGATGCCCTAAGTATTTGCCTGAGCAACTCTGCACAAAAAGAACAACACTTGCATGTTAGACTATCTATCTCTTTTTTTTCCGTGGGTCCCCCACTTCCCCGTATTCTCCCCGCAATCTCGAGAAAAGTGCCATCCAGCTTGTCATCCGTCCCAGCCAAAAAGAAAACCTTGAAGTTTGGACCGAGACGGAAAAGCGCACGAATTCGAGACATACTTACGTAACGGAGGTATGTCGTAATAGCGACACAAGCCGAGTCAACCCGACTGCATCTGTCACCCGTATTCCATTATTCTCCGTGCCACGATTACGACATGTAGGCACATACTTCGAGGTTTCACCTCGAAGATACATATGGACACGGTTGTGGATACCATGGTAATGGGTGCGAACGGCGGATGCCCGGCCAGTCGACTCCCCGCCCGAACGGACCGGCGGGCTGACCTAAGGCTACTCGGCAGTAAGCTGATGAGGCGGAGCATATGTAGACCGGGCCATCAACCTTTCGGTCGGGCCCCAGTCCTGACGGTGGACCCGGATCACCCCGTCCACTGTGGAGTCGGCAGAAGTGAAGCTGATGATGAGTGGGACAGCGCCGGAAGCATCTGGAGTGCGCACGGCAGAAGGACGCAACCTCTCCCGGCTTTCCTCGGCTCCCCGGAGAGAACGACCACCGACCCGAATGGAGGGAATCGATGGAGTGGCTCAGTGGGTCCATCATCAGCCCTTTGTACGTACCAGAGACCCAATTAAGCTTGGAGTAGACCGCAAGGCGACGCACGCTCTGAAGAGAATAGCAGCACCGCTTCTTCCGGCTTGGAGTAGGTATTCGCGAAGTGGAACAGGTCGACAACCGCCGACACTGTGGACGGCAAGGCGAGCGGGACGGATGGATGGCGCGTGACCATCTCGTGGAGAAGGCAACGGAAAACTAAACCCTTTGGGAGCGGATGATGAATGATGGCTGGCGGGCTCTCTCCGTTGGCTACGATGTGTCCTCTGCTCGCTTTATAGTTATATGCAAACTCACCCACCCCACCCAAACACACTCACCGTCCACCAATCATTCCAGCCCAAGTTCAATCTTTGCAGAGTAAGTTTGGCCACTCGCCCGGCCAAGGAGAACCCCCATTTGCGATGCGTACGTAGCATGACCACAAATATTAGTCTATTCACTTCGCGACTAACTCAAGCTCTCCGACCTCATGACTCCACATTGCAGCATTGATTGCGTTAAACTCCCGCTCCCATCCATCCATTACGCCAGCTGTCCCAGCGCATCACTTCCATTACCCCCCTATCCCTTCCAGTGCCCTCCCTCCTCCCCGCCATCACCGCCATTCCGTCGCGGGCTAGACGCAGACGCCATCGACCTTGTCGACGCAATCGACGGGGTCGACGCGGTCGACTCTGGGCTCTGCGTCTTCGGGGCCGAGGATGCGGCCGAGGGAGCCGGGGAAGGGGAGATAGTTCCTGGGGCCGCTGGTCTTGCGGCCGCGGTAGCCCATGCCGAAGTTTTCGGGGCGGAAGACGTTCTTCGGCGCGGGTGCGGCCACGGCGGGGCCGGCGAGGAGCAGCGTCGCCGCCAGGAGCGCGATGGCGTTCGCGAGGTGCATCTCGATGCGTCTTGGTCGGTGGGTGTTGCGAGCGGTAGCGGTCGTGTCGGTGGCGAGAGAGGGGGACGGGAAGCGGTCTTTTATGGGCGGCCGTGACTTATGCTTAACTTCGACGCCTCGCCGCGCGATCGTGCGAGGGGCAGCACGCTTTGGCGCTGCAGATCGATGGACCCACGATCTAGGGCGGGACTGGAGCTGCTTCTAACACCCGCGAGGTTTAAATGCAGTAACTGTGCTCGTCATTCTAGACGCAGCCGTCTGGCATTGCACTCTAATCTGCTGGTCAGTAGGCTCTGCTCGGCGGGGTGGACTAGCCCACCTCAGTCGCCCAACGGACGATCGTGTAGCTCCAGAATCGTCGGGCTGTAGCAGAGAGTGGCGCCGAGTGAGAACATCTGATCGTCTAGATGTCGGGCAGCGAGAGACGGAAATCTCCGCACAGCGGTATTTTTTTTTCGCACCCAGAGGGTAACGAATGTAACAGAGCAGCGAAATGCGGGTTGCGAAGACTCGGGTCCGACCCGTTCGATACTTGACATCTCCATTCAGCCCTTTCTCTTCCGTTCGGAATATTATTTTTCCTTCGCCCTCGTTGGCGGGCTCGGCTTGCGAGGGGGGAAAGTTCCCAACGAAATTTCCAACCGATCTAACGATCTCCGAGACGCCCGCATAACCTCACACCTCTTCTCTCCGACGGCTTCCCTCGACCCAACTCGCAAACCCTCCGTCCCTCCGCCGACGATCTACATATCGCCCGTCGGGAAAGAAAAAAAAAAGACGCTTCAGTCTCCTCCATCCTTCCGTCGTACGCTGTCAATTCGATCAGACCATCCCCCGAGAACAGAATCATGTCGGCTACACTGGTGAGAGCTTCTTCGCGTGCGTTGGGAGGCGTCAGGAGTGCCAGTCTGCTGCGAGTGTAAGTTACACGTCCCTCAGTCGTTCGTGGCGACGGGTTCCATCGCTATAGTCCGTGTCCGTCGCCAAGTTCAACGAGGGCGGCAGGAGAGGGGAGTGGCTTTCTCGTCCATCGTGTATGATTTTTCTACATCGGAGTTGAATGGCGGCTGATAACGCTTTTTTTGTCTGCACAACAGAACAAACACACCTCAATGCCTCGCCGCTCTGCTCTCAAGGCACTACGCTTCGAAACGTACATTCCCTATCTACTGCACCGTGCAGATTGCATTCCAGACTGTGAGGTTGACCTACTGACGATGTGGCTTCGTGGCGATAGAGTTCCCGCGCCACACGGTCGTGGCGATGCCCGCTCTCTCCCCCACCATGACCGCCGGCAACGTCGGAACGTGGCAGAAGCAGCCCGGCGACACTATCAGTCCCGGCGATGTGTTGGTCGAGATCGAGACAGACAAGGCGCAGATGGACTTTGAGTTCCAGGAGGACGGAGTCCTAGCCAAGATCTTGAAAGAGTCCGGCGAGAAGGATGTCGCCGTTGGCTACGTATGTCCATCTTTCGAGTTATCTGCTCAGCGGGCAGGTCGCTGACTGTTCTGCGAAGCCGATCGCCGTCGTCGTCGAGGAAGGCGAGGACATCTCGCCGTTCGCAGACTTTACCCTGGCCGACGCGGAGAGGGAAACGAACCCGAAGGCGGAGAAGAAGGAAGCGAAGGCCGAGGAGAAGTCGGACGAGAACAAGGCCGCTCCCGCCCCCGCCGTCGAGACGCCTGAGCAGCCCAAGGAGTTCGAGGGCAAGCTCCGGGCCGTGCTCGAGCTGGAGCCCGGCCGCATCCGTGCCTCTCCTCTCGCCAAGGCGCTCGCTCTCGAGAAGGGCATCCCGCTCAAGGACGTCAAGGGCACCGGTGAGGGTGGACGCATCACCGAGGCCGACGTCAAGAACTACAAGCCTTCCAGCGCCCTGGGAGCTGCCGCTGCAGCGCCTACCAGCACCGACATCCCCCTCTCCGCCATGCGCAAGGTGATCTCGCAACGTCTGACCGAGTCTAAGAACACCAACCCGCATTACTACGTCCAGTCGTCGCTGTCGGTTGGCAAGCTGCTCAAGCTGCGCCAGGCGCTCAATGCGTCCGCCAACGGCGAATACAAACTGTCGGTCAACGACTTCATCATCAAGGCGGTCGCGGCGGCGCTCGTCAAGGTCCCGCAGGTCAACGCATCGTATCGCGAGAGCGAGGGCATCATCAAGCAGTTCGGCACGGCCGACATCTCGGTTGCCGTCGCCACGCCGGTAGGCCTGATGACGCCGATCGTGGCCAACGCGCACGCCAAGGGCCTCGTTGCGATCTCGAAGGACGTCAAGTCGCTCGCCGCGCTCGCCCGCGACGGCAAGCTCAAGCCGGAGCAGTACCAGGGCGGCACCTTCACCATCTCTAACATGGGCATGAACCCGGCCGTCGAGCGCTTCACGGCGATCATCAACCCGCCTCAGGCCGGCATTCTCGCCGTCGGCGCGGTCAAGAAGGTCGCCGTCGAGGGCAAGGACGGCGGCGTCGAGTGGGACAGCCAGATCGTCGTCTCGGGCTCGTTCGACCACCGGTTAGTGCTGCACTCCTCTCCCCCCTTCTCCGAAAGCGAATGCTGACCGGCAAACCAGGGCTGTCGATGGTGCTGTCGGCGCCGAGTTCATTGGAGCTCTCAAGAAGATCGTCGAGAATCCGCTGGAGCTGCTGTTGTAGAATGTAATCTCTTCCGAAACGGAGGGGGGGATGTGTGACGAGGCCCAAATGTCGGTGGAAAAGTGCAATACATACCATTACATAGAGTGGGGGCGGGGGTGTGGGGGTTAGGCGTGAGGAAAGCGAAATGCCGGCTGTATCAGTGGCTCGGTTTGGGTTTTTCCATTTTTTCCATTTTTTTTTTAGATTTTTTATTTT
>Ga0307512_10005858_pt1 | contig 12645 bp, 17 predicted proteins | sample 14_EM_MG_FD_200267 | JGI IMG/M metagenome (GOLD analysis project Ga0307512, IMG submission 200267) | Populus trichocarpa ectomycorrhiza microbial communities from riparian zone in the Pacific Northwest, United States - 14_EM | ecosystem: Host-associated > Plants > Roots > Unclassified | place... | reverse complement strand
CACCAGCGGAATCAGCAGCAGTGCGATCATTGCCCACCCCCCTCCAGCAGACGCCGAAGCTCCGCTTCGTCGTCCGGACTGAGCCCCTCGACGAACCGGGCCAGCACCGTGCTCCGGTCGCCGCCCCGGTCGAGCTCATGGTGCATCCGCCGTGCGGTCAGGCCGTGCGAGTCCGCCACGGGAAAGTAGAGGAAACCGCGTGCGGCCGGGCTGCGACCCACCACGCCCTTCTCTTGAAGGCGGATCAGCAGCGTCGCCACCGTGGTCCGGGCCAGCGGCTGCGGAATCGCCGCTCTCACCTGCGCCGCTGACATCGGTTTCCCCGCAGCCCACAGGGCCGCCAGCACACTGGCCTCCAGCTCGCCCGCGGGCCTGCGCTCGCCGTCGGAGTCCGTCATGGAACCTTCCCTTCCCCGAGGTCGCCAACAGCAGCATGAGGCGACTGCAGGAACGTGGACGCTCACCCCAGCACCCATTATCGAACAAGAGCGTGTCCGGAGTTCCCCGACCACCCCACTCCATGGCCTCAGACGGTGGGGTGGTGCCGACTGCCCGCGCACTACAGGGCGAGGCCGCTACATGTGTCCCCCTCGCAAGGCGCACGGGTCAGGAGGACACCGGGCACGGTGGCCGCTGAGGGCGAGTCGTCCGTACCACCCTGTTGGCCGCCGTCTTCTGCAACAGCCCGTACGCGAGGACCGGCTTCGTGGTGACCCGCAAGGACGTCACGGAGGCTGAGCGGATCGCGCCTACGGCGTAGGCGGCTGGGACGCGCCGACGTTGGTACGGCGGGTGCGTCGGCGGTTCGGCCGGCCACCCTGGTGGGCCTGATGGCGTATGCCCAGGCGCAGGAGCGCAGGAGCGCAGGAGCGCAGGAGCGCCGCCTCGTGGCAGGAGGCGATCGGGCAGGAGAGTGTCAGCCGGCGGGCAGTCTGACCGTGAACCGGGTACCGGGCCTGTGCCGGGGGTCGTAGGTCACCTCACCCCCGGCGGAGCGGGCCAGGCGTCGAGCGAGCGGCAGTCCGAGGCCCGCGCCGCCGTGTCCGTCGCCGGGATCGGCCCGTCGGCCGGGCTGGAAGAGCTGCGCCGCGAACGACTCCGGTACGCCGGGACCGTCGTCACTGACGTCGATCCGTACGCCGCCGGACTCCGGGCGCGCGGTGACGGCGACGCGCGAAGTGGCGTACCGGACGGCGTTGGTGAGCAGCGGGCTGACGATGCGTTCGAGGAGGGCGGCCTGGACTCCGGCCTCCAGCAGGGAGCCTTCGCCGCGTACGTCGACCGTCACCTGGACCGGTGGCTCCAGGCGGCCGGCGAGTCGGTGCAGTGTCGGCAGGATCTCGGCCGTCCCGGGGGCGGTGGGCGTGCCCTCGCGGGCGTCGTTCAGCAGGGTGTCGCAGATGGTGCGCATGGACTGGGCTGCGTCGGCTGTCACCTTGTGCGTGGCTTCGGTTTCGGCGGCCGAGCGTGGGCGGGCCTGCCACCAGTCGAGTTCGGCGATGATCCGGCTGAGCGGGGTGCGCAGCTCGTGCGACAACTCCCCGGTCAGCTGCTGCTCATGGCGTAGAACGGCGCGGATGCGGTCGAGGAGCGCGTCCAACGACGTGCCCAGACGCGCGAGTTCGGCCGGACGTCGTACGGCGCCGAAGCGTTCCTCGGAGGCGACGGCGCTCCACTGGGTGGCCTGGTCGGTCATGGTGACCACCGGACGTAGCGCGCGTCCGACCGCAAGGCGGGTCAGAAGGTAGGTGCAGGCGAGCATCACCGCGTCGAGGACCAGAGACGCCAGGAGCAGGGTGTCGGCCGAGCTCCGGTAGGGGGAGAGGTCCAGCGCGGTGACGACGGTCGCCGTGCTCCGGCTGCCGGCGACGGGCAGGCCGCACAGCCGGGCGGGGTCCGGTCCGTCGACGGTCAGGCAGTGTGTCCCGCTCTGCCGCGCGAGCCTGTCGGCGGCGCGAGAGAGGGTGATGTGGGCCGTGGTGGACGGTGGCTTTTCGAGCAGCCGTGTGCCCGCGTAGATCCACACGTTCGTGTCGAGGAGCCGGTCGTTGGAGGTCTCCAGGACGTGCACCGTGGGGCCGCTCGTGTCAATGGTGGTGGCGACGGCGGCGGCACGGGTACGCAACTCGTCGTCGGCCTGGTGCTGCAGGCGGTGGCTGATGACGGTGTTGAAGGCGACGGTGAGGATCACCATGAGGAGGGTGGCGGTGGTCAGGGCCACCAAGGAGAGGCGGCCGCGCAGGGTGCGCGGCGCCAGCCGGGAGAACACGGAGCTCATGACAGGCGGTGGCCGATGCCTCGCGCGGTGGTGATCGCCAGATCGCTGTCCGCCTCGCGCAGCTTGCGGCGCAGCCGGGTCAGGTACTGGTCGAGGGTGTTGTCACTGACCTGGGCCCCCTCGGGCCACCCTGCTCTGAGCAGTTCTCGACGGCGCACGACCCCTCCGGCGCCGGTCATGAGCGCCGCCAGGAGGCGGAACTCCGTCGGACTGAGGTCGACCTGGGTGCCGCGCACTCTGACGCTGTGCCGGACGGCGTCCAGGACCAGATCACCGGCCGTGGCCGCGGGGAGGGGTGCTGCGCGTTTGACGGCCGCCCGCAGCCTGGCGGCGAGTTCGGCAAGATGAAACGGCTTGGGCAGATAGTCGTCGCCCCCGGCGGAGAACCCGGACAGCCGGTCGGTGAGCCGGTGATGGGCGGTCAGGAAGATGACGGGGGACAGGAATCCGTTCGCCCGCATCGCCTGGCACACGTCCCTGCCGTCCGCGTCGGGCAGCCCGACGTCCAGCACCGCCGCGGCGATGCCGTCACCGGCCAGCCGCAGGGCGGACGCCCCGTCCGGGGCGGGCACGGTGTCGAAGTCCTCGTCGCGCAGGCCGCGCAGCAGGACGTCACGCAGGGCGTGATCGTCCTCGACGACCAGGATCTTGTGGCGCATGGTCCTCCGTAGGCTTTTGGTCGGTGTCCGCCGTACCTGTGATGAATCCCTCGGGCAGCCACCAGGTCGCGGCACACAGGCACAGTCCCAGCCAGCCGATGGCGAACAGCCAGCCGCCGACCACGTCGGTGAACCAGTGCACGCCGAGGTAGACGCGGGTCAGGCCGACCAGGGCGCCCCAGCATCCGATGACGAGGGCGAGCAGGGTCCTGCCGCGTGGGGCGCGCACGCACACGGCCATGACGAGCAGTCCGGCGGTAAGCGCGGCCGTGGTGGTGTGGCCGGAGGGGAAGGCCCAACCCGAGGCGTGCGTCGCCCAGTCCGCCTGGTCGGGGCGAGGCCGGGCGACGAGGGCCATCACGCCGTACCGCGCCGCCTGTCCGGCCCCGAGGCAGACGAGACAGAGCGCGACGGCGACGGCCCGTTGGCGCAGGGTGCGCCCCGCGATGATCCCCGCCAGTGCGGCGAGGGCGTACGGTATGACGCCGGTTCCGGTGGCGGTCAGACCGCGGGCCAGCGCCTCCGCCACGTCCGGGCGGTGAGCGACGGACCAGGACAACAGGTCCTCGTCGCCGTACAGCGGCCTCCCGTCGCCGATCACGATCATGGTCAGCACGCCGAACGCCGTCCATGCGCCGAGGCCGACGCTGCCGGCCAGGTCGCGCACGTCACCGCGCTTCATGACGCCGCCAGCAGCGGACGCAGCCGCGTGCCGGTGATCCACCCGGCCAGCGAATCGGGCCGACGGCGCAGCGCCAGCATCGGGCCCACCGCGACGAGGGCTCCCACGACCACTCCTGCCGCGACGTCGTGCGGATAGTGCGCGCCCGTCCAGACCCGGGAGACCGCCATCGCGCAGGCGGCCACGGCCGCTACGGCACCGAGCCGACGGGAGACGAACCACAGGGCGACCGCGGCCGCGGCGGCGATGGCCGCGTGGTTGCTGGGGAAGGACCAGTCGCCCGGCGCCTGGCACGCCTCCAGAGTGACCACATGCAGGCTCTGACAGGGCCGGTCCTCGCGCACGACCAGCTTCAGGGCGGCATCCACCCCGTACCCGGCGACCACGACCACCGGAACGGCCAGTGCGATCACCGCCGCTGTGGCGCTCACTTGTCGCGCCCGCCACCAGGCCACGGCCATCAGCAGGGCGAACATCGCCAGTCCGTACGTCGCCCAGGCCGACACCACGTTGTCCAGCCACCCGGGCGAGCGGCGAGCAAGATCCACCACGTCGGTGTAGGCGGAGCCGTCGATCGACGAGCCGTCGAACGCGAGGATCATCCACGTACCTCCTTCGCCTTCGCGGCCCGGCGGGAGCGGTAGAACTCGGCGGCGAGCGGAAGCAACGACACGGCCACGATCGCGGCGACCATGGGCAGCAGATAGCGGTCCACATTGGGGATGGAGGAACCCAGCGCATAGCCGCCCAGTGTCAGTCCCAGACTCCACACGAGCCCGCCGGCCACCTGCCAGACGGTGAAGGTCCGCACCGGAACACCCAGTGCGCCCGCCATCGGATTCAGGACCGTCCGCACCACCGGTACGAACCGGGCCAGCACAATTGCCTTGGCATACCCGTACCGCTCCAACAACTCCTCGGCCCGGTGCGCCCCTTCGCGCAGGCGGACCGAGCGGCTGCGCGCCAGGAGGGCCCCGCCCGCCTTGCGGCCGAGCAGATAGCCGCACTGCGCGCCGGCGAGCGCGCCTACGGCCGCGGCCACCAGCAGCGGGGCGAGCGACAGCTTCACACCGTGCTGACCGCTCCCCGTGCACAGCAGACCCGCGGTGAACAGCAGGGAGTCGCCGGGCAGGAAGAAGCCGATCAGCAGTCCCGTTTCGGCGAACATCACCACGCCGACCCCCAGCACGCCGAAGGCGGCCAGCAAGGACTGGGCGCTCAGAATGTTCACCGCGAGCTGTGAGGCTGTGAACAAGGGTGCGGTCATGGGATGCGAGCCCTCTCGTACGGGACGGGCGGGCACCCGAAGGCGACACCCGAAGGACTACAATTCTGTAGACGGTCTACTGAACTGTAGACGACGAGGCGGTGAGGTTCGTTCCCATGAGCAACGCGAACGCCGACAGACGGCCTGCGGGTGAACTCGAAGCGGCCGTCATGGCTGCTCTCTGGGCTGTCGAGGTCCCGCTCACACCGGGCCGGGTCCAGACGGAAATCGCCTCCGGACTGGCCCGTACGACGGTGTCCACGATCCTGTCCCGTCTGTACGACAAGGGCATCGTCGGCCGTCGTCCGCAGGGGCGCGGCTACGCCTACTACCCCGTGCAGGACGCCGCAGGCCTCACCGCCCGGCGTATGCACACCGAACTCGACCGCGACCGCAACAGCGACCGCGAGACCGTCCTGGCCCGCTTCGTCGCCCAGCTCAAGCGGGACGACGAACAGCTCCTGCGTCACCTGCTGGAGGCCGACGAGCGATGACCGTCCTGCTGCTGATTCCGCTCCTGCTGCCCTTCGTGACCCCACTGCTCGCCCGGCGAGCCCTCGACCGGCTGGCCCCGGTCACCGCACTGTGGACGCTCACCGCAGCCGCCCTGGTGCTGGCCGGTGCCTGCGTGGCCGCTCTCGGTTGCCTCGTGCTGACCGGGCTGCTCAAGGTTCCCGCCTTCGCGGCCCTCGGTGAACTCGTCCACCCCCTGCGCACGCCGTCGGACTACGCGGTCCTCCCCGCGGCCGCGATCGCCACCGGACTGCTCACCATCGGCGCCTGGAACCTCGGACGCTCGGCTCTGCGCCAGACGCGCGCCTTCCGCACCGCCCACGCCGAGGCCGACCGGCGGCCCAGCGCGGGCGACCTGTGCGTGATCGACGCGCCGCACCCGGATGCGTATGCCCTGCCCGGGCGCCCGCACCGCATCGTCGTCACCACCGCCATGCTGCGCAGCCTCGGCCCGGACGAGCGCGACGCCCTCTTTGCCCACGAGCGCGCCCACAACCGGGGCGGCCACCACTACTTCCTGGCCGCCGCCGAGCTCGCAGCCCACTGCCACCCCGCACTGCGCGCCGCCCGCGCCGTCATCCGGCTGGCCGCCGAACGAGCCGCCGACGAAGCCGCGGCCGCAGCCGTGGGCGATCGCCGCCTGCTGGCCCGGGCCATCGCCCGCGCCGCACTCGCCGGGCAGGCCGCGTCCTCCACCCGTCCGGACTTCGCTCCCGCGGCGACCGCAGGCCCCGTCCCCCAGCGCGTTGCGGCCCTCCTCACGATTCCCGCGGGACACACTCGGTGGTGGGTGTGCCGGGCGGCCCTCCTCCTCGCCGCATGCGCGACCCTGTCCGCCACCGCCGTGGCCACCGGCGCCGTCACCTTCCACCACGAGGTCGAGATCGCTCAGGGCGAGGAGCCCCGCTGACCGCTCGCGGAGGCGGTCGGATGGCCGGCCGCCGGAAGGACACCGGCGCACTCGTCTACTGCATCTCCCCGACCGGCGGCGGCTACTTCTTCGCCCTGCCCGGTGTCCGCGACTCCTCCGACCGGCTGGGGCGCGGCCTGCTCGCGACCTGAAGACACCCTCTTGGCGCGTGCGGCACGCCTGTTGAAGCGCTTGCTCACGGCTCCCGCAGCAGTTCGGTGACCTCGATACGGCCGATCCGGCGCAGTATCGGGCCCAGTGCGAGTGCCGAGAGGATCACGACCAGGCCGGCCAGCAGGGCGAGAGCAACGCCGGGGACGGCGACCAGGGGCGGGGGGAGGGGCGAAGAACAGGCCCAGGACGGCGGATGGAGAGCACACCGAGGCCAAGGCCCGGGGGTATGCCGACCACGGCGACCGTGCCTTCGACGACTGGGCCGGTCAGGGCCGCCGCCGCGACCTCGATCTGGTCGAGTCCGGCCCCGAAGAACGCCGAGGTGGCGAGACCCTCGGCATCAGCGAACAGACCATCGGTGTCTGGCGCCGTCAGCACTTGATCACACCGGGCAGATGACCGGTGGCCCCCACCTCAAGATTCGGCTGGAGCAGGGCAAGCGCTCTTGGACTCCTGGAGTCCGGCCGCCCCGATGCTGCGCCCGTCGACCTGGCGGAGATCATCAGAAGGTGAGGGGGAGTCCTGCTTTCTCAGCGGTAGGCGGCAGTTGCGATCCGGACGAACGAGCGGATCAACGGGTTCGTGTCGCCCTCGTTCCATGCCGCCACCACGCGGCTCGGCGGCATGTCGATCAGTGGTACCACGGTGAGCCCCTCGGTCGGCTCGTGGTCGAGGACAGTCATGCCGACCGTCCCGTTCCAGAGAACTGCCTGCCGGCATTCCGCGACGGCGCGCACCACGGGACCCTCGCGACGTTCCCCGCCGTTCCAGTACGACTGCCAGCTGGGGTCGGTGCCCTCCGGGAACACGAACCAGCGGCGGGCGGCCAGGTCGGCCAGTTTCAGGCTGTCGCGGCGGGCCAGCGGGTCGTCGGCGCGCAGCAGCGCTCCCACCGGGTCGGCGCGCAGCTCGTGCACGGCCAGGCTCGTCTCGTCGAACGGCCCGCGGGTCAGGGCGACATCGACCAGTCCGGCGTGCAGCCCGCAGGTGGGATCGGTCAGGTCGGTCTCGCGGACGCGGACCTCGACGCGCGGGTGCCGCCGGTGGAAGGCGCGGGCCAGCCGGGTCACACCGGGGTCGCTGCTGTCGCCCAGGATGCCGACGGTGATGGCCGCGGCGCCGGCTGCCGCGGCCACGCGTACACGTACCCCTTCGGCGTGGTCGAGCAGGGCGCGCGCCTCATCGAGCAGTACCGCTCCGACCGGGGTGAGTGTGACACCGGCGGAGGACCGGTCGAACAGCGTGGCGCCGGCCTCGGCCTCCAGATGCTTGATCGCCCGGCTCAGCGGCGGCTGGCTCATGTGCAGCCGGGCGGCGGCCCGGCCGAAGTGGAGTTCCTCGGCGACCGCCACGAAGTAGCGCAGCGTGCGTAGCTCCATCCTGCAACGATACCCGTACGGTATCGAGGTCGCGGAAAGGGTCTTGGACAGTCGCAGGGCCTTGACCGTGGAATCGACACATGACCGACGAAGCGAAGGCCAGCGAGCCGACTGCCGTCCCTGCCGTCCCTGCCGTATCGGTGGTCGCTCCGGGCGACGGCGAGACGATCATCCTGGGCACCACGCGCATGCGCGTCCTCGAGGACGGCAGCAACACCGGACACCGCCTCGGGTTCGCCGAGTCCGTCCTCGCGCCGCACACGCCCGGACCGCCGCAGCACCGTCACGCCCGGCACGACGAGGGTTTCTACATCATCTCCGGCACGGTGCGGTTCACGGTCGGGGAGAGGGGCTACGACGCGGAGGCGGGCACGCTCGCCATGGTCCCGCCCGGAGCCCCGCACACCTTCGCCAACCTGACCGATCAACCGGCCGTCATGCTCAGCACCTTCACGCCGGACCTGTATGTGCAGTACTTCCGAGACCTGCAGGACATGATCTCCGGCGGCCGGGCACTCACCCCAGAGGCGAATATCCGAGCGATGAGCCGCTACGCCACCGAGCCCGCCGCCGACTTCGCCTAAGTGGGAATCGTGAACGTCGCATACTGGACTGTTGCCGGCCCGTTTGCTCTCTTCTATCTCTACGCGGGCGGGGTGAAGGTGGTCCGGAGTCGTGATCAGCTCCGACCGATGATGGCCTGGGTGGACAGCACGCCGATGCCGGCCGTCAGGGCCATTGGGCTCATAGAAGTGCTCGGCGCGATCGGGCTGATCCTCCCGCCGCTGACCGGCATCGCACCGTGGCTGGGCCTGACCGCGGCCCTGGGGTTCGTGCTCCTGCAGTTCGGCGCGACCAGTGTTCACCTGAAACGCGGGGACCGCCAGATCGCCCTCAATGCCACGCTCATTCTGGTTGCGGCCGTGACCGTCTGGCTGGCGACGGCATGGCTGTGACGGCAGGTGGTGTCTGCGGCGCCTGCAGATTGATCGGCAGCTCAGCTCTGCGGCTGGCCGATGTTGACCATCCAGGGGATGCCGAACCGGTCGATGCACATGCCGAACACGTCGCCCCACATCTGCTTCTCGAGCGGGACGGACACGGAGCCGCCGACCGAGAGCTTCTCCCAGTAACCGCGCAGCTCGGCGTCGTCGTCACCGCTCAGGCTCACGGCGAAGTTGTTGCCGGGGGAGTGGGTCATGCCGGGAGGGACGTCGGCGCCCATCAGTGTGAAGCCGCTGGAGGTCTCCAGCATGCCGTGCATGATCTTGTCGGCTTCGGGCGCGTCCGACTGACCGAAGGCGCCGAAGGTGTTGAGGTCCAGGGTGCCACCGAAGACCTGCTGGTAGAACTCCATCGCCTGCTTGGCGTCACCGTTGAAGCTGAGGTACGGGTTGAGACGCGTCGTCATGAAGACCCTCCTGAATGGGGCAAACGGTCAATGGTGCGCAGACTGGCGCAGGGTGCCGGCGCCGGCCGTCGGGTGCGTCGGGTGCCGCGTGGCGTTCGGCGGTCCGGCTCACTCGCCGGGCCGCCGTGCAAGGGTGTGGGCGACGAGGGCGTTTGCGTGTCCATGGCCCAGGCCGCGCTCGGACTTGAGCCAGTTCACGAGTTCCGTGTGCTTGGTCAGAGGGGAGCAACGGATCACGTCCGTCCACTCCGCGATCGGACGGCCGTACTTCTTCTCGATGGAAGGAAAATAGACGGCGGGACCCTTTGCGGTGGCGGCCATGTCAGTGTTCCCCCTCCGTCCCCATGTTCGTCGGTGCCGTCCATCGCCGCATCCGGACGGGTGCGGCGACGCTGTTACGGGTATGACGGGCGGCCGCGAGCGAAGTCATCGGCCGAAAGGAGTGACCTGCATCACATCGTGGCGCGGGGTGGCACGCACGTGATCAATTGAGGCCGAACCAGGCGCTGGGCGCCTTCTGCCCCTCGGCGTGATCGAGGTCTTTCGCCCCGGTGCCGATGTGCGCTCCGGACGTCTGCCGTCCCGACCGTGACGTCGAGATCTGAGGCGATGCCCGGCAAGAGGCCGGCGAGCATGAAACTCCGAAGCGCCCATGGCGGAAGACCGCCATGCCGAGCAGGAACAGCGCGAAGCGTCATGTGCCGGGCGAAGAGTTCGTCGCGGGAGTCGAAGTGGCCGAGGTCCGCCAGGACGTGGGCCGAGAGATCGCATGCGGTGCCGTCGGCCGGGCAGGTCGTCATCCCGTCCCAGTCGATCGCCGTCCTGGACAAGGCCTCGAAGAGTGTCTCCGTGCCGGCATTGGTGAAGCCACCACCATGACCGTCGCTCAACTCATTGACACTGCCGAAGAGTTCCGAGACTGCCAGCCAGGGCGCGGTGGGGTGGACGCCCGGCGGCAGGCCCTCGATGCGGAATTCCGTGTCCCGGACCACGTTCTGCTGGCATGGCCGGACCGCTGTGTGGCGGGAGGGCTCCGGGGCGGTCCCCGGGCCCGCTGTCACCTCGATCTGCCGGCGCAGCGAGGAGACATGAGGATGCTGCCGGTCGAGGATCCGCGTCGGGGCCGTGTTCCCCGCCACTGTTCCGCGTCGGTCGCGCCGACGCGGGGACGGCCTCGTGGCGTGAGGAGCGAGCTCGTCATGTCCGTGATCCTCCCGTCCAGCGCCCCGGATGGTCAGGGACATCATGACGGAGAAATTGAACGTGTTCAACCGTGGTGTTCCCTGCAGGCCTGACGGCCCAGTTCATGGCTTCGAGCCTGCTCATCAAGCCCTCACTCGGCGCGATCGACCAGCAGTGTTGAGTCAATGCCGAGTCGGCTCCCCATGAGGGTGACCCGAGGACGGCCGGTCGCCCTGCGGTGACCGAAGGCACCGTCACCGGACTCGTCGCGGCCCGGTCAGTCGTCGGATCAGCTCCGGCCAGACGACCGGGTCGTGGCCCGGGACCAGTTCGTACCCCTTCTCCTCCGCGAGGCGCTTGAGGCGTCGAACGGGGCCCACAGTCGCCTCCGGGGCCACCCCGATCGATGCGCCGACCGGCCGTTCGCCGGTGATGTTCTCCGTGAAGTCGGCCGCGTCGCAGGCGAACACGAAGCCGCCACCCCCGGCGAGGTCCACGACGAAGCTCTGGTGGCCCGGAGTGTGTCCGGCGGTCAGGACGGCGGTCACGCCCGGTGCGATCTCCCGGTCGCCGTCAGTGAGTTGCCAGTCGATGCGCGGATCGTCGAAGTCGACTCGGAAGATCGTGTTGCGCTCCACCTCGGGTCGGCCCGACAGCCCGTACTCCAGCTCGGCCCGCTGAATGTGCACGGGCACCCGTCCGGCGAAGTGTTTCAGTCCGCCGGCGTGGTCGGCGTGCAGGTGGCTGATAGCGACGGCCGAAACGGCGTGCAGGGCGACGCCGAGTTCGGCGAGCGCCTCCTCGAGGGGCTCGCCCGGGCCGGGCAGTTCCGGCTGGTAGGAGGGGGAGGGGTAGAAGCGCCGTCGCAGAGCGGGGTCCCGCAGCAGGGCGGTGTTGAACCCGGTGTCCAGCAGCAGCCATCCGTCCTCGCACTCCAGCAGCACGCCCGGCACGGGTTCCCGTACGCGTTCCCCGGGAGGAGCGCCGTGTACGGACACCGACTTGGGCAGGTCCTCCCAGCCGAGCAGAAACGGCAGCACACGTCGTACACCGCGCCGGGTCATGGTTTCCTCCGTGAGGGGCGGTCGGCAGGGGCGGGATCAGAGGTCGAGTTCGATGACCGGCGTGGCGGAGCGGCTGACGCAGATCATCATGGTCGTGGCGGTCGCGCGTTCCTCCGGTTCGATCACCGAGTCGCGGTGGTCGGGGGTCCCGACCAGCACCGGCGTCTCGCAGCTGCCGCAGTAGCCCTCTTCGCAGGAGAAGGGCACGTCCGGCACGCGTTCTCGTACGACGTCCAGTAGCGACCGGTGAGCCGGCACTGCCAGCCGCAGCCCCGACCTGCACAGCACGGCGTCGAACGGCCCCCCGGGCTCATGCTCCTCGGGCGCCGCGGCAGGACTGAACCGCTCGACGTGCAGTGCCCGCGCGGGTACGGCGGAGCCGCACAGGTGAGTCACCGCGTCCAGCATCGCCGCAGGACCGCAGGCATACACGGCGTGGTCGGCCGGCGTGGCGGCCAGTTCGGCGGCGAGGTCGGGCAGACCCGCCTGGTCCTGCGGCACCAGCCGGACCCGGTCGGCGCCGAGAGCGCTCAGTTCCTCCGCGTAGGCGAGCCGCGAGCGGTCCCGGGCGCCCAGGACGAGCCGCCATGGCAGACCGGCGGCTGCCAGCGCCCGGGCCATGGGCAGCAGAGGGGTGACTCCGATGCCACCGGCCAGCAGGAGGTAGCCCGGGGCCGGCACCAGGGGGAAGCGGTTGACCGGGCCGTCGACCGCCAACTCCTTGCCGACCAGCGCCGTTTCGTGGATCTCCCGGGAGCCGCCCCGGCTGCCGGGCGCGAGGAGGACGGCGACCGTCCACGCCGACGGGTCGTGCGGATCGCCGCACAGCGAATAGGACCGCCGCAGCCCGGACGGCAGCGTCAGGTCCACGTGGGCGCCGGGTTCCCACGGCGGCAATCGACCACCGTCCCGCCGGGTCAGCCGCAGCTCCATGACGTCCTCGGCGATCCAGCGGGTCTGGCGGACCAGAAGACGCGCGGAGGATGGTGCCCGCAGGTCAGAAGACACGGAAGTACTCCCGTTGCTCCCAGTCGGTGACCTCCTGGTCGAAGCGATCGATCTCGGCGCGCTTGACACTCGTGTAGTAGGCCACGAAGTCCTTGCCCAGCCGGTCCGTGAGTTCCCG